>JACXTT010008486.1_pt1 | contig 14242 bp, 11 predicted proteins | sample 9270951 | NCBI WGS metagenome assembly JACXTT01 (sample SAMN15532306, study PRJNA645909) | rock metagenome | isolation source: weathered quartz diorite | place: Puerto Rico | collected 2017-06-21 | reverse complement strand
TCCCCGATGGCTGAACTCCAATTCTTCACCGGCACGATGGATTCCGGGAAGAGCACGCTCGCGCTGCAGACCAACCACAACCATGCGGCGCGCGGGCGCATCGGTCGGATCTTCACGACGCACGACCGCGCCGGCGAGGCGATCCTGTCGTCCCGGCTCGGGCTTGAGCACGACGCCCTCGAGGTCTCGGACGACTTCGACTTCTGGCGCTACACGGTCGACTCACTCACCCACGGAGCGAGGATCGACTTCCTGATCTGCGACGAGGCCCAGTTCTACACGGCGCGCCAGATCGACCAGCTCGCCCGGATCGTCGACGAGCTGCAGATCGACGTGTTCGCGTTCGGCATCCTCTCCGACTTCCGCACCGAGCTGTTCGCCGGATCGCAGCGCCTCGTGGAGCTGGCCGACCGCACCCAGGTCCTGCAGGTCGAGGCGCTGTGCTGGTGCGGCAAGCGGGCCACCCACAACGCCCGGACCGAGAACGGCGCGATGGTCACCGAGGGCGAGGTGATCGTGGTCGGGGACGTCGAGGACCGCGAGGCCGTGCCGGCCGAGGTCGCCTACGAGGTCCTCTGCCGCCAGCACCACCGTCGAGGGATGACCTCGGCGCGGGCCCAGGCGATCTCAATGGTCAGCGAGCCGCTGCCCTTCAGCTGAGCAAAGGTCAGTCGTCCAGGTCGGCTGGTGCCGACTTGGCAAAGACCCCGAGCTCGCCGTCCGGCGACCAGAACGCAAGGGTGTTCACGGGTCGGGTCCAGACGGTGCTGTCGCGCATCTTCTGAGCCTGCCTCGTGGCCAACGGTCCGCTCGACCCCTGGACCGCCCAGACCCGGTCGTAGATGCGCCGCGCCAGCTTTCCCGGATCGCTGGCGGCGACCTCGTTTGACGTCTCGCGAGGCGGCGACCAGTCCAGGGTCTCTGCTTGCGTGCGGTCAACCTTGAGTGCGGACTCCTCGACGAGATGCCCCTGCCCCGAGCCGTCCCAGATCATCAGGTACCAGCCAGGTGGTCGGCCCCCACGCCCCTCCATCCAGGTGAACACGACGCCGACCCCGGACAGCTCGCTGAGCGGTATCGCGATGCGGCGCCACGCGCCGTTGACCACCAAGGCGTCGCCGCGCACCGCCAGCGGCCGCCGTCCCCGCAGACCCTGGTAGACACTCAACGTGCCGAGCGTTGCGAACACGGTCGCGCCACCGCCGGCGATCCAGCGCCCCGGTGGATAGCCGCCGGACGGCACTGCCAAGGTCACCAGGTAGACCGCATAACCGAGGACGAACACACCGACGAGCAGACTGGTCTTCGCGCGGGTGCTGAAACCAGTGATGCCGATCTCGTCGGTCCCGGATTCGCCCATGGCGAAATCCTGCCACTCAGCAGATCAGGATCGGGATCTGCATCTCGACGGCCGTCAGCGAGCCGTGGAAGCCCACCAGCAAGTTCTCGTACGGGAAGTCCTTCATGCTGATCAGCGCCGTCTGGCCGTGGGCCGCGACGACGACGTCGCCCAGGCGCGGGCGCACCAGCGGTGCGACGGTGCCGAACCAGCCTCGTTCGATCGCCTCGTCGCGGGCCAGCACCTCGGCGCGATCCCCGAGGAACCCGCGCCACGTAGCCAGGACGTCGTCCAGCGCGCGGCCCGAGCAGTACAGGTGCCGGAAACGCGCCTCGCCCGCCAGCAGGTGCACGCCCGCCCGCAGCTCGGGGTGCTCGTCGACGTCGATCCGCTCGGAGGCCGGGCAGTCGACCATGCCGTGATCGGCGGCGACCACCAGCCGCACTCCGGGATCGAGAGCCTCGCGGAGCTGCTCGACACTGGCATCGATCGCGGAGAGCTGGGCTCGCCACTGGGCGGAGTCGACGCCGTACCGGTGCCCGGTCCAGTCGAGGTCGCCGTCGTACACGTAGGTCACCGAGGGCGACGAAGCGGAGGCGTTCACGACCGCAGCGATTCGCTCGCCGACCTTGTCGGCGCCGATGAAGTCGGCGCCACGGAAGCCACACAGGGTCAGGCCCGACTCGGCGAACTCGCGCTTGCTGACCATCGAGGCGTGCACGCCGGCCGAGCCCAGGCGCGCGAACGCGCTCGGGTTCGGTTGCCACTCGGCAGGATCGACCTGCTTGTCCCACATCAGCGCGTTCAACAACCGGTCAGTGCCCGGGATGCGGGAGGTGAACCCGACCAGCCCGTGCTCCCCAGGCGTCATCGCCGTACCCAGCGAAGTGAGGCTGGTCGCCGTCGTGGACGGGACGCCGGCCACGCCCGGTTCGTTGAGCAGCGCGTGCAGGTACGGCGCCTGCTCGGCGTGCGCGGCGATGAGCTGGTGCCCCAGGCCGTCGACCAGGAAGACGACGTACTGGTGGGCCGGCGGGAGCACCAGCTCGGTGGCGTGGAAGCCGACATCGACGCCGAGCGCGGTGGCGATCGCGGGCAGCACGTCACCGAGGGTGCGGCCGCCGTACGAGGGCTCGACGAAGGTCGTGCTGGTGGTGCTCACCGGGGACGGCTCAGTCCTGCGTACTGGCCGAGAGGCTGTCGGCGAACGCGAGCAGCCGGTCCACCGATTCCTGGCCGTCGGCCGCCGAGCTCACCCGGATCGAGAAGTCGTCGGACGCCACCACCCCCGTGTAGCCGTGATCGGCCTCGCACTGGGGATCGGAGCAGCTGGCGGGTTCGAGGTCGACCCGGTTGATCCCGCCCCACCCGATCGTCAGGACGGCCTCGGCGGGTGCCGGCAGATCAGCGCCGGTGACCGAGGCCGGGTTGGCCACCATCCGGTTGACCACCACCGACTTCACCTGCGACAGCTTGACCGCCTCGGTCGAGGTCGACGTGTAGGGCTCGGGCAGCAGGTCGTCCGGCGCGTGCTCGTCGGTGTGGCACAGGATCAGGCGGGTCGGAGTGAGCACGACCACCGTGATGTGCCGGCGGACCTCGTCGCGGTCGATCGTCGGCTCATGATGGACGAGGAACGAGGCCACCCGTTCACCGGCGACGGCGGAGTTCACGCCGGACCGCACCACGGCCGGGTAGTAGCCGCTCTTCTCGATCGCGGTGTCGAGCTCGGCGGACTGGTCCTCGGAGGTCACGGACATGAACGGCATCCTGTCACGCCGCAGGAGCCTCAGTTGGGGATGGTGTCTCCCGGGTGCACGTTCAGCCGTCGGGTGAACCAGCCCGAGCGCGGGTCGACGACCGGCTGGATCGCGATCGCAGCGTCGAGCACCGCCACTCCGTCCGCGGTCGCGTGCACCAGGCTCAGGTCCAGCGAGGCGACCTGCTGCAGGTCGTTCTTGAGGATCGCGACCCTGCGGAACAGGTCCTCGACGGCGTCCACGTCGACCGGGTCACTCCCCCGGTGCCCGAAGAGCAGCGGCGCCGCCTTGATCGAGCGCACCGCCTCGGCGGCGTCCCGCCGGGTGATCGGCGGGATCCGGTACGCCTTGTCGCCCACCAGCTCGGTGATCGCCCCGGAGATCGAGAACGAGACCGCCGGACCGAACAGCGGATCCTCCAGGCCGTCCAGGCGCACCGGTACGCCGGGAGGCGCCGTGCGCATCACCACGTAGCCGGCGTCTTCGACCGAGGTGACGATCGCGGTCAGCGACTTGAAGGCGTGCCGCATCTCGTCCGGGTCGGCGATGTTGCGCCAGACGTGGCCGAGATCGGGGCGCTGCCGCAGCGGTTCGGCGGTCGCCTTGAGGACCACGTCCCAACCCAGGGCCTCACCGGCCGCCACGGCTTCTTCGGCAGTGGCGACCTCGATGCGGTCCCACAGGTCGATGCCGTAGTAGCTCAGCAGCTCCTTGCACTGGTCGAAGTCGAGGTCGCGGCCCTCGGGTGACTCGATGAGCAGGTTGACCATCATGCGCGCGGCCGCATCGTGGTCGACGCCCTCGACCAGGTCGTCCTCGTCGGACTGGCGGGTGAGCCAGGCGGCGTAGTCGACGACCCGAGCCAGGGCGCGCACCGCCTGCTCGACGGCCGGGTACGACGGCACCGACCCACGACCGGCGGTGTTGCCGGCGAGGTCGGGGACGCGCAGCAGCTCGGGTACCCCTTCGCGCCCCAGGAAGGTCGAGACGATCGGCTTGTCGGACTGCTCGGCGACTGCGGCCAGCGAGTTGGCCACCTCGGCACCGCCGGCGTTGAGCGGCGGGATGTAGATCGCCACCACGCCGTCCACGTCCGGGTCGTCGATCACCGTGTCCAGCGCGGTCTCGAAGTCCTCGGCGCCGGCGTCGTTGCCCAGCGCGATCGAGCGGCTGACCTCCAGTCCACTGGCCGCAGCGGCGTCGGCCGCGAGCAGACCGAGGGCATCGGAGTTGCCGACCACGGCCACCCGGGAGCCGCCCGGCAACGGCTGGTGGGCCAGCAGCTGGGCGACGTCGAACATCTCGTCGAGCGTGTCGACCTGGATCACGCCGGCCTGGCGGAACATCGCGTCGACTGCTGCCTGCGGAGCCTCGATCGAGCGCACCACGTGCCCCATCGGGACACCCTGGGTGGTGCGGCCGGAGCGCACCGCGATCACCGGCTTGTTGCGCGAGACCCGGCGGGCGATCCGGGAGAACTTGCGCGGGTTGCCGATCGACTCCAGGTAGAGCAGCACCACCTCGGTGGAGTCGTCCTCCTCCCAGTACTGCAGCAGGTCGTTGCCCGAGACATCGGCACGGTTGCCCGCGCTGACGAACGTCGAGAGGCCCAGCCCGCGACCGCGGACCTTCTCCAGGATCGCCGAGCCGAGAGCACCGGACTGGCAGAAGAAGCCCGCCCGACCGCGCGGTGGCATCACCGGCGAGAGCGAGGCGTTGAGCGAGACGTCGACGGCGGTGTTGATGACGCCGAGCGCGTTCGGACCGATCAGGCGCAACCCGTAGGACCGGGCCAGGCCGACCAGGCGACGCTGGCGCTGGCGGCCTTCCTCACCGGTCTCGGCGAACCCGGAGGAGATCACGATCAGTCCGTGAACACCCTTGGCCGCGCAATCGAGGACGACGTCCTGGACCGCGTCGGCCGGCACCGCCACGATCGCCACGTCCACGTCCCCGGGGATGTCGCCGACGCGTGCGTACGCCGGCATCCCGGCCACCGCCTCGGCGGAAGGGTTCACGACGTACACGCGTCCGGAGAAGTCGCCGAGCACGAGGTTGCGCACCAGTGCGGCACCGATCGTGTCCGAACGCCGCGACGCGCCGATCACCGCAATGCTCTTCGCGTTGAGGAACGCTGCGATCGAGGCGGCCTCGGCCCGGTGCTCGCGCGCAGCCATCACGCCGATGGCGGTGTCGGTCGGGTCGATGTCGAACTCGAGGTGCATCACGCCCTCGTCCCAGCCGCCGGTGACCTGGTAGCCCTGCTCGTAGAAGACCTGGAGCATCCGCTGGTTGTCCGGCAGCACTTCGGCGACGAAGCGGTGCAGACCTCGTTCGCGCGCGGCCTGGGCCAGGTGCTCGAGCAGCAGCTGACCGATGCCACGACCCTGGTGGGAGTCCTGGACGAGGAACGCGACCTCGGCCTCGCCGGTCGAGAGCAGCTCGTAGCTGGCGACCGCGAGGAGCTTCTCGGCCACCGTGAGGACGAACGCAACCCGGTCGCGGTGGTCGACGTGGGTGAAGTGCTCGACGTCGCGCTCGGAGAGCTGCGGCATCGGCGCGAAGAAGCGGAAGTACTTCGACTGGTCGGAGACGTCGGCGTAGAACTCGACCAGGGCATCGCCGTCAGCCGGACTGATCGGCCTGACGTGGGCGGTCCGACCGTCCCGGAGCACGACGTCGGCCTCCCAGTGCGCCGGGAAGTCCCTCTGGTCGGCCATCGTCACACTCGAAATGTACCGGCCCGGGCTGACTCCCAGGTGAACGGACGGCCCACTGCGGCGAGCCCCGGCACGCGAATCCCCCGGCCTGCAGGGAGAATGCGCCCATGGCACGTCGTACAGCTGAATTGCCCGAGGACTTCGAGGAGCACATCGTCGACATCGACGTCGGCGACGAGATGCGGACCAGCTTCCTGGAGTACGCGTACTCGGTGATCTACTCCCGCGCCCTCCCGGACGCCCGCGACGGCCTCAAGCCGGTGCAGCGCCGGATCCTCTACGCGATGCATGACATGGGCCTGCGCCCCGACCGCGGTCACGTGAAGTCGTCCCGGGTGGTCGGCGAGACGATGGGCCGCTTCCACCCGCACGGCGACACCGCGATCTACGACGCGCTGGTCCGGCAGGCCCAGGCCTGGTCGCTGCGGGTGCCCACGATCGACGGCCACGGCAACTTCGGCAGTCCCGACGACCCGCCGGCTGCCATGCGCTACACGGAGTGCCGGATGGCCCCAGCCGCCGTCGCGATGACGGCCACCATCGACGAGGACACCGTCGACTTCCGGCCCAACTACGACGGCCGCGAGGTCGAGCCTTCGGTGCTGCCCGCGGCGATCCCGCACCTGGTGGTCAACGGCGCGACCGGGATCGCCGTCGGCATGGCCACCAACATGGCGCCGCACAACCTGATCGAGGTCGTCCAGGCGCTGCGGCACCTGATCACGCACCCGAACGCCGACGTGGACGCGCTAATGCGGTTCATCCCCGGACCCGACCTCCCGACCGGCGGCAAGATCATCGGTCTGGACGGCATCCGCGAGGCGTACGAGACCGGCCGCGGCTCGTTCAAGATGCGGGCCACCACCCGGATCGAGACGGTGACCGCGCGCCGCAAGGGCATCGTGGTCACCGAGCTCCCGTACGGCGTCGGCACCGAGCGCGTCATCGAGGCGATCAAGAAGCTGGTGCAGGCCAAGAAGCTCCAGGGCATCGCGGACATCAAGGACCTGACCGACCGCGAGAAGGGCCTGCGGCTGGTCATCGAGGTCAAGAACGGCTTCGTCCCCGAGGCGCTTCTCGAACAGCTCTTCAAGAGCACCCCGCTCGAGGACTCCTTCGGCATCAACGCCGTCGCCCTGGTCGACGGTCAGCCGCGGACCCTCGGGCTCAAGGAGATGCTGGAGGTCTTCCTCGGCCACCGCTTCGACGTCGTACGGCGGCGGTCGACGTACCGGCGGGGCAAGGCTGCCGACCGGTTGCACCTGGTCGACGGCCTGCTGCTCGCGATCCTGGACATCGACGAGGTCATCCAGCTGATCCGGACCAGCGACAACGCCGAGGCCGCGCGCGAGCGGTTGATGACGGTCTTCGACCTCACCGAGATCCAGGCCAACTACATCCTCGACATGCCGCTGCGCCGGCTGACCCGGTTCTCCAAGCTCGAGCTCGACAAGGAACGCGACGAGCTGGTCACCACGATCGCCGGCCTGGACGAGATCCTCTGTGATGAGGGCAAGCTGCGGAAGGTCGTCTCCGACGAGCTCGCCGAGGTCGCCAAGACCTACGGCACGCCGCGCCGCACCGTGCTGCTGGAGGCGTCGGGTGTGGCGACCACCTCGGCCGCCACCCAGCTCGAGGTCGCCGACGACCCGTGCCACGTCTTCCTGTCCTCGAGTGGCCTGCTGGCCCGCAGCACCGACCTGGAGCCGCTCGGAACCGGGGACGCCCGGGCCCGGCACGACGTGATCGTCTCGAGCGTGGTGAGCACCGCGCGGGGTGAGGTCGGCGTGCTGACGACAGGAGGTCGGGTGCTGAAGCTCGGCGTCCTGGACCTCCCGGCCCTGCCGAGCACCGCCAGCCACCCGAACCTGTCCGGCGGCGCGCCGGTCGGCGAGTTCCTGAACCTGGACGCCGACGAACGACCGCTGGCGCTGATGAACTTCGACACTGACTCCCCCGGCCTCGCGCTCGGGACAGCCGAGGGCGTGGTCAAACGCGTCAACCCGGAGTACCTCTCGGCCAAGGACGAGTGGGACGTGATCGCGCTCAAGGACGGCGACTCGGTGGTCGGCGCGGTCCAGCTCGGTACCGGCGACGAGACGCTCTGCTTCATCACCGACGACGCCCAGCTGCTGCACTTCGGCGCGTCGGCGGTCCGGCCGCAAGGACGGTCCGGCGGCGGCATCGCCGGCATCAAGCTGAGCGCCAATGCGAAGGCATCCTGGTTCGGAGCGCTCGACGCGGCCGACGCGGTCGTGGTGACGATCTCGGGAGCTGGCAGCGCATTACCGGGCACCGAGTCCGGCTCGGTCAAGGTCACCCCGTTCTCGGAGTACCCGGCCAAGGGACGCGCGACCGGCGGCGTGCGCTGCCACCGGTTCCTCAAGGGCGAGGACACCCTGGTCTTCGCGTGGGCAGGACGGGCGCCCGCGATGGCTGCGGCCGCGAGCGGAGCCCCGGTTGACCTGCCCGCGGCCGACGGACGCCGCGACGGCTCCGGTACGCCGGGAAGCCAGCCTGTCACCGCCTGCGCCGGACCCGTGGCAGGCTGAGCGCCATGAGTCGCCACTCCTTGTCGCGCAGGCTGTTCGTCCTGGCCGCTGCCACCCTCGCCCTCGCCGTGTCCCTGGCCGGTTGCGGCGGGAGCTCGGGCACCGGCGGCGGCGCCAAGCCGGCTGACATCACCGCGGCCCTGACCAAGGCCAAGAACGCCTTCGACGCCGCGTCCAGCGTGCACTTCACGATGGCCACCGCGTCCCGTCCGACCAGTGGGGACGCCGTCCTCGGTGCGGACGGCACCCTGACGCACCAGCCGGCGTTCAAGGGCACGGTCAAGGTGCAGATCAGCGGTTTCAGCGCCGATGTGCCAGTGGTCTCGGTCGACGGCAAGGTGCACGCGAAGCTGCCGCTGACGCCGGCGTACGCGACCATCAACCCGGGTGACTACGGCGCCCCGAACCCGGCCGACTTCGCGGACCCGAGCAAGGGCATCTCCGGCCTGCTGCTCGACCTCAAGGGCGCGAAGCAGACCGGGCAGCAGCGCACCGGTAGCACCGTGGTGACGACGTACAGCGGCACGTTGTCGGGCACCCTGGTCAAGCCGATCATTCCGAGCGCCAGCGGATCGGGGACCTACCAGACCGTCGTGGGGATCGACCAGACCGGCGTCCTGACGACGTTGCAGGTCACCGGAAGCTTCTTCACCACCAACGGTGACGTCACCTACAACCTCGTCTTCAGCGACTACGGCAAGAACGTCACGATCTCGGCACCGTGAGCTCCCTCGCCCAGCGGGCGGCCAACCCGCGACTGCTCCTCGGGCTCGCTGCGGTGGCGGTCGCCTTCGCAGCCGCGGACACCTACGTGGTGGTGCTCGCGCTCCCGAGCATGATGGACGGCGTCCACCTCTCCGGTGAGCAGCTCCAGCGCGCGGCCCCGATCATCAGCGGCTTCCTGCTCGGGTACGTCGCGATGCTGCCGCTGATCGGCCGGATCGCGGACCTGCGCGGCAGACTGCCGGTGCTGGTGGTCTCGCTGGTGGTGTTCGGGTTCGGTTCGCTGGTGACCGCGGCCGCCTACGACCTGCCGAGCCTGGTGACCGGGCGGTTCCTGCAAGGCGTCGGCGGCGGCGGGCTGGTACCGGTGACGCTCGCCCTAGTCGCCGACATCTACCCCGCAGAGCGGCGCGGCGTGCCGCTGGGGATCGTCGGGGCCGTCCAGGAGCTCGGCAGCGTGCTCGGGCCGCTGTACGGCGCCGTGGTGCTCGTCGTCGGCACCTGGCGCGACATCTTCTGGATCAACCTGGCGGTCGGGCTCGTGCTCGCCGCCGGCATCTCCGTGCTCCGCACCGACGCACCGAGCAGCCCCCGGTCGTTGAGCTTGTCGAAACGTCTGGATGTCGTCGGTCTCACCCTGACCGCCCTCTGGATCTCCGCCCTCCTGCTGGTGATGCGACAACCCGCGAGCCTGGTCACCTCGGTGCGCTGGGGCGGGCCGTTCGTGCCGTTCGGCTCCTCGACCTCCGTCTGGTGGTCGCAGATCGGGTTGGTCACGATCGGCCTCGGGATGGTGCTGGCAGGGTGGCTGCTGTTCGCACCCCGGCCGTTCTTCGGCGTACGGGACTGGTGGGCGACGGTGCGGCAGGCCGACCTGCTGGGAGCGCTGCTGCTTGCCGTCCTGCTCGGTGGGGTGATCCTCGCGTTCGCGACCGCCAACCCGGAGGTCCAGGTCTTCTCCCCGGCCGGCCCGTACTACCTCGCGGTCGCGGCCGTGGCGGCGATCGGGTTCGCCGTCCACCAACGTCGGACGCCGGTCGCGCTGATCCCCCGAGGCTCCTTCGCCCGCCGCCCGGCCCAGGGCGCCTTGCTGGTCAGCTTCTTCGTCGGCGCGGCCCTGATCGCAGCCCTGGTCGACGTCCCGGTCTTCGCTCGCGTCAGCGTGTACGGCGACTCGCAGATCAAAGCGGCGCTCGTGCTCGTCGAGCTGCTCGTCGCCCTGCCGATCGGAGCGCTGCTCGGAGGTGCCCTGACCCGCAGCATCCCGGCCGGGCCGATTGCCGCCGCCGGGATGGCGCTCAGTGCCGTCGGCTTCTGGCGGATGAGCGCCTGGGACGTCAACGCCCTGAACCACCACGTCGCCGCCGGGTTCGTGCTCGCGCTGACCGGCCTCGGATTCGGTCTTGCCCTGGCACCCGTCAATGCTGCCCTGCTCGCGACGACCGAGCCGGAGGTCCACGGCGTCACCAGCGCCCTGCTCGTGGTCAGCCGGATGGTCGGGATGCTGGTCGGCATCTCGGCGCTGACCACGATCGGCCTGCGCCGCTACTACGCGGTGTCTGCGAACTTCCCGACGCCGTCGCAGGTCTGCGGCCACGGGCTGACCCGGTGCGTCAGGTACGACACGCTGCTCCAGGGCGCCGGGGTCCAGCAGCTGCACGCAATCTTCATCGGTGCGTCGCTCTGTGCCCTCCTCGCGGGCTTGCTCGCCCTCGTACTCTTCCGGGGTGCCGCGACTCGCGGCTCCTCTCCCCTGATCGGAATCGCCGGATGATCGAACCCGCCTGCAGCGCCACCAGCATCGAAGCCGGTGAAGCGCTGATCGGTTCGGCGCCCGACGCGATCGCGTGGGTCTGTCTCGAGCAGAACGGGCCGTGGGGCGCGAAGGCGTGGACAGATTCGCACCTCGACACGGCGCTGGGACGGGCCATCGAGGCGGCCGCCGACCAGCACGGCGTCCGCCCCTGCCTGATCCGACGCCCGGGGCGCCACGCGGATCCGGGCACGACGGTGGACAGGCAGGTGCTGATCGCCTACACGCATCCCGAGGGCTCCTGGTTGCTGTCCGGCACGATCGCATCAGCCGACGTGCTGCTCGAGCTGGACTGGGCGGCCGTCGCGCGCGGCGATGTCGAGGCTGCAGGCTTGCCCGGCCTCACCCGCTCGGACGACCCGGTCCTGCTGGTGTGCACCAACGGGACCCGGGACACCTGCTGCGCGCGTCTGGGACGCCCGATCGCGCTCGCGGCCGCCGGGGCACACCGCGACCGGGTGTGGGAGGTGACGCACACCTCGGGTCACCGGCTCGCGGCGACGACCGTACTGCTGCCGTCGGGCACCCTGCACGGGCGCGTCCTCGACGGGACCGCCCTGCTCGAGAGTGCCCGACGAGGCGAGCTGGTCCTCGACGGCTACCGCGGTCGGTCGACCTGGTCCGCCGGCGCTCAGGTCGCCGAGGACCACGTACGCCGGACCGAGGACGTGACCGGCCTCGACGACCTGGTCGTCGTACCGGAGATCGACGCGTGGTCGGTACGGCACCGCGACGGCCGCCGCTGGTGGGTGGCAGTCAGCTCGTACGACGACGGCGAGCGCCCGGAGTCCTGTGGCAAGGACGCGAAACCGATCCGCCGCTGGACCGCCCGCACAGTTCGATAATCCGGCACGTTCTCGCCCTCGAGGGCGGGAATCGGGGCCAGAACGTGCCGGACTATCCTGCCGGGGTGACTGACTTCGACGACCTGCTGGCCGCCAACCGCGAATTCGCCGACCACTTCGAGCTCTCGGGCTTCGACGGTGTGGCGCACGCGGGCGTCGCGATCGTGACGTGCATGGATTCGCGGATCGACCCCCTGCGGATGCTGGGCCTCAAGCCGGGTGACGCCAAGATCTTCCGGAACCCCGGTGGTCGGGTGACCGAGGCCGCGCTCGAAGCACTGGTGCTCGGCGTCCACCTGCTCAAGGTCGATCGGATCCTGGTCATCCCGCACACCCGCTGCGCAATGACGGCGAACACCGAGGAGCAGCTCCAGGACAAGATCGGCGAGCTCACCGGCCAGGACGTCTCGTGGCACGCCTTCCACGTGGTCGAGGACCAGGTCGGCAGCCTGAAACGCGACGTGCACAAGGTGAAGAGCCACCCGCTGATCCCGGAGAACATCAGCGTCGGAGGATTCATCTACGACGTCGATAGCGGCCTGATCAGCCAGGTGGTCTGAGGCCCAGCCGCTCCGCGCAGGCCGACAGCTCGTCGCACGCCTGGGCAAGATCGGTCGTGTCGGACATCGCGAGGACCACCCGGGTGGCCCCGGCGTCAGCGAGCCGCTCGGCCTTGCCGGCATCGATGCGGGTCACGAGATGACCGAGACTGAGCTCGAGCGCGTTCGGATCGCGACCGGCATCCAGCGCGCTCTCGGCCATCACCTGACGCAGCCTCTGGAGCTCGTCGCCCGTCACGCCGAGGGGCTGCAGCCCGTCGCCAAGCTTCCCGGCTCGACGAGCTGCGGCCTTGGTGTGACCACCGACGTGGATCGGGATCGACCGCGGGCCGGGCGCCGGGCGGCAGACCGCGTGCGCGAACGAGAAGAACTCCCCTTCGTACGACGCCGGCTCCCCGCTCCACAACGCCCGCATGACCTCGATCTGCTCGTTCGCGCGACGCCCCCGCGAGTCGAAGTCGGTCCCGCAGGCCTCGACCTCCTCGCGCATCCAGCCCATCCCGACGGAGAGCCGAAACCGACCGCCGGACAGGGCGTCGAGAGTGGCGATCCGCTTGGCCAGCACGACCGGGTGATGGTTCGGCAGCACCAGGACCCCGGTGGCCAGACCGAGGGTCGAAGTCGCCCCGGCGACGAACGACAGCAGCTCCAGCGGGTCCGGGACCGGGCAGTCCGCGGCCAGCTCGACGCGACCTGACGGATCGTAGGGGTACGTCGAGGAGTACTCGGCCATCATCACCGCGTGCTCGACAGCGACCAGCGCGTCGAAGCCGCAGGCCTCGAGATGCCGCGCGAGCGCGACCATCCACTCGGGGTCTGCGGTCATGCCGCTGCCGACCGGGGCGATCACGTCGTACTGCATGGCGCTGACGGTACTGGTCACGGACCGGCGGGCGAGTCGAACGGCAGTACGCGGAACATCGATCGAGCTTCGATCATCGCGACCGTCAGCGCGCGCCGCTCGAACAGCCACCCCGCCTCGTCGCGCACGAACCGGTCGTCGTAGATCACGTGCCAGGCCCAGGAACGCGGCTCTGCACCCTCCTCGACGTGGTGGGCCACGCAGGTCGTGCGTCCGGTAGCCGTCGAACCGTCGACGGTCCACACAGACCCCGTGAGGTGGTGGAAGGTGCGCGCGAACGCTTCGATCTGCCGTACGGCGGCCACGATCTCCGCACGCCCGGTCGCGGTGGCAGCCATCCCGAGTGAGGCTCCCGAGCCGGGTGTCACGAGCACCGCGTCGTCAGCGAAGAGCCCGGCGAGACCCTCCCAGTCCCGGCCATCCACCGCAGCGGCGTACCGAGCGGTCAGCTGGATGAGCGCCAGCTGGTCATCTGTGTCGCTCACACGGATTCCCGGGCGGCCAAGTCGTCTGCCAGCTTGGGTGCCCAGATCACCTTGCCCAGGAATCGGTCCGCGTCCGGGCTCGTGGCCAGCCACGCGATCACCTTGCCAGAGGCCGCCGGATCCGCCGACGGGTAGCCGCCGCTCTGGGCGATGTCCTCGGTGCCACCCCGAGCCAGCGCCGACTCGGTGACGACGAACCCGGGGTCGACGTTGAAGGCGCGGATCCCCCGGGGTCCGAGCTCGGCATTGATCGTGCCGGCCATCCGTCCGAACGCCGCCTTCGATGCGGCGTAGCCCAGGCCCCAGCCACCGGCGCCTGGACCGGCCGGCGGGTCATAGGTGGCCGAGCTCGAGGCCATGTTGACGATCATCCCGGAGCCGCGCGCGAGCATCGGCTCGACGAGCAGCTGGACCAGCAACACCTGGTGCAGGAAGTTGCCTTCCCAGCTGCCGCGCAGCGAGTCGTCGGTCAGGTCGAGGAACGCCTGCTGGGGCAGGTGTACGAACGCGTTGTTGACGACCACGTCGAGGACGTCCCACTCCGCGTGGATCCGCGACGCAGCGGCAGCGAGGCTGAGTGGCT
>JACXTT010008485.1_pt1 | contig 14243 bp, 9 predicted proteins | sample 9270951 | NCBI WGS metagenome assembly JACXTT01 (sample SAMN15532306, study PRJNA645909) | rock metagenome | isolation source: weathered quartz diorite | place: Puerto Rico | collected 2017-06-21 | reverse complement strand
CTACCGGAGCGAACGTCTGTTGCGCTGGCTGCTGGTGCTCGCGTGCGCGGCGCTCCTCGTGTGGCGCGTCGCATGACGGCGCCTCTTGCGCTGCGCGCGGTGACGTTTCGCTACCCCGCGAGCCAGAGCCCCTCGTTGCGGGACGTCACGCTCGAGGTGCGCCGCGGAGAGGTGATCGCCGTGATCGGCAGTGTCGGCGCCGGCGCGTCGACCCTGCTGCTCGTAGCGGGAGACCTGGCGCCGCGGGTCACCGGTGGTGAGCTGGTGGGGACGGTCGAGCGTGCCGGGCGCGCGGCGCTGCTGCTGGCGACTCCCTGGACACAGCTCTCAGGCATGGCGTTCACGGTGTTCGACGAAGTGGCGTTCGGCCCTGCCAATCTGGGATGGCCGCGCGAGCGTATTTCAGCCGCCGTTGAGCGCGCGTTGACGCGTGTTGACGTCACGCACCTGCGGGAGCGCGACCCCGCGACGCTGTCCGGCGGCGAGCTGCAGCGCGTCATCCTCGCCGGCATCCTGGCGATGGAGCCCGATGTGTTGCTGCTCGACGAGCCGACCGCCGAGCTCGATCCGCTCGCCGCGCGGCGCACGTGGCAGCTGATCCGGGCCCTCGCACGCGACGGGATGGCGGTGGCTGTCGCCACGAGCGATCTCGACGCGCTCCCCGACACGGCGGATCGCGTCGCCTGGCTGGAGCAGGGTACGGTGCGGGCCCTCGGGGCCACGCGCGACGTGCTCGTCGATCCCGCGCTGACCTCCGAGTCCGCGCCGGGCAGCACGTCGATCGCGGCGGTGTGGCGCTCGGCGAGGCTGCCGGAACCGCCACCGCTCACCATTGCACAGGCCGTGGAGCGGCTGCGATGACCACCGTGTTGGATTTCGCCGCGGTCTCGTTCGCCTACGGCGATCGCCGGGCACTCGCGGACGTGTCGTTCGCGCTCCAGCCGGGCGAGCGCGTGGCGCTCGTCGGACACAATGGAGCGGGGAAGTCGACGTTGATGCGCCTGGTCACGGGTTTGCTGAAACCCACGGCCGGCACGGTCCAGGTGGGCGACTGGGACACGCGCTCGCGCCGTCCCGAACAACTGGCGCATCGCGTCGGCTCGCTGTTTCAGCACGCCGACCAGCAGTTGTTCGCGCGCACTGTGCGGGAGGATGTTGCGTTCGGTCCCCGGGCGACGGGCGTTCCCACTAACGACGCAAGCGCGCGAGTGGCGCGCGCACTCGGTGCGCTGGAACTCGAGGTTGTGGCCGATGAACATCCCTATGATCTGCCTCCACCGGAGCGCAAACTCGCCGCCCTCGCGGGAGCGCTGGCGCTCGAACCGTCGCTCCTGGTGCTCGACGAGCCGACGGCCGGGCTCGACCGGCGGACGCGCGCGCGCGTTGGCGCGGCACTCGGTCGTCGGGCCGCCGAAGGAACGGCATTGCTCGTCATCACCCACGATCTCGAGTTCGCCGCCGAGTATCTGGACCGCGGCCTGTTGCTGGACCACGGGCGGCTGGTGGAGGATGCGCCGTTGCCAGACCTCCTGGCGCTGGGCAGCGGGCTCGAGGACCTGGGACTCGCGCCGCCCGCGCTCAGCCGCCTGTCGGCGGCACTTGCGCTGCCGGGGCGCCCGATTCGGGCTCAGGAAGTGGCGGCGGGGCTCGCCAGCGTTGCCGCACGTAACCGCGTGTCCTAGATTCCCTTACGCCTCATGATCATTCCTGTCGTCTTCGCCACGCATCTGGCGCGCGCCGTCGACCTGTTCCGGGACCCTGCCAAGAAGGACGAACAAAAGCGGGAGTTCCGGATCCTGGTCGGGATGCTGAAAGGCGGCGACGTCTCCATCCGGATCATCGACGATGTGCTGGTGGTGAACGACCAGCGGGTGATCGCACCGGAGTTCCGTCCGCTCGTGCAGAGTATGGTGGCGCACGGGGTGACGGAGCTGGTGATCCCGAGTGACGCCCCGGTATCGAACTTGTTCGAGCTGCTGCGGGCGCTGGCCGATCACCCGACCGGCCCCGCGGGCCTCGCCGCGCGATTGCGTTCCTCGGGAGCGAATCGCGTGTCGGTCGTGCTCTCGGCGCTCGATGAGCCTGAAGAGGGTGGAGCCCCTACAGGGGGAGCCGGGGCAGGGGCTCGAGACCTCGGAACGCGCGGCGTGCTGCGTGGCGAGCCGGTCAGAGACTTGAAGAGCGCGCCGATCGCCGGGGCGGACGGCGTGGAAGCGGTGGAGCAGAATCTCGCCCAGCCCTCCGAGGCCCTGCCGGTGCCCGAAGCCGCGACACCGTCACAGGCAATCATACCGCGGCAGTCGGCAGAGACCGCGGCTCCGGGGCTCCCGACGACCCCGCTGGAATCGGTCGCACCCGAACCGGGAACCCTCCCGCCGCCGCCGCCCCCGCCGCCACCGCCACCCAAGCGGACGGCAGATTCCGCCGCTCCCACGTTCACTCCTGCGACGCCACCCGCCCCGGTGCCGCACGCGCCGCCTCCCCCGCCTCCCCCGCCTCCCTCGCCTCCACCGCCGCACCGGGTCCACTTGCACTCAGGGAGCGTGGCGCCCCCCAAGTTCGCCGACGCGCCAGCGGAGGATGCTGCGGAGCCGACCGCGCCTGCCGCGCCGGAAATCGCCCGCGAAGCGGCGTCCCCTCTCTTCGCATTGCGGGAGGCGCTTTCGAAAGACACCGCCGACATGCTCGCCACGCTCGAGTCCAATCCCGCGACGCCCCATGTCGGCGAGATGCTGACGGTGCTGAACCGCCAAGTCGAGACGGTGATGCGGCAGGGGAAGATCGAGCAGGCGATGCAGATCGTCTACAGCGTGGTGCGGGCGGAGCAGCGTGTCGACGATGCGGCGATACGGCGCCAGTACGGCATTGCCCTGCGCCGCATGATCACGAAGCAGATGCTCGACGGGCTGAGCAAGTTGGTGCAGGTGCCGCACCTCGAGGACGCCGCGAGTGCCGTGCTGCAGCGAGCGGGCCCGGACGGCGTGGAGGTGCTGCTCGACTTGCTCACCACCTCGAACACCGTCACCGAGCGCCGCGGCGTGTTCAACGCCCTGATCCAGATGAAGGAAGGGCAGGACCAGCTGGTCCACATGCTCGGCCACCCGCAATGGTTCGTGGTGCGCAACGTGGCGGACCTGGTGGGCGAGCTGGGGCTCGAAACGGCAGTGCCGGCGCTGACGAAACAGCTCGATCACGACGACGAGCGGGTACGCCGCCAAGTGGCGCTGGCACTCGCCAAGATCGGCACCCGCAGTGCGGCGGAGCCGTTACGGCGCGCGCTGCGCGACTCGTCCGCAGATGTGCGGCGTCAGGCGGCGTTGGGGGTCGGGGGGCGCAAAGCGAGTGCGCTGGCGATGCCGCTCGTCGTGGCGCTCGAAGAAGAGAAAGATCCGGAAGTCGTGCGGGAGCTGATTTTCGCTCTGGGCCGCATCGGCAGCCCCGACGCCGTGCAGGCGCTGATCAAGCTGGCTCAGCCGTCGGGCAAGCTGTTCAACCGCAAGCCGAGCGCGCTGCGGGTGACGGCCGTGGAAGCGCTGCGCGTGGCAGGGACTCCCGCGGCCATCGGCACGTTACAGACTTTTGCGTCGGATAGCGACAAACAGGTGCGCGCCGCGGTGCAGCAGGCGCTCACCGAGCTGAACGCAAAGCAGCGCTAAGCGGGGATGAAGCTCACGTCCGGCGTGAGCTTCCGCGCGAACGCCGCGAGCAGCTGGGCCGCCCGGTCCACATCCGCCAGCGACACCATTTCATTGGGACTGTGCATGTAGCGGTTCGGCACCGACACGAGGCCGGTGGGGATCCCGCGCAGCGCGTTGTGAATGGCATCGGCATCGGTCCCGGTGTCGCGCGGCGCCGCCTGCACGCTGTAGGGGATCTTCGCCTCGTCGGCGCAGCAGACCAGCCGGTCGAACACCAGCCCGTTGATCGCCGAGCCGCGGGATAACACCGGGCCACCGCCCAGCTTGTGGTCGCCACCCTGTTTTTTGTCCGCCCCCGGCCAGTCGGTCGCATGCGTCACGTCGACCACCAGCGCCACCTGCGGATCGATGCCGACGGCGCTGGTGCGTGCGCCGCCGCCCGTGTAGGCGATCTCTTCCCGCGTCGTCGCGACGGCGAACACGGCCGCATGCGACGGCCGCTCCTTGGCGAGCAGCCGCAGCGCCTCGGCGACGACGTAGGCGCCGATGCGGTTGTCGATGCTGCGCGAGACAATACGCTCACCGGTGAATTCGATAGCTTCGGCGTCGATCACCGCGGGATCGCCGACGTGCACCCGCTCGACAGCCTCGGCGCGCGTCGTGGCGCCGATGTCGATCCACAGGTCGGTGATCTGGCTGACCTTCTCGAATTCGTCCTTCTTCATCAGGTGCGGAGCCTTCTTGCCGATCACGCCCTTCACCGGACCCTTCGGACCCACCACCACGACGCGCTGTCCCACGAGGACCTGGGAATCCCAGCCGCCGATCCCCGCGAAATACAGGAAGCCTTCGTCGTCGATATGGGTGATCTGCAGGCCGATCTCGTCGATGTGCCCGGCGAGCATGAGGCGCGGTGCCCCCTTGGGGTTCACCGCACCGACGGAATTGCCGTGCGCGTCGGCGCGCAGGTCGTCGGCGAACTGCTTCACCTCGTCGCGCCACACGCGGGCCGGGCCGGTCTCGAATCCCGATGGGCCGGGAGAATCCAGCAAGCGCTTCAGGAACGCGAGCGAGGTGGTGCTCATGGACCTCTCGAGATCGGTACGGTGGCGGCTCCGGGGAGACCGACGCGGCGACGCACGCTATCGGCGGCCGCGCCTCTGACCAGCCTCGCCTGATACCCGGCGCGAACGGGGCGCAACGCGAGGGCAATCGCGCCGCTCGGACGCACCGTGAATTCGAATACGCCCGACAATCCGGTCCAGGGCGTCCCCTGCCGGAAGATGAAATTGCCCATCGAGTACACGAGCGGCTTGCCGCGATACCATTCGATCGGCTGCAGCACGTGCGGGTGGTGGCCCAGACAGATGTCCGCCCCCGCATCGACGGCGCCCTTGAAGAAGCGGCGCAGGCCCTGGTCCGGCTTCTCGGCGAACTCCGTCCCGGCGTGCGTGCTCACCACCACGAGGTCGGCGAGCCCGCTCGCTTTGAGCCGCCGAATTTCAGGATACAGCCATCCCGAATCGGCCCAGGCGACGTAGCGGGACCCGGGGTGCGTGTAGAAGGAATCGGGGGCGGGGTTGAAGGCACGAGTCGCGGCAAGGAAAGCCACGCGCCACCCTTTGCGCTCGATGATCGCGGCCCGATGCGCTAGATCGAGGGTGACGCCGGTGCCGACGTGCGCCACGCCGACCCGGTCGAGCTGCGTAATCGTCTCCACGAGCCCGTCGATCCCGGCATCCCAGGCGTGGTTGTTGGCGCTCGACACGATGTCGAAGCCCGCCCAGCTCAGTGCGTCCGCCGCGACCGGCGGCGTGCTGAAGACGAAGCTCCCCGTCTTCTCGTAGGGATGACCCGCCTCAGCGATGGGGCTCTCAAGGTTGCCGAACGTGATGTCGGCGGACGCGAGCGTGTCGCGCAACGCCTGGAACGGGTACAGGGTGTCGCCCTTGAGCAGGTAATCCCAGGTGACGGCGCGGCCGAGGTTCAGATCGCCGACGGCATACAAATGCAGCGGCTCCCGCGCGGGAGTCGATGGACGCGGTGCGATCGACGACATGAGCGCGCCGGGTTGCTGCAGCAGCGACAGCAACACGACCGACGACAGGCTATGCAACACGGCTCCTCGAACGCTAGTAGTGAACTCTCAACCGATTATCAACGCCAGCTTCTCCGCGGCGTCCACCAGCCGCGGCCCGGGCCGCGAAGTATAGGCGTTCCCGTCCAGGAATTCGACACCCCGGGCAAACAAGCGCCGTGCACCGACATCCGCCACCGCCCGGGTCTCGCGCTGCGCGCGCGTGACATCGAATCCGCACAGCGCGATGATCACCCGGTCCGGATCGAGCGCGACCAGCTCCGTCCAGGTGCGTGTCACCGAGCGGGCGCCCGGCGTGTTGCCGACGTCCTGCCCCCCCGCAATCGCCACCAGCTCCGGAACCCAGTGCCCGGCGACATAGGGCGGGTCCAACCATTCGACTACGAGAATGCGTGGCGGGTGGGGCGTGGGATGTGACGCGTGACCAGCGCGTACACGATGCAGCCGGTACTGCAGCCCGGCGACGAGCTCTTCGGCTTCGCCGCGCAGATCGATGGAATCGCCCAGCGCCACCATGTCGGTGAGGACGCCTGCGAGCGCGTGCGCGTGCAGGTGGACGACCCGTGGTCGCACCGGCCAGTCGGCGAGGGCGCGCGTCAGCGCGTCGCTGCCCACGGCGCAGACGTCGCACACCGTCTGTCCCACGATGACGTCGGGGCGCAGCTCAGCGAGGAGGGTGGCGTCGATCGTCGTCGCCGCGGCTCCCGCAGCGCGGACGGCGCGATCGATGTCGCCGGAGGACCGGGAACCGTCGATCGTGGTGCGGGTGACCCGTGGCAGGTCGCGCACCACGTCGGGAGGATAGTCGCATTCGTGTGAGACGCCGACGAGCCAATTCCCGGCGCCCAGGGCGGCGACGATCTCCGTGGCTGCCGGGAGCAGGGAGACGATGCGCACGAACCTGCTCCGGCCGTTGCCTTACTGGCGGCGCAGGCCCACGCGGTACAGGACGAGCCCCATGCCGACGAACAGCAGGATCGCGGGCCAGTTGTCCGTGGAGAAATGGCCCAGCGCTCGGGCCAGTCCGGCGAGCTCGGAGAGCTTGTCGGCGCTGCCGAACTTGCCGGCGATCGCGGCGATCGCGATGCCGCCGATCGCGCCCCCGGCGATCATGCCGCTGGCGTAGAGCACGCCCGGTCCCGACTCGATCTCGGCGAGGGAGCGGGCCTGCGACTGGAAGCGCCGTTCCACCAGCCAGCGAATCACGCCGCCCGCGAACATCCCAGCCGATGTCGTGATGGGGAGGTACACACCGACGGTCACCGGCAGCGATTGAATTCCTGCGATCTCGAGAGCAATGGCGAGCGCCACACCGATCAAAACGAGCGCCCAGGGCAGGCGGTGCGTGAGAATGCCGTCGGTAATCAGCGCCATCAGGGTGGCCTTCGGAGAATCGAGCCGTGTCAGGCTATGGCCGTTGTACTCGCGCACCCGACCGCCGATGCCCGGGTCGACCACGTAGCGGATTTCATGCGACGCGGGATCGACGAGGTATTTGCCGGGCAGCACGCTGCCCGTGGCGACGTAGACACGGGCGACGGGGTATGCGCGCGTATCGACCGAGTCACCGCCGCCAATGTGGAAGCCGGACAGCGTATCACCGGTTATCACGACGTTGCCGTCGGCCGAGCGCCCGGTAGCGGGCGCGGTGAACCCGGCGTGCGCCTCGGGGACCTCGTACTGGTACGACCGGTTGAGGAGCGTGAGCGTCCAGCCCACGGCCAACGCGGACCCCATGCCGCCGATGAGAATGGCGATCTGCTGCCGGCGCGGCGTGGCGCCGATCAGGAACCCGGTCTTCAAGTCCTGCGAGGTATTGCCGCCGTTCGCGACCGCCACCGCGATCACGCAGGCGATCGAGATCGCGCGCACGCGGTCGTCGATCGCCGTCCAGCCGAGCAACAGAAAGATCACCGAGATCGCGAGCAGGGACGCGATCGTCATCCCCGAGATCGGATTGGCGGAGCTGCCGATCTGGCCGCAGATGCGCGAGGACACCGTGGTGAAGAAGAAGCCGAAGATGATGATGAGCAGGCCGCCCAGCAGGTTCACGCCGATTTGCGGCAGGAACGAGAGCACCAGCGCGAGCCCGAGCGAGCCGAACACCGTGATCGTAATCGGCAGATCGTCTTCGGTGCGGAGCTTCGCGATCGCCTGCCCGACGCGGCTCTTGCGCATGTCGTCGAAGCCGGCGCGGAATGCATTGCCGATCGTCGGCAGCGCGCGCACCAGGGCGATGATCCCGGACGTGGCGACGGCGCCCGCGCCGATATAGTAGACGAACGCGGCGCGGATTTCGCCCGCGGACATATCGCGGATCAGTTTCGTGGCGGGGAACATCACTTCCGTCATCGATGCGCCGAAGAGGTGAATGGCTGGCATCAGCACCAGGTAGGCGATGCAGCCGCCCGCAAACAGATAGCCCGCGATGCGCGGGCCGATGATGTAGCCGACCCCCATCAATTCGGGCGCCGCCTCCACACGAAACTCGGCGTTCTGAAACCACTTGATCGACGGCCAGCCGGGATACTCCTGCCACGCCTTCACACCCGTCATCAGGAACTTGTACAGGAAGGAAAGCCCGAACGCCTGGAATACCGTCTTCGCGTGGATGCCCCCCTTCTCCCCGGCGATCAGCACCTCGGCGCACGCGGTCCCCTCGGGATAGGGAAGGTTGCCGTGCTCGTTGACGATCAGCGCGCGCCGCAGCGGGATCATCATCAGGATCCCCATCAGCCCGCCCGCGATCGCGAGGATGGCGACGCGGCCGATGTTCAAGTCGTAGCCCATCAGGAGAATCGCCGGGATCGTGAACACCACGCCCGCCGACACCGAGTCGGCCGCGGAGCCCGTCGTCTGCACGATGTTGTTTTCGAGGATGGTCGAGCCGAAGCGGCGCAGGATCGTGATGGCGAGAACAGCGATGGGAATCGACGCGCTCACCGTGAGACCGATCTTCAGCGCCAAGTAGACGTTCGAAGCGCCGAAGATCAGCCCCAGGATCACCCCCAGGATCAGCGCTCGCGGCGTGAGCTCGGCGAGCGTCTGGGACGGCGAGATGTACGGTTGGTGGTCGGCCATCGGGTCCCCGGTCCTAGGGTCACGAGAATTGAGCGGACAATGTGCTGCCGGACCGGGTAGGGTGTCCAGACAGGGAGGTTGTGGAGGGCGGTGGAGGATGGTGGAGGTTAGAATCTGACGTCATGGACGTGCAGCGGCGCTCCTCTAGCGCAACCGCCCTCGACCGACTGTTTCTCGACTTTCAGTCGGCAGTGGCGGGACGCTATTCGATCGAGCGCGAGCTGGGTCGCGGCGGGATGGGGGTCGTGTACCTCGCCCGTGAGGTGCGGCTCGACCGGCCGGTGGCGTTGAAGCTGCTCCCGCCCCGGCTTGCCGCCGAGCCAGCGCCGCGCGAACGGTTTCTGCGCGAGGCACGGCTCGCCGCCAAGCTGTCGCACCCGAACATCATCCCGATCTACGCCGTGGATGAGGTCGGCGAGTACGTCTTCTTCGCGATGGCGTACGTGGAAGGCGAGACCCTGACCGAGCGGGTGCGCAATCGCGGGCCGCTCGCCCCGGGAGACGCCACGCGCATGCTGCGCGAAGTCGCGTGGGCGCTTGCCTACGCGCACGCGCAGGGCGTGATTCACCGCGACGTGAAGCCCGATAACATTATTCTCGAGACGGGATCGGGCCGGGCGCTGGTCGCCGATTTCGGGATCGCGGCGCAGGTAAGCGGCGCGGCGGGCGTCGACGGCGGCGACGTGATCGGCACACCGGAGTTCATGAGTCCCGAGCAGGCGCTTGGGGAAACGGTCGACGCCAAGAGCGATCTCTATTCCTTTGGCGTCGTCGGCTACTTCATGCTCTCGGGCCGGCTGCCGTTCACCGGTACCAAAGCGACCGAGGTGCTGGCGAAGCAGGTGACCGAGGCTCCCCGCCCGGTGACGACCGTGGCGGACGGAACACCGCGCCGCCTCGCGCAGACGATCGACAAGTGCCTCGCCAAGGAAAAGGACGAGCGGCCCGAGAGCGCCGCTGCGCTGGCCGAGCAGATGGGACTGGCGCTGGAGCAGCGCAAGGAGCTGCCGGTCCCGCTGCGGGTCTTCGCCAAGCGCACCGGACGGTTTCGCGATTTCCCGGCCTTTCTCTACCTCGTGGGAACGACGATGGTCTCGGCGCTTGGTGCCGCCATCGCGAGCCCGTTCGGCCTCGGGTTCGCCGCCTGGACCGGAACATGGCTTGCCGGCCTGACGTTCGTGCCGTTCGCGCTGCTCGTCGGGCGGGCGCAGCGCATCGCCGGCGGCGGATTCACCCGCGACGACGTCGTCACCGCGTTCAAGACCGAGCTCGACTCCACGAGCGAGGAGCGCGCGTACGAATACGGACGTGGGCCGTCTCACTACGAGAGAGTGATGCGCTGGCTGTCCGCTGCCGGTCTGGGGTTGGCGGGCTTTTCACTGCTCGCCGGCCTGGGCTTCGACGTGTGGGCGCCGTGGGCGGGCCCCGGCATGGCGCTCGGTTTGATGATCGGACTGCCGACAGGGGGCCTCGCGTTGTCACGGCTGCAGCGCCGCCGCGACCTCGACACCGAGATGTGGCTGCGCATCTGGCGTGGGCCGGTCGGGCGTCTCGCATTCAGCCGTGTGAGCTTCCCCGCCGGCCGCCCCGCGCTCTCCTCCGGGTTCACGTTCCGCCCCACTGAGCTGGTGCTCGGCATGGCGGCCGAGCGGCTGTTCGAGGAGCTCCCGAAAGAAACGCGGGAGGAGCTGCGGGAGCTGCCCGAGGTGTTGAAGCGCCTGGAGCACGATGCGGGGCGGATGCGCGCGCGCCTGGAAGAGCTGAACGACGCGCTGCAGGGGGCGGAAGAGCGCGGCCGGCTGTCGGGTCAGATCGCCGGCGACATCAAGGAAAAGCGTGACCGCATCGTGATCGACCTCGAGAACGAGCGCGAGCTGGTGCAGCGCCGGCTCAAGGACGCCGTGGCGGCCCTGGAGACGATCCGGCTCAACCTGCTGAAGCTGCACGCCGGAGCGGGGAGCGTGCAGAGCCTCACCACCGATCTCACCCTCGCGCGGGAAGCCGCCCAGGAGGTCGAGCTGCTGCTGCAGGGGCACAAAGAAATCGAAGACGAGCTCTGAGCGTGGCGTCGGTGCGACGCAAGTGCAGCGCGACGGGCTGGCGCTCCCGCGCCCCTCGTGAATATTGAGGGTCCGGGGCTCCCTCCCGGGCGGGGACATGGGGTAGTGCTGCGGTGGCAGGGAACAACTCCGCGCCCTGCGATTCACGGCGCGCAGAAGTGGTGCGTCCCGGCATGACGCCGACCGTCGCCTGTCCCAACTGCAACGAGCCCGTCATCCCCGGGGCGCAGTTCTGTCCGCGGTGTGGCGGCGACGTCTCCGGTCCTCAGGGCGTGCTCACAACTGCGCGCGTCCAGACTCCCCCCGCCGTGACCAGGGACACCTTCGCCGAGCTCGTCGGCGTATTGCGCGAAGCCACGCTCGGCGAGTACGACATCATCGGTGAACTGGGTCGTGGTGGCATGGCTGTCGTCTACCTCGCCCACGACATCGCCCTCGATCGTAAGGTCGCGATCAAGGTGATGAACCCGGCGCTCCTGATCGGCGAGGGGATGACCGAGCGCTTCAAGCGCGAAGCCCGTACCGCGGCCGCGCTCACGCACCCCAACATCATTCCGATTCACGTCGTCCGCGAGACCGAACGGATGCTCTTCTTCGTCATGAAGTACGTCGAAGGACGGAGCCTCGACTCGATCATCGCCGAGACGGGGCAGCTGCCGATCAAGATGGTACATACCATCCTGGCGCAGGTGGGCGCGGCGCTCGGCTATGCCCACCGTCGCGGCGTCGTGCACCGTGACGTGAAACCGGCGAACATCCTGATCGACACCGAGGGGTGGGTCGTGGTGACCGACTTCGGGATCGCCAAGGTCGCCGAAGCCGGCAATCTGACGGTCAGCGGAACCACCGTCGGCACGCCGTTTTACATGAGCCCCGAGCAGTGCTCGGCGCGTCCGGTGACCGGGGCATCGGATCAGTACTCCCTCGGCATCGTCGCTTTCGAGATGCTCGTGGGTCGGCCGCCGTTCGCAGGCGATTCGCTGATGGAGATTATGCGGTTGCACTTCTTCGAGGCGCCGCCATCACTCAAGGTCGAGCGGCCCGACGCTCCGCCCGCCCTCATCGCGGCGATCGAGCGGATGCTATCCAAGGAGTCGCGGCAGCGGTGGCCGAGTATCGATGAGGCGATTGCCGCGGCGGGAAGTCAGCCACTCGGGCACGGCGATCCGATTCGCGCACGGCTCAGCGAGCTGGCCAAGAGTGGGGTGAAACCGGTCGCCCGGATGTCGACGCCCGCCAGCCCGGCGCCGCTGCGACGCAAGACGAAGGTGGTGACGAAACGGCGGCGAGGGCCACTCGTGTGGGGCGCGATCGTGGCCGGCGTCGTCGTCGCCGCCGCCGGAGCCTACTGGGCGGTCCATCCTCGCCCGAGCGAGCCTTCCCGAGCGGCCACCAGGCCGTCGCCCCAAGATTCCATCGTCACGGTCGAGATCATCGGAGCGCCCGCGACCCTGGAGGAGGGTCAGCAGGTGCAGCTGACGGCCAGTGCGAAGGCGGCGAGTGGCACGCCCATCGGTTCCGTCGCGCTGCAGTGGTCGAGCGCCGACTCGTCCGTCGCGCGCGTGGCGGCCGACGGCAAGCTCACTGCGGTATCCGCTGGCACCACGACGGTAGAGGCGGTGGCGAACAGGCGGCGGAGCAGCGTTCGGATCACCGTCACCGCGGCAGCGGTGGCGTCCATCGACGTCGCGCCGTTGGATCTGCTGCTCGCTATTCAGGGAACGGCGCGAGTGTCCGCGACCCCGAAGGACGCCCGCGGCCGGCAGCTCCTGGGGCGGCGGATCGCGTGGACCAGTCGAGATCGCGGCGTGGCGACGGTGTCCGACAGTGGCATCGTCACGGGCGTTGCCGTCGGGACCACGACGCTCACGGCGTCGGTCGGAGGACGGAACGCCGTCGTGCGAGTCACCGTTGCGCCGCCGTCGGTGGCGGCGGTCGACGTGAGCCCCAGAGCCCCGACGATCCAGATCGGCGACACGCTGCGTGTGTCGGCAATTGCGCGGGACGGCGGCGGCCGGACGATCGGGGGACAGCGCGTGACGTGGGTCAGCAGCAACCCCGCCGTCGCCCCGATCTCGGCTGAGGGCAGGATCACCGGGGTCGCCGCCGGTGCGGCGACGATCACCGCATTGGTCGGCGGCCGGAGCAAGGACGTCGTGGTGTCGGTCCGGGCACCGGCCGTGGCGTCGATCCAGATTGCGCCGGCAACCACATCGATGATCGTCGGCGGGTCGGCACGACTGGCCGCGGTGCCGCGTGACGCGCGGGGGCGTGCACTCGCAGTGCCGGTCGGGTGGTCGAGCCGCGATCGGGGGATCGCGTCGGTGTCGGACAGCGGTGTCGTCACGGGAATCGCTCCCGGATCGGCGACGATTGTTGCGGCGAGCCAGGGCGTCACGGCGACGGCGAGCGTCACCGTGGCGCCTGCGCCGCCCGCCATGGCGGTGTTGCGCCTGGTGCTGGGGGTCTGGGCCGACGTCACGCTCGACGGCCACAGCCTGGGACAGCATACGACGATCCGCGAGCCGGTCACGGCCGGCGTGACGCACCGGTTGCGGCTCGAGCGGGACGGCTACGTGACAGTCGACACGACGGTGACGCTCGCCGCGGGGGATTCGACGCAGCGCGCGATGCAGCTGAGGCCCGTCGGTCCTGCCATCCTGAGATTGCTGGTCGTCGGGATGTGGGCCAATGTCACGATCGATGGCATCGACGCGGGCCAGCGGTCTGGTTTCACCGACACGCTTGCCGCCGGCTCGCACCGCTTCCGGTTCGAGCACGACGGTTTCCAGACGATCGATACGACCGTCACCCTGCAGCCAGGCCCCAACAACCTGCGGATCCAATTCGTCAAACGGGGGACTCCTTGATGCCTTCCTTCGTGCGCGTCGCGCGGTCTGGTGGAGCGCTGCTTCTCGCGAGCTTCGTCACGACGGCCTCGCTGCGAGCACAGTCGCGGCGGGATTCCCTCGTGGCGCAAGCCGACACGGAATTCAACCCCGATCGGCGCATTCAGCTGTTGATCAGCGCGCTCGACCCCGCGCTCGGGACGCCGCGGGATTCTACCTGGGGGGTAGCGGTGCAGTCGCTCGCCCAGACGCTGCGCGGGGAGAAGCACCAGGACTCGCTGGCCGCGGTGTGGTTGCGGTGGGCGATCCGGCAGGCGCCCGCGCTGCAGCCCGACGCGGATCGGTTCGAGCCGCTGACGGTGGCGGCGTTTCGCGCGGCGCGGGAGCACGTGAACGAGACGCGCGGTCCCGATGATGACCAGACGCAGACGCCCTGGATCTGGGACCAAGCCCCGGCGACGGGGCCGGGCCCGCTGCGGGTCCAAACCCCCAACCAAGGGCGGATTCCAGTTTCCGT
>JACXTT010008484.1_pt1 | contig 14244 bp, 10 predicted proteins | sample 9270951 | NCBI WGS metagenome assembly JACXTT01 (sample SAMN15532306, study PRJNA645909) | rock metagenome | isolation source: weathered quartz diorite | place: Puerto Rico | collected 2017-06-21 | reverse complement strand
TCTCGACGGAGCAAAGAAGCTCGCTGATTGCTGGCGTCACGAAGTGGCGCGGTGGGAACGCGTGATCGACGAGGACGAAGTCGAGCCGCAGCCGATCGTGCGCGCCGCGATCCGCTGGCTGAAGCGCAACCCGCCACCACCGGCGCAGAAGCTTTCCGTCGTGCACGGCGACTACCGCACCGGCAATTTCCTCTTCGACGACAAGGGCGACATGCGCGCAATCCTCGATTGGGAAATGTGCCATCTCGGCGACCCGCTGGAGGATCTGGGCTGGGCAATCGATCCCTTGTGGGCCAATGGCGATGTGAGCCGCCCCGGCGGCATGCTGGTGCGCGACGAAGCGATCGCGATCTGGGAGAGCACAAGCGGCCTGAGGGCAGACAGGGCCGCGCTCAACTGGTGGGAGACATTCGCAAGCCTCAAAGGGTCGGCGATCTGGATCTCGGCGGCCCGCGAATATGCGGAGGGCCGGAATATTGATCCCATCAATGCCTTCTCCGGCTGGTTCTGCCTCGCCTTCCACAACAAGGTGCTGGCCGACAGGTTGGGAGCGGCCACATGAATCCGGAAGGAAACAAGATTCTCAGCCTCTCCATGCAGCGACTCGCCGGCGAGATCGCGCCAATGCTCGGAAGCGCGTTTGCGCAAGGACAGGTTGGCCTTATCGGCTTCATGCTGACGCTCGTCGCCAACGAATATGAGCGCGGCGCCGACCTTCGCGCGAACGAAAATCGTGAGATGCGCCAATTGTTTTCGGACGCGGCGCGACATGTTAGCGATGCCAGCCTGACGATAAAGCTCGAGTCGGCGGCAAAGACATCCGACACGTCGCTACGAATCTCGGCCCTCAATCACGCGAACTGGGAGTTACGCCGGCTGCTGATCGAGCTGCATGCTCATGTCGAAGCGCAGGCGAGCGACGAAGCACGAGAGCTCGAGCGAAAGATCTGGGAGCTGCTGCGGCGCCTCGCCGATCAGCGAATGGTGACGCTCGGACCCAGTTAGCAGCGGGCGCCCAGATAAATCAAAATTGTCATCCCCGGTCGAGCCCAGCCACCAAATCACACTCGACGGTCGCGAGAGTGTGCAAACCCGGAGTCATTTTGGTGGCTAGACGAGACGAAGGGGACCCAGTGCGCGAGCGTCCGCGAGCGTTAATGACTCCACCCTTGCGCAGACGATTCATTCAGCGCCGACGCGCGCTGGTACTAGGTTCCCTTCCCGCGCGCTTCGCGCGCGCCGGGAATGACAGTTGGTTTTGCTTACTGATACTCGCGCACGTCGGCGAGATGGCCCGCAATCGCCGCTGCCGCCGCCATGGCGGGACTGAGAAGGTGCGTGCGGCCACCGCGGCCCTGCCGCCCCTCGAAATTGCGGTTGGAGGTTGACGCGCAGCGTTCGCCCGGCTCGAGGCGATCGGCATTCATCGCGAGACACATCGAGCAACCGGGCTCGCGCCATTCGAACCCTGCCTCGATGAAAATCTCGTCGAGACCTTCCTCCTCGGCCTGTTCTTTCACGAGGCCGGAACCGGGCACAACCATCGCGCCCACATGGGAGGCAACCTTTTTGCCCTTCGCGATGGCCGCCGCCGCGCGTAGGTCCTCGATCCGCCCATTTGTGCATGAGCCAATGAAGACACGATCGATCTTCACCTCTTTAAGCGGCGTTCCGGGGTCAAGCCCCATATAGGCCAAAGCGCGCTCCACGCCGGCGCGCTTTGCGGCGTCGGCAATCGCTGCGGGATCCGGGATCGTGCCGGTAATCGGTAGAGCCTGTTCCGGCGACGTGCCCCACGTCACCATCGGCGGGATGGCCGCGGCATCAAGCACGATATCTGTATCGAACACTGCATCGTCATCGGATTTCAGCGTGCGCCAGTGGCTGATGGCGGTCTCGTAGGCGGCGCCCTTCGGCGCTCGCGGTCGACCGGAGATGTACGCAAAGGTCGTCTCGTCGGGGGCGATGAGGCCGGCGCGAGCGCCCGCTTCGATCGTCATGTTGCACAGGGTCATGCGCCCTTCCATCGAGAGCCCGCGCACCGCAGCGCCGGCGTACTCGATGACATGCCCCGTACCTCCGGCGGTGCCGATGCGCGCGATGATGGCGAGTGCGACGTCCTTCGCGGTCACGCCGAGGGGAAGTCTGCCCTCGACTCGCACACGCATGTTCTTCGAGTGCTGGGTAGGAAGCGTCTGCGTTGCCAAGACATGCTCGACCTCACTCGTGCCGATGCCGAAAGCAAGCGCACCGAACGCCCCGTGTGTCGAGGTATGTGAGTCGCCACAGACGATGGTCGTGCCGGGTAGCGTCCAACCTTGCTCGGGGCCGACAATGTGCACGATGCCCTGGCGGATGTCGTCCATCGCAAAATATTCGATACCGAATTCGCGCGCGTTCCTCTCGAGCGTGGCGATCTGCTCCGCCGATTCCGGATCGGAAATTCCATGCGCGCGATCCTTGGTCGGTACGTTGTGGTCGGCGACAGCAAGCGTGCGATCGGGTCGGCGAACCTTGCGACCCGCCTTGCGCAACCCTTCAAAAGCCTGCGGGCTAGTCACCTCGTGGGTCAGGTGCCTGTCGATGTAGAGGATGCTCGATTCGCCTTTGGCCTCATGGACCAGATGCGCTTTCCAGATCTTGTCGTAGAGCGTCGTTGCCATCGCGTTCACAGGCGTTCTCGAAGCACAGGCCCCCCGCGCCGCGCAAGGGAAATTGTGTCCCCGACCTGATCCGAGCCGATCTAGTGGCGGCCAGCGACGTAGAGAACCAGCATGATGATCAGGATGGCGATGAGCTGCGCGAGCACGCGCATGCGCATGAGGCGGTTGGACCAGGTCCGCGAGACATCGCCGCCCGCCCATAGCGTGTAAAGGCCGGCGATCAGGATGGCGGCGACGAGCGCAATGGCGACGGCAACGGCAAGCTTGGCCATGGGCGCTCAGACCGCCTTCGGCGCGGTCGCTGGGTTCGTGCTACCTGGCGGCAGGGGTCTCGGCACCCAACTCGCGGCCTTGCCGGCCAGCTCGCGGAAACGCCTGGACGCCGTGGATAGCCTTTCGTCCCATTCGGGATTGGGCGTCTGGCCCTCGATGGTCTTGAAATAGACCTGCATGAGCGCAGCGATGGCGATCGGCTCGAGGATCGCGGCCTTGAACGCCCAGGCAAAAATAAGCGCAAGGCCGACGGTCCAGAGAGTCGCCCCGTTTGGAAGCAACGCGGCGAGGCCCGCAAAGGGCCCGACGATGATCGCGAAGATGACGATCGTGAGCATCCAGAGAAAGACGGCGAGCCAGATCGCATTTTTGACGAAGTGGCCGTAGTTCTGCGCGTACAGGATGAGACCATCCTTTGCCGTCTCCCAAGGATTCGTCGTGCGCGTGCGGATCAGATAGGCGAGGATCACTTCATCGACGTAGGTGAGCGAGACACGAATGATCGCTTCGGCGATGCGGACGAGTTGCTGCAATCCCGGAATCGGAAGGAAGGCCGAGAAGAAATTGATGACGCGGAAGAGGGACCGCAGCACGGCCTTGATGATCTGATCGACACCAAAAAGAACCGAGGCTTCGGCGAAGTGCGTCTCGACGAACTTTGCCCCGTAGGAGACCTGACTCTGGCCCGCGGGAATGGACCTGCCATCGAGGAGCTCGACAAGACAGGCGATGTGCGCGGCCTTGACTAGATAGAGAATGTACTCTCGCAGGAAATAGAGAATGGCGCTGGTGATGCCGAAGCCGATGAGGCCGCCCCAGAAGGCACCGCCCCCCGGCGCATCGGGATTGCCGCCCAGGTGTCCAAAACCAAATCCGATTACGGCGCCGAAACCGATCGTCAGCAGGTAGGCAAAGCCGATGCCAAAATAGACCGCCATGCGCAGAAGAACGAAGGGTAGCGTGCGCAGGACCATGCTGATCGCCCGGCCGAGGCTAAAATCCCACATGCCTTTGCCCTTCTCAAAATGGCCGGAGAATATCGGAACTTAGCCCGGTAGGGCGCAAGCGCAGATTTCACAAGAGATTGGCTTGAGTTCCTGCAATCCCGGCGCGAGGCTCCGCGCTTCCTTCAAAGAACGGAGGCTATCCATGTCGGTCGTCGCTTATCTCACCCTTTCTGATGCCAACGCGGGAATCGCGTTCTACAAGCAGGTGTTCGGCGCTGTGGAGAAAGCCCGCATGCCGTCGGAGGACGGCAAGAAGATCTTGCATGCCGAGCTCGAATTTGCGAACGGACGGCTCTTTCTGTCCGACGACTTCCAGAATTCGCCAAAGGGACCGGCGCGCGTTCGAACCTCGGTTTTTGTGGGCTATGACAAGGCATCCGATGTCGACGCCATAGCGACAAAGGCCAAAAGAGCCGACGCGACGATTACAACACAACCACAGGACATGTTCTGGGGCGACCGCTTCGCGCAGTTCACCGATCCATTCGGGCATGAATGGATGATCGGCGCGCCGAAGGACGCCAAATAGCTTACGCGAGCTCGTCGATCGCTTTCTCGGAGAGATTGCCGGGCACGATGGTTACGGGAATGGCCTGGACGCCGCTTGCGAACATGGCAACAAGCGGCCCTGGGCCTTCCTTGGCCGTACCCGCTGCAAGGACCAGGATCGAGATATCGCGATCCTCCTTCAGCAATTGCGTGAGGCACTCCGATTTGCGGCCATGCAGGATAACGAGTTCGGAGATGATGCCGACGAGATCATTAACGAGCTTGGCCCCCTCGTAGAGGAGCCTCTCCGCCTCGTCACGGGCCTCGTTGTCCATGATGGCTTCGACGCCGCGCCATTGCTGATAGTCGGCCCGCTCGGCGGCGCAGAGCAAAGTGATGCGGCCGCCAGTGTGCTGGGCACGCCGTGCGGCGAAGCGGAGCGCGACGCGGCACTCGGGCGTCTTGTCGACGACGCAGAGAAATTTGCGTTTGCGTACTGAGACCGATGTCGCGTTCGGCATAGCGACTACATCACCGGCGAACGATTAGCCTGCATCACCCTCAATCACTCTCCTCGGTCATCGCCCAGCTTGTCCGGGCGATCCAATTTTCTATGTCCTTGGCAGCCGGCATCTTTGGATACCAATCAGCAGCCAAATCATTCCAATCCGGATTTTCGGTCCTGATAAGGTTGATCTTCCAAGCACGCGGCCATTTCTTCAATCGCTTCTCCCGATGAATGGCATCGGGGGCGGTTGGCCATTCCTCATAGTACACCAATTGATCGAGCCTGTATCGCTTGGTGAACCCTTCGGCCAATGCTTCTTTGTGTTCGAAGGCGCGGCGCATGATGTCGTTCGTCATTCCGACGTACAATGTTCCCCAGGGCATGTTGGTCATGATGTAGACGAAGAATTGCCTGGGCTCGCGCATGGCGGCCTCACGCTTTTGCGAAGCGGCACGGTTCTGAAATTGGATCGCCCGGACAAGCCGGGCGATAACGAAATGAGTGCTACTTTGCGTCGTCCGGTCGCGTTGAGACGTCCGGTTACAATTTTTTCCTCAACGCGTAAATCAGCTCCAGCGCCTGTTTCGGCGTGAGCGCGTCGGGCTCGAGCGTGCGCAGCTCTTCTTCCACCACGCTCGTCTTTGGCGGCGTCGTTGCTTGCGGCGCAAAGAGGGGCAAGTCGTCGATCCGCGCGAGCGGCTTGTGACCCTCGCGACCTTCCTCAAGTGCGCGCAATACATCATCCGCGCGAGCAACCACCGCCTGAGGCAGGCCCGCCAGCTTCGCGACATGGATGCCGTAAGAACGATCCGCAGCGCCCGGCGCGACCTCGTGCAGAAAGACGATCGTATCGTTCCACTCGCGCACGCGCATCGTGACACAGGCCGCGCGCGGCAGTCGCTCCGACAGCGCCGTCAACTCGTGATAGTGCGTGGCGAAGAGCGCGCGCGACCTGTTCGCTTCGTGCAGGTGCTCCGCGGTCGCCCACGCAATGGCGAGGCCGTCGAACGTCGCCGTGCCGCGCCCGATCTCGTCAAGGATGACGAGACTCTTCTCGGTAGCCTGATTGAGAATAGCGGCCGTTTCGACCATCTCCACCATGAAAGTCGAGCGGCCCGCTGCGAGATCATCGCCGGCGCCTACGCGCGAGAAAAGTCGATCGACAATTCCGATGTGGGCAGAGTCGGCTGGCACGAAGGCGCCCATTTGGGCGAGAATCGCGATAAGCGCGTTCTGGCGCAGGAAGGTCGACTTGCCGGCCATATTTGGGCCGGTGACGAGCCACAGGCGCTTCTCCCCAAGGTCGCAATCATTCGGTACGAAAGGATGCGCGTGATCCCCTGCAAGCGCATCCTCGACGACCGGGTGGCGGCCGCGAACGATCTTGAACGTGAGTGAACGATCGATGACGGGGCGCGTATGCCGACAGACTGCCGCGAGATCGGCGAGCGACGAGGCGACATCGAGCACTGCGAGCGCGGTCGCGATGCGCGAGAGGTGCGTAGCAGAAGCAACCGTATCCCGCACCATCTCGTCGAACAGGGCATGCTCGATCTCCAGCGCCTGGCTCGCTGCATGCGTGATCTTGCTGTCGAGTTCGGCAAGCTCGTCGGTTGAGAAACGGACGGCAGTTCCGATGGTCTGGCGATGACGAAAGAGCGCACGATTGGCGCCCTCCATCAACCTGTCGGCATGTTGCGGAGTTGCCTCGATGAAATAGCCGAGCACGCCATTGTGCTTGACGCGCAACTGGGAAACGCCCGATTCCACGCGATAGCGCGCTTCCAGCTCGGCAATCACACGGCGCGATTGGTCCCGCAGGCTACGCGTCTCGTCGAGGGGGGCGTGAACGCCCTGCGCAATGAAGCCTCCGTCGCGGGCGAGATAGGGCGGCTCCGGCACCAGAAGTCGTTCGAGCCGGTCCGAGAGATCCGCGGAGCCGGCAACGCCGTCAATGAGGTCGCGCGAAACCGCGGCAGCTTCTCCCGGAGAGGGCTTGAGAGGATCATCGAACTGCAGCGCTCTGCTCAGTGCGCGCGCCGCACGTATTCCGTCCCGCAACGCGGATAAATCTCTCGGACCCCCGCGTCCGACGGACAATCGCGCAAGAGCACGCGCGATGTCTGGCACGCGACGCAGATCTGCGCGCAGCTTCGCGCGCAAGTCTCCTTCGCCGACAAAATACGCAACGGCATCCAGACGCGCGGCAATTGCGCCGGGATCGGTGAGGGGCGCGGCGAGCCGGCGCGAAAGCTCGCGCCCGCCGGGGGCCGTCAACGTACGATCGATGATGGAAAGAAGGCTCCCCTTGCGCGTGCCCGAAAGAGTTTCCGTGAGCTCGAGATTTCGCCGCGTCGGGGCGTCGAGGCCCATGAACGTCTCCGCCGCGTCCAGCGAGAGCGGCGCAAGAACCGGATGCTTTCCCTTCTGCGTGAGGTCGAGATAGGCGACCAGCGCGCCGGCCGCGGAAAGCTCTGCGCGATCGAACTTGCCGAACCCGTCGAGCGTGGCAATGCGATAATAATCCTTGAGCGCTCGCTCGCCTGCGGCGGAGTCGAACTTGATCGACGGCAACGGCGTGAGCGCGGCCTTCAGGGAATTCAGGACGGGCGCGATCGTCTCGTCGGCCAGGAGCCCGTCGGGCGCGAGCACCTCGCTCGGCCTCAGGCGTGCCAGCTCCATCGCGAGATCGCGGACGTCGATTGGGCAGACGGAGAACGTCCCCGCTGACATGTCGGCGGCGGCGAGCGCCAGTTCTCCTCCGGACCGCCCGAGAGAGGCCAGCGTGTTGGAGACACGCGCATCGAGGAGCGAGTCCTCCGTCAGCGTGCCCGGCGTGACAAGGCGAATGACTTCGCGGCGGACGACAGCTTTCGAACCGCGTTTCTTCGCTTCCGCCGGATCTTCGACCTGCTCGCAAACGGCAACACGAAAACCCTTCCGGATGAGCTTTTCGAGATACTGCTCGGCGGCATGGACCGGCACGCCGCACATCGGGATGTCCTGGCCCAGATGCTTGCCGCGTTTGGTTAGCGCAATATCGAGAGCCTCGGCCGCCCTGGGCGCGTCGTCGAAGAACAACTCGTAGAAGTCGCCCATCCGGTAGAAGAGCAGGTAACCTTCATGGGCCGCCTTGATCTCGAGGTACTGCGCCATCAGCGGCGTCATAGCCTCGGCTTCCCCGGATGACACGTGCTCGTTCATCCTGGGACGCTAGCATGGCTTTCCCAACGCGACCTCGCGGCCATTGAAAGAGGGCGTGCAACCGGCGGATATTCTGTGGATTGGCAGGAACGCGAGCACAATGCCCAGCACAAGACGGCCGACATTCACCCAAGAAGAGGCGTTGGCCTTTCACGCCGGCGGGAAGCCGGGAAAGCTTGAAATTACGCCCACCAAGGCCATGGCGACGCAACGCGATCTGTCGCTCGCTTATTCGCCGGGCGTGGCCGTTCCCGTGCGCGCGATCGCAGAACGCCCGGATGCGGTCTTCGATTACACGGCGCGCGGCAACATGGTCGCCGTCATCTCGAATGGCACGGCAATCCTCGGACTCGGCGAGCTGGGCGCTCTTGCGGCCAAGCCAGTCATGGAAGGCAAATGTGTGCTCTTCAAGCGTTTCGCCGATGTCGACGCTATCGATCTCGAGGTCGACACGACAGACGTCGACGCCTTCATCAACGCCGTTCGCTATCTCGGCCCATCGTTTGGGGGAATCAATCTTGAGGACATCAAGGCGCCGGATTGCTTCGTGATCGAAGAACGCCTGCGCGAACTGATGGACATTCCCGTCTTCCACGACGACCAACACGGCACGGCGATCATCTCGGCCGCCGGCGTGATCAATGCGCTGCACCTGACGAGACGAAAACTTTCCGACATCAAGGTTGTAGTGAACGGCGCCGGCGCGGCCGGTATTGCCTGTCTCGAACTCTTAAAGTCGATGGGCCTGCCGAGCGGCAACGCGACGCTCTGCGATTCCAAAGGGGTCGTTTATCGCGGCCGCACAAGCGGAATGAATCAGTGGAAGAGCGCGCATGCGGTCGAAACCAAGGCGCGCACCCTCGCGGACGCGATCAAGGACTGCGATGTCTTCCTCGGCCTCTCGGTGAAAGGCGCGGTGACCGGCGAGATGGTCAAGACCATGGCCAAAGCGCCGATCATCTTCGCGATGGCCAATCCCGATCCCGAGATCACACCCGAAGAGGCAAAGACCGCCAGACCCGATGCCATCGTCGCGACAGGACGCTCCGACTACCCGAACCAGGTGAACAACGTCCTCGGCTTCCCTTACATTTTTCGCGGCGCACTCGACGTGCGCGCACGCACAATCAATGAAGCGATGAAGATCGCGGCCGCCCAGGCGATCGCCGATCTTGCGCGCGAGGACGTGCCCGACGAAGTCGCGCTTGCCTATCGCGGTGCGCGGCCGGGCTACGGCCCGGACTACATCATTCCAGTGCCGTTCGATCCGCGCCTGATCTCGCGTGTCTCCGCGGCCGTCGCGGAGGCGGCGATCCAGAGCGGCGTCGCCCGGCGCGCGCTTAAGGATCTCGACTCCTATTCCTTCCAGCTCTCGGCGCGGCTCGACCCCTCCGCTGCGTTGTTCCAGAAGATCACGTCGGCTGTTCGCGCCAATCCCAAGCGCGTGGTGTTCGCGGAAGGCGAGGAGGAGTCCGTTATCCGCGCCGCGGCGTCATTCCAGAACTCCGGTCTCGGAAAGGCGCTGCTGGTGGGGCGCGAGGAGGTGATCGAGGCCGGTATTGCACGCGCTGGCCTCGAAGGCGACCTGCCCTTTGACATCCGTGTGCCGCACTCCGCCCAGGAGGCCCAGCCTTATGTCGCGGCGCTCTACGCGCGCCTGCAGCGGCAGGGCGTCATCTACCGCGATTGCGTGCGCATGGTGACCAATGACCGTAACATCTATGCCGCGTCGATGCTGGCTGCGGGCCATGCCGACGCGATGGTGACCGGGGTTACGCGGAATTATTCGGTCGCATTGAACGACGTGCGAACGGTGCTCGATCCCCGCCCCGCTCAAAGGCCGATCGGCGTATCGCTGATTTTTTCCCGCGGGCGCATGGTCTTCGTTGCCGACACAAACGTGCACGACATGCCCACAGCCGAGGAACTCGCAGACATCGCGGTTCAAGCAGCGAACGTGGCGCGTCGCTTCGGTTACACCCCGCGCGTGGCGCTGCTCGCCTACTCCACCTTCGGATTTCCGCGTGGTGAGCGCAGCGAACGCCTGATCGAGGCGGTGCAGCTCCTCGACAAGCGTGGCGTCGATTTCGAGTATGACGGTGAGATGGCGGCGGACGTCGCGCTCGATCGCGAGCACATGGCGCTCTACCCGTTCTGCCGGCTGAGCGACACGGCAAACGTCCTCATCATGCCCGCCATCCACTCGGCGTCGATCTCGACCAAGCTCCTGCAGCAGCTCGGTGGTTGCACGGTGATGGGCCCCTTGCTGGTTGGCCTCGACAAATCGGTTCAGATCGCGCCCTTGGGCGCCAAGATGAGCGAGATCTTCAATACAGCCGTCCTTGCCGCTTACGATATCAATCGATAAGGGCCGGCTCAGGATTCACCGAAGGGTCGCCGCGGTTGGCGGAGGTCACCGGGCAACAGATTCGGCGCGCCGTAGGCGCGCCAAGCCATGCAACGCGACCGCTGCAAGACCCTAGCGGCTTCTCCGGTGAAACCTCCTTTGTTCAGTTGTCAGCGGGTGCAAAAGAGGATTGCATCAGAGGGACAACCCCGAACACGCGACAGGCAGACATGAACAAGGACAAGCTGAAATCGTTCATGGAAGGCATTTGGGAGGAGGAAATCCTTTCCACACTGACCGACTACATCCGAATTCCGAACAAATCGCCCGCGTTCGATCCCGACTGGGAGACTCACGGCCACATGGACAAGGTGGTCGCGATGTTCGCGAAGTGGGCAACCGAAAAACTGCAGCACGTCCCCGGCGCGAGGCTCGACGTTGTTCGCCTCCCCAAACGCACGCCGCTCATCTTCATCACTGTGCCGGGACAAGGGAACGACACGGTCCTGCTTTACGGCCATCTCGACAAACAGCCGGAGATGAAGGGCTGGGCCGAGGGAACCGGGCCGTGGACTCCGATCTTGAAGGGCGATCGGCTCTTTGGCCGCGGCGGCGCCGACGATGGATATGCCATGTTCGCCGCGTTATCGGCGATTCTGGCGCTCAAGGAACAAAACATCCCACACGCGCGCTGCGTGATCCTGATCGAAGCCGGCGAGGAATCGGGAAGTCCGGACCTTCCTTTCTATATCGATCATCTCAGCAGTCGCATCGGTTCGCCAAGCCTTGTCGTATGTCTCGATTCCGGTTGCGGAAACTACGAACAACTGTGGCTCACAACGTCGCTCCGCGGCATGTGCATAGGCAATCTCACCGTCCGCGTGCTCGATGAAGGCGTTCACTCTGGCGACGCATCTGGGATTGTCCCGTCTTCTTTCCGGATTCTGCGCTCGCTTCTCTCGCGCATCGAGGACGAAGCTACCGGCGAGATGAAGCTCGAAGAACTTTATGTACAGATTCCGCCCGATAGGCTCGCGCAAGCACGCGAGGCGGCGAAGATTCTCGGCGACGAGGTGTTCACCAAGCTCCCGTTCGCGGCCAAGACGAAACCGATGGTCTCCGATGTGACCGAGATGATCCTCAATCGCACATGGCGACCGCAGCTTGCGATCACAGGCATGGATGGCTACCCGCTGCCGCAGGACGGCGGCAATGTGCTTTTGCCTTACTCGACCGCGAAAATATCACTGCGCCTGCCGCCGACCTGCGACGCCGAGAAAGCGACGGCAGCGGTGAAGCGAACGCTCGAACAGAGCGTACCCTATGGCGGTGAAGTCGAATTTGACGCCGAGCCCGGACAGGACGGATGGAACGCGCCGGTGCTGTCACCATGGCTGAAGGAATCGCTCGACCATGCGTCCGGCGAAGCTTTCGGACGAGGCGTCGCCTTCATGGGTGAAGGCGGTTCGATTCCCTTCATGGCAATGTTGGGTGAGAAATATCCCCGCACACAGTTTGTCGTGACCGGCGTGCTGGGGCCGCATTCCAACGCGCATGGCCCGAACGAATTTCTCCACATTCCGACTGCGAAGAAGGTCTCGGCCTGTGTCGCAAGCGTGCTGGCCGATCACCTCTCCAGAAGCGGCTAGAGAGGCTGGGCAGATTTGCGGCGGCGAAGCAGAACGAAAGCGATACGCCGCACCTGAGTTAATTCCGTGTCTCCTCACGGCTTGCGGCCAAAAACACCCCTCCCTATATACCCCGTGAAGCGGTGCGGGTTTTAACGGCCCGGCGCCGCTATTCCCATAATCGGGGACGGGCCTTAGGGCGCTTCGAAGAAGGCCGGGAAACCGTCCGCTGAAAGGAAGGATTGGGCTTATGGCAAAAGTGATCGGAATCGACCTCGGCACGACCAACTCCTGCGTCGCTGTCATGGAGGGCACAAACCCCCGAGTCATCGAAAATGCGGAGGGCGCGCGGACGACCCCCTCCATCGTTGCCTTCACCGGCGACGGCGAACGTCTCATCGGCCAGCCGGCAAAGCGCCAGGGCGTCACCAACCCTGAATATACGTTTTTCGCGATCAAGCGCCTGATCGGCCGGCGCTTCGAGGACCCCATGACCCAGAAGGACATGGGCATGGTGCCGTACAAGATCATCAAGGCGGACAATGGCGATGCCTGGGTGCAGGGCCGCGAGAACAAGAGATTCTCGCCGAGCGAAATCTCGGCGTTCATCCTGCAGAAGATGAAGGAAACCGCCGAGGCGCATCTCGGTGAGAAGGTCAGTCAGGCCGTCATCACTGTTCCCGCTTACTTCAACGACGCCCAACGCCAGGCAACGAAAGACGCGGGCAAGATTGCGGGCCTCGAGGTCCTGCGCATCATCAACGAACCCACAGCCGCAGCGCTCGCCTATGGCCTCGACAAGAAGCAGTCGGGCACGATCGCGGTTTATGACCTCGGCGGTGGTACCTTCGACATCTCCGTGCTCGAGATCGGTGACGGCGTCTTCGAGGTGAAATCCACCAACGGCGACACGTTCTTGGGCGGCGAGGATTTCGACCAGCGGCTGGTCAACTACCTGGCCGATGAATTCAAGAAAGAGAACGGTATTGATCTCAGAGCCGACCGTCTCGCGCTGCAACGTCTCAAGGACGCCGCCGAGAAGGCGAAGATCGAGCTGTCGAGCGCGATGCAGACAGAGGTGAACCTTCCGTTCATCACGGCCGACGCCTCGGGACCGAAGCACCTCACCATCAAGATCACGCGTGCGAAGCTCGAGGCGCTCGTCGACGATCTTATTCAGAAGACGATCGGACCCGTGAAGCAGGCGCTGAAGGATGCGCAGGTTTCCGCAAACCAGATCGACGAAGTCATCCTCGTCGGCGGTATGACGCGCATGCCGAAGGTCCAGGAAATCGTCAAGCAGATCTTTGGCAAGGAGCCGCACAAGGGCGTCAATCCCGACGAAGTCGTTGCGGTTGGCGCGGCTATCCAAGGCGGCGTTCTCAAGGGCGAAGTGAAGGACGTCCTCCTTCTCGACGTCACACCGCTTTCGCTCGGCATCGAGACTCTCGGCGGCGTGTTCACGCGCTTGATCGACCGCAACACCACGATCCCGACGAAGAAGTCGCAGATCTTCTCGACCGCGGAAGACAACCAGACTGCGGTGACGATCCGCGTCTTCCAGGGCGAGCGTGAGATGGCCGCAGACAACAAACTGCTCGGCCAGTTCGACCTTATGGGCATCCCGCCTGCGCCGCGCGGCGTGCCGCAGGTGGAGGTCACCTTCGACATAGACGCGAACGGGATCGTCAGCGTCACGGCGAAGGACAAGGCTACCAACAAGGAGCAGCAGATCCGCATTCAGGCGTCAGGCGGCCTCTCCGAGGCCGACATCCAGAAGATGGTCAAGGAAGCCGAGGCGCATGCGGCCGAAGACAAGAAGCGCCGCGCGCTCGCCGAGGCCAAGAACCAGGGCGATGCGCTGGTGCACTCAACGGAGAAGGCGCTTTCGGAGCACGGCGACAAGATCGACGCGGCCGAGCGCACGAACATCGAGAACGCGATGGCCTCGCTCAAGGAAGCCGTCAAGGGCGACGACGTCGACGTAATCCAGTCCAAGACGCAGGCCCTCGCTCAGGCGTCGATGAAGCTCGGCGAAGCCATGTATAAGGCCCAACAGGGTCAGCAGGCCGGCGGCGAAAGTCAGCCCGGTGCGGAACCCAAGAAGGACGATAACGTCGTCGAC
>JACXTT010008483.1_pt1 | contig 14245 bp, 13 predicted proteins | sample 9270951 | NCBI WGS metagenome assembly JACXTT01 (sample SAMN15532306, study PRJNA645909) | rock metagenome | isolation source: weathered quartz diorite | place: Puerto Rico | collected 2017-06-21 | reverse complement strand
GTTGGCCGAGATGTCGGGCACTTGGCGACAGATCGTGCACGTCGCGTTCGACGCGATCGGCTGCCAGCCCGGCCGCCCGAAGTGGTGCGACTGACCACCTCCGCCCGCGCGCGAGCCGCCCGCCGCGCACGAGCTGCCCGTCAAGCCCTCGCAGTCGTTCCATACCGGCTCGAGACCGGGTCGCTCGAGCGCGGTGCCGCCGACGCCGGTCACGAACGGGTCGTCGGCCGGGTTGTCGACCTGCAGCGTGTCGCTCGGAGGCGTGGCCGTGCCGTCGTAGCAATCGGCCGAGCCGGTGTCGCCCGACGCAGCGAACACGGTCTGTCCCTGCGCGGCCGCCTGCTTGAACAACATGTGCAACGCGTCGATGAAGATCGAGCCGTTGGGCTCCGCTTCGAGCAGTGCTTCGCATTTGCCCCAGCTCGTCGAGACGGTTTGCGCGCTGTTGTCGCCGACGATCTTGTTGTACGCGTCGTACTCGCCCTGTGCGGTGTTGGGCGCCTCGTACGAGATGACCGTCGCGCCCGGCGCCTGGGTCGCCGCTTCCTGGATGTCGATGTTCGCCTCGAGCGACGCGTTGACGTTCGGCGGCGCACCGCCGTCGATGTGCTTCACCTTCACGGTGTTGTGGAGTCCGAAGCACTTGAGGTACGCCGCGACATCGGAGGCGCGGCTGCGACCGAGCTCGAGCAGCGCGATCGTCCTGCCCGCGCCGGTGAGCCCGGCCGAGAAGAGGTCGTTGACGTGGTAGAAGCGGCCGATCTGATCGGGCGTCCAGTAGACGTGCCCCGCGAACGCCCGCGCCTTGGCGCACGCGGCAGGAGCGTTCGGTTGCGCGAATGTCGCGGCCGCGCGTGCCGCCGGTTCTGCGCCGAGCGAACGACCGGGCGCGCGGTCGAGCGCCGGCTCGAAGCGGACCGTGTCGGACAGTCCGACGATCGTCGACACGCTTCCGGCGATCGACCGGGGCACCAGCGGCGCGGCCGACGGCACGTAGCCCGTCGTGCCACCCGCGAGGCGGTACTCCGAGAACTCGACGCCGAGTGCGCGCTCGACGGCATCGGCGCGGCCGGTGGCCTGCACCGCCAGGTTGGTGACCGACGTGTCGGTCAGCCCCTGGCTGTGGAGCCAGTCGGTCACCTGTTGGACCTCCGCCGGGCTCGGCCCGAACCGCTGCGCGAACTCCCCGGTCGCGAGCCACCGGCCGTAGCGCGGCGACGCGGGGTCGTACTGCTCACGGAGCAGCTCGTCGAGCTCGGCCTCGTGACTCGGCCGCAGGATCACGGTGATCGCAAGCGGCCGACTCCCCGCGAGCGGGCCGACCTCGGTCGCGCCGGCCGGAACGCGCGGCGTGAGGCGCGAGAAGCGGACGCGCGCCTGCGACGGGTCGGCGGCTCGCGCCGGCGCCGCAAGGACCGGTACGAGCAGCAGCGCGGCAAGAGCGATGCCGTGCCTACGTCTCATCGGGCACCGATCGTCCCCCCGAACGCTTCTCCGGACGCGACGCCGGGTCGCGAATGCTCGCTCGTACACTCGCTTCCGTGACGGCCACCAGTCCTTCGAACCGGAAGGCCGGTGGCGATCCCGGTCGGCGGCGAGGCTACCTGGTCGCGGCTGTGGTGCTGATCGCGGTCGCGATGTTCGCGGTCATCGTCGGCGCGCACACCGATCCTCAGAATGTCACGGGCCGGGTCAACACGTCGCACCTTCCGGTTCTCCGGGCCGCACCAACGGTCGAGCCCGACGGGTGGATCAACTCACCGCCGATCACCACCGCGCAGTTGCACGGCAAGGTGGTGCTGTACGACTTCTGGACGTACTCGTGCATCAACTGTCAGCGCACGTTTCCGTACATCCGCTCCTGGTACGACCGGTACCGCTCGGCCGGTCTCGTCGTGATCGGCGTCCACTCGCCGGAGTTCGACTTCGAGCACATCCGGCACAACGTCGTCGACGCGGTGAAGCGCTACGACGTCACCTGGCCCGTCGCGATCGACAACGAGATGCACATCTGGACCGCGTTCGACAACCAGTACTGGCCGGCCGACTACATCGCCGACCGCAACGGCGACATCCGCTATCGGCACTTCGGCGAAGGCGACTACTCCGATACCGAGAACGTGATCCGCGCGCTGCTCGACGTCCCGGCTGCGTCGCCGCGTGCCGCACTGGTGCAGAACGGGGAGACCGCCTCAGTCGAGCACAATCCTGAGACGTACCTCGGCGAGCTGTACCAGAACCCGGCCGAGCCGCTGATCGTGGTGCGCAAGGGCGCGTACGACTATCCGACTCCCCAACCCGGTTCGATTGCGGCGCCGCGCTTCGGAGGCGGCGGCACGATCGCGCTGCTCCCCGGGACGACCACCGGCGCGTTGGTGGGGAAGTGGACGGTCGACGCCGAGAAGGCGACGTCGGACGCGTCGGTCGCGACGATTCTGCTCGCCGTCCACGCGAAGGAGGTCAACCTCGTGATGGCCACCGCCGACGGCGGCGCGCACGACGTGATCGTGGAGCTCGACGGTCAACCCGTGCCGGCCGCCGACCGGGGCGCGAGCGTGCACGTCGACGGCAACGGCCGCACGCTCGTGACCGTGCACGCCCCCGACATGTACCGCCTCTTCGCGAGCAAGGACGTCGAGAACCACCTCATCAGCATCTCGACGACCGGTCCCGGCCTCGAGGCCTACGACTTCACGTTCGGCTAGGCGCGCGTGCTGACGCAGATCGTCGCGTTGTTCGGCGCGGGAGTCGCGTCGTTCCTCGCACCGTGCATCATCCCGCTCGTCCCCGCGTACCTCGGGATCATCGTGGGGGAGATGGGCGACGCACACGACCCCGCGCGCGCCGTGCCGGCCACCCTGGTGTTCATCGCCGGGTTCACGACCGTGTTCGCGTTCCTCGGAGCGATCGCGGGTGCACTCGGGTCGTCGCTCATGACGTTCCAGAACGGCGTGCGCGTCGTCGGCGGAGTGGTGATCATCCTGATGGGCCTCGTGCTGCTCGGTTTCGCGCGCGGACCGTTCGCCCGGGAGCGCAGGCTCGTGGTGAACCTCCCCGTGGTCACCGGCGTGGCGCGTCCCTACGTCGTGGGCGTCGCGTTCGGCGCGGGCTGGAGCCCGTGCGTCGGCCCGCTGCTGGCCGCGGCGCTCACGATCGCGGCGCGCACCGGCGAGGTCGGCCGGGGCACGATCCTCCTCTGCGCGTACGCCGCGGGCATCGGTGTGCCGTTCCTCGTCGCCGCGCTCGGGCTGGCGTCGTCGCCCCGGCTCGCCGAACGGCTCCGCCGCATCGGCCCGAACCTCGAGCGGGTCGCGGGCATCCTCCTCGTGGTGCTCGGCGTGCTGCTCGCCACCAACACCTACGTGCACCTCACGTCGTACCTCGCGCGTTTCGTTCCCGCCGTCCACGGCCTCTGACAGCGAACTTGCGTCCGAAAAGCCCACATTGTGGGCCTCAGGGGCGCAAGTTCGGAAGGGACGTCAGCCGGCCTGGCGGGGGGAAACTGCGTCGAGGAGCTCGGGGAGGCGCCACCAAACGTCGCGCGCGGCGATGTTGCGGCCGCACACCCAGACGAACGCGCCGTAGGCGTTGGCGAGCACGACCGCTGCGACGGTCGCGACCGCGAGCGGCAACGTGTTGACCAGCACCGCGGTGAGCGCCGCCATCGGGAAGATCAGCATGCCCTGCACCGCGAGCGCGGTCAGCCCGGCGAGCATCGACGCGCACCCCTGCCCCGGATTGAAGGCGAGCGGGCTGCGGCGGTCGGGCATCGCGTACGGCACGCGCACCGACACCACGTCGCCGACGCCGAGCAGCACGCCGAAGATCGCGGGCGCGAGCCCGAGGGTGAGGGGCAGGTAAGCCCAGCCGTCTGCGAACGCGGCGCAGATGAACGCCGACACCGACGCGAGCGGCACCATGACGAGCAGGCTCGCGAGGTTCTTCCCGATCAGGTCGGCGCGCGGGTCGTTGCCCGCCGCGACGTTCGACCACAGCGGCGCACCGTCGAGACCGAACTGGTTGAGCGTGAGCCCGGCCGCGGGGAGCACGGCGATCAGCCCGAGGAGGGTCGTCGCGGGCGGAACGGTGCTGCGGCTCAGCGATGCGAACAGCGCGACCGCGGGCACGATCATCGCCCCGATCAACGGAGCGCGCCGGCGGGGATCGCGCGCGAAGTAGCGGACGTCTTTGGCGGCGACCGCGCCGACGCGATTGCGCGGCACGAACGGCATCCACGCGGGGATCAACCCCGCGGCGCTACCGCGGGTTGTCGCGGCCGACGCGGGCGGGTCCGCGCTCGTGAGCGCGTGCTCGAGGCTGCGCGACCAGATCCAGACCAGCAACCCGATCGACGCCGCGATCACGGCGAGCAGCGCGACCGCGGACGCGTTCTGGCCGCGCGCGGCGTCCGCCACCGCCGTGCCTCCCCACGCGAACGGCGTGAACCGCACCCGGTCGGCGACATCGAGCAGCGTGGCGTGGAAGTCGTTGCCGCCGGTGTGTCGCGAAGCGAACAGCTCGAGCAGGGGCGGCGTCAGCCCGATCAGGGTCATCGCGAGAATCGTGAAGTCGCGCCCGCGCCGCGACCGCAGGATCGGCACCATCAGCGCGACGATCGTCCGCGACGCCACCACGCACAGCAAGAGCGATTCGACGGCGGCGACGGTGATGAGCGCGGCCGACGTCAGGTTGTGCATCAGCCCGACCAGCGCGCCGCTGAACGCAGTCAGGGTCGCGACGGGCGCGACGCCGACCAGCGACGCGGCGAACACACCCGTCACGAGCCGGCGTCGCGTCAACGGCAGGGTCTCGAGCCGTTGGGGGTCGAGCGTCTCGTCGGTGCCGAAGCCGAGGACCGGGAAGATCGCCCAGCCCAGAGTCGCGAGCCCGAATACGACGATGGCCAGGTCGGGCGCGTCGGCGTTGCCGCGCGATCCGGCGAGCAGCGTGAAGCCCGTCAGCGCGAGGAACGCGGCGCCGATCGCGCCGAGCACGAAGAGGGTGGCGCCCTGCCGGAGGCGCAGGCCGTTCCGGAGCAATCGCAGCTTCAGTCGGACGAAGGTTCCAACCACGACAGTCCCTGGCGCGCCTCGGGCTCGCCGACCAGCGCGACGAACGCATCCTCGAGCGAGCCGCCGGCCCGGAGCACCTCGATCGGTCCGGCCCACGCGATGCGGCCCTGCACCATCACGGCGACGTGATCACACATTCGCTCGACGAGCTCCATGACGTGGCTCGAGAACACGATCGTGCCCTGGCTGCTCGTGAAGTCCTCGAGGAGTGCTCGGATCGCACGCGCCGATACCGGGTCGATCGCCTCGAACGGCTCGTCGAGGAACAGCAGACGGGGCCCGTGCAGCAGCGCGGCTGCGAGCACCAGCTTCTTGCGCATGCCGTGGCTGTAGTCGACGACCAGCGCATCGGCCGCGTCGGTCAGGCCGAGCAGTTCGAGGAGCTGCCCCGAACGGCTTGCGATGACCGCGGGCGCCATGTTGCGCAGCAGACCGTGGAACTCGAGCAGCTCACGGCCGCGCAGCCGCTCGAAGAGCGCGAGGTCTTCGGGGAGCACACCGATGCGTCTTTTGGCCGCGATCGGGTCGGCCCACACGTCGATGCCGTCGACCCACACCTGGCCGCGGTCGGGCCGGAGCAGCCCCGTCGCCATGCGCAGCGTCGTCGTCTTGCCCGCGCCGTTCGGGCCGACGATGCCGAAGAACGAGCCGCGCGGCACGTCGAGGTTGACGTCGGCCACCGCGAGCTTCGGTCCGTACGACTTCACGAGCCCGCGCACCGTGAGCGCGGGCCACGGGGCCGCCGCGTCCGTGAGGGTCACAACTTCTTAGGCTAGATCCTCACTCTGCACGTCGAAGTACTCCTGGTAGCCGCGGGCGCGCTCGCGCCACTCGCCGACGTCGAGCTCGGTGTCGGCCCACGTGTAGTGGTGGCCGCCGTGCTTCTCGGTGGTGTTGTCGGCGAGGAACCCGCGCATGCGGCGCTCGGCGTCGGCGTCGAGCGACAGCCCGAGCCGCTCGTACACCGCGTGGATCGTCGTGAACGGGTCGGCCATGAACGCGCTGAAGTGCACGTCGACGACGCGGTCGGGCGCGACGGTTCCGTCGAGGCGCGCGGCGACCGAACGGTCGAGCCCCTCGATGAGGTACTCCGCGAACTCGGCCGCGATGTCGGGCGGCGAGATGTCGTCGCTGCCGAGCCGGCGCAGCGTGCTCATCAACGACGTGAGCGACGCGATGATGCGCAACGGGTCGCGGTGCGTCTGGACGAGCAGCGCGTTCGGATACTCGTCGAGCAGCGCGCCCAGGCACCACAGGTGGCCGGGTGACTTGAGCACCCAGCGCGGCGCGGGATGCCGCGACTGCAGGTGCTGCAGATAGACGCGGTGGTAGCGGTACGCGGGCGCCATGTCGGCGTCGTGGATCAGCCAGTCGGCGTACGACGGCACGCGGTGCTGGGTCGGGAAGATCCTGCTGCGGAAGTCGCCGCCGGTCATGCGCACGCACTCCTGCGGGAGCAGCGCTCCCATCGGGTGCATCGCCTGGAATCCGGGGATCACGAGCTCGACGCCCTCGAGCAGCTCCTGCGACGCCGCGATGCGCGGGTCGGTCCAGTACGTCGCGGTCTCGGGCGGCGGGAGCGGCCGGTCGACCTCCCAGGTGAGCGGCACTCGGTTCGCATGGTCCTGCGCGAGGAGATCGTGCAGGATCGTCGTGCCGGTGCGCGCCTGGCCCACGATGAAGATCGGCGGCACGACGTCGACGTCGGCGATCTCGGGATGCTGCTCGCGCCACGCGACGAGCCCGAGGCGGATCGCGAGGTAGTCGACGATCTCGCCCGCGACGATCTGCTCGCCCAGCTCGTGCAAGTGGGATTCCGAGCGCAGCGACTCGACGTAGCGCTCGAGACCGGGACGCCACGAGTCCTCGCCGAAGTCGTCGCAGCCGGCCGCATCGAGCGCGACCTCGACGAGCCGATCGGGATCGAGCAGGGGATCGCTCATGTCGTCTCCGGGTGCGCGCGGTGAATCGGACGCGGAAGCTAGCGTCTCGCCGATGCGCGTCGTGCCGATCCTCACGGCGACGCTCCTCGTGTTCGGGCTCACTGCGTGCGGCGCCGGGGGCGGCGGCGGTCCGAGCGATCTCAACCTCGGCGGGCCGACGTCGGCGCCCGTGACGACCACGTCGGCGCCGACCACGTCGACGCCGGCCGTCGGGAGCTCTCTCGCCGCGCGCGCACGGTTCGCGCAGCTGGCGGTGTACGGCTCGCCGAACGCGGCGGTACCGGAGCGCGTGCTGCCGAACCCGTGGACGCCCAAGGAATCGCCGCGTGAGCGCGTTCCCCAAGTGCTGCTCGTCGACCATCGGCAGCCCGACGGCTGGGTCCAGGTGCTGCTGCCCGATACCCCGCAGGCGACCGAAGGGTGGGTACGCGCATTCGACGTGAAGGTGTCGACGGTCACGTACCGCGTGCGTGTTGTGTTGTCACGTCACCGGATCGCCGTGTTCGACAACGACCGTCAAGTGTTCCAGAGCCCGATCAGCGTCGCTGACGCGCAGCAAGCCGGGGTCCAACCGGGCCCCTTCTACCTGCGGTGGGCCGAGCCGGCACGCACGATGGCGATGACCGGCAGCCCCTACGCCTACCGATTCATCGCGTCGCTCGTGACCCGGGTGCCCCTCGGCACGCCGGTCGACATCGTCGGCTGACGCTCGCTCAGTCCGCGAAAGCGGCGGCCGGGTCGGCGTAGGCCTTGAGCTCGACGGCGTTTCCGCTCGGGTCGGCGATCATCGCCTTCGTCTGCTCCCGGGGTGTGCCCGCGTCGTCGGTCCGCAGCGGCCGCACCCATTCGACCCGGCGCGACTCGAGCCGTGCCAGCACGGCCGCGAGTTCCTCAGCCGTGAGCGTCACGCCGAAGTGGCGTACCGCATTGGCACCCGGGCTCACGACCTCGCCGGGCTCTTCGTGCAGCGTCAGCTGCATGCCGTGGAACCACACGTCGACCCAACCGGCGCGCACCCGGCCGGGCGCGCAGCCGAGCCCGTCGACGTAGAACTCGCGTGCCGCGTCGAGATCGCGCACCGCGAGCGACAGGTGCAGGATCGGTGCGCGGCGCTCCACGGAGTCAGGGTACGCAGCTGCCGATCGGCGCGGCAGGCGGTTTTCACTAGCGTGCCCGCACCGACGACGAATCTCGAGGAGCCCACCCGATGAGTACCGACGTGATCCTGGTCGACGAGCCGGCGCCACGCGTCCGGCGCATCACGATGAACCGGCCCGACAAGCGCAACAGCCTCATACACACGTTGCGTGGGGCGATCCTCGACACGCTGCGCGAGCACGACCAGGACCCGGGGGTGTCGGTCACGATCATCCGCGGCGCGGGCCCGTCGTTCTCCGGGGGCTACGACCTCGGGGGCGGCAACGAGGGCCTCGACATGCCGTACTACACGCCGGGCGGCGAAGGCGCGTGGCCCCGCCACGTGACCGAGGGATGGATGAGCATCTGGGACCTCGCCAAGCCGGTGATCGCGCAGGTGCACGGCTACTGCCTCGCGGGCGCGAGCGAGCTCGCTACGGGGTGCGACCTGGTGTACATGGCGGAGGACGCGCAGATGGGCTACCCCGCGGTGCGGTTCGGCGTCCCCGACATGCACTTCCACCCGTGGTTCCTCGGGATGCGCAAGGCGATGGAGATGATGCTCACCGGCGACTCGATCACCGGGATCGAAGCGGTCGAACTGGGTTGGGCCAACGCGGCGTTCCCCGCCGACGAGCTCGACGAGCGCGTCGTCGAGGTCGCGTCTCGCATCGCGATGGTTCCACCCGAGCTCGTGCAGCTCAACAAGCGCGTCGTGCACCGGCAGATGGACGCCATGGGGCTGCGCGCCGGCATCCGCGCCGGCACCGAGCTCTGCGCGCTCGGCACGCACACGCAGGCCATGCGCAACTTCGTCGGCGCCGCCCGCGAGAAGGGCCTCACCAACGCGCTCCAGGAGCGCGACGCGCCCTTCGGGGACTATCGAACTGTCGAAGAGCACACCTAGCCGGACGAGGTGGCGCTGACGGTCGGCAGCTCGATCCTCACCGAGTCGAAGTCGACGCGGCCACCGAGGCGCGGTTCCGCGTAGGCGACAGTCGTCGCGACGAGCTGCAGGGTCAGCTGCGCGCCCGGCTTCGCCGCGAACACGACCATCTCGAGCGGAACAGTGACGGTGCGCTGCTTGCCGTCGAGCGTCACCGGGATCGGCGTGATCTGGTTGCCGAGGACGATCCCGGTCGAGTCGTCGACGAGTTGGGCGAACACGCGTGTCGGACGCGCGCCGGGGGGAATCGTGCCCGAATAGCGCAACGTGAGGCGCGGCGCGCCCAGCACATTCGCGGCGTCGGTGAACGTGATCGGCACGTTGGCCGCATGCGTCGCCTTGCCCGGCGTGATCGGCAGCGCGACGACGCCGAGCGCGCCCGCGTTGCCGTGCGCGACCGCCGGACCCGAACCGCCGCCGGCTGTCAGCGCGAGCGTGCCCGTCCCGGTCGCGACCATCGGTTTCCCCGACGGCAACGGATACGACGACGCGCTGTGCTCGACGCCGTTCTGGTCGACGTAGCGAAACGCGGGGCCGACTGACACTGTCGCATCGTTCCTCACGTAATGGTCGAGCCACGCGAGCGCGGCGGTGCCGGACAGCCGCTCGTTGCCGGGCGGCGTGAGGCACACGCCGTGGCCGCTGCACATCCAGAGCATCGCGGTCGGCACACCCTTGTCCTTCAGGATCTCGTAATTGGCGACGGCCTCGTCGAGGCTGAAGAGCGTGTCGACCGTGCCCTGCTCGAAGAGGGTCGGCGCGGTGATCCTGCCGACGTCGTCGCCGGGACCGCGCGAGCGGAACCACTCGACGTCGGCCGGGTCGATCACGCCGGTCGTGACGCTGGCGGTGTGCGCGCTCGTGATGTGCGGATCGAGTTGGTGCGTGGCCGCGACGCTGTAGAGCAGGTTGCCCCATCCGGTCTTCGGCGTCTCGTTCTTGCCGAGGCTCGTGACGAGGGAGTGCCACGCGATCTGCGGGACGATCGCGTCGACCCGGCAGTCGATCGACGCGACGGTGAGCTGGATGCCGCCGCCGTACGACGCGCCGACCATGCCCATGCGAGGGTCGTTCCTCGCGTCGAGCTCGACGCGGGGCTGGGTCGCGACCCAGTCGATCAGCGACTGCACGTCGCGGCCCTCGAAGTCGGGGCTGTCCGTCTCGACGACGCCGCCCGACTGCCCGAACCCGCGCGGGTCCCAGGTGAGCACGTTGTAGCCGTCGTCGTTGAGCGCGTTGATGCTGAGGTCGCCGAAGAGCCCGTAGCCCGATCCGGTGGTGTTCACGTCGCCCGCCTGTCCCCAGCCCGGGCCCTTCAGAAGGGTCGGCGCGGCTCCGTGGGCCAGCTTCCTCGTCGGGAACCAGTGGGCGCGGATCTTCGTGCCGTCGAACGACGTCACGTCGACGTCGGTCTCCGAACCGGCAACCCGCGTGGCCTTCACGGGTGGTGCGTTGCGGGCCGGACAAGCGGGACGCGTGTAGTTGCCGCCGGGCACCGACGGGGCGTTCGTGTTCGTCGGGCGCGGGCCGGCGGCCTTGGTCGTGCTCGAACATCCCGCCGCGATCACAGCCGCCGCGGCGAGACCGATGACCGCTCTGCGGATCAACCCCTTCGCCTCCAGTACGCGCCGAGCCAATCGATCGACTCGACGGGCTCGGCGATCCCATTCGCGTCGCGGTAGTCGGCGACGGCCTGGCGGCAGGGTTCGAACCCGTAGTCGTCGACGATCAGGAACCCTCCGACCGAGAGGCGCGGGTAGAGGTTGACGAGCGCGTCCATCGTCGACTCGTACATGTCGCCGTCGAGTCGTACCACCGACCACGTGCGGTCGGCGACCGTGGGCAACGTGTCCTTGAACCAGCCTTCGAGGAAGCGCACCTGGCGGTCGAGCAGCCCGTACAGGCGGAAGTTGCGTTCCACCTCGCTGCGCGGCACCGCCAGCGGCTCGGCGCTGTGCAGTCGGCTGCCGGCGTCGGCCGGGTAGTTGGTCTCGTCGGGCGGCGGCAGCCCGGCGAAGGAATCGGCGGCGTACACGATCCGGTCACGGTCGCCGTACGCCTCGAGCACCGCGCGCATGAGGATCACCGCGCCGCCCCGCCACACCCCCGTCTCGATGAGGTCCCCGGGGACGCCGTCGGCCAGCACTTGCTCGACGCACTCCTGCACGTTGGCGAGCCGCTGGAGCCCGACCATCGACTGCGCGAAACGCGGCCAGTCGCGACCGTCGGCGCGGACGTCGGCCCAGTCGAAATCCTCCTTCGAGAACTCCTGCTCCACCGACTCGCGCATCTCCTCGCCGACGACGTAGCCCGAGTTCTCGAAGCGCACGTCCATCGGGCGGTACAGCGTGTGGGTGAGCGCGCCCTTCATGAGGTCGAGGTATCGCGCGCGCAGGCGCGCGACTTCGGCATCCTCGGAGATGCCGGCGCGCGTGCCCGGGGCCGGCTTGCGCGCCGTGCGAAATCGCATCGGCAGGAGCGTAATCGCCCGCCGATGCAGAGGATCGCGGTCGGTAGGCTCCGGTCGGATGGTCGCGGCGAGCGCACACCGGCGGTTCTTCTTCGTGCACGTAATGAAGACGGGCGGTACGTCGTTCGTGTTCCAGTTGCTGCGCAACTTCGCGCCCGACGAGGTGTACCCGGACGGCGCGCTGGACCGGCGGTCGCCGACCGACGCAGAGCCGTACGCGAGCCTCACCGCGCTGGAGCGGTTGGCGCCGGAGCGGCGGGCGGCGATCCGCGTCTACACCGGTCACTTCCCGCTGGTCGCGCGGGAGCAGATGGGGCCCGACGTCGTGACCCTGACGCTCCTCCGCGAGCCGGTCGACCGCGTCGTCTCCGTGCTCAAACACTTCAAGCGCCTCTGGCCCCGGTATCACGACCTCGAGCTCGACGCCGTGTACGACGACGAGCTCGTGTTCCGGCACTTCGTCGAGCACTACCAGACACGGATGTTCGCACTCGACCGAGCCGACCACACGCGGGCGTTCGCCAGCGCGGTCGAATACGACGTCCTGCGCGACGCGCTCGACGATCCGGATCGCCGTTCGGCCGCGCTCGCGCCCGACGCGGTCGTCCCGGTCGACGCCGACCGGCTGGCCCGGGCGAAGCGGAACCTCGCCGCGGTCGACGTGCTCGGCGTCAACGAGGACTTCGCCGCGTTCGTCGGTCAGATGCGCGATGCCTACGGCTGGTGGCCGTCGGGCGAGACCTACGACCCCCGGGCCAATGTCAGCGAAGAGCCGTGGCCCGCGAGCGACGCGCTCCGATCCCGCATCGAGCGTGACAACGAGTTCGACCGCGCGCTCTATGAGCACGCGGTCGAACTCATCTCCTCCCGGCGCTAGGGCTCAGCCGACCGGCACGCGCCCGAGCGGCGTGAGCGCGACGTGCACGTCACCGATGTGTTCGATCACGGGGTCGGGGAGGCCGGCCGCGGCCAGCGCCGCGTGGAACTCGGGGCTGGTGGAGAAGCGTTGGAACTCCGCTTCGTTCGGGCATGCGTCGAAGATCGTGATGCCGTCGTCGCGCCGCACGCAGACGTGCACGAGCAACGCGTCGGTCGGGAACGACGCCAGCATCTGATCGTAACCGGCGAGAAGCCGGTCGGGATCGCCGTCGAGGCGGTAGCTGCCGAGGTGCATTGGAACTCCCTTTCGTTGGGTTGCGGTTGGGTCGTGGAGTGTCAGCGCATCCCGAGCCACAGCGTGTAGCGCAGGATCGGCGCGTAGCCGAGACGCGCGTACACGTTGCGCCCGAGGTCGGAAGCGACGAGCATCGCCGGGCGGTCGGGCTCGGTGAGCGTGGCGGCCGCAGTGATCGCGGCGCCGAAACCCTTGCCCCGGCACTCGGGACGCGCCGAGACGAGCTCGACGATCGTTACGGTCGGGGTGACGTACCCAGCCGCCGTGGCGACGGCCTGGTCGCCCTCGTAGCCGACGAAGAAGCGCCAGTTGGAGTCGAGGACTCGTTCACGCATATAGGTGCCGCGCTCCCACGGCTGCATCTCGGTGATCGGATATGCCTCGATCAACGTGCGTTCGAAGTCGGCGAGGGTGGCGCCGTCGGCGGCGCGCACGATATGGAAGTCGCGCGCGAGCGGCGCGGTGCCACCCGCCGGTCGCAGCATCAGCGGCGGGTGTCCGACCGGCGCGAAGCCGTGCGGGGTGAGGGCGGCGATCGGCCACGGCGAGAAGACCATGTACGGGCCGCCGGCGGCGCCGCCGAAGAAGTCGCGCAACGTGCCGACCATCCCGTCGATCTCGTGGTCGGCGATCGGACGGGTCAGGCACGCGGCGTTGGCGAACGGCGTGGGCCGGCCGGAGTCGCGCAGGTGCAAGCCGAGCTCGGGCACGTCGAGGACGCGGCCGTCGAGCGCTCCGATCATCTCGCCGAAGGCCTCGGCTTCGCCCCGGGCGAAGTCGAGCAGGAGGTTGTCACCGCCGGGCGTGGCCGCGGCGTAGCCGTTCTCGAGGTGCTCTTCGGGTGATGCGGCGAGCGTGGTCATGGCGGTCCTCCGGGTTCGCAAGGCGTTCGCGAACAGAGGCGCCAGATCCGGCCTGACGATGCCAGACGGCGCCTGCCCCCAGCCCGAACCTGCGTCCCGGAGCCAGACGACGTCTGGGTTGGGGACGCAAGTTCGTCGGAAGGCTGCTCAGAGGCGCCACTCCACCGGCTGCTCGGGACGGTACGAGCAGTAGATCCCGGTGCGCACCGAGTTCCGGAGGTGGGTGCCGAGCCCGGGCAGCTCGCGGTCGATGCGACCGATCGCGTCCCGTATCCGCATGGTGACCGCCTTGCGCGCCCGCTCTGCGTCGCTCACCTGCGAACGGGCCCGGCCCGAGAGACCGAGCGCCGAGGCGAGCTCCTGCAGTAGCCGGCTGCGCTCGTCGTCGAGGCGGGCGGCGCGGCCGAGGTCGTTGGCGTCCTCGGCTTCCTGCACCAGCTCGGTCAGGTCGCGGATGCGCTGCTCGTACTCGGCGCGCGCCCGGGCGTCGAGCGCGGGACCGAGGTCTCCGTCGGTCGCGCGTTCCGCCCGGCCGTGCTGCTCGCTCGCCGCGACCAGGTCGAGCGCGTGCACCTCGCCGTCGGGCCGGGCCAGGAGCACGGCGAGGTCGCGCAGCCCCTTCGCGTCGCGGAGCCGGGTC
>JACXTT010008482.1_pt1 | contig 14245 bp, 13 predicted proteins | sample 9270951 | NCBI WGS metagenome assembly JACXTT01 (sample SAMN15532306, study PRJNA645909) | rock metagenome | isolation source: weathered quartz diorite | place: Puerto Rico | collected 2017-06-21 | reverse complement strand
GCTCGTGCGTCGACCAGGGCCGGCTCGAGCTCGGTCCGATGGGCGGCAACAAGGACGCCGCGAAGCGCGCCTTCTCGATGGCGTGCATGCGCAACGACCGCATCGGCTGCGCCGCGATGAAGGTGCTCTTCGGCGACAACCGTCCGGTCATCGCCGTGCAGGAGTCGAACGAGGCCAATGCGAAGTGCCAGAGCGGCTCGATGCGCGATTGCGGCATCTCCGGAATGCTCGACATCGCGTCGGGCAACCCCATGGGCCAGAGCAAGATCGATCGCGCGTGCATGTCGCAAGACCCGCTCGCCTGCGCCGTGAAGGCTGCGAAGAAGTGAAGTGGCTCGCGGGCGCGATCGGGCTCATGACGATCGCGCTCGCGATGCTCGTCGCGTGCAAGAAAGATCCCCCACCAGGGCCGCCGGACGCCGAGCCGCCGATGCGAATGCTCGGCACCGTGGGCGGACCGGTCAACGTGCTCGCGTCGGCGGAGCCCGAGCCCACGGCGAGCGGACACCTGCCACCGGCCCAGCTCGAGCACGTCGACGGCGGGCCGGGGAAGGAGAAGGGCGACCAGATCTCGCCGCCCGTCGGCGCCGGCCTGCCGCCCGCGGAGATCTCGATCGGCGCGATCGCCCAGTCCGTGCCGATCTCGAACGCAGAGCGCATCGTCGCCGGCATGCGCGCGCGGTTCCGGCGCTGCTATCAGACGGCGCTGCGCGACGGCGCCGATGCGGCCCGGAAACCGAGCGGCACGATGAAGCTCTCGATCAAGGTCGGAGCCGATGGCGCCGTCACGGCGAGCGACGCCGTCGAGAACGCCGGGCTCCCGTCGTCCGTCGTCGACTGCATCGTGCGCGCCGCGAAGCTCGCGCAGTTCGATCCGCCGGAGGGCGGCAAGACGTCGACGCTGATCGTGCCGCTCCGGATGGATCCGAAGACCTGAGGACCGCTCGCGAGACCTGCGATGCGCCGATCGCGGTGGCGTCGAATCCCTCGATCGCGGTCGACCGATCCCCAGCGCCGGCCCGCCGTGCGCAGAAAACAACGCGATTCTGAAAGATCGCATGGCCGGCGCGCATGGTACGGGCGCTGCAAAAGCGTGCAGCATGCACCCTGTCTTCCGCGCCGCCGCTCGCGCCCTTCTCCTCGCGCTCCCTCTCTCTTTCGCGGCGTGTGCCGCGCCGACCGACGACGCGGCGCCCCCTTCGACCGACGACGCCGAGGTCCGCGAGGCGGATCTGATCGGGCCTGCGCCGCACGGCGAAGCGATGCGCTACCCGATCGTCCTCGTTCACGGCTTCAATGCGTCGCCGACGCACTGGGGCTTCTTCGGTCTCAGCGAGGCGCTGCGAGCCGACGGGCACAAGGTCTACGCCGCGACGCTCCCGCCGTTCCAGTCGACCGAAGAGCGCGCGACGTATCTCGCGCGCACGGTCGACCAGGCGCTCTCCGAGCAGAAGACGGCGAAGGTGAACATCCTCGCGCACTCGATGGGCGGCCTCGATGCGCGCGTGCTCATCAGCTCGATGGGCTACGGCGATCGTGTCGCGGTGCTCACGACGATCGGCACGCCGCACAAGGGCAGCCTCGTCGCCGATGCCGTGCTCGACACGTTCGATCGCCTGCGCGCCAAGGACAAAGCCATCGACGACTTCTTCGCGTGGCTCGCAAAGCCGTTCTCCGAGCTCGCGAGCGACGCCGCGGCGCGTGCTGCGTTCTTCTCTCTCTCGGAGCGCGCAGCGGCGGAGTTCGAGAGGAAGCATCCCGACGACGACCGCGTCGTGTACCAATCCGTCGCGGGGGTGAGCAACGTCGGTGGCATCGCGAACCCCAAGGACCTCGATGCGGGCAACCACACGTACTACGCGCGCACGTCGGGAAAGGCGGCCTACCCGGGCAAGGGCGGACAACCCGACAAGATGAACGTGCTTCTCGGGACCAGCGCGACAATCGTCTCCAGGGGCCTCGGCGAGCTCCGTCCGAACGACGGACTCGTCGCGGTCGACAGCGCGAAGCACGGCCTCTTCCTCGGCTGCATCCCCGCCGATCACCTCGGCGAGGTCGGCGAAGACCCGAGCAAGCGCCCCGATCGCGGCACCGGCTTCTCGCACGTGCGTTTCTATCGGAACCTCGCTTTCGATCTTGCGAAGCGTGGTTACTGAGGGAGAATCGCGTCTCGTCGATGCTCTGGTACCTCCTCCTCCACGAAGAGCTGCGCGTCTGGGAACAGCGCATCGGCGCGTGGCAGGCGCAGTGCCAGATGTGCCATCAGTCGGCGTGGCAGCTCACGTTCCGCGTGTGGCGCACCAAGGGAACCGGCATGCAGCCGCCCACGCCGTACGGCTTCGCCTACGGTGAGGCGCATCAAGTGCGGTGCAGCGCGTGCGGCGCGGCGACGAACGTCGGCCATCCGTCGCAGTGGGTGCCGCAGATCGGCCCTTCGTACGCCTACGAGAACTATCCGCCGGTCTACGGAACGCCGCGCTACATCCAGATGGCGTTCCCCGCGATGCGCTGATCATTGTCCGAAACGGACGGCGGCACGATCCGCGATCGCCTAACCTGGCCCGCGGGTTGCTTACACCCGCCGACATGTCGTCCGACCGTAACACCTCCGTTCTTCTCTTCTTGATCGTCGGCGGCGTGGCCGCTGCGTGCGCCACCTCCTCGGACTCCGAGGGGATTTCGGGCGACGCCCCTCCCGATGGTCCCCCTGGCGCCGTGCTTCCGCCGAGCAGCGGCGGCGGCTCGAGTGGCGTCACACCTGCGAGTGATGGAGGCAAGGACTCCGGCGGCAAGCCCCCCGCGAAGGACGCCGCGCCCGACAACGCGCCGCCTCCACCGATGCCCGGCACGACGTGCGTCGTCGCCGACAAGATCTTCGCGCGCGAGTGCGGCGCGTGCGGAAAGCAGGAAGCGATCTGCCTGAGCAACGCGAGCGGCAAGCTCGAAGTGAGCGAGTACTCGGCGTGTCACGACGAGCTCGTCGGTGGCTGTACGCCCGGCAGCATCGTCGACGAAGCGTGCGGCAACTGCGGCACGCACAAGAAGACGTGCTCGAAATACTGCGCATGGAGCGTGAGCGCTTGCGTCGGCGAGCCGCTCAACTCCTGCGCGGCGGGAACCGTGGCGTGGTCGACCGCCGGATGCGCGACGTCGGGAACGTTCCGCGAGCGATCGTGCAGCGCGGCCTGCCAGTGGAGCTCGTTCGCGTCGACGTGTTCTGGGGCTGATTTCTCGATGAACGCGCCGGCTGCGATGGGCGCGACCACGAGCGTGATTGTCCCGCTCACGACCGCGTACCGCACGAAGCGCGTGACCGGGAGCTGCTCTGGCGCGAGTGGAGCGACACTCTCGCCGACCGACAAACACAACGTCGCGTTCGTGCGCGTGACGAACACGCAAGCGCAGAACGTGACGCTCTCCGCGTGGAACTCGCAAGCTCCCGGCGGCGCGCTCGTGAACACGGTGCTCGTCGCGTATGCGACGCAGCCGACGAGCGACGAGGAGCTCAAGGCGTGCGACAAGGGCGCGGGCGACTACTGCCCGACGTCGACGTTGCCCTGCGGCGACTCACAGTTCGGCGCCCTCACCGGCACGAGTGCGGTCGTCGTTCCCGCGGGGGGCACGCGCGTGATCGCGATCACCGCGTACGACCCGCAAGGGACGCCGGGCTCCGTGACGGAAGGGCCGATCCTCCTGACCCTGCGGACCGACGCCCTCGAATGACGCCTACAGAAAGCATCACCGACCACGTAAAACTACGTTGTCGGTGGATGGACTCGACGCTCCTCGGATTCATTGTGGAATTTACTCTTTCCCCCTGAGGCGAAGCACGAGACTCTCCTGAGACAATCTTTCATCGCTGGGTGCGTCAATTGTCCCTCGTCCCGAAGAAGGAAGCGATTCTAAGGAGATGAGTCGCGCACACACGGTGTGCACCCCCTTCGGTAGGGCACTTGGCGTCGGGGTGGGACTTGCGCGCACCACCTTCGAACGCTACAGCGCGCGTCCTCACCCCGCCTGGAGGCGGCTCGGGTGAAACAAGGAGCGTCGCGGAATGCGTTCTCTGAAGACTGGACTCGCTGCCATCGGAATCTCGGGCGTCTTGATCGCTGCCGTCATCGGAGGCTGTAGCGCCGACGGTGGCGCGACCGTCGACACGCCGCCCGATCCCACGCAGGACCCGCCGGGCGCAACGCTCCCCCCGCCGTCGGACAACAACGACAATCAGGGCAAGGACTCGGGCGCGACCAAAGACTCAGGCAAGGACAGCGGCTCGTCGAAGCCCGACACGGGTGTCGACGCCGGTCCGCCCCCGCCCACGCCGGGCACGGCGTGCGCGAAGGCTGACGAGGTCAAGGACAAGCCCTGCGGCGCGTGCGGTAAGGCCCAGACCGTCTGCATCGGCGGCAAGTGGAGCGACTACGGCGCTTGCCAAGGCGAGCTCGCCGGCGGCTGCATCCCGGGCACGGTCGTCAACGAGGCGTGCGGCAACTGCGGCACGATGAAGAAGACCTGCACGAACTTCTGCGCGTACACGAGCGGCGCGTGCACCGGTCAGCCGGCCTCGAGCTGCGCGCCCGGTACCATCGAGTATATCACCGCGGGCTGCCCCACGCCGGGCACGTACCGCAACCGCACCTGCGGTGCGGCCTGCACCTGGGGCGGCACGTCGGCGACCTGCGACGAGCCGAACAACCCGAACAAGATGACCGCGGGCGCGACCGTCGGCGCCATCGTGTCGGCGACCTGGACGCTCGCACCGGCGAACGTCATGAAGCGCCCGTACTCGTGCGGCGGCACGTCGTTCTCGTCGGCCGACCTCCAGTACGTGGGCGTCGAGGTCAAGAACCCGAACGCGACGTCGATCGAGGTCAGCCTCTATCACTCGCCAGCGCCGGGCGGCACCGAGCTCGACACGCTGATCTGGTACTACGCGACGACGCTCCCGCCGAAGACGGACACGGAGATCGCGGCGTGCACCGGCTCGGTCCACGACAGCTGCAACGTCACGCCGACGTCGCTCTGCCAGAACGTCGACTCGCTCAACTTCGCAGGCATGGACAAGGTCACGATCCCGGCCAACGGGAAGATCCTCGTCTACAGCAGCGGCTACACCAACACGGAGACCGGTCCGTTCAACCTCAACATCCGTACGGACAAGGTCAACTGAGTAGCTAGCGCGCGAACGCGCACGGAACAGAGTTTCGCCGACGGCGGGACGTCCCGCCTCCAGGGACCGTCGCGCCGTCGTCGTTTTGTGGTTACCGTGCGCCCGTGACGAAGGAGGTCGCGATCGAAGGGGAGGTCGAACGCATCACGTTCGAGAACCGCGAGACCGGCTTCCGCGTCGTGAAGGTCGCGGTCGAAGGCCGCAAGGATCGCATCGCCATCGTCGGGACGTTCCCGCAGGTCGCCGTGGGAGCACGGGTCCGCGCGCGCGGCACGATCGAGGTGGACCGGACCCATGGCGAGCAGCTGCGGGTCACGAACGTCACCGAGCTCGCTCCGACCACGCTGACCGGGATCGAGAAGTACCTCGGCTCCGGGATGATCAAGGGCATCGGCCAGACGTACGCGTCCCGCATCGTCGAGACGTTCGGGCTCGACACCTTCAGGGTGCTCGACGAGCAGCCCGATCGTCTCCGCGACGTGCCGGGCCTCGGTCGCGTGCGCGCGGAGCAGCTCGCGAAGTCTTGGCAAGAGCAGCGCGCCATTCGCGACGTGATGGTGTTCCTGCAGTCGTATGGCGCGAGCCCGCATCTCGCGACGCGCATCTTCAAGCGCTACGGCCCGAAGGCGGTGGGAATCGTATCGGCGAACCCGTATCGCCTCGCGATCGACGTCTGGGGCGTCGGCTTCAAGACAGCCGACCGCATCGCAGCGCAGATGGGGATCGGGCGCGACTCGCTCGAGAGGATGCAGGCCGCGCTGCTCCAGGCGCTGCGCGACGCGACCGATGCCGGACATTGCTATCTCGTCGCGGAGGATCTCGTGGCACGCGCGTCGCGCCTCCTCGCCAGCGCGGGTCCGGACGAGGAGAGTCGAGACGCGAGCGTCGTCGCGCGGCCCGAGGAGGCGCTCGCGACGATCGTTCGATCGAGCTACGTCATCGCCGAGCGTGACGGCACGCTCGATCGCACGCACGCCGATCTGCGGGGCGCAGCGATCTGGGACCCGAAGATGCACGCCGCCGAGTCGCGTCTCGCGGAGCGCTTCGCGGAGCTCGCGCATGCCGAGGCGGATCGACTGCCCGGATTCGAGGAGGCCGTGCGTGCCTTCGAGAGAGAGGCGAAGACCGAGCTCGCGGAAGAGCAACGTCTCGCCGTGGCCAGCGCAGCGCGGTGTCCTCTGCTCGTGGTCACCGGTGGACCGGGCGTGGGCAAGACGACGATCGTGAAGGCGATCCTCAGCGTGTTCGACCGGGCGCACGTGTCATCTCGGCTCGCCGCGCCCACCGGTCGCGCCGCGAAGCGCATGAGCGAGGCGACCGGCCGCGAGGCCGCGACGCTCCACCGCTTGCTCGAGTTCGAGCCGAAGACCGGCGGCTTCAAGCGCGACGCGAAGAACCCGATCGATGCCGGTGCGATCATCGTCGACGAGAGCTCGATGGTCGACGTGTGGATGGCCGATGCGCTCACGCAAGCGATCGGCGAGGGCACGCGGCTGGTGCTCGTGGGCGACGTGGATCAGCTCCCGAGCGTGGGGCCCGGCTCGGTCCTGCTTGACGCGATCGCCTCCGAGATCGTGCCGTGCGTGCGGCTCGTGAAGATCTTCCGGCAAGCCGAGAAGAGCCTCATCGTGCAGAACGCGCACCGCATCAACGCGCGCCAGGCGCCGGTCGTGCCCGAAGCGGGTGACACGAACGCCGACTTCTTCATGATCGAAAAGCGCGACGCGGACGAAGCGCGCCGCATCGTCCTGGAGCTCGTGACGAATCGGATCCCGAAGCGATTCGGGCTCGATCCGGTGCGCGACATCCAGGTGCTCACGCCGATGAACCGCGGGCCCGCGGGCACCGCGATCCTCAACGAAGAGCTGCAGGCCGCGCTGAACCCCGCTTCGGAGGCGCGTCCGTCGATCACGCGCGGCAAGACGGTCTATCGCGTGGGCGACAAGGTGATGCAGCTCAAGAACGACTACGACCGCAACGTCTGGAACGGCGACGTCGGCGTGATCGCGTCGGTGGACACCGAAGAAGACAGCCTCGTCGTTCGCTTCGACGAAGGAAGCTCCTCCGAGATGCGCGAGGTGCCCTACGACGCCGGGGCGCTCGACGAGCTCGCGCTCGCCTACGCATGCACGATCCACAAATCGCAGGGGAGCGAGTATCCGGCCATCGTCATCCCGCTCCTCACCACGCACTTCGTGATGCTCTCGAAGAACCTCGTGTACACGGCGGTGACGCGGGGCAAGCGGCTCGTCGTGCTCGTTGCCGATCCGCGCGCGCTACGGCTCGCGCTCGCGCCGCCGCGCACTGGGGGAGAGAGCGGCGAAGGCGACGCCGCACGGTCCGAACGTCGTGCGACCAAGCTCGCAGAGCGCATAATGCACGCTCGAACGGCTCGGCTAGCGGGTGACGGAGCCGCGGAGTAGACTCGGGGTTCCCTCGCATGCTGAAGCGTCTCATCGTCGGCCTCGTGCTCGGTACCGTGATCGGAGCCGTCGTCGCCGCCGTCCTCGTGCAAGGGCTCGGGTGGATGGTCTTCCCGAATGCGGTCGTTGCCTATCTCGCAGCCGCCGCCACCGGCGTGATCGCCGGCCTCGTCGCGGGCAAGCCCATCTGGTCGGCCGACGGCAAGATCGAGGCGGGCCTGAAAGCGTTCTTCGGCGTGCTCCTCGGCCTCGGAGCGATGTTCGCGCTTCGCTCCTGGGTCACCGTCAATCTCGACCTCGATGCGCTCAAGGCCGGGCACGACGTGCTCGGCAATCTGCCTGCCGCCTCTCTGCCCGTGATCGCCGCGCTCCTCGCGGGCTTCTACGAGCTCGACAATTCGGGCTCGAGTGAGAAAAAAGAAGAGGAGTCGAAGGGCGGCGCCGACGCGAAGAGCTCGGGCAAGAAAGTCCGCGTCGCCAAAGACGAAGAGGAAGAGGCCGAGGAAGAAGAAGAAGAAGAGCGCCCGGCCGCGAAGAAGAAGCGCTGACCGCGGAGAGCGACGAGTGCCTCCCGCGCGGATCGTGTTCTGGGCCGCCACGCTCGGCGGCATCGGCCTCGCGGTCTGGAGCGTGCTCGCCCAGCCTCCTTCGCTGGCCCTCGCGGTGCTCGGAGTCTCGCTCTACGTCGCGCTCCTCCTGAGCGGTGTCTTCGTGCTCCGGCTCCGCATGTTCGTAGACGCGATCGTGAAGGGTCCGTCGAACGCGAAGGGGGTCGCGCTCACCTTCGACGACGGTCCCGATCCCGAGCACACGCGTGCGGTGCTCGACGTGCTCGACGAGGCGAAGGCGAAGGCCACGTTCTTCGTCATCGGGCACAAGGCCGAGAAGCATCCGGAGATCGTGAAGGAGATCGTCGCGCGGGGGCACGAGGTCGGGGTGCACGGCTACGCGCACGATCGCCTCTTCGCGCTCCGAGGAACGAAGCGTGTTCGTCGCGATCTCGAGAAGGCGAAGCGCGTGCTCGCGAAGATCCTCGGAGAGGAGCCCGACCTGTGGCGTCCGCCGATCGGGCACACGAACCCGACCATCGCGCGCGTCGCCGAGGAGCTCGACCTCGTCACGATCGGCTGGTCGGTGGGTGCGCGCGACGGAATCGCCAGCGCCGAGGCGGACGCGGTCGTCGCACGCGTAGCACGAGGCCTCGAAGACGGCGCGATCGTCCTCATGCACGACGCCGCCGAGCGAGGCACGCACGTGCCCGTCGGACCGAAGGCGCTTCGCGGCGTGTTGGACGCGATCGCGGAGCGCAATCTCTCCGTGACGCCGCTCCGGAGCTTCCTCAGCGCTTCTTGATCTCGGCGCTCGTCGACTCGACGACGGCCGAGTTGTTCACCCAGCCCGCGCCGTATGCCCATTTGTAGACGGCCTTCTTCCCGCAGCCGCTCACGCCCATCGAGCTGTCGCCGAGGTCGGTCGTCGTGAGCTGGCTCTCGGGGCACTCCATCTCGTACGCGGCGCGCTTGATCCCGCCGTGGTCGGGGGACTTGAACCCTTCGAGCGACCATGCGTTCGGTCCGCACGCTCCGAGCAAGCAGGCCAATCCCACGACTCCCAGTGCTATCGACGCTTTCATCCCGAGGCTCCTTGTTGGGCTCAGGGGAAGGAGCCTCGGGCCGGCCCGACGTCGCAGAAAAAATCAGGCGACGGCGGGCAGGTCGACGACGAATCTCGCGCCGGACGTGTACGAGGCATCCAGGAAGATGCGCCCGCCGGCGGCCTCGACGATGCCGCGGCAGACCGAGAGGCCGAGGCCGGTCCCCGCGCCGACGTCTTTCGTCGTGACGAACGGGTCGAAGATCTTCTCGCGCATGTCCTTCGGCACGCCCGGGCCGTTGTCCTCGACCTCGATCCGGATGCGGTTCGCCCCCTTCGTGCCGGCCTCCGTCTTGGTCGCTCGAACCGTGATCGTCCGGGGCTTGTCGGCGGGCATCGACGTCATCGCGGAGGCGGCATTGAGGAGGAGATTCAAGAGGACCTGCGTGAGTCGTTGCGGTGAGAAGAGCGCGCGGACGTTCTCGTCGACCGCGACCGTGGTGTCGACGCCCTTCCACTCCTTCTGCGGGCGAACGAGCGAGAGTGTGTCGGCCACGACCTCGGATACGTTCGCCACCGCGACGCCGCCCGAAGGCGGGCCGTTCTCCGGGCGCGCGTAGTCGAGGAGATCGCGCACCACGACGTTGATGCGTTCGGTCTCTTTCCGCATCCGGCGGAGGAAGTCTGCGCGTTCCTCGGCAGGAATCTCGGCATCGTCGATGAGGTCGTGCATCCCCATGATCGCGGCGATGGGGTTGCCGATCTCGTGCGCGACGCCCGCCGCGAGCCGCCCCACGCTCGCCATGCGTTCGCTGCCCGCGAGCTGATCGCGGGTCGAGCCGAGGTGCGCCTTCGCGGTCGTGAGCTCGTCGACCTTTTCGCGCATCGACTTCTTGTCGGCGATGAGGCGCGCGGCCATGGCTCGCACGCTCGTCGCGAGCTCGGCGATCTCGCGCGCGCCGGACCCGGGCACGTCGAGCGTGTGGGCGCCGGTCGCCACGCGATCGGCCGCGCGCGCGAGCTGCTCGATCGGACGCACGATGGTGCGCGTGAGCGCGAAGTAGGCGAAGAAGAGCAGCGCGAGAGCGAACACCACCATGTAGAGCGCCACACCGCGCACGACCTCGCTCGTCCGCGTCGAGTCTTCGTCGGTGCGCACGCGGACGAGCACGGCGCCGTCTCCCGATGGGAGCACGACGTCGAGCGCGCGCGCGCCCGTGCTCGACGTGACCCGTGATGCCGCCTCTCCGAACGGTTTGCGCGGGAGCACGAGCGCCGAGACCTCTTTCGCGGCGCCGGCGCTGGCGACGACAGTGCCATCGTCGCCCACCACCGCGACGGCGAGCGCACCGCCTTCGCCGACGTGCGACTCGAGCGTCGACGCCATCGCCTTCTTGTCGGCGGCCGTTCGCGCCACGTCGCTCACGTGCGCGGCGACGGCCCGTCCGAGCGTGCGTGCGGACTCCTCGCGATACGCGAGCGACGTCGCACGCGTGACCTGCGCGATCGCGAAGAAGAGCGGGACGTACGCGACGAGGATGACGCCCGCGAGCGCGAGCAGGATCTGGACCCTGAGGCCCGGACCCATGCGGTCGGCGGCGCGATTCTCCCGCAGCGCTTCTATGGTCACCCCGTGAGGACGGACCGCCTTCGGCGGATCCTGGGGAACATCTACCTCGGTCACCCGATCAGGTTATCCCGAGCAGGCCCGCAACCTGGAAAACCACGATCGCGGCGACGTACCCGAGCGTGTACGTGTAGGCGAGCACGAGCGCGGGCCAGCGCCAGCTCTTGGTCTCGCGGCGGATGGCCGCGACGGTGCTCATGCACTGACAGGCCAAGAGGAAGAACACGAGGAGCGCGAGGCCCGTGCGTGTCGAGTAGAGCGGCTGACCTTCGGGGTTCTTTGCCTCGCGGAGGCGCGCAGTGAGGGGCGCGGGGTCGTCGGTGGCGTTCTCGATGCCGAAGATGACGCCCATCGTCCCGACCATCACCTCGCGCGCGCCGAACGCGCCGATGAGCCCGACGTCGATGCGCCAGTCGAACCCGGCGGGCTTGGTGGCCGGCTCGATCGCGCGGCCGATCGAGGCGGCCACGCTCGAGTCGATGCCCGGCTCGCGATGCACGCCCGGCATCGGGACGGTGAGGAGCACCCAGAGCACCGCCGCGACCGCGAGGATCGTCGTACCGACGTCGCGCACGAAGCGCTTCGCGGCCTGCCAACCTTTACGGAGCACGAGGCGGCCCTGCGGGACGCGATAGGAGGGGATCTCCAGGACGAGCGGGAGGCCCTTGCCCTTCGTGGCGGTGCGGCGGAGCACCAGCGAGGCGAGAAGCGCCGTGAGCATGCCCGCGAAGTACAGGCCGACGAAGATGCCGGCGCGGAAGAGCGCCGAGCGATGCGAGAAGAACGTGGCGAGAACGAGGCCGTAGGTCGGGAGGCGCGCCGAGCACGTCATCAGCGGAATGACGAGGATGGTCGTGAGCCGCTCGCGAGGATCGCGAACCACGCGCGTGGAGGCGATGGCGGGGATCGCGCACGCATGCCCCATGAGCAAGGGGAGGAAGCTGCGCCCCGAAAGGCCCATGAGGCGGAGGAGCCGATCGACGAGGAACGCGCCGCGCGCGAGGTAACCGCTCGCCTCGAGCAGCTCCATCGCGACCGTGAGGATGACGATCTGCGGCATGAACGCGAGCACCGTGCCCGCGCCGCCGAGGAGGCCGTCGCCGACGAACGACGTGAAGAGGTTCTTGCCGAGCAACGCGACGAGCGCGGCACGCGCCCAGCCCACGAGCTTGTCCATCGCGTTCGATGCCGGATCGGCGACGAGGAACACCGCCGCGAAGATCGCCGCCATGATCCCGACGAACAGGACCGGACCGATCGCCGGATGGAGGAGCACGGCGTCGACGCGCTCGGTGAAACGCCGGCGGCGGAGCTCCGCCTCCTTCGCGACGTCGCTGACGACCTCGTTCGCGAGCTTCGCCGGATCGAAGTCGAGGACCGCCTCGCGATCCGTGGCGACCGCGGTGCGCGCGAGATCCGTCACGGCGCCGAGGATCGCGCTCTTCGTCTTGCGCTCGCGCGCGTCGACCAAGACCACCGGCGCGCCGATGGCCGCGCTGAGCGCTTCGACGTCGACCACACGACCTTCCGCCGCGAGCACGTCGCGATGCGTGAGGACCACGAGGAGCGGAAGACCGGTACGCGCGAGCTCGCGCGTGAGGCGAAGGCCGAGCGCGAGGCGCGTCGGATCGATCACCTGCACGATCACGAGATGACGTGCTTCTCGTTCGGGGGGCTCCGCCCCCCGAGCCCCCGAGAGGAGACTCGACTCGCTGCGCTGCGCTCCGCGAGTCTCGTTCTCCGCGCGGTCGAGGAACGCGCGCGCCACGCCTTCGTCGGTCGCGGCGTCGACCATGGCCTCGATCGAGTAGAGGCCGGGGAGGTCGGCGACGATCGCGGCGTCGCCGGACGGAAGCGTGACGTCTCCCTCGAGGATGTCGACGGTGATGCCAGGATAGTTGCCGACGTGCGCGTCGCCGCCGGTGATCGCGTTGTACACGGACGACTTGCCGGAGTTCGGGCGGCCGACGAGCGCCATCGTGAGCGTTCGCGGGGAGGCGTCGGGTGACGGCGAACGCTCGCCCCCTGATCCTTCGCGTCGCGCCTTCTCTTGCGAGATCGGAGCGTCGTCGTGGCGTGCCGCGCTCATCGGGTCTCGTCGCTCCGCGCGGACGCGCCGCCTTCGGCGGACGCTGGGGCGACTCCGATTCGCGCCGCGACCTCGCGCGCGACGGCGAACTCACCGCCCGACGACGTGCGCACGTGCATCGGTCCGCCGAGCACCGCCCGACGCAAGACGAGGAGCTCCTCGCCCTGCGAGAGCCCCACCGCGTCGAGCCACGCCGCGGCCACGTCGTCGTCGAGCGACACGGCGTCGATGGTGACGCGCGCGCCGTCGGGGGTCTGAGCGAGGGTTCTCTTGGACATCTCGGGGGCCGGGCTAATTGAAAGTGACTTTCAATATCGTATAGCACAGGCGCGGCGCGATGCACGCCGGGCGTCGCGGCTCGTCTACGAACGGCCGAAGGCGCGCTCGATGGCCTCGGCGATGCCGCCGCCACGGTCGATGCCGCGCTCGCAGACGTCGGTGGCGGCCTTCTTCACCTCGTCGGGGGCCTGGCCCATCGCGAAGGAGCGGCCGGCCGAGGAGAGCATCGGCACGTCGTTGAGCCAGTCGCCGACGCACACGGTCTCGCTCATCTCGAGGCCGTAGTGGCTCGCGACCCATTCGAGCGCGGTGCCTTTCGTGCCGCCCGCGGCGCGCGCGATCATGCACCACTGCTCCGCGTCGCGCCGGAACGGGAACATCGCGACCTGCATCGCCTCCGTCTCGTCGCGCTGGATGTCGGCGACGGCGCGGCCGATGCTCGCCTCGCGCCCGAGCGCGACGATGGCGGTCATGCCGTCGCGCGAGTCCCAGAGCTCGTGCTCGGTGACGCGATGCGCGTAGCGGAGGTCCGTCGACCACGTGCGAACGTACGGCAGGAAGTCGGCGCCCCGTTCGTCGTGGACGATGGAGTCCTCGGCGAAGAGGAACGCGACGAGGTCGTTGCGATCGAGGCTCTCACGCAGGCGATCGGCGGCGCGGCCGCGGATGCCGTGGTGGAGCAGCGTCTTGTCGTTCTGCACCCGGACCACGTGGCTTCCATCCGCGCAGCCGACCGGGCCGTCGATCCCGAGGAGCTCTGCCGACGGGCGCGTGCCCGAGTACAGCCGCCCGGTCATGATGGTGACGCGAATGCCGCGTGCCTTCAGCTTCCTGATCGCGTGCACGTCCTCGTCGCAAGGCTCACCCTTGTGATCGAGCAACGTTCCATCGAGATCGATCGCGAGCAGTTTGTCCGGGCCGTTGCCGGCGCGCACGCGTCCGCTCGAATGGCCATCCGTGTGCGGAGGGCGGGGCGTGCAGCACTGCTTTCTCGACGCATTCGCACTTCCTCAGCCCCGCGCTGCCATCCACCTCCGATTCAATCAGGACGAGTAACGCGAGGC
>JACXTT010008481.1_pt1 | contig 14245 bp, 8 predicted proteins | sample 9270951 | NCBI WGS metagenome assembly JACXTT01 (sample SAMN15532306, study PRJNA645909) | rock metagenome | isolation source: weathered quartz diorite | place: Puerto Rico | collected 2017-06-21 | reverse complement strand
AGCCTTGGGGATCGCCAGGGCCGTGTCAACACAGTCGGCTCCCTCGTGTATCTCTTTGAGCATGAAGTGGGGATAGGATCCTTTCTCAGCGCCATAGCCGTTACGCCAGGCGATGTGCGCTGGGGCACGGGTCAGTGTGGCAGTAGTCCGCAAGGACTTGATGGTGTAGTCGTGCGGGTGCAGCGCGGCATACTCGTCATCGTTCAGAAACACGGCCTGGTGCGTGTAGCGGGCAAAGGCGTTTACGTCTGACGCGAGGTACAGGGTGCCCTCACCCACCCCGATCACCAGAGGGCTCTCGCGTCTGGCACACCACAGGGTCTCCGGAGCGTGCGTGGTGAGCAGGGCAAAGGCAAACGTGCCTTGCAGTTGTCTGGTCACCGCTACGAGGGCCTCTTCGACACTGTAGCCCTGGGTATGATACGCTGCTAGGAGCTGCACAATAACTTCCGAGTCGGTTTCCGATTGGAAAGTGTAGCCCTGCTGCTGCAAAACAGTTTTTAAGGCCAGGTAATTCTCAATGACGCCATTGTGGACAATGGCAAAACAGCCATCAGCACTGCTATGGGGATGCGCGTTGGCTTGACAGACAACCCCATGTGTGGCCCAGCGGGTATGAGCGATACCTACTGAGCCATACATGGTTGACAAGCGCTGACGACCTTCCACCGCGGCCAGGGTGCCAGCATCTTTCCGCACTTCCAGCCTGCCGTTGTACAATACGGCCATGCCAGCCGAATCGTAGCCGCGGTATTCGAGATTTTGCATGCCTTCAAAGAGTTCCCCGCAGATATTGCGCTGGGCAACAATGCCTGTGATACCGCACATGCTGTGGTGTCCTTTCCGTGCGAAACGCTGCGCGTAGGCTCGCGGCAGTGTGTAAGAGCTCGTGATACTCTTTATTTGTAAGCGTAGTGAAAATTGGGATGTTTTCAATGGGAGATGATTAATTTTTTGATATAATCAAGTAAATAGACAAATCTGTCTCACAAAGCGTACTATATGACAAGAGAAGTGTACAGGAAGACAAGGGGGAGATGTCATGGACGACCTCACGCCTGCTTACTTGGGTGCCCGACTGGCACGCCTGCGCCTGCAGCTTGGACAGACCCGTCATGAGGAGATCACGCAGCGCCGCCTGGCGCACGCCCTGGACATCAAGCCGCAGGCGTACAATAGCTGGGAGCAGGGGAAAACCCTGCCGCGCCTGGATCATCTCTGGCGCCTGGCGCGCTACTACCGCGTCAGTCTCGATCGACTCTGTGGCTACGAGCGCGATGCAGAGGCCACGGGAGGGATCGAGTGGACAAGCGTGCGGCGCCCAGAGAGTGAAGAGGATGAGCAAGCCCTGGCACTATTTCACCAGGCTACCACTGGAGCCAGCGGGGAAGTGGCCGAAAGCAAAGTGGCCGTGGCGATTCGCCACGTCATCTATTCCCAACTCCTGCGTATTACCCGCGCCCCACGGCCCGATGAAGCGTTGGGGGAGGCGCTCAAGAAGTGCTTCAACGTGGGTGGGAAAAAACGTCTCAAAGACGTCTGGGTCGTCCCCTTTGCGGCCAGTGTCCCTGACCAGTTGCGCGCCCTCGTGATCGGTGTCGCCGCCAAGGAATATCTCCTGCAGCACCTCGACGGCAACCCGGCGATTGGCCTTGCTCCAGGGTACGCCGTGAGCTGTATGGTACGCGCCATGTATCGCGAGGACCCGATCAAACCCTTCTCGGTCTATCCTCTCGTGGCCTTCCCAGTCATTGATCGGCCAGACATCGATGCCAATACCCTGATTGGTGAGTTGCTGCACCAATATGCCGACCGCGGGGTCCGCGGGCTGACCTTACAGTGTCCGGGTTTCAGCTTGACCGGCAATGGCCTCGAACATAACCCGAGCGCCCGGGAAGTGTTAACTCGGGCCACCTGTGTGGACATGGCCTTCATCGGGATTGGCTCGATCGAGGGGCCGGTGCCCTATTTCGATCGTGGCATTATGAACATTCTCGATATGACCGGGATGAGCGTCGAGAGTTTGAAAGAACGTGGCATTGTCGGCGACCTCTGTTTTCACTTACTCGATGCCGCTGGTAATCCGCAGGAAAAACGCCTCAGTGCGGGACTGAGTGCCGTGTCCCTGGAGACGCTCCAGCATTTGGTCAGTATCGGCCGGCAGGTGGTGGTGCTTGCTTCAAACCCTTTGAAAGCTGCTCCCATCTACAGTGTCATCCGCGGCGGTGAGAGCGGACGTGGCTATGCCAACGTCTTGATTATTGCGTCCCAAGTAGCAGAGCGCCTGCTGGCACTGGCGGAGTCAGCGCAGCACGATGACGCGTTGCGGCTTCTCTAAGGAGTGGTTGCTGAATGCGCCCTCGCAGTGTATGATAGCCCCCGTGCCGATATCGATACTGGGAATGGAAAGGAGCCAGCCATGACGCAAGCAAGCAAGCACGGACGCTCACCCAAAATGGCGCGTGCGATCGCGCGCCGCAAGCATAAAGCCAGCCAGAAACGCAAAAATGCTGCGAAGCACACGGCCCGCATGGCAGCACGCTAGCCGTCCTGAGGGCTGCGCTCGGGTGCTGCACACGGCTCGTTGGCTCTACACAGTCCCCGCCAAACTGGCAGGGGTAATGGGCCCTACGCAGTAGCCGTGCGTAGTACCCAGTGTGGCGGGACGGGTCGACGCCTCTCCTGCTTAGTACCGTGCGCAGTAAATACACAGCGAGTTCCACGCGCGGCCAACCAGCCTGGTAAGCCAGGGATCACCCCGCCAAACTGGCGGGGCAATTAGCCGTGCGCAGCACTTAGTCCCAGCGGGTATAGTCGTGCCGTTGCACGTAACGAATGAGAGCGAGCCGTGTGGCCAGACGGGTCATTTCCGGACGATCGATGAGTCCACCGGCCAGGACACCCACGAGGCCGGCCTGTTGTTCCACATCGGCAGTGGTGGTGATGTACTGGCGTGCCTGTTGAAACGACTGTCGGTGCAGAAAGATGTTGCGCACCAGACGGCGGGGATATTCGAAACCTGGCGAGATACCCAGGTAGTAGGCCTGGCCATCGAACAGGGCGCAGACGTCGAAGTTGTACAGTGTGAAGGTCACTGGCGACACCTCAATGAACCCGCTCTCAACGCCTATACCGAGGGCGAGGTGCTCTGGGGAGCAGGGCGTGTGCACGTTCATGAGTTTGGCATAGGCGGCTTGGGCGCGGTTCTGTGCTCCTTGTACGGTACTGGGAAATCCCCAGGGCTCATCGCTCACCCCCGTATCTACTTGGCAGGTCCAGGTCTCAGTGAGAGAGAGATCGGGCGCCTGGATAGCCTCCCTGACATCTGTGAAAGCCGCTTGTACACCCCAGATCTTGGCGCTGTTCTTCGTGCCAAGCATAATAGCGTGAACGATTTCCATACTACAACTCTTCCCTAGATGGCGTGCAGGCGAGGGAGCGCAGGAAGTTGAGGATGGCCTGACGGTAGGGCTCGGCGTGTGTCACCATAATCCCGTGGCCACCGCCTAGGAAGGGGACGAGCATTGCGTCCGAGAGACCGGCGTACAGGTATTCAGCTTCCACAAAAGGGACCTCCGCGTCGGCGGTGCCATGGAGGATCAGCGTGGGCATGGGAATCTCACCCAGACGGGCAGCAATGGGGTTCCCGTGCAGGTGGTAGGCGAGATAAGTTTGGAGAACGCCGGCAAACGGTTCTCGAGGAGAAAGTGGCTCGGCGGGAGGCACGGATGGGGCTGCATTGTCACGGGCTAGCATAGTCTGCAGGTGCATCAGTCCTTCAGTGCCTAGAAAGGTGACCAGAGGAGCGAGTGCCGGTGGTACATTGACGGTTTGCGTCGCGGTACTGCCCAGCACCAGTGCTATGACACGCTCGGGGTGGCTCAGCGCACACTGTAAGACCTGGGGGCCGCCAGCCGAGGTCCCCATGAGCACCGCCCACTCATGACCCAAGTAGTCAAGCAGGGCCACAATATCCTCCACAAACCTCGCAAAGCTATACTCTGTGGTGGGCGTTTCTGAGAGCCCCGCAGCACGGCGATCAAAGGCAATGACGTGGACATACTGTGCCAGGGCTGCCATGTGGTGCTGGCGAAAGAGCGCACCGCCACGACCCCCTCCCAGCCCTCCGTGCACGAAGAGGAAGGGCACGCCCTGGCCGGCGACTTCATAGTACATGTGAAAGCCATTGATGCGTGCTGTCGGCATACCGTCTCTCTGTTCTTTATCCCCTCCGTGTTAACGTCGCACCAGCGATCATTATACTACCGTAGCCGATACCAGGAGTCACGTGGGTTGCGAGACAGGCGTGACTATGGGAGAATGCCGTCTGGGCTGCGGTATGCGAGGTGTCTCAGGCCGCAGCTGGGCATATACACGCGCTAGAAATGCAGAAGGAGATGTCTATGGACGCTACAGGCGTAGTCACCACGGCCCTGACAATCGATATGAATAATTTCATCAAGGGAGCACTCAACGGCCTCTCGGATGCGGATCTCGCCAAGCAACCCTCTGCGCAATGCAATTCCATCGGCTGGACGCTGTGGCACGCCACGCGTGTAGAAGATGGGATCACCGCGAATATCAGTGGCAGGCCGCAGGTTTGGGTTGAGGGGGGCTGGCACCAGAAGTTTGGAATGGCAGCCGATCCCGCCAAGAATGGGATTGGGGATTCTTTAGAGCAGGTGGCTGCTTTCAAGCCGACGGTTGCCAACCTGCAGGGTTATGCCGAGGCAGTGCGCGAGAAGACGCTGGCGTGCTTGAACACGCTCACCCCCGCTGACCTCGACCGCACAATCACCCTGCCTGGGGGTGGTGACCCCGTAACGGTCGGGTCCCGGCTCGCCATCATCCTGGTTGACCATCTGCACCACAGCGGTCAAGTGGCCTACATCCGTGGCTATCTCACCGGTAAGGGCTGGTTTCCCAGATAACCGCTAACCTCGTGCAGCGTTGCTCCCAGGAGCCAGGGCCCGATCAGGGACAAGAGGCTGTTGGGAGCTCGCGCGGTCTCCTCCTCGAGTTTTTCTCATTCCTATTTCGACGTGAATGTCCACGCCCCATCCCAGTCCGGCCCGGGAGGATTTTCCTTAAACAATGCGCAGCGCTCAATATAGACCCGGCTTGGCGTGGTGGGGCGCCGTGGGAACACTTCCTCGAGTTTCTCGCTCTCGGTGAATTTGGCTAAGGCTTCATCCCATTGCTGTTGCCGGTATAACTCGAGACCCTGTTGATACATCGCCCGCATCTGCTCCTGCTCTGGAAGCAGTTGCCCCTTAGGCGCCATAATTTCGACCGTCTCTACGGGCTCAGACCTCCCCACTACCCTCACCTTATCAATATAGCGCCATTCAAAGTCCTCAGGCCCAGCGAGCTGTAATGTCCCAACTGTACAGTGGATATAAATGCCATAGTGCTTCGCAGCGGCCTCAAGCCGCGCCGCCGTGTTCACGACATCACCCATCATCGTGTAGTTCATGCGCATGGTCGAGCCCATGTTGCCGGTGACGATCGCGCCAGAACTGATGCCAATGCGCATGCGCATATTTTTCACCAGGTCGGGCCATTTGTCGTCTTCGGCCCGCCATTTCTCACGCAATTGGGCCAGTGCCCGTTGCATCCCGAGGGCCACACGGACGGCACGCGTCGCATGGTCCGGTTGCTCGATCGGGGCGCCAAAGAACGCCACAATAGCGTCACCTTCGTATTTGTCCAGCGTGCCACCTTCAGTAACCAGCAAGTCCGTCATGGCTGACAAGTATTCATTGAGGAGTTCAACCAGCCGCGTAGCGCTGAGCACTTCCGAAAAGCTCGCAAAAGAGGCAATGTCAGTGAAGTAGGCGGTCCGGGTGCCAGAAGAGCCACCGAGCTTGGGTTCAATGCCATCGCGGACCATAAAGGTGACCAGTTCTGGAGAGATGTACGTGCTAAACGTCTTGCGCAGATAGCGACTCTGCTTCTGTGCAACCAGGAAGTGGTAGATGGTCATGCCGCCCCAGACCACAACCGTGGCCAGGCAGGGGTAGACAATGTTCAACAGCCATCCCTGCGTGACGAAGAGGCCATAGTTCACCCCCAAATTCCCCAGCCCTAACCCAGCAGCAACCATGTCCCCCCGTATGGCACCCAGACGTGGCAAGAGCCGTATGAGGAGCATGCCTACCAGAATGATGTTTGCTATGGTGAACCAGCTCACCCACCAGGGCTCAACGACGAAATTTTGCCTGAGGATATTGTCGATGACCACGGCATGCGTCTCTACCCCGGGGAACGCCGCGTCAAAGGGGGTTTTTTGCAGATCCGAGAGTCCCACGGCTGTGGCGCCAACGATGACCATTTTATCCCGGAATGCCTCGGGCGGAGCCTTGTCCTCACGGCCCTTGATGATGTCAGCGATGGAGTAGCGTGGGAAACGGTAGATACGACCCACTGTTGTCTCCCCAGAGCGCAGTTCCGAGGGCCCAAGGTAATCGATGACCATCCGTCCTTCCTGGTCCACAGGGATCTCGAACCGTTGGCGCCCGGTCACCAGCCACACCTGGATTTTCTTGTCGGCGTCAACAGCAACAAGCGTGTTCGCGTTGCCGTCGCGCCATTGCAGATAGCGCTCCAAGACGCGAATACCGAGAGGCGCGAAGAGATCGTTTTGTTTCCCAGAAGCCGATACGTCTCGCCCAGACGCGCCCGACACATCAATAGGCCCACGGTACTGCGCGATCAGTGGATAGTGTCGAATGACCGCATCCTCGGTATCCGGACGGCTATTGAAAAAGCCATTCCCCCAGACGGTCTGCGACAGCACCGGTAGGTTGGACTGCACAGCACAGGCTCGAGAGAAGTGCAACTCTTCCAGGCCGGCCCCTGGTGCCACTCTGGGGGCATATCTGGCGTTTTTGGAGAGGGTGAGATGGTGCAGGTAGCGCTCCAGCGCAGCTTCGGGCAAATGCGCGACGTCACGGCATTGCCAGTGGAAGAAGTATCCTAAGACGGTCCGATCTGACTCCTGGAGGGCCGTCGCGAAGATCTGGTCGTGGTTGGCGTTTGCCATCATAGCGGCCACGTCCGCTTCGAGTTCTGCATTATCATAGTAGCCACGGGCCGCCAGCCGCGTCTCAAAGGCCTGCAAGTTGTCGAGGCCAGCGCTGGTATCCGACTCCGCGAAGACCACATCATAGCCCACGGCCGCAGCGCCATACGCCGTCAGACGGCGGACGAGGTCTGCTTGCACGGTATAGGGCCAGGGCCAACGCCCCAGCTCATTAATACTCTGCTCATCGATAGCGGCAATCACCACTTCAGGGCCAGGCAAGAGCGCACCGCGCACTTGGAAGCGACGATCAGAAACCCAGAGTTCGAAACTGTGCAACGCATCGAGCCAACACAGCAGTCCCACAACGGCAGTCAGCAACAACCCGAGGACCGTACTATGCAAGTGTAAGAGACGTCTGATCCAGGTGAACATACTACCCCCTCGCCTGTGCGTCCTGACGTTACACGCCTGGCGTGTGCCCTCCAGGGCTCTGCCATGACCTCTATGGGAAAACCACATCCTTCGCAAAGTCACCATAGCCCTGCCTGGGTGACTCGTGCATCAATGACACACATCGCTCCCACTATGCAGCACCATGCTATCACAAGTGATCGGGATGCTCACGGTATTCCCATTGAGGAACGCTCTTGTCCAGAAGTGCAGAGCAATATCGGCTCCGACATTGCCAGTGACGGTCGAAGTCGTGATCTGCAGACTGGTGTCGGAAACGAAGATGTGTCACAGGTGTTGATCACGTGTTCAATCGCTATGAGTTCAGGTGACTCATCTTACATGACATCCACACTTGCGAAACCCCCTCCGTTTGGCATCACGAAGTTTTACACAGACGGCTGGGGGCCTACGAGCGGCATCTCGATGCCGAGCAGCATCAGGTGGGAAAGGAGAACACGTAGAAAATCGAGAGCAAACACACCAATCTGCGGACCCGCATCAAGCGGCTCGTACGCCGCACGATTTGCTTCTCCAAGACGGAGCGCATGCACGATCTCGTGATTGGACTGTGTATCAATCGATACGAATTCGGACAACCCCTTTGATCTGGAATCAACACCCGCGAGACATCTTCTGGAATTTTACACGAATCGTGCTCGACCCCCTACTCGCGACAGTGCTCCAGTCTCTGACACTGAGCCGCGGCATACAATCCCAAGTCCGCACCAGATGCACCCCCGGCAGTGGCACGTGCGCGCTCCAGTGGAACAGAAACTCTTCCACGCTCAGCGTTAATTCTTGCTCCTGCGGCTTACCGCGCTCGTCGAGTTGGCGTCTTGGACTATCTTACGGCACAGCAATGGTGCTCACGACGGTCGCTGGGAGGGTCCCGGCAGCGCAGGCGTGGCCACCCACAGTGCGCGGCACGATCGTGGGATTCAGCATCATCGTGAGATCGACCATCGCGAGCGTAGTCGCACCTTCGTTCGCGACCAACCCAATCGCGTGGCCGCCATTCGGACTCTGATACGCGGTCACGGTGTGGGGATCAGCGCCCGTTGAGAAGCCGCTGGGAATGCTGCACGTCACCCAGTCGCTGATCGCGGGAGTGCCACTGCCAGACGTGGTGGGAAGTGCAATCGCAGTAATGATGGCACCGCCGAATTCCCCCGTCACGATGCCGGTATGGGTACCCTGCGCCACAGCGATGCCGCTTGCTCCCGAAGGCAGGGACGACTCCGATAGGGTCTGAACCTGGGACGGCGCGCTCCACGTGCCAGGTGAGCCAGGTGTGAACGTGGCTTGGGTCAAATCGGCGATGTACACATGGGATAGTCCGGGGATTTCTCCGAGATCCTCGGTAGGCGCCAGAGCGATCCCGGTGCTGCAGTCCTCACCCGCGGAATCGAAAGATGGAGCACCAGAGACAGCATTCTCAAAGAACGCCAGACTCGTCGTCGTTGCCACGTTGACGATTTCGAAGTTGCCCTGCTCGTTAGGCGACAAGATCAGGTTGCGGATCGGGTCGATCAGAATACCCTCCGAAATGTTGGCGAAGATGGCGAAGAAGTCGGACGGCGCTTGCGAAGCGAATGCTGACTCAAACGTAGGCGGCGACGTACCCAGATCCAGGTACTGGTACCCTCCGATCCTGCTGAGTCTGAGCGCGATGACAGCCTTGTTCTGTGCGGCATCCATTGCGACTCCGCAGTTCGTGCAGAAACCGTGGGAGAAAAGGGCCGATCCAGACCCGGCGCTCGTCAGAGTGGTGTCGAGAGTAGTGCCGGAGATCACATACACATCAGTGTTATTTGCCGTGCAGACCGTCTGGCCCGTCAGGGAGTTCGAGGCGCACGAATTGACCACGTTTGGCGTCGTGATCTCCTGCGGTGTAATGCTGCTCCCCTCGACGTTTACCACCGCGACATTTGTCGCCCCGTCCCCTGCTAGGCCCCAATGGCCCTTAGGAACGTACGAGACCACGTTCGTCCCGGTCACCAGCACGGACAGCGCACTCGACGGCTGGCATGCACCCGGCGGCAGGTTCACCACCAAATTGAACGTGGTCGTCCTGCCCAGGGGCGTGCCGGTGACCGTGATCAGAAACGTGCCGGTCGGAGTCAAGGCGCTGGTGGTAATGGTCAGCGTGCTGGTGCAGGTGGGAGTGCAGGCCGTGGGCGCAAAGGCCGCCGTGGCACCAGCCGGGAGCCCGACGGCTGCCAGGGTGACCGCCTGCGATACCCCCGTCACGAGCGTGGCTGTGATCGTGGTCGTACCCGAGCCGCCCTGTGTGACAGTGATGTTCTCCATGTTGGTCAGGGAGTATTCGAAGGCGGTAAAGGTGGCCGTGACACTGCGCGCCTGTGTCATGCTCACCGTGCACGCGTCTGTGCCCGTGCAGTCCCCACTCCAACCCGTGAAGCTGGACCCAGAGGTGGCTGTGGGCGTCAGCGTCACACTGGTGCCAAAGGTAAAGGTCGTACTACAGGTACTGCCACAGCTAATCCCCGCCGGACTCGAGGTCACCGTACCACTGCCTGTCCCGTCCTTGCTGACTGTCAGCGGTTCGTTGATCAGGGTAACCGTGATGTCAATTGGCACGCTCCCCAGCGTGACTGGAGGGGTGTTGCCATCGGTGAACGTGGCGATGACCAGCACCACCAGGTGGTCACTGCCGCTGAACTGTGCCCCTGGCCGGTACGTGACCAGACCAGTGTTGTTCACCATGGCCGTGCCATGCGCCGGTGACTCAGTGATGACGAAGGTGAGCCCCCCAGACCGGCTCCCGGCCAGCGCCGCCGCAATTTGCACCATCCCAGCGGTGTCTTCATCCGTCACCAGCGTCAGCGGCGAGGAGGGCAAGACCAACGTGCCGGGGGGCGACGCTAATCCCGGGGGCTCGGAGGTCGCACTGACCGTGATCAGCGCATTCGTCGTAATCAAGCGCCCATCGACCGCGTCCACTTGACACGAGCCAAACGTCATACGGTCTCCGACCTGCGGTCCCTGCCCCGGCGGAAACGTGCTGACCGTGAGGACAAAGTCACACGAGCCCATGGTCACCTGGATCTGGCCACCGGCTATCCCCCTCCCCGCGGCCAACGCAAAGACACTGGTATTCCCCACGAAATTCTCAGTCACCAGGGTTACAGGCGTCCCCCCGAGCCCCGCACCAAAGACGGCGCCATCCCTAAACGTAAATACCCGCTGCTGGAGGTCCGCCGGGGTGGCGAGGACGGGGATGAGCGTGGCGGGGTCGGGATTGCGCACCAGCGTGACCTCGGCGCTGCTCTGGCCACGCTGGATAAGCGTCTGTCCCAGAAAAATCGCGATCTGCCGGTTGTTAAAGTTGTTGAAAGCCGTCACGAGCACCTGAAATGCTGCCGGAGGCGGATTCGGAATCACTACGTCGAGGGTCACCATCTCCTGGTCCGCAGGGCCGAGCGGAAACTCTTGTAGTGGCAGCAGGTCTACCCCTTGCGGTGTTTGCATACGGATGTCGAGACGCTGGATAAACCCCGCGGCCCCTGGCTGGACTTGACGTACGAGGGCGGACGCGCTGCCCTGGTTGCGCGCTGTACTCACCTCCCCGGTGGACCGAGCGCGTTGGAGGGTGATGTGACGGACCTGAGGCGCCGAGCCACCCCCGCCGCTGCTCTGCCCTCCACACCCTGCGAGCACTAGCCACAGACTGCTCACCAGCCCTAGCAGTTGCAGGGGCTTGCTGTGTCTCCTGCGCTTCATGCTCCGCTGCTCCTCATAGACCGCTTGTCTCCGCATGCTGGTGCATACTGCTCCACACCTGTCTCCCATTGCGCGTGTCATAAACAACCCAGGGGCATGTACTTCCCATGCTCCCCGCCTCTGTGCCACGAGAGCCTGGAGAGGCTAGGGAAGTAGAAAAACAGAAAATGATTATATACAGGTATGCAGTAACTGTAAAAATACTTTTCAACGCAGGTCGCACTGATAGGGCAGCAAGCGGGACAGGGCGTCCTCCCGTGTGGGACGGCGTGTGTCGCAGCTGTCCGATTGTTTTTTAGCTTGACACGCCTGGGCAGACATGAAATAAAATCCTCCCAGGAAAGTTGAGACGATCATCGCTCCGTGCATTGCTTGCTGTGGCGAAGCATACCGGCATGCAGTCACCATATGGGGGTTCGATGAGACAAGTACGTATCAGAGCAGTGCCACAGCGCCTGTGGTTATTGGTCGGTCCATGGCTGGTGTTTGTTGTCTGCGGTGGTTGCTGGCTCGGATGCAGTCTGTTGGTCTTGCTGCCCACCCTGGGGAGTGCTGCCGAACAGGCAGAACTTGAATATGCCAAGGGTATCGTCGAGTACGGGAAAGGCAACTATCTCGATGCGCTCGAGCACTTGCGCGCCGCTATAGACCTGGCGCCTGAGGATGCCAATGCCCAATTTTATCTTGGTCTGACTCAGAGTCGGCTGGGAGAGTTTGCCGAGGCGATTCCGCATTTTGAAAAGGCACTGCAGCTCGACCCCTCGCTCCAGTATGTCCACTACAATCTGGGCTTCGCGTATTTCCAGGAAGAGCGCTATCCAGAGGCCTTGGAGCAGTTCCAACGCGCCGAACAATTCGATCCCCAAAATGCTGCCGTGCAGTTCTACCAAGGCTATATCCTACACCAACTCAAACGGTATCGTGAGACGCTACCGCCTCTCGAACGCGCTCTCCAGCTTGACCCTGCGCTCGCCCTGTCAGCCCAGTATTACCGGGGGCTGGCGCTGTTTGAATTGGACCGTGACACGCCAGCTCGCGAGGCTTTCGAAGCCGCTCGTGCGGCCGACCCCCAATCCACCATAGGGCAAAATGCCCAACGCTATCTCGAAGCCCTGAAGGTACGGCAGCGGGAGCGGCGTCTGTGGGAAGTCGAGGCCAATACGAGCCTGCAATATGACGACAATGTCATTCTGGAACCGAATGACATCTCGATCAGTCATCAGGCTGACGGCAGGACCGTGTTTGGTCTTGCCGGCCGTGTCTTTGCGGTGCGCACACCGCTCTGGCATGTAGGAGCGGAGTACGATTTTTTTCAAAGCCTGCACTTTACACTGCATCATTTTGACATTCGCGGCCACACCTTTGGGCTGTTTGGCCGTATGAAACTGGAGCCCGTGACGCTCCGGCTGGTCACGAACTATACCATCACGGCCCTGGACAACGCCCGCTTTTCTGAGGCTTTCACCCTACAACCGAGCGCCACTATTCCACAAACCAAGGCCTTGTTCGCGTTGGTCTCTGTGCCGTATCGCCGCGAGAATTTTTTTCACGATGTGGCCCCAGGACAGCTGGCGTCGGTACGCAGTCGCGACGGCTGGAATGTCCGCCCCGGCTTCGATCAATTCTGGCTCTTCCAACAGCGGGCCTACGCGCGAGTGGGATATCACTACGAAACACAGCGTAGTGAGGGCAGCGATTGGGATTATAATGGCCATGAAGTGAGCCTAGGAGTCCAAACACCGCTCTGGGCTGGCCTCACGCTGGACGTCAATGGTACGTATAACCGGTTCAATTACCAGCACATCAATTCCTTCTCATGCTGTGTGGATGATGCCAATGAGTTGGGCATACTGAATGCCAGAGATGCGCAGAGACGTATAGACAACCGCTTTACGGCAGGTATTGCCCTGTCGCGCGACGTGGGGCCTTACCTCACCCTGTTAGCCAGCTTTGTCCATGTGAGTAATCAGTCAAATATTGCTTTTTTCGATTACCGCCGCAACATCGTGACGCTGGCTGTCAGCGGGAGGTATTAACCTATGGCCAGACAGCGCCGCATAGGCATAGTGGTCCTGGCCTTGACCCTGCTCGGACTCGTTGCCTCTGCCACGCGGAGTTGGGGGCAGACTGAGGAGCGCATTGGTACAGTGCTTGGCGTCGACGGCACTGCTGAGGCGCGAGCAGCCAACACCACCGCCTGGGAGCCCTTGCAGTTTCGTGCCGCCATTTTCCAGTACGATACGGTGCGGACAGGAGCAGACAGTAAGGTGAAGATTCTCCTGCGCGATGATTCCATTATGACACTGGCGGAACGCAGTGAAATGCAATTTACGGAGTTCTTGCTGACGCCGCAACAACGCCGCACGGTCGTCAGCCTGGCGCTTGGGAAGCTGCGGGTCGTCACGACCAAGATTTTCGGCCCTGGATCGGCAACTGAAGTGCATACGCCCAATACGGTCGCAGGCGTGCGTGGCACAACCTTTGTGGTGATCTTTATCCCTCCTGACACCACCGAGGTGCTCGGGCTCGACGGAGTGGTGACGGTGCGCAACCTGAATCCAGCTATTCCCCAGATCGAACCAGTCCCCTCGAACTTTCGTACCCGGGTATTAGGCAACACAGCCCCAGGGAGGGCGACAGAATTATCGCCGACCGAACGTCAGGCACTCGAACGTGATATGCGCTTGACCGAGCAAGTACCGCTGGAAGTACAGCCAAGTAGTGAGAGCCAAACAGCCGGCGCAGTACGTGGAGAGGAAGGTCCTGGGGCTGGCGCCTCTCTAGCAGCCGGGCCTGCAGCGCGACTGGGCGCACTGCCTAATGAAGAGGCTAGAGTAGCGCAACCGCCACGGACGTCAGTGACGCAACTGACATCGGTGGCGCAACAGGCAGAAACAATCATAGCCCGCGAACAGAGTCTGAGTAATGCGCTTGCCTCTGCGCCGCAACATACGAGCCCTCTGATCACCCCTGATAATCCAACAACCCAGGCGATCATTCAGCAGCAGCAGAGCCTCCTTC
>JACXTT010008480.1_pt1 | contig 14246 bp, 11 predicted proteins | sample 9270951 | NCBI WGS metagenome assembly JACXTT01 (sample SAMN15532306, study PRJNA645909) | rock metagenome | isolation source: weathered quartz diorite | place: Puerto Rico | collected 2017-06-21 | reverse complement strand
TTTGGCGGTTTTGCCATCGTAGGAAAGGGACCGAGGTTCATTCGATGCCTTGTTTTATTCGTTTTTGTCCTTGAGCATCCTTTCGGTGTCAGACTATCAATCAAACTCTAACCCTTAGGATATCAACAGAGCGAGGTTCTCTCCACATCCGGTAGCGGGTCAGTTTGAGATGAAGGTCAGAGTACACGCCTTAGCTTGCTTGTTTCGGTCGATCATTAAGCGCAAGGTAAAGCTTATACACTGAACCTCAGACTAACCCACAACCCCAGATCCGTTCGACTTGACAAGCCTCGGCCCGGATTCCATATTTCCGCTTTAATGACTCGCAGATCCGATTCCCCCTTTTCTGTCGCACGGAGGATTTCATGAATCACCCGGGTGCATTTTGCGGACGTCGTGTTGGTGTCGCGTTGAGCTGCGTTCTGTTCGGCCTCGCGCTGGTTCCTCAAAGCGTGTTCCTCTCTCCGGCAGCGGAGCCCGAGTACGATGTCGTGATCCTGAATGGCCGGGTTATTGATCCGGAGTCCAGGCTCGACGGGATTCGCAACATCGGGATCAACAACGGCACGATTCAAGCCATCAGCGAGAAGGCCCTGAAGGGCCGCACGACTGTTCTGGCGACCGGCTTGGTGGTCTCGCCAGGTTTCATCGATCTGCATTCCCACGGTCAGGATCAGGAGAACTATCGCTTCAAGGCAATGGATGGAGTAACAACTGCGCTCGAGCTTGAAGTCGGAACCGGGAACGTAACTCAGTGGTACTCACAACGCGAAGGCAAAGCGCTGATCAACTACGGCGCGAGCGTCGGCCACATCCCTGTGCGGATGTCGGTGATGCGCGATCCGGGGATCTTCCTGCCTAGCGGGGACGCCGCGCACAAGGCGGCCTCCGACTCTGAGATTGAAGAAATCAAGCGGCGGATCGACAAAGGCTTGAAGGAAGGCGCCCTCGGCGTCGGTTTCGGTATCAACTATACCGCGGCCGCTACGCATTGGGAGATCCTCGAAATGTTCCGCGTTGCCGCGAAATACCGAGCGCCCTGTTTCGTGCACTTGCGTTATGCTGGTTTGAAGGAGCCCACCAACAGCGTCGTGGCCCTCGAAGAAGCACTGTCTGCTTCGGCAGTCACCGGAGCGCCTCTACACGTAGTACACATCAGCAGCATAGGCCTTCGCGGAACACCGCTGCTGCTCCAGATGATCGCCGAAGCGCAGTCGCGCGGTCACGATGTGACAACCGAATGCTACCCTTATACCGCGACCCAGACCAACATCGAGTCGGCAATCTACGACGAAGGATGGAAGGAGGCGTTGGGCATTGACTACAAAGACCTGCAATGGGTGGCGACCGGGGAGCGCCTTACCGCCGAGAGTTTCGCGGCATACCGGAAGACCGGGGGCGCCGTAATCGGCCACGCGATCCCCGAGGAGATCGCGAGAATCTCGGTGGCGAGCCCTCTGACCATGATCGCGAGCGACGGTCTCTTGCAAAACGGCAAGGGTCACCCCCGCGGGTCCGGCTCATACGCTAGGGTTCTTGGCCGCTACGTCCGCGACTCGAAAGTGCTGACGTTGATGGATGCGTTGCGCAAGATGACTTTTATGCCCGCGCAAAGATTGGAGCGCCTTGCTCCGATGATGAAGAACAAGGGGCGGATCCGACTTGGCACCGATGCGGACCTCACCGTGTTTGACCCGGGACTGGTCATAGACAGATCAACCTTCGAAGAGCCGGCGAAGTATTCAGAAGGCATCACCCACGTGCTGATCGGTGGTGTGTTTGTAGTGAAAGATGGCAAGCTGCAATCGAGCGTCAATCCAGGCAGAGCGGTTCGCGCGCCTGTTGCGAAGTAGATGACTAGTTCGTAGTCCGGCCTTCCTTCATCAGGCGGAAGTTCGTAACGACAGAAGACCGCTGACCGTGGACCGGGGGTCGCCTGTGGTTACAAACCTCCGCCTGACTGAAGGCCGGACTACGAACTATTCAGGAAGGAGAATGAAAGTTGCCGAAGAGCAGAAAGAGAAAAACCAGAAAGGGCGGGGTCTCATCTCGCAGTACTTATTCTCCAAAGAGTCAGTCCAACCCCATGACGAAGGCAATCGTCTTCCTCGTCATCGCAGCAGTTGCAGTCGCCGCCGTGCTCTTCGTCATATTTCGCGGAGTAGGAGGCTCGACGCCGGGCGAGGTGACAACCGCATCCGGACTCAAGTACATCGACCAGATGGTTGGGACCGGGGAAAGTCCAAAGCCCGGTCAGAATGTCACGGTACGATATACCGGCATGCTCGAGGACGGGACCGAGTTTGACAGCGATCGAGGCCAGCCTTACCCGTTTCGCATCGGCACCGGAGTTGTGATCAAGGGATGGGACGAGGGAGTGATGACGATGAAGGTTGGCGGGAAACGACGGCTCATCATTCCCGCAAGACTCGGCTACGGGGCTTCAGGTAACCCACCAACTATCCCCCCCAACGCGCCGCTCATATTCGACATACAGCTGCTGAGCGTGAAGCCGTGACGCCCGGCTGGCTTTCAAGGTGAAAGAATCTTCGCTGCTCATCGGCGCGTCCTTTCGTTCCATGTTACGGTGGGCGCGACAACACGTCTACGCGTGGATGGTCCTGGCGCCGGTTGTGTTGGGAATAACGTACTTCACGGTTGTACGACTGGCTCAGAATCTGCCCGATTGGGAGCCTTCACCTGAATTCGCCGTCGCTCTCGCCACGGCGTTCAGTCTGGGATTGTTCGGATTGAGTCTCTCACGCGCGAGCGCAGAGCTTTATCACCTGCGTCGCCCCGAATCCTATTTTGAATCGCTTCCCATTTCTCCGGCGACGCACCTGCAGGCCGCCCTCGCAACCAGAGCTGCACGGACATGCGCAGTAGCGGGCGCGGTGTTGATCATTCGCACCACCTTCGGCAATAGCGTCTTGATGCGCGCAATTGATGTTCCACCGGGGCTCTGTTTCGTCGCGGTCACCGCACTCTCCGAAATGCTGGCCGCACTCAACTGGATTCACTGGGGACACGCCAGGAGCTTTCGAGCGGCGATTGTTGCGATGGCGGTTCTCTTGTTCAACGGGATTGTGGCTGGCTTATGTTTGACCGTGGTGATGAAGCCATCGGCTGCTTCCACGCGCCTTGAGCTGTGGCTGTCCGCCGTCACCGTGGCTTGGATCCTGATCCTTTACTGTCTCGTTTATCTATTGAACGACCGTTGGCGCAGTTGTGATATCGAATACGCCCGGCGGCTCGAGTCGGCAACACGCTCGACTATAGCCATCGACCGCGCACTGGAACGAAGACTTCCACCTGTGGTGGCTGCGCAACTCTCACGCGATGTGCGGCTGACGCTTCGGGCGTTCTCGTCTGCGGTGTACATCGTGGTTGGGATCGCCGCTTTGTGGACCGCAGCTCTCATTGCAGCGCTCACGACCGACTGGTTGCCCCCGACCTTCCGCGAACCCGCGTGGCTCGATGCGACGTGGTTGCCGCAGGCTATCGCGATCAAGGTAGCTTGCGTGTTGGCCGTGGTCACGCTGGCGGCGTTGCTGCCAGTGTTGATCGCGTACGAATTACCGCACATGTGGCTTGAGCGGGCAGCCGGAACGACGGGGCTTGACCTTCTGCGCGCAAAGATCTGGTACGCCAGACTGGTGACCGTGCCCGCACCGGTTATCGTCTGGTGCGCCGGCACGCTCACTGGTACCGCCCCGCTTTACTATGCGCTGCCGTTACTGGCCGAGTGTCTGTGGTTGTGGTGGCTGGTGAGCTCGGTTACCGGCGCGTTGTCTTTTGAGATGCCCACGCGCCCCGATCTGGCGATCATCGTGATCGGCACCCTGGGATTGGCACTTGGGCTGGTGGCCGCTGCGCTCTGGCCCGCCGGCTTAATCCTTTATCCGCAAGCCATGCACTCTCTCCTTGATCGCGGCCGTCAACGAGCTCGATACTATTTGATCACGGAGGCTGAGTGACGGACGCGCAGGTATCAATCGAGCGGGTCACCAAGCGATACGGCGACATCCTTGCGGTCGATTGCGTGAGCCTTTCGATATCCCGGGGAGACGTTTATTCGTTGGTAGGCGCAAACGGCGCTGGGAAGTCTACACTTTTGAGGATGCTCGTGGGCATCACCGAGCCGGATGAGGGACGGCTGTTGATCTGCGGCGAGGACCTCGCTAACCGCGCGCAGTCCACGAGAAGGCATCTCGGGTATCTGCCTGAAGAGCTGGTTCTCTATGAACGTCTGACTGGAAGGGAGTATCTGGAACTCGTCGCCGGTTTGAAAGACGTCGAGCCAAAGAGGATTTCGCAAGAGCTGAGCTTCTTCGAACTGCTCCCAGTTCAGAACAAACTTGTAGGCGCCTACTCTCTGGGCATGCGCAAGAAGCTCGGACTCGCAGCCGCGATGTTGAGTTCTCCGGAGGTGCTTGTGCTGGATGAGCCCCTCAATGGACTCGATGTCGAAATGATGCGCAAGCTGAGACAACGCATTGAAGACGAAAGGAACAACGGACGCGCGGTCTTGGTAGCATCTCACGTGATGAGCTTTGTCGAACGCGTCAGCGACCGTGTAGGAATAATGCGAAGGGGACGACTGGTCGCCGAAGACCGACCCGCGACTTTGCGAGCCATCGCCGGAATCCTCGACGCGCCGTTCGAAGACGTGTTTTTCCATTTCGCGAGTTAAACCGCGAGACTGTTGCTCAAAAACCGTGAGATAATCGCTGCGTTCAAAGCAAACGGCTTGGACAAGTAGATCAATAGTTCGTAGTCCGGTCTTCAGTCGGAAGTTTGTAATGACCAAAAGACCGAAAACTGATCAACGGTCGCCAGTCGCCGGTGATTACGAACTTGCGCCTGACTGAAGGCCGGACTACGAACTACTCATGAAAGCGAGCTAAGATGAGAATCAAACTTCAGTTGACTGTGTTCCTGATAACCGCTCTCGGCACTGCCTGGGCGCAGACCGGCAGGGCGCCCGCGATCACCTGGTCCGATAGCACGCGGGATGTCTACGTGGACAATGAGCTCGATCGTAGTGGCCAGGTTCTAACTGCCGAGGGGCCTTCGCGGCTTGTGTTGATTTCTTCCAAGCTCGAATCCGGGATTGTGCTTAACGTCTCCGACCGTACGGTGAGCACGATCTCCAAAGATAAGTTCAAGTTCGGCGCTGATCGCACCTCCGCCACTTCTGAATCCAACGCTCCGATGAAGGTTGTCGGCAAGTTCACTCGCGTCGACGGGCCAATCTACTTCTTCGTCGTCGACGGAAAGCCGGTGTTGATTCGCGCGCATCCGGGGGTAACCGGCGAGATGACGATGGACAAACTCTGGGAAACGGTTCCGGTTTGGAGGTCGGTGATGAGTAACAACGAGCCGAATTCCGGCGCGGTCACGCAGATCGAGACAAGCGGCGAGGAGACAACGCTGACGCTTGCGTTCGGCACGTGGTGCCCTGATAGCAAGAACTACATTCCCCGACTGCTCAAGGCCCTTCGGGCGGCGGCAAATGACAAGATTCATGTCAAGCTCATCGGTATAGACAATCAGTTTCGTGAACCGGTGACGACCGTTCAACCGCGACGCATCACAAACGTACCAACGGTCATCGTCGAACGTGGCGGGCGTGAAATCGGCCGCATAGTCGAGACTCCGGCGGCAAAGACTATAGAAGAAGACCTGGCCACAATTCTCGACGGAAAGCAGCCGGTTCATACCGGTCGATGGGATCGCGGGCCAAAGATAGCAAGCGGCGCTTATTTGTATCGAGATCGAAGCGCCAAACGAGCGGGTACGGAATCGTGGGAGTTGTTTAGCACGTCGGAAGGCGGCTACCTGGTTCACAGCAGGATAGTGATGGGCGATCTGACGACTGACGTGTTTGATCGTGTAGACGCAAAGCGCCGCCCTTCATTCGCCGAAGTGACAAAGTTACACGGCGACGAACTAACGCGAACCCGATTCACAGTCGACAACAACACGATGACCGCACGAATGCGTGGAAGCGTGGCCGGCGTCGTATCACAAACGCTCGAGGTGCCGGAACGACTATTCTTGTCCTCACCATCCGTCGCGGCTCAGGGCTTTATTCAATCGCCCGAAGGCGATAACTACCGAATTTCCAGCTATGTGGCTCCGCCAGAATTCGACAGAACAGTGGGCCTGCTTGCTACAGCGAGCTGTGAAACGAAAGGCGAAGAGACGGTGCGCGTGCCCGCTGGCGACTTCCATGCCCGGCACGTCACGAGAACAACCGACAGGGAAACATCGGAATGGTGGTTACACCCGAAACTTGGCATTCCGGTGCGGGGGTTGGCCGGAGGGTTCGAGTATGTACTGGTCTCCCTCGAAATAGCCGCCAAACCGTAGTTGAACGCGCGAGTGTCCGCGCAATTCGAAGCTATACGCCTGGAAGTCAATCGATGAAAAGCCCGGAACCGATACTTGTTGCCCACCTCTTCCCCGACGTCTTACGCTCACTGCTCGATGTGCTTTCCGGGCTTTCGGACGACGAGTGGCGAAAGCCAACATCGTGTTCTCAGTGGTCCGTCAAAGACGTCGCCGCGCATCTGCTGTGGGTTGATATCAGCAACCTCTCACGAAAGCGCGACGGTTATTCTTTCGGAGGTGCGGCAGTAACGAGCTGGGATGAACTGGTTGCTTTTGTGAACGAACTCAATGACACCTGGATAAAGGCGGCTCGAAGGCTCAGCCCCCGCGTGTTGTGCGATCTGCTGAGAGCTATCGGCGAGCAGTCGTGCGACTACTTCAAGTCACTCGATCCTTTTGCAATGGGAGGCCCTGTGGATTGGGCCGGAACGAAGCCCGCGCCGGTGTGGTTGGACCTCGCCCGCGAACACACCGAGCGCTGGCATCATCAGCAACAGATCAGAGATGCCGTCGGCGAGCCGGGCCTCAAGGAACCGAAGTTCTTCGCGCCGGTGCTCGACGCGTTCGTCCGTGCTCTTCCGCATACCTACAGAAATGTCGACGGCAATGACGGCGCTATTGTCGGGCTGACCGTAACCGGCGACTCGGGGGGTAGATGGTTACTGCAACGCGAGAACGGCGGGTGGCAGCTTTATGTCGACGACAAACACGAGGCAGACGCCGAAGCCGTCATCGATCAAGAGATCGCGTGGCGCTTGTTCTCGAAAGGAATCAGCAAGGATCAAGCGCTCGCGGCCGCGACGCTAGCCGGTGATCGGGTGCTTGCGTCCAAGGCGCTTGAAATGATTTCAGTAATTGCTTGACGACCGGTTGCCCTCTCCGAGCTCTGCTTGACAATCACATTCCCCATCCCTTATTCGATTAGTTTGGCTCTTGTGGTCAGTTCGCAACAATGAGCCCACGGTTTGACTTTCAAGACGGGAGATTCTAATGACGATCAAATACGTTTACCTGTTCGTGAACGGCAGAGCCGACGGCCGCGGAGATATGAAAGATATGCTCGGCGGCAAGGGCGCGGGACTGGCCGAGATGACTAACGCGGCACTGCCTGTGCCACCGGGGCTAACAATCACCACCGAAGCTTGCAATGCCTACTACGATTCGGGCGCAAAATTCCCTGAGGAAATGTGGGAGCAGGTCCTAGCCGCTATGCACCAGGTCGAGAGCGCCACCGGCAAGAAGTTCGGCGATCCATCCAACCCGCTGCTCGTCTCGGTGAGGTCAGGCGCGAAGTTCTCGATGCCCGGAATGATGGACACGGTGCTCAACCTTGGTCTCAACGACGAAACGCTAAAGGGATTGGCCGGTCTCACCTCGAACGAACGATTCGCCTACGACGCGTATCGTCGTTTCATTCAGATGTTCGGCAAGATCGTGCTCGGCATCGACGGGGAGCTGTTCGACCACGCTCTCGATGCCGCCAAACGAAAAGCGCGCACAAAACTCGATACCGATCTGACCGCCGACAATCTGAAACGTGTTTGCAAGGACTTCAAAAAGATCATCAAAGACCGTACCGGCAAGCCGTTTCCGACCGACCCTTACAAACAGCTCGAAGAAGCTGTGAAAGCGGTCTTTCGCTCGTGGAACGGAGACCGCGCGCAAGCTTATCGTCGGCGTGAAAGGATTCCGGATAATCTGGGAACCGCGGTTAATGTCCAGACCATGGTATTCGGAAACATGGGCAACGACTCGGGCACCGGCGTGGCTTTCACTCGCAATCCTGCGACTGGAGAGAAGAAGCTGTTCGGCGACTACCTTGTCAACGCCCAAGGCGAAGACGTAGTCGCCGGCATACGAACGCCCAAGCATATTGACGAGCTGAAGCAGGACATGCCGAAAGTCTACAATGAGTTTGTCGAGGTCGCGAACCGATTAGAACGACACTATCGGGATATGCAGGATCTTGAATTCACCGTCGAGCGCGGCAAACTCTGGATGCTTCAAACACGCAACGGCAAACGCACCGGGCCGGCCGCGGTTAAGGTCGCAGTCGATATGGTCCGCGAAGGCTTGATCGATGAACGCACCGCCGTGCTGCGAGTCCCCGCCGGTGATATCGATCAGTTGCTTCACAAGATGATCGACCCGAAAGCTCCGGTCAACGTACTGACTCGCGGCATCAACGCCAGCCCCGGCGCCGCTAGCGGCCGCGTGGTCTTCACGCCTCAGGAAGCCGAAGCGTGGGCGGCGGAAGGCAAACCAGTCATTCTCGTCCGACGTGAGACCTCGCCAGAAGACGTGCGGGGCATGGACGCCGCTCAAGCCATTCTCACGTCAACCGGCGGTCCAACCAGTCATGCCGCGGTGGTCGCGCGAGGGTGGGGCAAGCCTTGCGTCGTCGGCGCGGGTGAGATTGCTATCAACTATGGCAAAAACGAATTCTCGGTCAACGGCACTCGCGTTCGGCGAGGCGATTGGTTGACGGTCGATGGCACCAGCGGGCGAGTTATCGAAGGCGTTGCGCCGGTTATCGATCCGGAACTCGGCGATGATTTTAAGACGCTGATGAAGTGGGCAGACCAGTTTCGCACCATGCGCGTTCGCGCCAACGCTGACACGCCAGGTGATGCAACGGTCGCGCGAGAGTTCGGCGCTGAAGGCATCGGTCTTTGCCGCACCGAGCACATGTTCTTCGAAGGCGATCGCATCGACAATGTGCGGGAGATGATCCTCGGCTCGCTCGACTACAAACGCATCGAGCGCGAACTCGCGATACTCGAAGCCGAGCTCCGTCGCGCCACAGCGCCAAAAAAAGTCGAAGAGCTCAGCCGGGCGCGCAGAACACGCAAAGTGGAAATCGAGGAGCCAAGAAGGATGTACAAAGGGGGGCTCGCGCGGTTACTAAAGCTTCAACGCAAAGACTTTGAGGGTATATTCGGCGCTATGGAGGGCCTTCCGGTTACGATACGCACCCTCGATCCGCCGCTGCACGAATTTCTGCCGCACGATGAAATCGAAACACGCAAGCTGGCCCGCAAACTCAAAGTGAAACCGCAGCATTTGTGGGAGCGGGTCCAATCGCTTCACGAAGCAAACCCGATGCTCGGGCATCGCGGTTGTCGGCTGGGAATCGTCTTCCCTGAGATCACCGAGATGCAGACGCGCGCGATCTTTGAAGCGGCGGCTCGAGTCCAAAAGAAGGGCACCAAGGTGTTGCCCGAAATTATGATCCCCCTGGTGAGCGATGTGAATGAGCTTAAGCTGCAGGCCGACATCGTCCGCCGGGTCGCCCAGGAAGTGATGGACGAAACAAAGCAGAAGATCGAATACCTGGTCGGCACTATGATCGAGCTTCCTCGGGCGGCGCTCACCGCCGACAAGATTGCCCGGGTGGCGGAGTTCTTCTCATTCGGCACCAACGATCTGACTCAGACGACTTATGGCATCTCTCGAGACGACTCGCCCAAATTCTTGTTGAACTATATTGAGAACCGGGTCTTTACTGAAGATCCCTTTCAGGTGCTTGATCAGGAAGGCGTGGGTCAGTTGGTGAGGATGGGGACCGAGAGGGGCCGAGCCACGGGACCCGATTTGAAGGTCGGCATTTGCGGCGAACACGGCGGCGAGCCTTCATCGGTTGGGTTCTTTCATCGAGTGGGATTGAGCTATGTGTCGTGTTCGCCATATCGAGTACCGATCGCGCGATTGGCGGCGGCCCAAGCGGCATTGGGTTCAGAGCAAGCGATCTCGCACACTGCGTAAAGCAGATCGATATGGCCCGCGAAGAATACTTGTCGATGTTGAAGAGCTTCCAGGTCAATCATGACGAGGTACCTTTTCAAGTGGGTCGAACCGTAGTAACCAGTGAGTAGGAGACTCCTAAAGGAGTCAAGCGTCTGCTCCCGGGCCGCGGTCTATAGAGAGGAGGCTCCTACGGAGTCTGCCCTTTCGCTCTCCGCTTGCATTCCTGGCAACGGTCCGTGCAAAGGTTTGATACTGGCACTTTTCCGAGCCGTAAGTTCATGCGCTGCGCGGAATCAGGTATACTCGACTCGTTTCGTTAGCTCCTTCAAAGAGGTTCGATAAATGAAAAAGAAATTGTCCGCCAAGCGAAAGTCCGAACTGTGTCTCATCTGCGGCAAGTGCTGCATGGCGATGACCTTCGCCGGTGGCGAGGTCGATGACGAAGCCCGGGACGAGATTTATTGGATGGAGCTTCACGGTTTAAAGATCGATTACGTAGAAGAACAAGGTCACACCGAATACTATTTCACAATTCCAAAACGCTGCGACGCGCTTCAGGAGATCAAGACACCAAGCGGCACCACTAACTACGTCTGCGGCGTGTACGAGACGCGCCCTAAGATGTGCCGCGACTACGACGGCCGCATGGAAGGCCCTCAAGGCGTGGCCGACTGTCTGTGGAGATTCGAACAGAGCGGGCAGCCGATGCCGGCAACCGGTCTGGTCCAACTCCAGGCTCCTTCTAGATAGGATCATCAACGGCCCACTCAAGTCGTATCGACGCGAGTCTCAAAAGCTCGCGAGGAGGACCGATGGATTTTGCGCTCAGCGATGAGCACCGGATGCTTAAAGATCTCGTCGCGCGTTTCGTACGAGAAGAGCTTTTGCCGTTTGAAGGCGCAGTGCTCGAACGCGAAACGCTGGGACAGGGAGCAACACTGACCGCCGAGGAACGGGCACCGATCGACAAAAAGTCTCGTGAACTTGGCCTCTGGGGGCTCGATGCCCCGGAAGATGTCGGGGGTTCAGACGTCCCTGCGGTTGCGATGATCGGGGTCAATGAAGAGCTTGGCAAGACTGTTACGCCGTACGTCTTCCCTCCGGACTCGCCAAATCTACGGATGCTGATGGTCACGGTCACCCCAGAGCAGCGCGCGCAATATCTCGAACCCTACGTGCGAGGGGAGACGGTTTCAGGAATCGGAATCTCGGAACCCGGCGCCGGCTCTGACCCGTCGGCGATGACCACCCGCGCCGTCAAAGCAAACGGCCAATGGGTAATCAACGGCCGGAAGATATGGTTCAGCAGAGCCGCCGAGGCCGACTTCTCGATTGTGATGGCAGTTACAGATCCGGGGAAGGGCGCGCGTGGCGGCATCTCCGCTTTTCTCGTGGACAAAGACACTCCCGGGTTCAATGTGCTTCGAAGAATCCCGATGATCGGAGGCGCGTTCACTTACGAAGTGGTGTTTGAAGATTGCCGATTACCCGAGTCCAAGCTACTGGGCAAAGAAGGGCAGGGGTTCGCTCCGATGCAGGTGCGGCTATCGACGCGGCGGCTTGAAATGGCTGCCTGGTGCATAGGAATTGCGCAGCGCGCCCTCGATCTGATGTGCGACTACGCCCCTCAGCGTGTGACCTTCGGATTGCCGCTGGCCGAACGTCAGACGATTCAGTGGTGGGTCGCCGATGCCGCAACGCAGATTCATGCCTGCAGGCTGATGGCCTACGATGCCGCGTGGAAACTGGATCAAGGGCGCGATGTGCGGACCGAAGTATCGATGGTCAAGGTTTTCGCGACCGAGATGGCCTGGGACATCGTGGACAAAGCGATGCAGACCTTCGGTGGTATGGGTATGACCAAGGAGATGCCGCTGCAATTGATGGCCAGCCAGGTCCGCAACATGAGAATTTATGACGGACCGTCCGAGGTGCATCGCTGGGTTATTGCTAGAAAGATGCTGAAACTTCGATGAGACCATTAGTATTTCCATTTGTGTCATTTCTCATTTGTAATTCTTTGATAATCCGCAGTTGACATCGATCTCGCCAAAAAGATGACAAGTGGAAAACGGAAAATGAACCTTTTTCCTTCTGATCCGAGGACACTATGATCGAGCCCACATACGGAGACGTATCTGTTCGGATCGACGAGTATGTTGCTCTCGTCGAGATTCATCGCCCGCCTCACAATCATTTCGATGCAAAACTAATTCAGGATCTCGCCGACGCTTTCGAAGCACTCGACCACGATCAAGCTTGCCGGGCGCTGGTGCTGGCTTCCGAAGGAAAGTCATTCTGCGCCGGCGCGGACTTCGGTTCGCGTGGGTCTGGACCAAACGAAGAAGTTGCGTCCGGCAGCAGCCGTCTATACAGAAACGCGGTTCGTCTTTTTGCTTGCGCGAAGCCGGTCGTCGCGGCTGTTCAGGGCCCGGCGATTGGCGGAGGCCTCGGACTCGCGTTGGTGGCCGATTTTCGCGTCGTGTCGCCGGATGCGCGCTTTGCGGCGAATTTTGTTAGGCTCGGTATTCATCCGGGATTCGGACTCACCCACACCCTCCCTCGGATTATCGGCATCCAGCGCGCAAGCCTGATGTTCTACACTGGACGCCGTATCGCTGGCGCCGAAGCCGTCGAATGGGGGCTCGGCGATGTGCTGGCGGCGCCCGATCGTCTGCGTGAGGAAGCAATAGCACTTGCGACCGAGATAGCGGAGTGTGCACCCCTCGCAGTGCGCTCAACGAGAGCGACGATACGACGCGGACTCGCCGATGTCGTGAGGGCTCAAACCGATCATGAGCACGCGGAGCAGAACCTGCTGTTTCAAACCGAAGATCATCGCGAAGGTGTTAGGGCTGTCAAGGAGAGACGCCCGGGTCGCTTCAATGGCCGCTGAAATCTCCCGAGGATTCAATTGCCTAGGCTTAATCGCGACGGAGTTAGGATTCATTACGAGATTCACGGCGAGGGCCGCCCGGTCATTCTGTTGTCCCACGGATATTCAGCGACATCGGAGATGTGGCAAGGCCAGATCACGGCTCTCTCGCATCGTCACAGACTCATCGTTTGGGACATGCGCGGTCACGGTCTGACGGATTATCCGGAGGACCCTTCTGAATACAGCGAAGAGAAAACCGTGGCCGACATGGCAGCGTTGCTGGACGCGGTGGGAGCCGATAAAGCGATCGTGGCCGGCTTATCGCTCGGAGGCTACATGTCATTGGCGTTTCACCTGGCGCATCCTGACAGGGTCCTCGCGCTCGTCGTCATCGATACCGGGCCCGGCTTCAAAAGCGTTGACGCCAGAGAGCGATGGAACGATCATGCCCTGGGAATCGCTGATAAGTTCGAGGTTCAAGGATTGAGCCAGCTTCGGTCGTTGAACAAGGAAATGGCGATGAGTTCGCACCGCTCAGCAGTCGGGTTGATTCGAGCAGGGCGGGGCATGCTCACACAGAGAGACGCTCGAGTAATCAACTCTCTCCCCAACATAAAGGCGCCGACGCTGATCATCGTCGGCGCAGAAGACGCGCCATTCCTTAACGCCGCGGAGTATATGGCCGGAAAGATCCCGAATGCGGTTAAGCTCGTGATCCCCGATGCCGGCCATGCGGTCAACATCGATCAGCCCGAGACATTCAATCAGGCCGTGCTGCAATTCCTCGAGTCTGTGGGAGACAGTGTTGACTAGCGATTTGAACGGCATCAAGGCGATCTTCTTCGACGCTGGAGGCACGCTCATCCATCTCGATTCATCGCGTATTCGCGATCTTCTCAGCGATGAACTCAGAATCGAACTATCACTAGAGAAGTTTCCGCTAGCCCAATCGCTTGCCATGGCGCGAGTGGCCGATTTGGTTGCCGCGGGCGCCGGTTCGACCGAGCAGCTCAAGCGCGAGTTCTACACGACGCTGCTGCCTGAGACAGGCGTTTCAACGGAGATGCTGAGCTGCGCAGTCGATTGCGCCTTCAACCTGGCCCGGGAGGAGATGCTCTGGCGAAAGGCGGACGAGCGGGCGGCCCCGGTTCTCGACGAGTTGAAGAAGCGGGGCTACGTTCTTGGCGTCGTCTCTAACAGCGACGGCCGGATCGAGAGCGCGTTT
>JACXTT010008479.1_pt1 | contig 14247 bp, 12 predicted proteins | sample 9270951 | NCBI WGS metagenome assembly JACXTT01 (sample SAMN15532306, study PRJNA645909) | rock metagenome | isolation source: weathered quartz diorite | place: Puerto Rico | collected 2017-06-21 | reverse complement strand
TTACCGGCATTGCCGAATTTCAATCCCGTCGCAAGCACGCGATCGATGACGGGCAGGAACCTTGAACTGATCTTCGGCCGATTTGCCTCTGAGGTAGCGGCGGCTGGCATGGCCATGACTCCCACTACTGACCGGTGTGTCCATTTCACACCGGAAAAGGTGGGAGTGATCGTCGCCCACAGCTGCTAATCAAGTGTGTTTTCTGTTTCGTGAGTTCCGGGTTTCGGACAAGAGAAGAAGGAGCGGATCTTGAGGACTTGTCTGAAGCTAACAGAATCGAGAGGTCTTGGCGGTTTTCCCAACTAAAGCGGAAGGAAGATTGCCTGTAGCAGATACATTGGCGGACAGTGCGGTCGGAAAACCGAACACGCATAGGCTTTGGCCCGGACACGGGTCAGCTAGCTGAGCAGAGCGTGGAGTTTCAGGTTCAATTCGCCTTGCGCAGATCGTATTGCAGTACATCTTCAGACGCGACGAGTATGCACTGTTCTCCATCGAATTGGATACTGTCTGCAGAATACGTGGTCAGTTTGACCTCGCCGGACTTCGTGCGAAGACGGGTCACCATGTTGCGGATTGGCCCGCCCCGTTGCAGCTGAGCCAGCATGTTCACCCTCTCTGAGGGATCTTCCCAGATTCTGATCTCATTGGCTGTACGTCCGAGGAGTTCTTCGCGAGAGTAGCCGTAGCGGCGCTCAAAAGCGGCGTTTACGTCCACAAATTTTCCTTCCTTGCAGGTTGTGATCGAGAAAGGGACGGGATTGGACTTGAACACCTTTTGAAAACGATCCTCTGAAATTCCCCGATCTGTTTGTGCCTGGACGAGTGCCGCTTCTGCTGCATTGAGGTCCTTTAGGCGCTTCTCCAGTTCCGACGCGTAGATCTCAGCTCGCGCATAGAGTCTGGCATTTTCGATCGCCGCCGCCGCGGGAATCGCCAGCAGTTTAGCGCGCCGCACGTGTTCCTGGGTGAACCGGTTCGGTTCCGTATGCCCAACCGAGAGAAATCCAACATATTCCCCAGAAGCGGTCAGCGGGACCGATAGCCAGGAGCGCAGGTGTTTGTGGCCTTTGAAGGTTTGCCAGTCTTTTTCTGCTGCGGTATCTCGAATCAAAACGCTCTGCTTTGCTTCAGCTATCCGCCGCACAATCGGCGCGTGGTTGTCCATGAGTGTCAGTGGCGCTTTCCAATTCCTTTTTTCAGGTTCTGGAACTACTCTCTCGCCAAGAGCCAGCCAGTGGGGACCGCCCTCCGGAACCATAACCCGTGCGCAGGTATACGGCACCACGTCGGCCAGAGATCGCAGGAGGGTTGCCATCACATTGTCCATGTGCAGATCCTGCGTGAGAGAAAGCGTGGCCTTACGCAGAGCTTCTTCCTCTGCCCACGCTGATTTCGCCATTGCCAGATTAGCTGCCACCTGATCTTCTGCCTGCTTCTGTGCCGTAATGTCCAGTGCTGTTCCGACTAAACGAATAATGTCGTTCTGAGGACCGCGGACAGCAAAGCCACGGACCCACACCCAGCGTACTTCTCCTTCAGGCCGGACGATCCGAAATCTCTCATCAAAATGACCACTCTGTGTGGCTTCTTCCAGCTTTGCGAGCACTGGGACTCGGTCGTCGGGGTGAATGACCTCCTCATAGGAGGAAGGGTTGTCCTTGATCGATTGGCATGATCGCCCGGTGATGGTCTCGTAGGCTGGATTGACAAACAGGGCTTTCTTGGTCTGGGGATCGAGCGCCCAGAAGATTTCCTGGATGTTGTCGGCCATTTGCCGTAATTCTTCTGCCTTGGTTTCCAGAGCGTGGGTAGTCTCCCGCTGCTTCCGTCGAAGCTGGCGCGAAATTCCGGAAAAGGTGAGAACAAAAATCGAGATTGAGCCAAGCAATGCGATCAACACTGCCAACGTGATGGTGGGCCGCTGCACATCAAAGAGCAAGACGGAAACCAGGAGAACAAGCGAGGCAATCATCAGAAGAATCGAGGCGGCACGCCACTTCAGCCGGAAAATCCAGTTGAGCTTGGATCGCCCTCGAACTCGGCCGACTTGATCCATGGCCATATCCAGGTCTGCGTTTCGGAAAAATCGGGGCGCCCAGGGTTGATCCTGAAGGGGTTCGACGCCGGGAGCCGTCTGGTCCACGATTTTGTGCCTCATGCTACCACGATGTTCCACAACATCAACACTCGGTGAGAGGTGCCTGAGTCTGCCTCTAGGAACAACCTGCCATCGAGCGGATCTCGCCGCAACGACCTTCTCAAAATAGCTTTGGAAGTCCCTCGGAGAGCGCATTATGAAACTTCGCAGGAATGAATTTTGCCCTATTCACCGATCGCTGTCCTGCTGTGGTCGCCAGCCAATCGTAAAGCAACGAGTTCTTCAGCCTGGTGTTCGGCGCGTTGAAGACCCACATCACCCGCGAGGACACCGCGAACTTCGCTCCCCAGCTGAGATGCGGAGACTGCTGAAGAGAAAGGTTGTAGAGCAGAACAATTTATGCGGCATCTGCTGTCAACAATTCACTGATTACAACGACGTCGTTCCCGACCACATTAACCCAAAAGGAATGGGAGGCGCGTGGCGCGACGACCACCCTTCGAACATCCAGGCCGTCCACTACTGGTGCAATTCGGAAAAAGGGTCGATGAGAATGGATGAATAGACGAGAACTGCGCTTTCACACACAGCGACCGTGGAATTCACCTGACGAGGCAGAAGCATACCCGCGAGAAGCTTGAAGGAAAGTCGGCACAATACGTCCAGAAGCGAAAACTCTATGGCTCGATGACGACTTTAACTATTCGGTGCACCAACTCAAGTTGCTGCGGAGTACAGCTCGTGAGGAGCGTGTCGATGCGCTTGCGCATATCGCGTGGATCCTCTTCTCGTTCCAACTGGAGCAGGACACTTGGTTGCACCCCTAGCCCCTTTGCCATTGCAACGATCGTATCAAGACTTGGCACTTTCTTCCCTCGCTCTACGTCGCCCCAGAAATTGCCTGTGATGCTGCCGCGTTCGGCTGCCTCCTCAAGGCTAAGCTTCGCAGCTTTCCGCAATCGTCTGATTCTTTGTGCAAATAGCGTTCGATGTTTCACAGGCCCTACCCCACAACCATAGCGGGCATCCTGTGCATGTAAAACAATCTATTGAGTTTATCCTGCGTCGAAATAGAAGCCTATCGCGTTTGATCGCGTTAATTTCCCAGCCGAAAGAAGGTGCTGGAATAATCGACATGCTTCTACTTCAGTGAGGAGTGGGATCTGAGAGCGCTGGCAACCCGGCGGGTTTGTAATCGTAGATCAAGCGCGAAATGTCGAGTGCGAGACGCAATTGCAGTGGGCTGAATAAATCAAGGAGATTGTTGAGTTCCCGGCGTTGTTGATCACGCTCATGTTGTTGTTCGAATGTCATCAAGACGTGGCCGGAAATTCCCAGCCCTTTCGCGAAGGCCAAAATTGTATTCAAACACGGCTCTTGGGCCATTCGCTCCACGCTCCCCCAGAAATTGGTAGAAAGGCCGCCTTGCTCGCTTGCTCTCTCAATACTGAGATTCGCGGTTTCTCTGAGAGAACGAACACGGTTCGCAAACTGCTCACGATAATCAGGAAGTTCGGTCACTTGCCCAACAATAGAGTGTGATTCTGGGCAGCACCACACTCGATGGAGGGCAATTTTCTTGAAAAATATACGCTATAGCGTTATATATTGGCCAGTTCCGAACTCTAAAGAAGTTAGTGACCCCCGGAAGCCTATGAACTGAGGCGTACGGACCACCCGAATCCTGGATGTGAGCCTGCCTGTCACAACGCGGCTTTTTGGCCTAGCAGTCGCCAATAAAAAAGGCGAGCCGGTGCTCGCGTCTCCGCAGGATTCGGCTATTCTTGACCTCTCTGATGAAGCTTTGATTGACCGAGTCTGCGATGGTGACAAAGAGGCCTTGTCGTCACTGTTTCGTCGGTTCTCCCGCCAAGTCCGCGGAGTGGCGTACCGCGTTCTACGGGATCCATGCGAGGCAGATGACCTGCTCCAAGATGTATTCATTTTGATCCAGCGCGTATGCACTACATTCGACGCCTCAAAAGGATCGGCGCGCCATTGGATTCTCCAAATGACCTACCGAAGGGCGATCTCGCGGCGGCGATACCTGACTTCCCGGCGCTTTTACCAGTGGGTCGACGTGGACGAGGCAGGCGAACTCAGAGACCCGCATGTCGAAGTGGACCGGCTCAATGAACGGATTGACGGCTCCCTCAGGGCCACGGCCATAGACGAAGCATTCGCATGCCTTTCTGAAGACCAGCGGCAAACCTTGCGGCTGTACTTCTTTGAAGGCTATGCCCTCGGCGAGATTGCGGCAAAGATGGGCCAATCAAAAGGCAACGTAAAGCACCATTATTTTCGCGGGCTGGAGCGGCTTCGCAAGCAGATTTCCGCTGGCAAATTATCCAGCAAGAGTGCAGTATGATAGAGGATTTTCTCCAGCGAGGAGCACGGGCGTTGTCCGAAACCGAAGCCCATGACGAGTTCCTCGAGCTCTGCGCCCTCTCGGCCTCGGGCGAGCTCAGCCAAGCGGAGCAGAAAAAGCTCGATCAGCACCTCGCGGTGTGCCCATCCTGCCGCCAGGCTCTTCACCAGTGTGAATCCGTTATCGACCAAGCGATACCGGCGATCGGAGCGCATGAAGATCTTGAAAGCCTAAGTCCCGGCCCAGGATGGTCCCAAAAGGAGGCCGAACAGAGATTCCTGGATCGCTTGGCCGGCGAAAAAGAAGAAGACCCGAAGGGCAATGCGCACCACAACGGTGTAAAGCTGTCTCGTTTTTCTGGGCGGCTGCCATCGTTACCGAGCGATTCTGCATGGAACCACATGTGGGCGGTCTACGCGGCCGGCATCCTGCTATTTATCGCTCTCAGCCTTTTTGCATACCGCGTCGGTCTACGCCGTGGGAGCGATATGGCCAAAGTTGCGATATCTCCTCCTCCGGCGCACCGCGCCGTCCAGGACGAATCTGCTCTCGAAGCGCAACTCAGTGATGCCAGCCATGAGCGTCAAATGGCGCGTACCCAAATAAGCCAGCGGGACAAGACCATCGCGGATCTGGGGCGCGAGCTAGCGCAGCAGGCCGATCAGATCAAAGAAATGAGGGCAACGCAGCAGCAGTTGGAGGCAAAGGCGAAGATCGGCACGGACGGCACAAACCAGACCGACCTCCTCGAACGGCAAGCGGAGTTGACAAACAAGCTGGAGACTTCAGAGACGACTTCCCGGAGCGTTCAGGCAAAGCTCGATTCGCTCGCACAACAGTCCGCCCAGGATGCCGCGCGTGCCAAAGCGGCAGATGCCAGGGTGAACGAGCTTACCCAGCTGCTCCAGCAGCGGGAGTCCGAACTTGAACAACAGGACCAGCTGCTGGCACACGATCGCGACATCCGCGAGCTTATGGGTGCGCGTGATCTCTACATCTCCGAAGTCTACGACGTCGGCGACACTGGCGAGACAAGAAAGCCTTACGGACGCATCTTCTACACGCACGGGAAATCATTGATTTTCTACGCTTATGACCTCGACCAGCAATCAGGGCTGAAACAGGCGAGCACTTTCCAGGCTTGGGGACGAAGGGGCCCTGACCCGAAGCAGTCGGTAAAGCTGGGCATCTTCTACGAAGACAATTCCTCAAGAAAACGATGGGTCATGAAGTGCGATGACCCGAAAACCCTGGCTCAAATTGACGGCGTGTTTGTCACGGTCGAGCCGAATGGCGCCAGCCGCAGGCCGAGTAACAGGACCCTGCTTTTCGCCTACCTCAAAGTCGATCCCAACCATCCCTAGCTCCTTTCCGTCTGACAGAACCCTTTCACGCTTGGGCCTAAAATGGACAGTCAAGCTGTTGTCCTCGCCCTCCGAGGTGTGGTACTTCCGCTGATCATCTTGCGAATGGACGGGAAGAGTGCCGGAAATCCCGTTTTTTCGCAGGAGAGCCCCTATGTATTCGGCCCGTCATGTCTGCCTTGCCTTTTGCGTTGTGGCGATCGCTATGCCGCTTTGGGCACAATCCCCCAACGGACTCATCAATGGCCTGGTCTCGGACCCCTCCCAGGCAGCAATACCTGGGGCTGAAATTGTGGCGGTGAACGACGTGACGGGGGTGCAGTACACGGCCAAGACAAATGACGAGGGTATTTACGTATTAGCGAACCTCCCGCCTGGACCGTATCGTCTGCAGGTCTCGAAGGTGGGGTTCAAGACGATGATCAAGCCAGACATCACTCTCAATGTTGCGGGCGCGCTCTCGATCAATTTCACTCTGCCCATCGGAGCGCTGCATGAGATCGTCACCGTGGCGGGCGGCGCGCCGACGATCAACACCGAATCGGCCACTGTGAGCACTGTAGTCGACCGGCAGTTCGCCGAAAATCTGCCGATGAACGGACGGAGTTTCCAGACGCTGATCGAGCTCCGCCAGGCGTGGTGCCGGCTAACAGCAACAGCAACGATGGCGGCCAGTTCAATATCAACGGGCAGCGTGCCAGCTCGAATTACTGGATGGTCGACGGCGTGAGCGCCAATGTCGGCATTGCTGCATTTGCAGTGCCGGGCAATGGGTTCTCGGGATCTCTCGGCGGCTTTAGCGCCATGGGAGGAACCAATAGTTTGGTGTCGGTTGACGCAATGCAGGAATTCCGCATTCAAACGTCAGATTATGCGCCTGAGTTCGGTCGCACGCCGGGCGGCCAAATCTCCATTGTCACTCGCTCGGGGACGAACTGGTTTCACGGGAGCGTTTTCGATTATCTGCGGAACGATGTCTTCGACGCCAACAACTGGTTCGCCGACAACACCGGCCAGCCAAAGCCAAGGGAACGCCAAAATGATTTTGGAGGGACGCTTGGCGGGCCAATCCTGAAGAACCGCACGTTTTTCTTCTTTTCCTATGAGGGCCTGCGGCTCAGACTACCGCAAACGTTATTAACCACTGTTCCGGACCTCGCCGCTCGAACCAATGCTCAGCCCGCCATGCAGCCGTTTTTCAACGCGTTTCCACTGCCGAACGGTCCGGACGATGTGAATAATGGCTTGGCCCAGTTCAATGCGAGCTTCTCGAATCCGGCCAGCCTCGACGCTTATAGCCTGCGCCTCGACCACCGGGTGCGGGACAATCTGACGCTGTTCGGACGTTACAACTACTCCCCATCACAAATTACGCAGCGCGGGGCAGGAGGCGCTCAGGCGCTCAGTGTGCTGTTTCCATCGAAGATCACGACGCAGACGGCAACCCTGGCGGCGGTCCTTCTAATCTCTCCCAAGATTTCGAACGACCTGCGCTTGAACTACAGCAAGACGGACTCATTCAACGCTTTCCGAATGGATTCGTTTGGCGGCGCAGTGCCGCTGACAAATCCCCTGTTTCCCAGTGGTTTCGATTTCAATAATGCTTCGCTGTTTCTCGATATCCTGCCACTGACCCATGGAGCCTACGAAATTGGGGTGGCCGCGAAGAACGCACAGCGGCAGTTCAATATTGTCGATACCATTGAACTTCAGATCGGCAGCCATTCGATCAAGGCTGGTATCGACTACAGGCGGTTGCGGCCGCACTTCGGGCCAGGCAGTTATTCGCAAGGAGTCTTCTTCGGCGATGTTCCCTCAGCCCAGGCGGGGAACAGCTTCGCCCTTTTCGGAAGTCAGGTGCCCGTCAGTTTTCGATTCCAGAATCTTGGCGCCTACGCGCAAGACACGTGGCGAATCGGCTCACGACTGAACCTCACTTATGGATTGCGCTGGGACGTCGATTTTGTGCCTTCCCCCATTCACGCTCCCAGTATGGTGTCGGTCACCGGGTTCAACCTCCAAGATTTGTCCCAGCTAGCCGTTGCTCCACAGGGAACGCCCCCTTTCAAAACGACTTTCGGCAATGTGGCCCCGCGTATTGGCTTGGCTTATCAACTGCACCAGAACCCTGATTTTCAGACTGTCCTTCGGGCCGGATTTGGGGTTTTCTACGATCTGGCAACTACGGAAACCGGGAATATTCTGGCCGAGGCATCCTACCCCTATGGCGCCTTCCAGTTTGTTTTCGGCACGACCTACCCTTTTGACCCGGTTACGGCTGAGCCCCCAACCATCACGCTTCAGGGATTGAGCGCTCCCGGATCTGCGCCCTTGACGGCGTTTGATCCACATCTGCTTCTACCATACACGCTGGAATGGAATCTGGCGCTCGAACAGGCTCTGGGGAAGCAGCAATCGGTATCCGCGTCTTATGTTGGCTCAGCCGGCCGAAGGCTCATCCAAACCGCTGTGGTCTCCCAGCCAAACCCCAATTTCAACAGCGCATACCTCGTCACGAACGCAGCAACTTCCGACTATGACGCACTCCAGGTTCAATTTCAGCGGCAGCTGCGCCAGGGCCTGCAGACGCTGGCTTCGTATACCTGGGCCCATTCCATTGATACTGCATCGGCCGGTTCGAGCTTTGTGGGTTCGAACACCTTTATACCGGGAGCTCTGGCCACGAATCGCGGCCCGTCGGATTTTGATCTTCGCCATGTGTTGTCGCTCGGGGCGACATACCAGATACCCAGTCCTAAGCTGAACAGGTTCACAAAACTGGTATTGGGCAATTGGTCGATTCAGAACGTCGTCCAAGTGCACTCGGCACCATCAGTGAATGTTTACGAAGCCAATTTCCCTCAGTTGGCGCAGTTCTCCACACAAGTCCGGCCCGACCTCGTGCCCGGCCAACCGCTTTATCTCCATGGTTCCCAATATCCCGGCAACAAGGCGCTTAACCCGGCCGCGTTCGCCTCGCCGCCGGTCGACTCGAATGGAAATCCGACCCGGCAGGGAAATCTGGGGAGGAACGCGCTTAGAGGATTCGGTCTCACGCAATGGGACGTCGCCGTACACCGCGATTTTCCGATTCGCGATACCCGCTTCGCACTCCAATTCCGGGCAGAAGCTTTCAACATCTTGAACCATCCGAACTTCGGGCCGCCCCAGGGTGGAATCGGAGCAGGCAGTTTTGGACTGTCCACGCAAACATTGGCCGAGAGTCTTGGGGGCAATGTCGGCTCCGGAGGCTTTAACGCCCTCTACCAACTCGGAGGACCGCGCTCCCTCCAATTCGCGCTTAAGTTGCAATTCTGAATTGAACGTCCGCCGATCCGGAGATGATCGCCATGAAGGAATACGTGGCGAGGCGGCGTTCGGGAGTTGCTGCCTCCTTCGCAAAGACCGCGCCAATTCTCATGCTATTGGCTGCCGCATGCGGCCCTACGTGCGAAAACCTCGCCAGAGCCTCTGAGCTTCGGCGCTTCACGGTCCGAGACTCTATCGAGCTGTCCTACTTCGTTCGCCCGGTCCTCTGGACCCTGAATCAGGATCCACCAACCGAGCCCATCCCGTCGCCCGACGGGCGGCATTTCCTGCTCGTGACTCAGAAAGGAATACTGGCCACGAACAAGATTGAATCATCCATCTGGATCTTTGAGCGGCAAGCGGTAGACGACTTCCTGGCTGCAAAATCGCCAGAGAAACCTCAACCCAGACAAATTGCGAGCTTCGCTGCAAGCTCGAATACGCCGGTCATTAGCGACGTCCGCTGGCTGAACGACTCTCGGCATGTGGCCTTCCTTGGGAAGAGAGCCAATGAAGATAATGCGCAGCTCTACGTCGTCGATACTACGACCTCGGCGGTGGTGCAGCTTACGCATGCAAAGTTCCCTGTCTCGGCATACGACATTCGCGGGAGCACGATCGCTTACACGACTTTCGATGAAATTGCTGACCCGAGCGCAACGCAGAATGAATTTCTGGATGTTACTGGTAAAAGCATCTGGAACCTGTTGTGGCGCATTCCATCGATCAAGGACCGCGATGAGTCCTGGCTGCTGGCAGTCCCCAACACATTGCATGTTGTTCGGCGCGGTAGAGAACTGACCGTACCGTTTCGTTTTAAAGGCCACCCGCTAAAGTTGTATTTTCCGATGCTGTCTCTTTCGCCGGACGAAAAATCGCTGGCCACGGTTGCCCCAGTTTTCGACGTGCCGCTCACGTGGAAGGCATATCAGGCGCGGTATGGCTACGAAGATCTTGTTATGGTTCCCGGAGACAAAACTTCCCCGGACCCCGAAAATAATTGGAAGGCATCTCAGTTCGTCAATGTTGATCACCGCACAGGGATCGCCCGCGCATTGATCGATGCTCCGGCTCGCCGTTCCGTCTTTCAGGTCTTCGCGCCTACCAAAGCAATTTGGTCGCCTGATTCAGAAAGTATTCTCCTCTCAAACACCTTCTTCCCGCTCGGGGGCGCCGGTAGCGCAGACGACACCGAACGAAGGTCTTCGCCGGCCGCTGTCACTGTTAATCTCGCTGACCACGCAGTCCATCTAATTGCACATTTCCCCCAACCCGCCAGGGGGAGCTCCCCCGTGCGGCATGTGTCGGACGTTACCTGGAACACGGCAACAACCACAGTCGAGGTGCGCTTTGCGAGCAGCCCAGACAATGTGTCGCTGCCATTCCGCCAGACGTACCGCTGGACGAACTCAGGCTGGACGTACATACAGAACGTGGATGATCACCAGCAATTCACCTTATCGACCTATCAGGATCTCAATCGGGCGCCCGTTTTGCGCGCAGAGACTCCTGACCATCCTAGTGACGCAGTTATCTGGGATCCCAATCCGCAACTTGCCAGCATCGCGCTTGGCAAGGCGTCACTGTACGAATGGAGCGACAAGAATGGAGCGTCGCGCAGGGGGATTCTAGTTTTACCTCCGGACTACACCCCTGGGCGCCGTTATCCATTGGTGATTCAAACACACGGATTCGAACCCCAGAAGTTCTTCGCTGATGGAATTTACACGACTGGCAGCGGCGGACGTGCGCTGTGTGGGAGAGGCATTGTCGTTCTGCAAACCGACCAGTATTCGAAGTCCAGCGACGATCGACGGGACGCAGAAATTGAGATTGAGGCGTTCAGGTCGGCAATTCAAAAGCTTGCTGAAGATGGCCTTGTGGACCCCAAAAGAGTTGGAGTCATCGGCTTCAGTTTTACCGTTTATCACACGCTTTACGCCATCACCCACTACCCTGATCTTTTTGCAGCCGCCTCCATCACGGATGGAAACGACTTGAGCTACTGGCTTTACCTCCTTTGGACCGACATACCTGTGGCGCAAGAAATGGGCGAAGCCGCAAATGGCGGCGTGAAGCCATTCGGCAAGGAAGGTCTGTTGAAATGGCAGGAATCCGCTCCTGGATTCAATCTTGACCGCACCCAGTCGCCGTTGCTCATCTCGTGTCTGGAAAAAGGTACGCTGGTTGCTACCTGGGACATTTATGGCACGCTTCGAACACTGAGAAAACCAGTCGAGATGATGTGGTTGACCAAGGAAGATGCGCCACACGTGCTGGTTCAGCCTCGCCATCGCTATTTGTCGCAGGAATTGGCCGTGGATTGGTTCGACTTCTGGCTGAACGAACACGAAGATCCGAACCCCACAAAGGCCGGCCAGTACGCAAAATGGCGCGACCTGCGCATCTTGAAGGACAAGCAAACAGCGGCCCATTGATTCGAACGACATTAGAAGATGGCCTCTCCACCCAGTCGTGATCAGGGGAGAGGCCATGCGCTGTCAGTCCTCAGTGCATTCATCTGTCTTGATCATGGCTAGCGGGTGCAGCGAATCGCCCAGACCAGGCTTTGAGCCCTGGATCAGGCCCGCCGCATCGCCCAGCACGATCACTTCAGGCTTGTGGTACTCGATCATGGTGTTTACCTCCTTTTTCTCGACGTTTCGGTCGCGAGTAATCTCAGTCGGGTCATCGGCCGCAATGGCCGCAGAATTCCTTGTGAAGTGAGGTCCTGAATCCACAATTCCAAGGAAAGGACTTTACGCATACGTGCCGCGGAAATGGCCTCCCGACTTGATCGTCACCAAGTGGGAGGCCCCAGTCTTCAGTCCTCAGTGCATTCGTCTGCCGCGATTTGGGCCAGCGGGTTGACCGAATCGCCGCGGCCTGGCTTTGAGCCCTGGATCAGGCTCGCTGCGTCGCCCAGCACGGTTACTTCCGGCTTGCTGTACTCGTTCATGGCCATACCTCCTTTCCTTTTAGTTCTTGGTCGCGACCAAATCCTTTTGAGCAAACTCTGAGGTTGCGGCCGTAAGTGACCGCACAGTTGATCGATCCGGCGCAGCGACAATTCCGCGGGAGATCACGTCCCTCAGCCAGAGTTCCAGAGAAAGGGCCTTGAGCAATCGCACAAGGTGGAACGGGCAATGACCGTTGCGGACCGCTATCAGGTCCAATTTCAGCTTGTCGCCCTCGAAGTAGCGCAAGTCCGAAGTGATCGGGTGTTCCAGGGTCTCCTTCACCTTGTTCCAATGCTTCTGAAGAGCTAAGGAGTAACAGCGCATCGCGCTCATTTTGCTCCTTCTCTCAAGGACCTCCTGTGGAACGATCCCGGATAGTGCCCGTCGCATCAGAAAACGACGTTTGCCTGGACGCAGCAACTGCTCAAATGGGACGCTGGCGAGAAACTCGACCAAGTCCCGGTCGAGATAAGGGTAGCGATCTTCAACCGTCGATGGAGACGAGAACGTCAGATCATTCGAAAGAGTCATGACCGTTTGCGCCGCATCGCGGGGTCCCGGACGCCAAAACCAAACTCCCGGCAGATCTTCCAGTTGGCGGGCCCGAAGATGATGTTTCGCCGCAAACCTTGGCTTGATCCACGGCTGGAGCGCGCCGCGCGAGGAAAATCTCGCCCGTATGTCTAAAGGAAGGAACTCAAGCAGAGCCTCGCATAGCAAATGTAAGAGCGGGCGGCGAGTCAGATGACTCCACGCCAGAAGGTCCTTTCCCGCAGCGAGCGGCCGGAACCGCATGAATGCATCGGCGATGGCCACCGGGATGCTCAACGCTTGCGCGTTCATTTCATCTCCGCCAGTTCCGTTGAGGAGCACTCGGTACCCGCCTTGGCGAATTATGTCCGACATTGCGTTCGTCACTTCCGCCCTCATCGCGAAGCCGGGAACGATCCGGAATTGTGCATGTTCAAATGGCAGGCAGTCTTCGGGCTGGTTGAGCTCGATGTGAAATCCACGTCGGCCACGCTGACGCTCAACCAGCGCCAGGTAATAGGAATCATCCTCGTCGGGTTCCGAACGATCGTAGTACGAGACCGTGTCCAGTCGTGTTTCGGTTTTGCCTCTGGCCAGCAGGTCATCGGCGATACAGACCATTGAGCTCGAGTCCAAGCCGCCGCTGAGGGATGAAAGCACCGGCACGCTCGCTCGAAGGCGGCGTCGCACGGATTGGCGCAACAGAAAGAGATAGCGCTCTTGATATTCGGCATCTGTCGTATAACGAGTTCGACGCGCGGGATCGAAGCTCCAAAACCGGTGCTGTATCACGCGGGAATGTCGAAACTCCGTGAATGTCCCGGGCGGCACAGACCTGATACCGTCATACGGCGTCAGGTGGGCATCGGGCTTAAACGCAAGGTATCCGGCAACGTACTCGTCACAGACTCTGAACGTGTCCCCGCATCGAGCCAGAGCCGCCAAGTGGCTGGACCAGAGCAATGTGTCGCCTTTCAAGTAGTAAAAGAGCTGCTTAACGCCTATGTAGTCTCGCGCAAGAATGATCGTGCGCTGGTTCGGGCGGCAGATGGACAAGGCCCAGTCGCCAATGAGCGTATGGAAGCACTCGGTTCCATACCACTCAAAAGCGGCAGCCACAATCACTGCGTCGCTAGCCCTGGAATTCAAGGGAATCCTGAGCGACGCGATCAATTCCTCTCGATTGTCGAGCCGGCCATCCCACAGCAAGATGCCTCCATCTTTGAGGACCAGTGGCTGCCGCTCGCATTGCGACTCTGCTGTGGTGTGAAACGGTCTGTACAGCAACCCTAGCGAGCCGTCGAAGTGGGTGTATTCCCCATCCGGGCCGTACTCGCGCATATTGGCACTTGCAGCGAGGAGCCAATCTGAAATGGCAGGTGCGCCATTGAAATGGAAGACTCCGGCCTGAACACTCATGATTCCCTGTATCCTTCAACAGCGCTCCCATACGGAATAAATGCGCTGGACATCCCGCCGCTCGTTAATCGCTTTGCCATGCAACGCCGTCAAGGCGTGATCCCTAATGGCAGTCATTTGAGCGCCCATTACCATCTTTCCTCGAATGCCCCAATTCCAGAGAAGGACGTTATGTGGTTGCACGACATCGACGCA
>JACXTT010008478.1_pt1 | contig 14248 bp, 15 predicted proteins | sample 9270951 | NCBI WGS metagenome assembly JACXTT01 (sample SAMN15532306, study PRJNA645909) | rock metagenome | isolation source: weathered quartz diorite | place: Puerto Rico | collected 2017-06-21 | reverse complement strand
GGCCGGTTTGGGCCAGCCGATCCGGCGGGTCCGAAAGGCCCCGGCCTACGCTTGGAGATGGCGGGACCCGCCCTCCCAGAGATCCCGGGGTAGGCCGGGTCCTTTCGGACCCGGCGAGAATCTCGAACATGCGCTGCACATGCGCCTGGTACTCCCGTCGCAGCATCGTCGAGCGCTCGTCGTCTTTCAGGAAGAGATCACGATCTGGCAGCCCCATCGCGCCCTGACCGAGAACGGCGTTGAACACGCTCGAATCGTGAACATCGGGCGCCGAGCCGAGCGTGAGAAACGACGGGAACCCGTCATGGCTGAAGCGTGCCGCAAGCCGAATCAATTGCTCACGGTTTCTGACGGCGTCGATCTCGCGGAGCAACGGTTCGACAGGCGCCGCTCGTCGCGCCTCGATCGCTTTCTGATCCATGCAGGCCGCATACGCGTCGCCAATCTTCTGCTCATCTGGCGTCGGGCGCGATGTCGTGAACGCCGCATGTTCGAGGATGTCGCGAACGATGCGGGCGTTGCGATCCGCGAGCTCGTTCAGCCGGCTGTACCGCGACCGGTCAGCCGGCAGCGGATTGGCGACGATCCAGTTGCCGCAGGCGAGCTGGTAGAAGTCAGTACACGCGTCAACGCTGCGATCGAGGTAGCTGACGTTGAAGCCTTCAGACGAGGCAGATTGCGCGGCAATCGGGATCGTCGCCGCGATGAGGATGAAGGCCGCCGGCAGCGACAACGCGGACGGCCTTCGTGGTTTCATTACGACGCTGATGCTTCGACCGAGATCGAGACAGACCCGCGAATGGCGTTCGAGATCGGGCAGCCTTTTTCCGCATTCTTCGCCAGCTCGCTGATCCCGGCACGGTCGATGCCTTCGAGCCCTTCGACCACCGCTTTGAGAGCCGATGAGACGACCTTCAGCCCGGCGTCGCTCTTATCACCCGTGACCGTCGACGTCACGCGGATGCGCCGCGCCTTGCCGCCCTGCTTGCCAATCGTGTTGGCGAGCACCATCGCGTAGCAGACGGCATGCGCGCCGGCGAGGAGCTCTTCTGGCGTTGTCTTGCCGTCACCGCGTTCGTCGATGCGGCTCGGAAACGTGACCGGGAGCGTGAATGCGCCCGTTCCGGCCTTGGCCGTGCCGTTACCTTCCATCAGGTTTCCGTTCCACTCCACATCCACGTGCCTCGCAAACGATGCCATCTGTGACTCCTCCAGAAACCGAAATGGTATATCAACACACTCACACGTGCGGGATGTGAATCTCGAGCTGGCGAGCCTGCTCTACGACATGGCGGCTATTGCGGGCGACAGTCAGCGCGCGTTCGGTTACAAACGTGCGGCGAAGGCCGTGCTCCGGATCGATCGCGACATCACGCCGCTTGTCACCGCGAATACGTTCAAGGCGATTCCGGGCATTGGTCCAACGACCGATCGCATCGCCCGCGAACTCATCGTCGACGGCCGCTGCGCGTTTGTCGAACGCGCCGTCCGCGAATCGGGGAAAGAGGAGGAAATTGCCCGGCTGCACAATCTCCGCAGACTTTATCTAAGCCGCGCCGCGGTTCAGCAGATTCTGGGGCGCAGGGGCGCGCCATCGCGAGCAAAGTATCGCGGCGACTTCCAGATGCATTCGATCTGGAGCGACGGCGCCGAGACGCTGGATTCGATCGTCAACGCCTGCCTCGAGCGGGGGTGGTCGTGCGCGGGAATCACGGATCATTCGTACGGTCTCAGCATCGCCGGCGGCATGAGCATGGAGCGCGCGGTCGAGCAGCACGCCGAAATCGATGCGCTGAACCGCAAGTACGCCGGTCGCTTCAGGCTGTTCAAGGGGATTGAAGCGAACATCCTCGCCGACGGCTCCATCGACATGGCGCCACCCGAAATGCGGCAGTTCGAGTTCATCGTGGCCTCGCCGCATTCGGCGCTCCGCAAGGCGATCGACCAGACCGACCGTATGGTTGCCGCCGTGTCTCAACCCGGCGTCGCGATCCTCGGCCATCCGCAGGGGCGTGTCTTCAACATGCGGCTGGGCGTCCGCGCGGACTGGTCGAAGGTATTCGAGGTCGCCGCGCGACGGCGGGTCGCCATTGAGATCGATGGCTCGTGGGCGCGACAGGACGTGCCCTACGAGCTCGCGGCGCAGGCGCTGGAGCAGGGCTGCATCTTCGCGCTCGACAGCGACGCACACTCACATCCGGAGCTGGACTTCGCCGACATCGCGATCGCACACGCGAAGCTTGCGGGCATTCCGCAGGCACGCATCGTCAATTACTGGCCGGAGAAGAAATTCCTCGACTGGGCGCAGGGAACCTGGGAGGAGCGTTAAGGTTCCGTTTTTTTGGCGTGCTCGGCATTACGGAAGGCCAGGCTCCGCGCCGGCATCTGCCATGCCGTCCGGAGCGCCTTGGCGAGCTCGGGATCGTCCATCGCGATTCGTTCTGCGAGCGCCGAGAACTTCTGATCGATTCTCGCCAACCGCGCCTCGTACTTCTCGAGGTCGCCTTTCTGCTTCAAGTCGCGGCGAAGCAGTCCGACCTTTTCCATCAGTTCGGTCAGCAGAACGGCGAGCTCGTGTTCCATCTCTCTGATTGTAGGTGAGGCTCAATCCATCTCGACGAGCGGCACTCCCGCCTGCACGAGCTCGCCTTCACGGCACGCAAGCGCCTTCACGCGTCCTGCGCGCGGTGCTCTGATCGGAAGCTCCATCTTCATCGCTTCCAGCATGACCAGCAGATCTCCCGCCGCAACCTCCTGCCCGGGGGTGACGTTGATGGCGACCACTGTTGCGGGCATCGGGGCGGATAACGCGATCTGTTCGTCGGTCGCATGCGCGCGAGCGTTGCCGTCGCGGTCGCCTTCGACGACATAGGTACGCCCCTCGATGAACACCCACACGCGCTGCCTGTCGTTGATGGCATACGCGAGGCGGCCGTTGACGCGATAGCGGCCGTTGCCGAGCGCGTCAGCCACGATAGCCTCGCAAGGTGTCCCACGGATCCGCCCTCGCGCCGCTTCCCTCGATTCCGGCGCTTCGGCGAGACAAGTCCGCGCGCTGAGAGCGCAAGAGTTGGGCAATTTCCATCGCCTCCTTGGAAACCTCGCCTCCGCTGCGGGTGCGCAGTTCCGCACCTTCCACGTCGAGGAACCGAGTATCGATGTCGCCGCTGATGAACCGCGGGTGTTCCAGGACCTCGATGAGAAACGAGATGTTCGTGCGGACGCCGAGAATCGGATAGTTTCGAAGTGCTTCGATCGCACGTCGCCGCGCGATGTCGCGTGTTTCGCCGTCGGCGATGAGTTTCGCGATCAGCGGATCGTAATGGACGCTGACCTCGCCTCCTTCATACGAGCCCGAGTCGATCCGGATACCCGGCATCGATGGTTCCCGATACAGCAGCAGCGGCCCTGCCTGCGGAAGATCGTTGTTCGCAGGATCCTCTGCGTAGAGCCGAACCTCAATGGCATGTCCGCGCTGCGTCAACAAATCCTGCCGCCAGGGGAGCGGTTCGCCGTGGGCGATGGCGATTTGTGCGTGGACGAGATCGACACCCGTAACCCGTTCGGTTACCGGATGCTCGACCTGCAGGCGAGTGTTGACCTCGAGAAAGTAGAACGACGCGCGATCGCCCGTTCCCTCCAGCAGAAATTCCACGGTCCCCGCATTCCGGTACCCAGCGGCGCTCGCCAGGGCCACGGCCGCTTCGCCCATTCGGCGCCTCAGCACGGGCGTCAGCGCCGGGGAGGGTGTTTCTTCAACGACCTTTTGGTGACGACGCTGGATCGAGCATTCGCGTTCGAAGAGGTACAGCACCGTGCCGTGGTCGTCCGCGAGGACCTGGATCTCGACGTGCCGTGGCCGCTCGATGAGGCGCTCAACGTAGAGCGTGCCGTCGCCGAACGCCGCGATCGCTTCGCGGCGCGCTTGTTCGATCCCGCCAGCAAGTCCTCGCTCGTCTCGAATCGTCTTCATCCCTATGCCGCCGCCGCCGGCCGACGGCTTCAGGAGGAGAGGGAAGCCAGCGCGTCGCGCCGCCGCCGCAATCGCATCGGAGGATTGGTCGGCTGGCGTTTCACCCGGGACGACAGGCACGCCAGCTTGCTGGGCAAGCGCACGTGCGGCGATCTTCGAACCAAGGCACTCGATCACGGCCGCCGGCGGTCCAATGAACGTGATGCCCGCCCGCTCGCACGCCGACGCGAACTCCGCGTTCTCAGAGAGAAACCCGTAGCCGGGATGAATCGCATCGGCGCCCGTTTTGCGCGCCGCTTCCAGAATTGCGGGAATCGAGAGGTAACTTTCTGCGGGCGACGCTGGCCCGATGCGAATCGCGCGATTGGCGAGAACAACGTGCGGCGCACGCGCGTCCGCGTCCGAATAGACGGCGACTGATGGAATCCCCAGCTCCCGGCAGGCCCGGATGACGCGGACGGCGATCTCGCCGCGATTGGCGACGAGAATTCGACTTACCGGCTGACGTTCCAACTCGCTCGCCGCTTTTCGAGGAACGCGCGAAGTCCTTCCTGTCCCTCCTTCGAGACTCGCTGCGCCGCGATCGCTTCGGCGGTGAGGCCCGCGGCGTCCGATGCGCCCCGGGCCCACACGCGCGGGATGAGCGCTTTCGCCGTTGCAATCGCATCCGGTGCGCCGCTGAGAAATTCGTTCACGTACATGACAGTCATCGTATCGAGTTCACCCGTCGGAACCACCGCGTGAACGAGTCCAATCTCCTTTGCGCGGAGCGCATTGAAGCGCATGCCGGTCAGGAACAGCTCCCGTGCCGCCGACCGTCCGATTTTTGCGACCGCATAGGGCGAGATCACCGACGGCAGGATGCCGAGCTTCACCTCGGTGAACCCGAACACGGCGTTCTCGTCGGCGACGACGACATCACACACGGCCGCGAGCCCGGAACCGCCGCCGAGTGCGGCGCCGTGGATCCGCCCGATGAGCGGCACAGGCAACGTATCCAGCGAGGCAAACATGCGCGCCGCAGCGTTGGCGTCGCGAACGTTGTCGTCGTGCGTATACTCGAGCGCCTTTGCCATCCACGCGATATCCGCGCCGGCCGAGAACACCTTGCCCGCGCCTCCCACCACCGCCACGCGCACATCGTCATCGGCATTGATGGTCGCCGCCCACGCGGTCAACTCCGCGATCATCTGCTCGTTGAACGCGTTGCGGACGTCAGGACGGTTGAGCGTGAGGTATTCGACGACGCCGTCGCGGCGAGTCTGGATGGTTTGGTAGGCCACGCTTAAACCACGAAGGCCGCTATCGCGACAAACACGGAGTTCACGAAGCCACAGAATATTTCACTTCGTGTGCTTCGTGGCGGCCGAAGGCCTCCGTGGTTCACATCCGGAAGACACCGAATCTGGGCCGTGGAATGGGCGCATTGAATGAGGCGGACAACGCGAGCGCCAGCGTGTTGCGCGTCTGTGCCGGGTCCAGGATGCCGTCGTCCCAGAGCCGCGCCGTCGAATAGTAGGGTGACCCTTCGAGTTCGTACTTATCGAGAATTGGCTGGCGGATTTGTTCCTCTTCTTGTCGGCCGAGGGTCTTGTTGTCCCGCGAGAGCTGCTCGCGTTTGACCGTCGCGAGCACGCCCGCCGCTTGCTCGCCACCCATCACCGAGATGCGCGCATTCGGCCACATCCAGAGGAAGCGCGGCTCATATGCACGCCCGCACATCCCGTAGTTGCCCGCCCCGAACGAGCCGCCGATGATGAGGGTGAACTTCGGCACCACGGAGTTGGCGACCGCGTGCACCATCTTGGCGCCGTCTTTGGCGATGCCACCGCGCTCGTACTGCTTGCCGACCATGAATCCAGTGATGTTCTGCAGGAACACCAACGGAATGCCGCGCAGGTTGCACAGCTCGATGAAATGGGTCGCTTTGAGCGCCGACTCGGAAAACAGCACCCCGTTGTTGGCGACAATCCCGATCAGCAGCCCATGGAGACGCGCAAACCCCGTGACGATCGTCGGAGCGTATCGCTCCTTGAACTCGTCGAAGCGCGAGCCATCCACAACACGTGCAATGACTTCCCGGACGTCGTAGGGCTTCCGCACGTCTGCGCTGACGACGCCGTACAGCTCCTGAGGGTCGTAGGCCGGATCTTCTGGTTCCGTGACGTCGGAGGGAAGCGTCTTACGTGTGTTCACAGTGGAGACAATCGTTCGCGCGAGCCGCAGCGCGTGCGGGTCGTCCTCCGCGAGGTAATCGGCGACGCCTGAGAGCCGCGTGTGAACGTCGGCGCCACCCAGTTCCTCCGCCGTCACGTCTTCACCGGTTGCCGCTTTCACCAGCGGCGGGCCGCCGAGGAAGATGGTGCCGGTGTTCTTGACGATGATCGTTTCGTCGGACATGGCCGGGACGTAGGCGCCACCGGCAGTGCAGGACCCCATCACCACGGCAATCTGTGCGATGGATTCTGCGGACATCCGTGCCTGGTTGAAGAAGATGCGTCCGAAGTGCTCCTTATCGGGGAAGACCTCCGCCTGCAGCGGCAGGAAGGCGCCGCCCGAGTCGACCAGATAGATGCAGGGCAGGCGATTGTCGAGCGCGACCTGCTGGGCGCGGAGGTGCTTTTTTACCGTGACGGGGTAGTAGGTGCCGCCCTTGACCGTCGCATCGTTGGCCACGATGAGTACTTCTCGCGCCATCACACGGCCGATACCCGTCACGAGGCCTGCGCCAGGCGCTTCGTTGTCGTACATCTCCCAGGCCGCCAGCGGCGACAGCTCGAGAAACGCCGAACCCGCGTCGAGGAGCAAGTCGATGCGCTCGCGCACAGGCAGCTTGCCCTGTTCGCGGTGCCGCTGGAGGTAACGAGGACCACCGCCTTCGCGGGCCTGCGCCAGCCGCTCGCGAAGCTGCGCGACGGCCGCCGTCATCTTGTCGCGATTGGCCGTGAACTCAGCTCTGTCTGTTCGGATTTTTGAGGAGATCCTGTCCATCACGCGTTCGGGTCGTTCGGCTCGTTCGGGCCGTTCAGACGGTATTTCGGCCCGTTCGAGCCGTTCGAACCTGAGGAACGATTCGAACGCTATGAACGATCCGAACGACCGAACGATCCGAACGTTTCGAACGAGTTAGCAGCCGAAACAATCGGTCTTGAACCCGCGTTCAGCCTCGTCAGTATTCTTCCGAGGGTCTTCCGACTGCGCCATCCGTCGCGCATTATAGGATTCCGCGTAGCTCAGCTGCATGAAATCTTTACAAAATGTACGGTTTGAGTTCGGTGCGCCGATGTCTGTATGATTCCCAGACGAGGCGGCGCCGGCCTGGCGCTCGCTACCGGGAATCCGTGACGCATGGCAAGTCAGCCTCCTTCTTCTACAGCAAGCAAACGGCGCCGCCGCGTTCTGGCAATTGATGACGAGCCGTCGATGACCGAGTGGCTGAAGATGGTCATCGAAGCTGAGGGCTACGAAGTTCGCACGGCCCTGATCGGCACCCGCGGTGAGGAGATCTTCAAACAGTGGCGCCCAGACGTGGTGGTCACTGACCTCATGCTTCCCGACCTCGACGGCGTTCAACTGTTGCGCCGGCTCAAAGAACTCGATCCATCTCCGGAGGTCATCGTCATCAGTGGCCAGGGAACTATTGCCCGGGCCGTGGAAGCGGGACAGGCAGGCGCCTTTTTCTTCCTTGAAAAGCCCGTGAGCCAGGAAGGGTTATTGAACATCCTTGGGCGCGCCATCGATCGCACGCAGGAGCGCGCCGAGCATCAGCAGCTGAAAGATCAGATCCGCGGACAGTACAGCTTCGCCAACATCGTCGGCCAGAGCAAAAAGATGAAGGAGCTGTTCGAGCTGGTCGAGAGCGTGGCTGCCAGCGACGCCAACATCCTGATCCAGGGGGAGAACGGAACCGGCAAGGAGCTGATCGCCAACGCGATTCACTACAACTCGAACCGGGTCAAGGGTCCATTCATCAAGATCAACTGCGCGGCAATCCCCAAGGACCTGATCGAAAGCGAGCTGTTTGGCTACAAGAAGGGCGCGTTCACGGGCGCCAACACCGACAAGGTTGGCCTCTTCGAAATGGCCGAAGGCGGCTCGCTATTGCTCGACGAAATCGGCGAGATGCCGCCTTACCTTCAGACGAAGCTTCTGCGAGTGCTGCAGGAACGGGAATACCGGCCAATCGGCAGTGACCGGATCGTCCACGTCGATTTCCGGCTCATCTGCGCTACCAACATCGACCTGGAAACGGCGCTTCGTGAAGGAAAGCTGCGGGAAGATCTCTATTTCCGCATTAATACCATCACGCTGCGAGTGCCCCCGTTACGGGAACGGAGCGAGGATATTCCGCTGCTGTGCAACCATTTCCTCGCGAAATTCAATCAGCGGTATCAAAAGAGCGTCAAGGCGATCTCGCCGGCTGCGTACCATCTGCTGATTCGCAACCGCTGGGCGGGCAACGTGCGCGAGCTGGAAAATGCCATCGAGCGCGCCGTCCTCGTCTGCAAGATTGGTGAAATTACTCCGAACGATCTCCCGGAGACGATTCGCGAAGAGGGAAGTCCGGCGCAGGAGTTCACCATTCCTCCCCACCGAACGCTGGCCGAAATCGAGAAGATGGCAATCGTGCAGACGCTGCAGCGCACGAACTGGAACAAGCAGGAGGCGGCGCAGATTCTGGGCTTGTACCGGCCGACGCTCTACAGCAAGATGAAGAAGCACGACATTAAAGATCAGCGCGCCGCGCAGCGCGCAGCCGCGGCCTCATCTACAACGGCTGGCTAGGCCGACCTCGAGGACGACTACGACAAGATGCCCGCGCAGCAGTCCGGCGGCAAGCGGACGCTCGTTCTGGTGACCCACAACATTCCAAGTGCGCGGCATGTCGACGACGCGCGGGTATCGTCCGGCAGTACATCGTTGGCAAATATGACGTACCACCGCAGAACGTGGGCTTCATTGGATCAGGCCGGGAGGCGCTGAACAGTCCGACAAGAATCGCTGGGATGGGGTGGCGCTGGCGCTGTTTCTGGATCGTGGGGAGCTGCAGATGGCGAACGGCGTGACACGGTAGCGGTGGCACTTATTTTGGAAGTCAAATACCGTTCGGTCATCGAAGGAGGGCGTGTGAACCAATCTCGTGTCGTCATCGCAGGGGCTGTCGTCGGGGCGCTGGTTGGCATGGCTGCCAGTTACCTCTTCTTTACCGATGCAGGCAAGCACGTGCGTGAACGCCTCGAGCCTACGGTCGACGATTTGCGTCGTGAATTCGCAAGGTTCCAGAAAACGATCGAGAAGCTCGGGGAGATGGCCAACGACGGCCTCCGCGTCGTGAACGAATTCAACGCGGCGCGCTCGCAGTCCTCATTCCCCGATTCCCGCACATCGCACTGACGGAGCCGCCTGGTATGAATACAGGGAATCTGGACACGACGAACCTGCTGCTTGGCATCATGGCGGCGGTCAGCGTTATCGAAGCGATCCTGCTGATCGGGCTCGGCGTGATGGCGTATCGCCTCTATGGTCAGGCGATGCGCGCCGTACGGGAGATCGAACAGCGGCAGATCGCTCCTCTCGTGGCGCGCGCGAACACGCTGATGACGCGCGTCGACGCGATTCTCGGCGATCTCCGCGAGGTAACGGCGCGTGTCAGCACTCGAACGGAACGGGTGGATTCCGCCATTCAACACACGATTAACCGCGTTGACGAAACGGCGTGGCGCGTGCGCTCGTCGGTCAACTCGCGACTGCAGCGTGCCGTTGCGCTGTTCTATGCAGCACGCGCCGCGGTTGATGGCCTCTTTCATCCGCAACGGCGCGCACCGCGCGGTGCGCCAGAGCACGCATGACGGAAGTTCGATGTTCGAAGTGGGCGACTTCAACCTTCAAACTTCAAACTTCGAACTTATTTATTGACATGGCAGGCCACTCACAGGGAGGAGCAAGACAATGGCGGACAGCTTTGATCGGTATGACAACGAAGGCAGCGGCGGCGGCGGATTCATGATGGGCCTGCTGACCGGCACCGTGCTCGGGGCAGGGCTCGGCATGCTGCTCGCGCCGAAGGCGGGCTCGGAGCTGCGCGGTGCGATCGGTGAACAGGCGCGCAACTTGAGCAACGCGGCCTCGGAGCAGTACAAACACGCCCGCGAAACAGCCGGCACGTGGGCTGATCGCGGCCGCGAGATGGTGGACAAGGCACGCGAGGCCGTGCAGCGAGGCGCGGATGAAGCGCGCAACTATGCGAGCGGCAGCACCGGCAGCGGGTACAGCTCCGGGCCCGGCGGCAGCGGCTACGGCGGCGGCAACTCCTACGGAACCGGATCGAGTGGGTCCACCGGCGGGTCCGACTTCGGCCGCTCGTAACGGCGCCGGTCGGCTAACGGCAAGACTCGAGGCTCATGGGGCTTCAGGCCTAATGGCTTGAGCCCTGAGCCCTGAGCCCTGGGCCATAATCGGGCGCGTGAACCGGCTTCGGGCCGAGCTTGGGTGGACCGCGCGAGCCGCGTGGCGCGGCCTCGTCGAGCTCGTCAACAGCAACGACCTGACGCACGCGGCGTCGATCGCCTACTACGCGCTCCTCTCACTGTTTCCTTTTCTGCTCCTCATCATCTCGCTGCTTGGCTCGATCACGGCGAGAGAAGATCAGCGTCTCGCCGTACTCACCTTCGTCTTCCGCTATTTCCCGACACGCCTCGATTTTGTCGCGTCCCAGCTGGATGCCTTCAGGCAGACGCGCATCCAGGTTGGCGTGGCCGGCAGCCTCGCGCTCATCTGGTCGTCGCTCGGCGTGTTTGGCGCGATCACGAGCGCCGTCAACGAAGCGTGGGGCGTCGAGAAGCAGCGCAGCTTCCTGAAGCACCGCATGGTGTCGTTTCTGATGCTGGTTGCCGCGGGTCTGGTGATGATTGTCGGTCTGCTCCTGGTGACAGCCATTCAGTTTGCGGAGGCGTCGTGGTTCGGCGTCATGCTCCTGCGCTTCGAGTGGCTGCGCGCGGTGCAGACGCTGACCTTTCGTTACGCCGCAACCATCATCCTGATCTTCGGCGTCGGCCTCGTGTTCTATTTCATTCCGAACGCAAAGACGCGCTTTCGGGATGTCTGGGTCGGTGCCGCGCTGACCGGCGTGCTCTGGCGCCTTGCGTTCGACGGCTTCTCCTGGTACATCGCCCGCAACTCGCGCCTCGCCTTTATCCAAGGGTCCATCGCGGCTGTTGTGGTGTTCCTGCTGTGGATCTACGTCTCGTCCGTTATCCTCATGTACGGCGTTGAATTCACCGCTGCGTACGCTCGTCTCCGTCGTCATCGCCCGGAGCAGATGCCTGCGGCTCCCACGCCGCGCGTGTGATCGGAAGGCGGGAAAGGCTGGAAGGGCGGGAAAGGCGGGAAGGGTCGGTACGATAACCCTGCTTGCCTCGCTCGCCCTACCTGCCTTATCGGCCCATCCCGCCTCTCCTGCCCCTCCCGCCTTCACTCTTGTTTCCATTCCTCAGGAAATCGAGATCGGCCGCGAGGAAAACGTGCAGGTGCGAAAGCAGATGGCGCAGCTCCGTGATCCGCAGCTGAGTGCCTACATCACGCGGATCGGCACGCGCCTCGCTGCAGCCGCTCCCGGGGCGAAGTATCCGTACTCGTTCACCGTCGCCAACTACCGGGAGATCAACGCGTTCTCGCTGCCCGGCGGACCGGTCTGGATCAACCGCGGCGTGCTTCATGCGGCCGGCAACGAATCTCAAGTAGCGGGTGTGCTGGCGCACGAAATCGCGCATATCGCGCAGCGCCATGCCGCCGATCAGATGACGAAGGCCGTACTGGCGAAATGGAGCCTCGGCATGCTCGGGGCCATGCTGGGAAATGCGGGAGGAGCAGGCACCGCGCAAGTCGCTGGCGCCCTGGTCACCAACGGGGTCTTTCTGAAATTCAGCCGCGACGATGAGAGCGAAGCCGACCGGGTGGGGCTTCAGATCATGAAGCGAGCCGGGTGGGATCCGCGCGGGATGATTGGCCTTTTCGACGTGTTGCGTCGCGAAGAGAAACGCGATCCGGCCGCGGTCGAAGTGTTCTTCTCCACACATCCCTCACCCGAGGACCGCATCGCGCAATTGCGCGCCGCCACTGCGCGCAGCCGCGGCGGAACCCGCGACACGGCGGAATTCAGAGCGATGAAATCGCGAGTCTTGACATTGCCGCCGGCGAAACGGATGCCCGCGACGTAGCGCCCTCCGCGGTCGTTCGGCTCGTTCGACTCGTTCGGGTCGTTCGGTTCGTTCTGTGTCGTTCGGCTCGTTCTTCTCAGCATCGACCGGAACGATTGCGGCCGACCGCGGCGATTGTGAACGGCCCGAACGATCACGAACGTTCGAACGGTTCGAACGAGCCGAACGGGTTCGATCGACTCGGATGTAGACTCGCGAAGTGCCATCAATAATTTCAGATATCTCGTACATCGATCTGGATTTCTGCGACACACCGAAAGCGATCGCGACCGGTGTCTACGCCGGCGACGCCGGCGCCGTGTTGATCGACCCCGGTCCGGGCTCGTGCATCGACACGCTCCGGTCGTCGCTTGCGGGGCAGGGGATCGGTGTCCCCGACATCGAGTCAATCCTGATCACGCACATCCACCTCGATCACGCGGGAGCTACCGGCCTGCTGGTGCGCGACAACCCGCGGATACGGGTATTCGTGCACGAGAAGGGCGCTCCACATGTCGTCGATCCGTCGAAGTTGATTAACAGCGCCAATCAACTGTGGGGCGTCGAGGGGGTTGCGCGCCTGTGGGGGCAGGTGATTCCGGTGCCTCAGTCGAACCTGCACGTTCTAGGCGAACGCGCGCAGATCACCGCAGGTGGACGACCGTTCGATGTCCGGTACACACCGGGTCACGCGTCGCACCATGTCAGCTACTTCGACGACCGAAATGGTCTCGTGTGGGCTGGAGACACCGCAGGCCTGCGATTCACGTCGAAAGTGTTCACGCTGCCGCCAACGCCGCCGCCGGACATCGACCTCGAGGCATGGCGCGACAGCCTCGCACACATCCGCGAATGGAAACCCGAGACGGTATTCATCACGCACTTCGGCCCATATGGCGGCGCGGCGCAGCATCTGGACCACATCGAAACGAGTCTCCGCGACGTGGCCGAAATGGCTCGCCGCGCCATGGCCGCCGACGCCTCAGACGAAGCGAAGTACGAGCGGTTCAAAGCTGACGTGCTCGCATACGTCCGCAGCGCCGTCGATGAGACGGAAATCAGGCCGCTCGAATTCGTCGGCCCGCTCGAATTCAACTGGCGAGGGCTAGTGCGGTACTGGAAGAAAAAGGGCGTGGTCTGATCCGGGCCGGCCCTAACGGTGATCGGTCTCTCCTGTTCTGTCCTTCAGTACGAAACAGCAAATTAAACTGACAACGGAACAGGCGGAGATATACCAGGCGATCGCCGTGGAGGTCCCGTACTCGCGCAACAGGAGCGTCGCGATAATCGGAGCCGGGCCACCGGCGGTGATAGACGCCAGCTGATACCCAAGCGACGAGCCGCTGTACCTCAACGACGCGGGAAAGCTTTCCGCGATGAATGCGGCCTGTGGCCCATACTGCATGTCCTGGATCGGGTTCGACAGCAGGATGGCGATGAACACGAGCGGCAGCGACTTGGTGTCCAGCAGACCGAAGTAGATAAACGGGTAGACCAGCATGATCGCGCAGCCGATGGCGGTGATCGTGCGCCGACCGTATTTGTCCGACAGGTGGCCGAACAGCGGATTGGCAAAGCACGACACGAGCGCCATCGTCATCACCATGTTCAGCACGAGCCCGCGACCGAAACCGAGCACCGTCGTCGCATACGTGATGATGTATGTCGTGAAGATGTAGAAGCAGACCTGCTGACTCGTGCGGAGGAGAGCCGTCAGCGCCACTTCTTTTCCGTTGCGCCGCAGCACTTCGACGAGCGGCGCCTTCACGATGGCGCCGGTTTTCTTCAGCTCCTCGAAGACCGGAGTCTCTTTGACACCCGAGCGGATGTAGAAGCCCGTGATCACGAGCGCCACGCTCGCCAGGAACGGGATTCTCCAGCCCCAGTCGAGAAACGCCTGATCGGACGTCAATCCCGTCATCAGCGCCAGCGCGCCGTTGGCGAGCACCATCCCGGCGGGCGCACCCATCTGCGCGAAGCTCGTCGTGAACCCGCGACGTTTCGGATCGGTCCACTCCGCGGCCATCAGCACCGAGCCGCTCCATTGCCCGCCGATCGCGAGCCCCTGCAGGATGCGTCC
>JACXTT010008477.1_pt1 | contig 14248 bp, 11 predicted proteins | sample 9270951 | NCBI WGS metagenome assembly JACXTT01 (sample SAMN15532306, study PRJNA645909) | rock metagenome | isolation source: weathered quartz diorite | place: Puerto Rico | collected 2017-06-21 | reverse complement strand
GCGCGCCCGGCGCGATAGGCCAGGATCGTGCGCGCGACGTCCGACAATGCATCGGGCTGCGCATCGGTCTGCACCATGATGTGCTGGTTCGGCGTCTTGATGAAACCCGTGCCGGCGACGCCTGCGGCCGTGCGCGCCGCCGCGACCACGTCTTCCAGCCCCAGGCCATAGCGCTGCAACCGGTCCGGATCGATTCGGATCTGCCATTGGAGCACGTCGCCGCCGAACACGTTGACTTCCGCGACGCCGCGCACCGCCAGCAGGTGCGGCCGGATGGTCCAGTCCACCAGTGTGCGCAGGTCCATCAGGCTGCGGCGCTCCGAGGTCACGCCGATGCCGAGCACCGTGCTTGCGGAAGAGGTGAGCGGTGTCATGGTCGGCACCACGCCGTTCGGCAGCCGGGGCACGAGCGACGCCAGGCGCTCGCCGACCACCTGCCGGTTGAGGTAGACATCGGAACCGTCCCGGAAGAACACGTGCACCACGGACAATCCGGGGATCGACTGCGAGCGCAGGCTTTCCAGCCCCGACGCGCCGGACAACGCGTTCTCGATCGGCTGCGAGACCTGGGTCTCGACAAGCTCGGCCGACAGGCCCGGAGCTTCGGTCTGGATGACCACTTGCGCCGGCGAAAACTCGGGGAACACATCGAGGTGCGCACGGGACAGCGCGAACAGCCCGTAGGCAACGATAGTCAGCGCCAGCGCGACGATCACGCCGGGATAACGGATGGACTGGCGGACGATGAAGGAGATCAAGGTCTAAAGAAGGTCAAAAGCTTTGACGCAAAGGTCGCAGAGGAAAAACAAGAAAGGGCGCGACGAAAATCTGCACGAGGAGAACTCGAGAATGACATTCCTTCATGGGCCGTGGTTGCTGGTTTGCACTGGCCTTCCATCGCGCAACTTTGCACTCTTTGCGCCTTTGCGTTGAGGTTCTCAACCCTCGTTTTAGTTGCGACATAACCTTGGTTTCGCAAAGGTTAGTCTCCGCTGAAATGAAGACTGCCCGCGCGGCGGTCAGTCTTCATTTTCATTGCGTATCTGGTACTTGAGTTCCTCGGACAACAACAATTGCGCACCGCTGACCACGACCTCGTCGCCGGGCTGGAGGCCGCCGGAGTTGAACCAGCCGCCATCGAGTTCTTCCACAGCGGACACTTCATGGCGCGCGAAAGTCTGTTCGCTCTTCTTCAGGTAAGCCCAGGCCTTGCCGGCGTGCCAGACCACTGCCTGTGCCGGTACGATCACCCCGGCGACGGGCACCCCGCCCAAGCCAATCCGCGCCGCGACCCGCATGCCGGCGCGGAAGCCGCCGCTGTCCACCACATAAAAATAGGTTTCCCCAGGCAGCCCCGGATCCACCTGCGGCGAGTCGGCGACGAAGCGTGCGACAGCACGCGCATTTTCACGCGCCATAGCTGGCGCAATTGAAATCTTTCCCCGCGCCGCCGATTTTGGCAGATCGTAGGGAAGCACCAGCTGGACCAGGAAAGCGCGTTGCTGCAGCAACGCTTCAAGCATTGGCGAGTCGGAATGGGTCGCCCAGCCCGCGATCGCCTCGCCCCAGGCGCTTCGCATCGCGTCACGGACGCTGGCCGCTCCCTGCTCTGCCGCCGCCTGGCGCGCAAGCTCGGCGCGGTAGCGAGCCTCGGCCGACTTCAGCGTCTGTTCTGAAACGTTGCGGTCGTCCCGATGCAGCATCTCCATGCGCTGGTACTCCGACTCGGCCGCGGCCACCGCCGCGCGCAGTGCCCGCGCTTCCGCGGCGGCGGCAAGATAACGTCCGCGCAGCTCGGCCAGCGGCTGAACGTTCATCACATTTCCGTATACCTCGATCGCCGCTTCGCTCCTGCCGGCTTTCAGCGCCTGCGTTTCAATACCGCTTGCCTTCTGGCTTTCCTCCGCCACGCGCACCACCACGCGGCCGCCGTCGATGCTCGCGGCCGACGTGGTCTCGATCTGATCCTTGTGACCTGCCGGTTCGCCGCGCAATTCGTCGCGCGCGAAGTAGATCAGGGTCCACGATAGCACCGCGATGATGACCGCCATCACCGCCATGATTGTGTGGCTCGCAGTGAATCTCATTGCCCGGAGACCTCTGGTGAAGGCGACGCACTTGTGCCTGGCAACGACTCGAAATCGCCGAAAAGCGGCCTTTGCACGGCGTCCTCGAGCCGCGCCAGCGACTGCAGAACCTCTGCCTGCGCGGCGTAGAGAGCGGCCCGCGCCGCCAGCGTTTCGAGCTGCGCCGCCACGCGCTGCAGGCGATCGGCGGCTCCCGCATCGAACTGCCGCGCGACCCGGGCTTCCTGCTCCTGCTGAATCCGGGCCTGCTGAAGCGATGCGGCTATGCGATTGCGCGCCAGACGATAGCTCACTGCCGCCCGTTCCGTCTCTGGGATGGCCCGTGTCATTACCGCCAGGAACACCTGTGACGCCAGTTCGCGCCTGGCCTCCGTCTCCCGTACCGCCGCAGTCGCCCGCGCGGCAGACGGAACCGACAGCCCCACTGCCAGCGACCAGACATTGTCGCCCTGATTCCAGGCGTAACCCGGTCCAAGCACGATGTCGGGGTTCTGTGCCGCGACCGCCAGTTTCACGCCGGCATCCGCAGCACCGAACTCGAGAAGTTTGCGATGCACGTCCAGCCGGTTGCGCAACGCAAGCCCGCGCAATTCGCTGTCGCTCGACGCGAATACGGCAGTCTCGGCGACGGGGAAACCCAGTCTCATGGCGCGCACCACGTCTAGGGGCAAACCGAGCGCGGACGCAAGCTCGCCGAGCGTGCGCTGATGCCGCGATGTTCCCTCATCTCGCGCCCCCTCGAGTTGTGCGACGGCGACGCGCTCCGCACCGAGATCGCGTGCCGACAGCAATCCTGCCTCCACCCGGCGCGTCACCAGAGCGAGCATTTCCCTGCGCGCTGCGAGCTGCGCCTCGACCTGCTCGAGGTTGGCCCGGCTGCCCTGCAGGTCGAGCAATCGGTCGCGCACCCTGGCGCGCACCTGCCAGCCCGCGGCCGCAATGTCTACGTCGGCGGCATCAGCTAGAAAAGCACCGCGCTCGACGCGCGCGGCACGTTTACCCTGCGCCACCCACGGGACTTCCAGCTCGAGCCCAAGGGCCCACGGTCCAATGTCCTCGGGAAGGGGGCGGCTGTGGTACTCGGGCTTCACCCGTGCGGACAGAGCCTGCGGCTGCTTGAGCGAAGAAAGTTCTGCGCGCGCGACCTGTGCACGCGCCCGGGCAGTGCGCATGTCGGGATGAAAGTACAGCGCCGCCAGTGTCAATTCGCGCAATCCCCATTCTCCGGGTGGCCACGCGGATTCGGAATATCCGTTGGCGACGGCGAGGCGCTTGAGCCCATCGGCGTTCCCGGAGCGCTGCGCGTACTCGGAAGCGGTCGCCTCGGGATCGAGCCGCCGCGGCGAATACGGCAGACTCGAACATGCCGCCGCTGCGACCGTGACAGTCACCCAAAGCCAGCTTGGCTGTACCCATCGTGACGGCATCGCCGGACCTAGTGCAGTTTGATGTGAGGCTCGGTGCGCCGTGTGATGATCCGCGCCAGCGTGTCGAGGAACACCTTGACGAATCCATGCAGCGCCAGCTCGTGCATCTTGTACAGCGACAGGTACATGATCTTGGCGAAAAAACCCTCCACCATGACGCTGCCGCGCGTGATCGCACCCATGAGGCTGCCCACGGTGCTGAACTTGCCCAGCGAAACTAGCGAGCCGAAGTCGCGGTAAACGAAGGGTTGGAGCGTTTGGCCGCGCAGCCGCCTGGGAAACTGTTGGTACAGGTGCGTGGCCTGCTGGTGCGCGGACTGGGCGCGCGGCGGGATCCATCCATTCTTTTCCGGCCACGGGCAGCTCGCGCAATCGCCGAAAGCGAACACGTCCGGATCGAGCGTGGTCTGGAGCATCGGCGTCACCATCAGCTGATTGATGCGGTTGGTCTCCAGTCCATCGAGGTCCTTGAGAAAATCCGGCGCCTTGATGCCGGCGGCCCATACCACCAGCTCGGCCGATATTTCCCTGGCGTTCGCGGTCCTTACCCCCTGCGCCGAAACTCCGGTGACTTTCTCGCTGGTCAGCACTTCGATCTTGATCTTTTTCAGCAGGCCCAGCACCGCGACCGACAGGCGTTCGGGCAGCGCCGGCAGGATCTTCGGCGCGGCTTCGATGATGGTGATCTTGATGTCGCGCTCGGGATTGATGCGGTCGAGGCCGAAGGAAACGAACTCGCGGATGGTGTTGTGCAGTTCCGCGGCCAGCTCCACGCCGGTGGCACCGGCGCCGATGATGGCGATGTGCAGTTGGCCCGGTTGCAGCGGTTCCTGCTGCGCATTGGCGCGCAAGCAGGCGTTGAGCAGCCGCGAGTGGAACAGCGCAGCCTGCTGCGGGTTGTCCAGCGAGATCGCGTGTTCGCGGGCGCCGGGGGTGCCGAAGTCGTTGGTCGTGCTGCCAATCGCCATCACCAGCGTATCGTAGGCAATGGACAGGGCGGGGATGACTTCCCGCCCGTCCTCGTCCACGGTCGGCGCCAGGTGGATTTCCCTGTGTGCACGGTCCAGCCCGTCCATGCGCCCGAGCCGGAAGTGGAAATGGTGCCAGCGCGCCTGGTAGAGATAATCCAGTTCATGATCGTTCAGATCCAGGCTGCCCGCTGCGACCTGATGCAGGAGCGGCTTCCACAGGTGCGTGCGCGAGCGGTCCACGAGCGTAATGAGCGCCTGCTTGCGCTTGCCCAGTGTGCGGCCTAGACGCGTGGCCAACTCCAGCCCGCCGGCACCGCCGCCGACGATGACGATGTTGTGCAACCCGCCTTCGCCTCTTTTTTGTCCGGTTGTTGTCGCGACCATCGGGAAATTGTCCGCGGGTTGATCTGAGCCCGTCCCTCGACAGACTGGAGTTTAGCGGGATGTTCAGCCGACTGCCTTAAATGAACGTCAAAAAATAAAGCGCCGGGCGTTGACCAAGGAACGCCAAGGACGCGAGGGAAAAGCCAATGCAAAAAGAAGGAAGGTTCTAAACGCTTGCGCAATTATCCAGGCTTCGACCAGCCCACGCCGCTTACGGTCACACTCGCCTTCCCGCCCTTTCCTTTCCCTGGCGTCCCTGGCGTCCTTGGCGGTGAATGCGCAGTTGGAGAATCATTCGAGACCCACAGAAAATCCGATGGCGCAAAACAAGCCCGCTCGACCAGCGGGCCTGGTTGCAGCGGCGAAGAACGTCAAACCTGAGGGTTCAGGCGCTCCAGCTTGGAATGCAGCTTGTTGAGCGCATTCAGATAGGCTTTCGCCGAGGCCACGACGATGTCGGTGTCCGCGCCCTGGCCGTTGACGATGCGGCCCGACTTGGACAGCCGCACGCTCACCTCGCCCTGCGAGTCGGTGCCGCTGGTGATGTTGTTTACCGAGAACAGTTGCAGATCCGCGCCGCTGGCAACGATGGATTCGATAGCCTTGAAGGTCGCGTCCACCGGACCGCTGCCGCGGGATTCGGCCTGCTTTTCCCTGCCGTCCTCGGTAACCACGATGCGGGCGATCGGTTTTTCGCCGGTCTCGGAATGCGCCAGCAGCGACACCAGCTTGAAATGTTCCTGGGTCACGGCATCGTCGGAAGCAAGCATCAGCAGGTCATCATCGAAAATCTCGTGCTTCTTGTCGGCGAGTTCCTTGAAGCGCATGAACGCGGCATTGAGCGCCTCCTCGGACTCGAGTTCGATTCCCAGGTGCTGCAGGCGGCTCTTGAAGGCGTTGCGCCCGGAGTGTTTGCCCAGCACCAGCTTGTTGGTGCTCCAGCCGACGTCCTCGGCCCGCATGATTTCATAGGTCTCGCGGCTCTTGAGGACGCCGTCCTGGTGAATTCCGGATTCGTGTGCAAAGGCGTTCGCGCCGACGATGGCCTTGTTCGGCTGCACAGCGAAGCCGGTGATCGCCGCGACCATCTTGCTGGCCGGCACGATCTGCGTGGCATCGATGCGGCTGTCGCAGTTGAAGAAATCCTGGCGGGTGCGCACTGCCATAACCACTTCCTCCAGCGAGGCGTTGCCGGCACGTTCGCCCAGCCCGTTGATGGTGCACTCGACCTGGCGCGCGCCAGCCATCACCGCCGAAAGAGAGTTCGCCACCGCCAGTCCGAGATCGTTGTGGCAGTGCACCGACCACAGCACTTTGTCGGCATTGGGAATGCGCTCGCGCAGTTGCCGGATCATGGATGAAAACTGCTCCGGCATGGTGTAGCCCACCGTGTCTGGAATGTTGATGGTCCGGGCACCGGCCGCGATCACCTTCTCGAGGATGCGGCACAGGAAATCGATTTCGGAACGACCGGCGTCCTCGGGCGAGAACTCGACATCATCGCACAGCGATCGCGCCAGCTTGACCGACTTCACCGCCTGCTCGATCACCTGTTCGGGCTGCATGCGCAGCTTCTTCTGCATGTGAATCGGCGAGGTGGCGATGAAAGTATGGATGCGCGAGGCATTGGCGGGCTTGACCGCCTCCCCGGCGCGGCGGATGTCGCTGTCGGTGGCGCGTGCCAGGCCGCACACGATACTGTCTTTCACAACCTGAGCCACCGCCTTCACAGAATCAAAATCACCGTTGCTCGCGGCGGGGAAGCCAGCCTCGATGACGTTCACGCGCATGCGCTCCAGTTGCCGGCCGATGCGCAGCTTCTCCTCGCGGGTCATCGAAGCGCCCGGACTCTGCTCGCCGTCGCGCATGGTGGTATCAAAGATCATCAATTGTTCCTTCATGGTCGTTCTCCGCTGCGTAATCGTTTCGGACCGGCGCCTCGCTGTCGGATTGCCGGACGCGGGCGTATTGGCGCTTGTTTTTCCTGCTTCGGGCTTTTTGCAGAAACCCGACAAACTGTTGGGGAAGTAGGTTTTTAGCGCCCGGGGCGCAGCAGCAGGCCGCCCAGCAGAATGCCGGGAAGAAGGGAAGCGAGTTGGCCGAGCTGTTGGAGAAGCATGTGCCGGACTATAAGGAGTTTTTTACGGGCCCGCAAGCCCCGGCGTTTTTTACCGGCCCGCAGGCTCTGCTCCTAGAGGTCCGAACCCGAGGGCGGGGGCGGCGGGGCGGCCGGCTTCTTGCGCAGGCGCTCCCACGCCCACATGACATAGCCGGATGCTATGTAAATCGCGAACAGGCTGAACAGCAGCTCCGGCAGGTTGTTGGCGACCTGCATCAGTGCCACCACCGCGAGCGCGATCATCACCACCACCCCGAAGGACACGCTCTTGCGCAGGTTGATGTCCTTGCCGCTGTAGAAGCGGACGTTGCTCACCATGGTGAAGCCGGCGAACAGCGTGAGCACCCACGCCAGCCAGGGCACGTCGGCGCGCGCCACGTCGTAGGCTTCCATCGCCCACACCAGCCCCGCCAGCAGTCCTGCGGCAGCCGGGCTCGGCAGCCCCTGGAAGTAGCGCTTGTCCACCACGTCGATGTTGGTGTTGAAACGCGCGAGCCGCAACGCGGCGCAGGCGCAATAGATGAAGGCGGCGACCCAACCGAGCCTGCCCATTCCCTTGAGCGACCACTCGTAGATCACCAGCGCGGGCGCGGCACCGAAGGACACCATGTCGGAAAGACTGTCGTACTCGGCGCCGAATTCGCTTTGAGTGCGGGTGAGCCGCGCAACACGGCCATCGAGCGCATCGAACACCATGGCGGCGAATACACCTGCCGCGGCCAGCTCGAAGCGCAGGTTCATCGCCTGCACGATGGCGTAAAAGCCGGCGAACAACGCGCAGGTGGTGATGGCGTTGGGGAGCCAGTAGATGCCGCGGTGGCGAATGCCGGTGCGGCTGAGCCACTGCGGTCTGGGTGCCGGGTGATTCATATCCGATTAGCTGGCCGGAAACCACGCCAGAATGGTTTCCCCAGCATACACCTTGTCGCCGACCGCGGCTCGCGGGGTCGCGCCGGGCGGCAGATAGACGTCCACCCGCGAACCGAAGCGGATAAAGCCGAAGCGCTGGCCGCGCGTGAGACGGTCATGCGGCTTGGCATAGCACAGGATGCGGCGGGCGATCAGGCCGGCTACTTGTACGCAGGTGACGTCGGCGCCGCGGTCGGCACGGATCCACAGCGCATTGCGTTCGTTTTCGAGCGAGGCCTTGTCGAGCGCGGCATTGAGGAATTTGCCGCCGTAGTACCAACCCTTCTTCACCTCGCCATCCACCGGGCTGCGGTTCGAGTGCACGTTGAACACGTTCATGAACACGCTGATCTTCAGCGCATCGCGCCCGACGTAGGGATCGCGGGATTTTTCCACCGCGACGATGCGCCCGTCGGCGGGCGAAACCACGGCGTCGGGATCGTTTGGAACGTTGCGCGGCGGGTCGCGGAAGAACTGCAGGATGAAAAACGCCGCCAGCCAGAACGGAACCGACCACCATCCCCAGAAATACCCGACGATCAGCGCAACGGCGACTGCCGCGGCGAGGAAGAGCCAGCCTTCCCTGGCGATGATCGGGTGGGGATAGGACGTCACGAAGTTCGCCACGTGACCGGTGGCGAGTAACGTGTGACGAGAAAGGACACTGCGTCTGCCTCGGTATCAGCTGGCGTGGGGACCCGGTGCGCCGAGCGCCGTTTGCAGGTCACGTTTAAACCGTCACTTGTCACCCGTCACTCGTCACTCGTCACTAGTTCTTGGACTTGTCCACCAGCCGGTTGGCCTTGATCCACGGCATCATGTCGCGCAGCTTCTCGCCCACGACCTCGATCTGGTGCGCGCGGCCGATGCGGCGCATGGCGCTGAGTTTGGTTGCGCCGGTCTTGTTCTCCAGCAGGAATTCCTGGGCATAGGCGCCGGTCTGGATTTCCTTGAGGATCCTGCGCATCTCGTTGCGGGTTTCCTCGGTGATGATGCGCGGGCCGCGGGTGAAGTCGCCGTACTCGGCGTTGTTCGAGATCGAGTAGCGCATGTTGGCGATGCCGCCCTCGTAGATCAGGTCCACGATCAATTTCAGTTCGTGCAGGCATTCGAAGTAGGCCATTTCCGGCGCGTAGCCGGCCTCCACCAGCGTCTCGAAGCCGGCCTGGATCAGCGCGGTGGTGCCGCCGCACAGCACGACCTGCTCGCCGAACAGGTCGGTCTCGGTTTCCTCGCGAAAGTTGGTCTCGATGACGCCGGCCTTGCCGCCGCCGATCGCCGCTGCGTACGAGAGCGCCAGGTCGCGCGCTTTCTTCGACGGATTCTGGTGGATCGCGATCAGCATCGGCACTCCGCCGCCCTGCACGTAAGTCGAGCGCACGGTGTGTCCGGGCGCTTTGGGTGCGATCATCACCACGTCCAGATCGGCCCGGGGCACGACCTGGCCGAAATGGATGTTGAAGCCGTGGGCAAAGGCCAGTGCCGCACCTTTCTTGATGTGGGGTTCGACTTCGCTGCGATAAACATCGGCGATGTGCTCATCAGGCAACAGGACCATGACGAAATCTGCGGCCTTGACCGCGTCGGCGATGTCCTTCACTTCCAGACCGGCCTTCTTGGCCTTGTCCCACGAAGCACCGCCCTTGCGCAGGCCGACGGCAACCTTCACGCCGGAGTCCTTGAGGTTCAATGCGTGGGCATGGCCCTGCGAGCCGTAACCCAGGATGGTGACCTTCTTTCCCTTGATCAGACGCAGGTCCGCGTCTTTGTCGTAAAAGACTTTCATGTTCGCCTCTTGCTGTATATGCGGGATGGGTGAAGGGTGAAGGCGGGGAGTGATTAGGTAATTGAGCGATTGAGTGATTGAGTGACTGGTTTCAATCACCTAATTACTGAATCACCTAATCACCGATTCTTGGCCCCTCGCTCCTCACTGAACCTTAAGAATGCGCTCGCCGCGGCCGATACCCGAGGCGCCGGTGCGCACCGTTTCCAGAATTACGCCCCGTTCGAGCGCTTCGAGGAAGGCATCGAGCTTGCTCCCTGTGCCGGTGAGTTCGATGGTGTAAGCCTTGTCGGTCACATCGACGATGCGGCCACGGAAGATTTCCGCCATGCGCTTCATCTCCTCGCGGTCCTTGCCGGAGGCGCGCACCTTTACGAGCATCAGTTCGCGCTCGATGTGGTCGCCGTCGGACAAGTCCACCACTTTGACCACATCAACCAGCTTGTTGAGCTGCTTGGTGATCTGCTCGATGACGTCGTCGGAACCGCCGGTAACCACGGTCATGCGCGACAGCGACGGATCCTCGGTGGGTGCGACTGTAAGCGACTCGATGTTGTAGCCGCGCGCCGAGAACAAGCCGGCAACGCGAGACAACGCGCCCGGCTCGTTTTCCATGAGTAGGGAGATGATGTGACGCATTTGAATTAAACCAGGATCATCTCCGACAGGCCCTTGCCGCCGGGCACCATCGGAAACACGTTCTCGGTCTGGTCGGTGATGAAGTCCATGAAAACGAGGTCGTTCTTGCGGCCGAACGCCTCTTTGAGCGCCGGCTCCACGTCCTCCGGCTTGTCGATGCGCATGCCCACGTGGCCGTAGGATTCGGTCAGCTTGACGAAGTCCGGCAGCGCATCCATGTAGGACTCGGCGTAGCGGTTGCCGTGGAAGAACTGCTGCCACTGGCGCACCATGCCCATGTAACGGTTGTTGAGGTTGACGACCTTCACCGGCAGGCGGTACTGCTTGGCGGTGGATAGTTCCTGGATGCACATCTGGATGCTCGCCTCTCCCGTAACGCAGGCTACGGTCGCCTCCGGATAGGCGAGTTGAACGCCCAGCGCGTACGGCAGGCCCACTCCCATCGTGCCCAGGCCGCCGGAATTGATCCACCGGCGCGGCTTCTCGAACTTGTAGAACTGCGCCGCCCACATCTGGTGCTGGCCCACGTCGGAGGTCAGGAACAGGTCCATGTCCTTGGTCAGTTCGTAGAGCTTTTCCATCACGAACTGCGGCTTGATGATTTTCGAGCCGCGGTCGTATTTCAGGCAATCGCGGCTCCTCCACTGCTTGATCTGCGTCCACCAGGCCTTGGCCGCGGCCGGGTCCGGGCGTTCCCTGGCGGCAGCGAGCTGGCGATTCATCTCCTGCAGCACTTCCCTGACGTCGCCGACGATCGGCACGTCCACCCGCACGCGCTTGGAGATCGACGAGGGGTCGATGTCGACGTGGATGATCCGGCGGTCTTCCTGGAAGAAGTGCTTCGGGTTGCCGATCACGCGGTCGTCAAAGCGCGCGCCGATCGCCAGCAGCACGTCGCAGTTCTGCATCGCCATGTTGGCTTCATAGGTGCCGTGCATCCCTAGCATGCCGACGAACTGCGGATCGCTGGCGGGATAGCCGCCCAGACCCATGAGGGTGTTGGTACAGGGGAAACCGAGCGTGCGCACCAATTGCGTCAATTCGGCGGACGCGTTGCCGAGCACGATGCCGCCCCCGGTGTAGATCATCGGCCGCTTGGCTTCCATGAGCAGCTGGAGCGCCCTCTTGATCTGCCCGCTGTGTCCCTTCATCACCGGGTTGTAGGAGCGCATCGTCACCGACTGCGGGTAGAAGTACGCGGTCTTGGTGGTCTGTACGTCCTTGGGGATGTCGACCACCACCGGGCCGGGGCGACCTGTCGCGGCGAGAAAAAAGGCCTTCTTCATGGTGACCGCGAGGTCCTTGATGTCCTTCACCAGAAAGTTGTGCTTCACGCACGGCCGGGTGATCCCGACGGTGTCCACTTCCTGGAAGGCGTCCTGGCCGATGGCGTGCGTCGGCACCTGGCCGGTAACGATGACCATCGGGATGGAATCCATGTGAGCAGTGGCAATGCCGGTCACCGCGTTGGTCACGCCGGGACCGGAAGTGACCAGCACCACGCCCACTTTCCCGGTGGACCGGGAATAGGCATCGGCTCCGTGCACAGCCGCCTGCTCGTGGCGTACCAGAATGTGCTTGACCTTTTCCTGCTTGAACAACTCGTCGTACAGGGGAAGGACGGCACCGCCCGGGTAACCGAAAATGAACTCGACGCCCTCTTCCTGAAGACAGCGGATCGTAATTTCGGCCCCGGACAATTCGCTGGTAACGCCGGCGGTCAATTCCATCGAAATACCCTAAGTGGAGAAAATTGCTGCGAAAACTTGGCAAGATACCGGCAACGTGGGGGCCGGTCAAGGATGGGTTCTGCGCTGCAACGGAGGCGCAATCGGGTCGCCTCGATGGGGCCGGCGAGGGGTTTGCGGGGACTACTGGCGCGCGCGGACCCAGCGCTTCCAGGCGTCGAACAGGCTGGGGTCGCGCGCCGCGATCGCGGAACGCTGCCACAGCGTGTCGGCCCAGAAGTCATCCTGGGTGAGGCTGGACATCAGCCCCCCGGCTTCCTCCAGGATGAGCGAACCGGCGGCGTAATCCCAGAGCTTCTGCCCGCCATGGAGATAGACGTCGAAGCGTCCGGCGGCGACGTAGCACCACTCCAGCGTGCTGGCGCCGAAATTGCGCTGCGAGAAATAAGGCGGTGCGGCAACCAGTTCGCGCGCAAGCCGTCCAGGCAGGCGCTTGAAGTCGACTTGCGCCATGGCGTTGCGCAAGCGCGGCGCGTGCTCCTTGATCGGCAGGCGCACGCCGTTGAGGAAGGCGCCGCCACCCTTCTCGGCACAGAACACCTCGTCGGCGACCGGGTCGTAAACCACGCCCAGCACGCTCCTGCCCTTCTTCATCAGCGCCACCGACACGGCGAAATAGGGCAGGCCGTTGACGAAATTCGAGGTGCCGTCTATCGGGTCGACGCACCACAGTCCCTCGGCACCGGCCAGCCAGTATTCTGCTTGTTCTTCGGGCGTCATCTCCTCCGCAACGATCGGCCCGGAATAGATTTCCGGAAGTCGGTGGGACAGCGCCTCCTGGGTGGCGATGTCGGCTTCGGTGAACAGGCTGCCGTCCGACTTGCGCTGGTGCGCCACCTTCAGGTAACGCGGCATGACCTCTTCCTTCGCCACATCTTTCACCGTCGCGATCACGCGCTCGAGCATCCCGGGTGACGATTTCTTCAGCGCCGCTTCCATTTGATCGAGCATCCCATGCTGGGGACTTGATCCGCCGGACCGCGTCCGGTTTCCGCTACCGCCTTCATGGCGTCGAATAATTCGCGGCGTGCGTTCGCCACCGGCGCGGTGCGCGAGGCATCGATCCTGCCCCGGTACTGGAGTCCCAGGTCCTTGTCGAAGCCGAAAAAGTCCGGCGTGCACACCGCTCGGTAGGCTTGCGCGACCTCCTGGGTCTCATCAAAGAGGTAGGGAAACCGGAACTTGAAGTCGCGCGAAACTCGCTGCATGTTTTCGAAGGAGTCCTCCGGATAGTCGTTCGGATCGTTCGCACTGATCGCCACCGAGCCGATGCCCAGCGCCTTGAGTTCGGCGCAGTCGCGGATGATGCGATCGCGCACGGCCTTGACGTAGGGACAGTGGTTGCAGATGAACATGACCAGCAGCCCCTTGGATCCGCGTGTTTCGGCGAGCCTGTGGCGTTTGCCGTCGGTGCCGGGCAGGTCGAAGTCAGGCGCCTTCCAGCCGAATTCGCACACCGGTGGCAGCGCGCCCATCGTCTACGCCCCCAAGGAATTGCCGGTGCTGCCGCGCGCTGTTGCCGGACGCCGCGCAGAAATCCTGTGACCAGAACCTTGTTGCATGGCAAAATCTTAACATGAATAAGGAGTTGCATAAGAAATCTGCGGCGAAATCCGGCGCGCGGTTCTACTTTCCCGGCAAGCTCGGCAACGGCTCGGAGGTGCGTCTGCCTGCGGAAGCCGCGCACCACGCGGCGCGGGTCCTGCGTCTCGCCGTGGGCGAACCGGTCACGCTGTTCGACGGGCACGGCGGCGAGTTCGAGGCGCGCATCATCCGCATGGACCGGGGCGAGATGACGGTCAAGACCGGTGCACACCTCACCGTCGAGCGTGAAGCGCCGCTCGACATCCTGCTCGCGCAAGGGCTCTCGAGCGGGGATCGCATGGACCTGACGTTGCAGAAGTCAGTGGAACTGGGCGTCGCGGCGATCCAGCCGGTCACCACCGAGCGCAGCGTCGTGAAGCTTCGCGACGAACGTGCGGCGCGCCGCGCCGAGCACTGGCAAAACCTGGTGATCTCCGCCTGCGAGCAGTGCGGCCGCAACCGCGTGCCGCTGGTCGCGCCGTTGCTGAGTCTCGGCGAGTGGCTGGGGCAACTGACCCAGCCCGGCGACGAACTGCGCCTGATGCTGTCGCCGCATGCGGCTGTCGCGCTGCGCGAACTCGCGCCGGCGCGCGG
>JACXTT010008476.1_pt1 | contig 14249 bp, 7 predicted proteins | sample 9270951 | NCBI WGS metagenome assembly JACXTT01 (sample SAMN15532306, study PRJNA645909) | rock metagenome | isolation source: weathered quartz diorite | place: Puerto Rico | collected 2017-06-21 | reverse complement strand
GTGGCTCGATTGGTTGCGATTCGCCAGCCGCTGAGTAAGCGCATCTCCGGTCGTGATCGGGACCTCTTTTCGGTCCCGGAAGATTTCGACGCGCCGCTGCCCGAAGACATTGTGGCCGAGTTTGAATCGTGAAGCTCTTGCTCGACACCCACGTATGGCTCTGGTGGAATACGGAACCGGAGCGACTCTCAGCCGCAGCGCGGCGACAAATTGGAGACCCGCGCAACGAAGTCTTTCTCTCGGCGGCGAGTGTGTGGGAGATCGCAATCAAACAAAGGCTGGGAAAGCTGCCGTTACCGGAGCCTGTTTCTTCGTACATCGCTCGACGGTTGGCAACGGACGATGTACAGCCTCTTTCTATTAGCGTCGACCACGCTGCGGGAGTAGAAACACTCGAACTTCGCCACCGAGATCCGTTCGATCGCCTTCTGATAGTCCAGGCGAGACACGAAGGCCTTCGTCTGTTGACCGCAGACGATCAGGTGCTCGCCTATGGAAGTCCAACAGTTGACGCGCGCTCGCGGTAAAAAGGCGTAGAACATCGACTGCGTCCCATCCTCAAGATACCGTGCGCTTCAACCATGATTAGGTTGCGGCTTCCAAAAACGCCGCCCGCGCCGACCCTGACGCGCATGGTAGAATCCGAGCACCCAAAACCGTGAATACCGCAATTCGATCAAGCTTTAGGGCGATAGCCTCGTTGCTGGCGCTGTGCGCTGCAATTCTTGGTGTACCGCCTTCACAACTGGAGAAGACAACCGACACCACCACACCGCTTGTCGCAGATGTTCCGGCGGAGCGCGAGTTGGCGGGCGGCGCGAAGCACAGTTACTGGATCGCATTAGCGGATGGAGAATCCGCCGCCGTCGTCGTCGAGCAGCAGGGGATCGACGTTCTAGGACGGTTCCTCTCGACAGATGGAAGTCTGATCACGGAATTTGATTCCGAAAGCCGCGTCAACGGCACAGAGCGAGCCGATCTTGTTGCAACGGCTTCGGGGAACTACAAACTCGAAATTGAGGCCAGGTACAAAGTATCGGCTGCAGGGCGCTACAAAGTCGTCGTCACAGGATTGCATCGCGCCACCGAACAAGACCGCCTGCTGCAAGAGGCGCGCAAGCTTCACGCCGAGGCTCAGCGATTGGCCAACTCCGGAAACTACGATCAGGCCGGCACCGTCCTGGACAAAGCGCTGAAGATTCGCGAACCCATCACTGGCCTAGATCAGGCGGAGGCGGCGCGTTCGCTGTTGTTGATGGGAAATATCTATTACTACCGCAGCGAGTACTCCAACGCCGAGTCGACGTATATCAGGACATGTGCCATATTCGAAAAGACGGTCGGTTCGACTAGTCCGTTGTTGGCCACGTGCCTCAACAACCTGGCCAGTCTGTATCTCATAAAAGAAAACTTCGTGAAGTCGGAGACCATTCACCAACAGGCTCTGGCAATCCGAGAGAAAGAACTCCCAGCGGAACACCCCGATATCGCGCAATCACTCGGCAATCTCGCCAACGTTTATCTAACGAAAGGCGACTTTGTCAGCGCGGAACCCCTCTACGTGCGAGCGTTGGTCATCAACGAAAAAATACTCGGGCTGGATCACGTCAATCTCGCCGCCCCGCTCAACAATCTGGCGCAGACTTACGTTAAGTTAGGAAACTTCGAACGTGCCGAAGAACTATTCCGGAGGTCTCTGAACATCCGGGAACAAAAGCTCGGCGCCGATCACCCCGATGTAGCGCTTGTGCTGAGCCGATTGGGATTGTTGTATTCCGACAAACGCGATTATGCGACTGCCCAGGACTATCTGAAAAAGGCGCTAGCGATTTATGAGAAGAGGCTTGCTCCAAATCACTCCCTGATTGCGCTGGCCCTGCACAATCTCGGTTTCGTGGCTTATCTTCGACGTGACTTCGACGTTTCGGAAAGCTTCTACCAGCAAGCCCTTCGCGTAAGAGAAGCATCAGTCGGGCCCGAACACGCGCAGACCGTTCTCACGATTGGCAATCTGGAGGCGGTCTACGTTGCAAAGAAAGACTACGTTCGAGCTCTCGCGCTGCAGTCGCGCGTGATTGCAGCGACTGAAAACAATATCGCTTTGAATCTCGCCGCCGGTTCTGAACGCCAGAAGCTTGCTTATCTTGCGGGGCTCAATGGACAGTTCAATGAAACTGTTTCTCTACATGCTCTGCACATGCCTGACGATCCTGTGGCGCTCGAACTGGCCGCCTCCGTCGTGCTGCAGCGGAAGGGACGCGTTTTGGATGTCGTGTCCGACAGTTTCGCCGCCCTCCGGCGCCGATCGAGCGCCGGCGACCGCGCATTAATGGACGAGTTGAATCAAGCAACCGCATCACTCGCAACGCTGGTGTTGGACGGCCCGCAAAAAATGACGCCGGCCGAATACGAGTCGCATATCCAGACGCTTCAGAAACAAAGGGAGACCCTGGAAAATGAGGTTGCGCGGCGCAGCGCGGGCTTCTATGAGCAATCGCATCCATTGGCGCTTTCGGAAATTCAGTCCGCAATTCCGGACGAAGCCGCCTTAATTGAATTCGCCGTTTACCGGCCGCCGAATCCGTTTTCCGAACAAAACTCAGAGCCTCATTACATCGCTTATATCGTGAGAAAGAATGGCGCGCTTCGTTGGAAGGAGCTTGACGATGCCAAAGTCATTGACGAAGCCGTGACGAACCTGCGCAAAGCGCTGCGCGATCCGAAGTCGCGCGACGTTCTAACGGTCGCGCGGCAAGCCGATGCGAAAATCATGGAGCCGATCCGGGCGTTGACCGGCAACGCAACGCAACTTTTGATCTCTCCGGACGGATCGCTCAACTTGATTCCCTTCGAAGCTCTTGTCGACGAGCACGGGAAGTATCTCGTCGAGAGTTATTCCTTCACGTATCTCACCAGCGGTCGTGACTTGATGCGTCTCAACGTGGCCCGTCCGAGTCGCAGCGGGCCTGTTGCATTTGCTGCCCCTTTATTCGATGGCGCCCAGCCGCCCCAGTCATCACAGCTGAAGACGCGAGGCCGCCGGGGGAATGAAGCCACGAGAAAAGGCGCCCTCGCAAACATCGGAGCGGATTTCAACTCCATCTATTTTGCTCCGCTTGACGGAACCAGGCAGGAAGTCCTCGCCATTAGAGCGTTGTATCCGAACACCACGGTGTTTGAGCGGGAACAGGCTACCGAAGCCGCACTGAAGCAAGTCGCGGCACCACAGTTCCTTCACATCGCGACTCATGGTTTTTTCCTGCCCGCCGATGCCGCTGAGACCTCCCAACTGGAGAACCCGCTGCTGCGGTCGGGCCTGGCCCTGACCGGCGCGAACCTTCATTCCGGCGACGGCATTCTGACCGCATTGGAGGCGTCCGGTTTGAATCTCTGGGGCACCAGGCTGGTCACGCTCTCCGCTTGCGACACCGGCGTCGGTGAAGTGTTGAACGGCGAAGGTGTCTACGGCTTGAGACGCGCGATCGTGCTCGCCGGTGCTGAAACGCTGGTGATGAGTTTGTGGCCGGTGAGCGATGCAGTGACTCGTGACATGATGATCGCCTACTACCACGGACTCCAGCGCGGAGTGGGCAGAGGCGAGGCATTGAGACAAGTTCAACTTCAAATGCTGCACAACAAGACTCGCCAACATCCCTACTATTGGGCGAGCTTCATCCAATCTGGAGCGTGGTCGCCCCTTGAAGACGCCGGGGGCCACTCGCGTGGCTGAAAGTGCTCGTCGACTATGAGGTGATTGACGCCGGGAGGCAGGACCTGCAGCGTTTTCAGAAATTCGATCAGCGAATCGCTGTCGTAGTCCGAGAGCCTCTGGAACGCGCGGCGTTCCGGCAAGGCTTCGCCATTGTGCGCCAGGACAGCCTGGCGCATGGTTGTGAACAGGCCATGGTGAAAGTACGGCGGCTCGTTGGCAGTTCCCCACAGCCGCCTCGTGAGGAAACGCCGATTGCCGCCGGTGAACTTCGGCGACCAAACGAACCAATTCATATCCAGCGCCTCCGCCTCGGCGGACTCATTCGGATCGGTGATGTCGTGCAGTTTGAGATCGGTGTAAGCCGGTACAATCGTAACTTTCCGGTCGGGCAGCAGCGGAGTCAGCCGCGGCTGCGGAAGATCGGAACGCGATAGATCCATCGTTAGTGTCATTGCCTCGCCTGCGCGCAGGTTCGTCGGCGGATTGTAGGGATTGGGTTCCGAGTAAATCCACCCGTCGTTGTCGAGCGTCAACGCGGGAACATGACACCGCGCGCATCCGATCTCCGCAAAAGTTTGTTCGCCGTTCAGAACCGCGGCTTCGATTTCGGAGTCTCTCGGGATGACACGTCCCGGCACGGCAAGCGCAGCCTGATACATCGAGACGGCTGTAACATCGGCGCGAGTCATTTCATTGAAGAAGCCGTCGCCGTCCAGATCCGTGTCGCGGCCGAAGCGCTCGGTCGTTTGGATGCCGTGATGGTGGTTATACGCGTTATTGGAAAACTCTCGGAGCGATACGACATTGCCGGCCTGATGCCACGGCCGGATGACCAGGGTCGGACGATCCAGCGGCGTCGGTGATACCAGGCTCAATCGCGGAAGGCCCTCGACCTGCGATGTGTCCCACGTCGCATCGCTGCGCCGCGTGAGCTTGCCGAAGTAAATACCTTTCGTCCACAACTCTGCGGATTTCCCGAGCTGGAGCCGGTCGCGAATCGCTTGAAGATCGGCGGTCATCTGCCGCGCCAGCATTTCAATGTAGCCGGCGCCGAAGAGGCCCGTCGTTGCGCGCAGGTTGGACATGCTTTGCAACGATGTGAAACGGCCGTTCTCGTCGGCAGAGCCTCGCGTGGGAATCTTGTCGCCGGGATCGAAGGTCGCGAAATCGAACCGCTGACCCAGCACGAAAACACTCGTCACAAAATCTCCGCCGCCTCCCGAAATTCCATACGGTGCATTGTGACAGCCGGCGCAGGAATTGGAATCTGGAGCCGAAATCCGGTTGAACGCGCGCGGCCCAACCAGCGGAGATGCCGGATCGCTCAGTTGTTTGCCCGTACCCTTGCTCAGTGGCCGGCCGCCGCCTTCCTGTTCTGTCCAGTTCGCGTTGAAGAGAAGCTTGCCGTGCTCGATCAGTTCGGGAATCGAAAGCTGGAACTCGGTGTCATCCGGCAAATGACGCGGAACTGAAATCTCGCGGCCGATTCGCGATTGCATCGCGAGGACGAGGAAAAATCTGATGACGACTGAGAACATCTTCTAAAAGCCTGCCAGACTTCCGTATCCGATGGCGGTCTTGCTGTTGTCGCCCCGGCTCAGATAGAGAACACTGATGGGTTGTGACGCGGTCATCAGATGGATCGAAGTGACAAGGCCGACGATCGCTTGCTGATAGAGTCCTCCCGGCAATGGCACGAATCCTGTCACAGGAGCACCGTCCAACGTGATAGACGAAACCGCGGCGTTCGGAGCGATGACGATCGCGTACTTGTGCGTCGTGCCCTCGCCTTCCACCCAGAAGCGGAACGATTGATTGTTGAACGCGCTCACCGGGATCGTCTGGATTTCCAGCGAGTCGCCGGGCGTCGAGCCGCTCGCGTACTGAATGACCGAGAACGGCTGCGCGCTCGTGTAGCGCGTCGCAGGAGCGTTCAGGAATTCTCGGAACTCACCCTGGTTCAAAGTGAACGTCATTTGAGTTGCTCCCTGAGTCGCCGTTACCGTCGTGTTGTTCCTTGCCGCGAGTACCCGCACGATATCGCTGCCCGTCGTCTGCGGCAGCGGCACCGAATAGAACTCCGTGCCGTAGAGAGTTGCCACCGGAAGCATCATTTCAGAAATGGAATCTCTCTCTGGGATCTGCGCCGCGCAGGCATTGGAAGGCGCGCCTGGCAGGTTGGCGCAGTCGCTGCCTGCAATAACGCCGACCGGCTTATCGCTCGTGATCCGCGAACCGGTAACATCGCCTGGATTCGCGCACCGGTACTGATACGTCTGCCCCTGACTGAGAAGGACCTGGATCGGAACTCCAGCCGGACTCCCGCCGATACTCGCGCACCGCGGCACAATCGTGACCGTCGTATTGTTCTGGCTGGCAACGACCAGGAATTCGGAATAAAACCCGCTGCGTGCCTGGTACGCCGCGGCAAAGTATTCGGTCCCCAACTCGGAGGTGGGAATGGCCACATACTCGCTGCGTGAGTTTCCGGCAACGGCCTCGAAGAAGACCACGACGTCGGCATTGCTAGTGATGTGAATCGCCTTGTTCTCCACAACCTGGTTCGAATTGACAGTCAACAAAGGCGGCAGACTCACCGTGGCGCCCGGGGGCCCCACACTGGGCAGGTTCGAGGTGAGCCCCGGGCCGGTGATCGAGACGGGGGTCACGGTGTCCGACAAGATGCGTAGCAGCATGATCGGCGCGGCGTAGTCCTGCGCGGCGATCCAAAAGTCGCGGCCCTTGTTGGTCGCGGCCGCAACGATGATGTTGCCTATCGACGTAATTCCTCCGCGGACCGCCGGAACAGCATCCGAGCGTCCCGTTAGTGTCTTTCCATTCAAAACAATGCTCGCGGAGCACCGGAGGGGTCCCGCGATGGTGGAAATGCCGAAGATGGAAAATGCGCCGTTGGCATTCGTCGAGCCATTCATGCCCAGGCAGGTCACAGCAGCTCCTGCAATGGGTCCACCTGAAGCGTTCGTGACGGTGCCGGCCGCTGTCGTCAGCGGATCGGGAATGACGTTCACCAGAACAGGCACCGCCGTTCCGATATTTCCTGCGAAGTCGGTCGCGCGCGCGCCGATCGTCAGGCTGCTCGCGGCGGACACAAAGACATCCACTTCATAAGGAAAGCTGGTATCGGTGAACACGACCTGGCCGTTGACCAGGAAATCCACCGACGCCACCGCGACATCATCCGTAGCCTGCGCCTTGATCGAAAGCGGGTCGCCGTTAACCGCGCTGCTGCCGGACGGTGGCGAAACAATCGAGACGACGGGCGGAATACCGCCGATGTCCTCGACGACAAGATACTTTCCGATGTAGAGCCGGCCGTCTCCGGTCGCAATGTTCTCGCCGAGAGTTTTGCCGGCCGTGAGATAAACATATCGGCCGTCCATGGCGATGCCGGTGCCCTCGTCGTCGCGGTAATTGGCGAAGCTCAGTATCGCTCGTGGCACCGGCGACTGCGGTGCAGATACATCGATCAGCGGCACTCCGTTCACAAAGAAGACACCCGCTCCCGCCGCAAAGCCGCCGGTCATTGCAAGGTCCACAAGCCGGCCTCCCGTGTTGAGTGGAGTGGATGACGTGATGACGGGATTCATCGGATCCGCGAGGTTGACGGAGGTGAAGCTGCGGTTGAAGTCCGCAAGGAAGGCATACGTGTTCTGGACAGCCACATCGCGAACATCTCCGCCGGCCAGTGTGCCAATCACCAGCGGCCCTGCAGGATTGCTGACGTCGACCACGCGCAGTCCGAGCGTGCCAAGCGCTACGACAGCGATCCGCCGAAACACATCGATATCGACGCCTTTCGCGACGCCGCCTAGCGCAACGGATCCCAACAGAAATGGTGCGGCAGGATTGCTGACGTCGAGGATGACAAGCCCGCTCGCTCCATTTGCGATGTAGGCGCGCGCGCCGCGAACGACGACGTCCCATGCCTCGCCCGACGTGAAGAATGTGGCCGCCAACACGGGGGCGAGCGGATTCGCAATATTGACGATCTGTAAACCGGACGAGCCGTCGGCAATATAGGCAAAGTTGCCGGCAATCTTGACGTCGTTAGCGTTCCCTGGTGTGTCCAGCGATGCAACGATTGCGGGATTGCTTCGGTCCGCAATCTGCACAACCTGCAAACCTGCCGCCCCTGCCGCGACATATGCGAAATTGCCGCTGACGTCGACGGCATTGGGATAACCGGGAATTGCTATGAACGACAACGGCACTGGAGTCACGTTGGTGACGGTTCCATTTGCCGTTGCTGTGAAACCGCTATTGCTGACCGTAATCGTGCAGCTGCCGCTGGCGCTGCCGTACACTCGTCCGTCTTCAGCCCCGAAATTGCACGACGACAGGTTATCGGAAACATAATTCGTACCGCGCAGCCGAGACGTCAGGTTGATCGTTCCGCCGAGCTTGAACTCGCCGGTCACGGTCAACTGCTGAGATGCCTGGCCCTGAATCGAATTCACATTGATGATGAACACCGCGGGGGCGACCGTGATCTTCTTCAGTGCAGCAGCGAGGTTCGTGCTTGAAGGGTTGGTGGGATCGCTGCCTGAAGCGATCTCAACGTTGTCCGGAATGCCGTCGCCATCGGTATCGGCCAGCAGCGGATTCGTGATGTAACCGTCCCGGCCCGCCGTGACTTCTTCGCCATCGCTGATCGTGTCGCCGTCTGTGTCGGGATTCCGCAAAGCGGTGCCGTAAAAAACTTCTTCGCGGTTGTTGAGTCCGTCGTGGTCCGCGTCATCGAGCGAGTCGGTCGGGTCATTCGGATTGAGGCCTTCGCGCAACTCAACATCGTCCGGGATGCCGTCGCCGTCCGAATCGCCTGACAGTACGACGTTGATTTGCAGCAGCCCTTGCGCTCCTTCGTGCTGCGCCTGGACGACCACAATTCCACTGGCTCGAGCTGTAACGATGCCATCCGCTGATACGTGGACGAGGTTTGAATTCGTCACCGAATACCGGGTGCCGGTGCCGGCCGTCGTCAGATTCTGCTGGCTCCCGTCCACATACTTACCGATGACGGTGAGCGGCACCGTCTGGAAGGCCTGAGTGAGCGTCGTGACCGGTGCCGACAGCACGAGCGTCGTGGGAATGGGAATGACGGGACCGAGAATAATCTTCGGCACATTCACCGAGCCGCCCGCAGGAAGAGTGAAGAGTTCGGATTGGCCCGTTCGCGTCATTCCGTTTTCGACACATGTCGCTCGAGCCCGGACCGGACCGAAATTCGCGGGTACGTTCGGCAACAGCCACGTCCCGTCGGACTTCACCTGAACGGTCCGATTGAGCACGCTCACGACGCAGTTCTCATTGAGCTGAGCGTACGCCGTGAGCCATCCGATGAACTGCAGTACGGCGGCGCACACGAGGGTAATGCTCCAACGAGTTCGGTGCTGTAGTGAAGGCCTCATCGCTTGCTCTTGCGTTCAATTCGAATGTCCACACTGTTTGATTTATGAACCCTTACGGAAGCATGTCCTTCGATATTCCGTACCGCTGCGAGGCGGGCCTGCAATTCGTAACTGCCCGGTGGAAGGTCCGGAAATTCTTTGACGAGAAGAGCGAATGCCTTTTGCACGCCGGGGTCGAGCACGACTGCGTCTGCGCGCGGCCGCCGCGAGGTGCTTTCGTATTTGAACTGGTAACGATCCATGCCGCGCTCGTCCCAGATACTCAGTCTGAACGGGACGTTCCCCGGAGAAAGCGGTATCGAGACCGTCGCATCTCCGAGATTCTTCATCGTGACCAACACTTCGAGACCGCCTGCGGTGATCTGGTAATCCAGTGCAAGTTGAATCCTTGACGGCTGCCTGTCTTGGGGAAATCCCGCAGTGCCGCCTCCGATGATGGAGGCCAGCAAGACCAGCGTCATAAACGAACATCGTTTCGGAATCATGGGCAGTGCCATCCGTTGATAATCTTTTTCAAACCCAGGTCGACGAGTGTTTGAAGATAGGCTTCGGCGGTGCGCTGGGCATCGTAGACTTCGAGATTGTGAATTCCGTTCTCGTCGGGAGGGTGATCTCCGAGGGCATCCCAAGCCGTGGCCACGTCGTTGAACGCGGTGTTCACGGCCTTGGTGAAATTCGGCAGCGCCTTCAATTGCGTTTTGGCCTGATCCGCGGTCGCGCCACATTGGTACGGAACGGAAAGAGCCTGGACATCGAACTGGAGTTGGGGAAGGAATCCTGCCCATACTTCCTTCAACTGCTCGACATGCTTTCGTTCATGCGCTTCGACCGCCGCGAGTTTGTACCAGGTTCGCGGAATGGCGTCTTCGGTGGTTTGACGGAGGTCACTCTCCATCTTGCAGAGGATCTCCTCGGTCGTTGCAAGATCGGCTTTCGCCTCCGACACGCCGTCAAGCAATCTGTAGAAGATCGAGTAATCCTGCCCCACGGAAGTGACTGTTGACTTCCACGAGTTGCTGGCCTTGTCGTAGTACATTCCGATGTCGGCAAGCACACCCAAAACATGTACTCGGCCCCACTGCCCCTCGTCTGCGGGCTGAGGGGCGATTTGGAACTCATGAAACTGGACCTCCGTCACTTCCGGCGGGGGCGTGGAGGAAGGCAGCCCCGTACAGCGTCCGTTGCCAAGGCAGCAGCCGTTGCCGCCATTGCAGGTGGTGACGGCAGGATTCGGAACGCACGAATTCCCAACGCACTTCGCGCATTCGCCGCAATCGGCGGCAGTGCCGGCGGGATTCGGATTGCCGCCGCAATGCCAGCCTGCCTTGAGAATGCCGACTCCGGCATCCGATGCCACATACGAACCGTCGGCGCTGACGGTGGCCGAACCAATCGCAACGAATGACGCCAGGTCGTGATCGTACGAGTACATTTCGGTTTTCGAGTTGGGCGCCAGCCGATCGACGTTCGGAAATGTGATCGCGGCCGGCGGATTGAATGTCGTACCTGCAGGCTGGATGGTGACGACGTAACGCGGCTGTTGGCCGAAGCCGGGAACCATCGGCACCTTGTCCGGATGCACGGGCGTCACCGAGATGCAGCCCGTCTTCGACCCGCCCGCGAAAGTCGCGGCACCGGGCTGGACCGTCAAAGTGAATCCAGGCGACGATGCGCTTCGCAAAACACCGCCGGTTGTGGCGGTGACGCAGAGCTTGGCCTGAGGATCGAGTTCCGGAAGGTAAATAGGCATGCCCACTGTGTTGTCCTGCCCAGCGACGGTCACGAGGTCGTATTCGAGAGTGGGATATTGTTGGGCGGTTTGACTGGCCGTTGTGCCGTCCGCCATGAGTTTGAAGAACCCCACCGGACTCGGCATGATTTTGAAAACGCCGTTCACATCCGTCAGGACAGGTGTGGCCACCTGGACCGGCTGGTTATTGCTGCTTCCGAGGTTCAACTGGAACAGCCGCATCGTGACGTTGGGAATCGGTCTGTTCGTGTTGTCCAGGACAACGCCGCTGATCGAGGTCTGATTCGCATCACCGGGCACTTTCGCCGAAGCTGTAAACACGATGGGCAAACCGGCACTGCCGGCAACGGCCGCCTCGACGCGGTTGTTGTCCTGGCCGGGTTGTGAGCCGAGCGTCAGTAGTGCCAAGGCGCGTCCATCGCCGTCGGTGATGCGCTGCACCGAAGCGGTGCCACCGATGTTTCCCCCGCCTTCGCGAACCGTGAACGTCACCGTGACACCGGCGAGCCGGTTGTAGCCCGCATCCGTCACGACGGCCACAAAAGGCAGAGCAAGCGATTGACTGACGGCCCCAAACTGGTTGTTGCCGGAATCGATGTTCGCCATCGATGCGACGCCCGGATTCCCCGAAGCCGTAAAGACAGTCGTACCCTGGAATCCCGCGGCAAAGGCTTCGACGGTGTTGTTTCCTGCTCCTGCCCGCGTGCCGAGCGTCCATTGAGCCTGCGCTTCACCATCGGCGTTCGTATTCACCACGATGATGCGCGGTTGGTTGGTTCCCGGCTGCAAGTAACCGTTATTCGTCACAACCTTGAACGTCATCGGTGCATTCGCAACCGGAGCTGTACCGTTCAGCAATTGCACGCGAAGCGGCGCCGGCAACGTGGAGCCGATCGTGCCCGATTGATTGTTGCCGGAAACGGTCCGAATGATCCGTGCGCCAGGCAGCTCCCGTGTGACGGCAATGTTCGAAGTCGCGCTGTTGCCGGTCTGGTCTGTCGCGATGACCTGAATGTTATTGGACCCAATCTGCAACGGAACTCCGGCGGCGGAGTATGTCCGATTGCGCACCACGGCGCTGATGCCGTTCACGGTGACTCGTGCCTGCTGGGTGTTGACAGTGCCCACGACAATATCGTTCACGATCCCAGTTACCGTAACCGTGGAGTCTATCGTCGTCGAGCCGTTCACCGGCGACTCCACGGTGACGTGAGGAGGCGTGGTATCGAGTGTGATCTGAATGGATTCAGTGCTCGTCGAACCATTGCTGTTCGCGGCCACGGCCGTGATCGTGTTGTTGCCTTCCTGCAGCGGGATGCTGGCTTGAAACGCGTTCCCCGTTCGCGTCGCCTGAATGCCGTTGACGTTGACGGCTGCATTGAGATCGCTCGCCGTGCCTGTGACGATGATCGGGCTGGTGTTGACGAAAGCGAGGTTGGCAGGTTGAGTGATCGACAGCGTGGTATTGACGGTTCCCGTGACCGTGAACGTCAACGGTGACGAAAAAATGCGCAGGACCTTTCCCTTAATCGCCGCCGACACTCGAAACGTTATCGAACCGGGACTACGCTCGAAGATCGCTAATCGCAGGGTGAACACGCCGTCGCTTGCGACGTCATCCCCGGAGAGGCCGTCATCATGCAGGTCCCCCACAATAGCCACAACCCGACCTTGCGCATCCAGCCTCTGCAGATTGACCGATGCCGGAATGAGACCCGGATCGGTAATTTGCGATGTGATTGTAACGGTTGCACCGATACCGGCTGGAGTACTCGTTGGAGACAGAGCCGTCGGTCCAATGGTCTGCGCCGCCGCCAGCGCAGTGCTGAAGTACACGATTGTGAGAAACGTCGATCCGGTGCCTAACGCTCGCTTCATGAGAGCCTCCAATAACGCCAGCCGCCTGCCGTCGAAACCAACCCGATTGCCAACAGCGTCACCGATCCCGGTTCCGGTACGGACGTAGGCGGACCGGGAAGAATCGTGAGGTTGTCCATCACGAAAGACTCGCCGGCCGGATTGCCGGTAATGCGGACTGAATAGATTCCCGTTTCGAAGCTCAGTTGCAGGAGTTCATTCGTGAGTCCGCCGGCGTTCGAGTTGAACGAAGACTGGACAAATCCGAGAAGCGTGTCTGTCGCATCAAACGCTTCGATCTTTAACGCATGGTTGTAAGTGAAATAGGCGCCGAAGCTCAGCACCGCCGACTGAAACACAGTCGTCATCGGACCGCCGAAATCGAGAACGACGTTCGTGCCGGAAAACGGTGGAAAGTCGTCGGCGTTTAACGAGATTCCAGCTGTCGCAACCAACGCATTCGTGAACATCATTCCCGGAAGCTGGTCCGTTAAGAGATCGCCGTCGAAGAAGTCTTCGAAGTCGAACACGATCGGATCGGCGAAAGTGAGTCCGGGCGCCAATAGAAACAGTGCCAACAAAAGAACTGGTATCCGCCGCATCGAGAACGCTCCTCCAGGAGGATAAGCATTCTTTGGAAAAACCTTTCAGGCAGCTGTCGTGCCCGGCGCCTTTTGTCCAACACAAACAAGAATGGCCACAACAAAGCGCAAGAAACCACCAACGCCAAAGAATTCCTCACATCTTTTGTGTTTTTTTGTGCCTTTTTGTGGGTCGTTTTTCTGCTAGTGGCGGATCTGTGAGGAGATGCTGTTGAGTTCGTACACCTCGCAGTTGCCTCGCTCTCGCTGAAGTCCCGCGTCGGGATTGGTGTTACGCCGCAACGTTCGTGTGGGCAACACCCACGGCTTCACCAGTACCTCAGGGTCTTCAACCGTGAGTCGGAGTGGAAGAAACCACCGCGCCCCAGCCATGTCGTATCGACGAAGCGCAGTTACCGTCCTGGGACTGGTGTTAGGCCGGCCTTCAGGATCGTCGCAGCCGCTTCGGTCGATGCGAGGAATCGGATCAGAGCTCTGGCGGCCTCGGGCTGTCGGGCCGTGCTGGTGAGTGCCCCCGCGAATGAAACGTCCGGCTGAAGCTCGGACGGAATCGAGCCGACGAAAGTAACACCAGGAACGTTTATCAGCTCGCTGACCTGCTGAAATCCAATCTCCGCCTCGCCGCGCGCGACGACTGCGGCTACTGGCTCGCCGGATGGCGGCCCGCGCACCTTTCGACTCTTGCCGGCCACTTGGTCCGCCACGCCGAGCTTCGCAAACAAGATCGTCGAAAGATAGATGCCGCTGGCGCTGTCGGAGTACGCGATCGACTTCACCGCAAGCAGCACCTTCCGGAACGACTCGACGCTGCGGATATCCGGCTTCGCCGCTCCAGCACGCACAACCATGCCGACCTGCGAGCGGGCGAGTAGAATCTTGCGGCGGGCCCGCACCAATCC
>JACXTT010008475.1_pt1 | contig 14250 bp, 11 predicted proteins | sample 9270951 | NCBI WGS metagenome assembly JACXTT01 (sample SAMN15532306, study PRJNA645909) | rock metagenome | isolation source: weathered quartz diorite | place: Puerto Rico | collected 2017-06-21 | reverse complement strand
CGCTCAAGCACGTGGTGTCGGGAACGCACACGCTGACGGCCACCAAGGCTGGGTCTTCCTACCCTGATGCGGTGCGCATCGTCGGTCAGTCTGCCGATGGCCCGAACGTGGGCAACATCTGGGGCGTGGATCTGGTGCAGGGCGGTGGCGCGACGCCCGCTGTTCTCCCCGCGCCTCAAAGCCTGGAAGTGAAAATCGGATCCGATGCCACCTTCACCGCTGGCGCGACAGGCATGGGTCCGCTCCATTTCCAATGGAGCAAGAATGGAACCCCTGTCGGCACTGATGCACCGTCCTACACCCTGACGGGTTCGCAGTCGGCAGATGACCAGGCCCAGATCACGTTGAAGGTGACTGGCAGCCAGGGGCAGATCACGAGCGCCCCAGCGACTTTGTCGGTGACCTATCTCTACAATGGCGCCTTTGAATACGGCGAGAGCGGTTGGTCGATCTCCAACTCTGGGATCGTGATGGGAGATGGCGTCTACAGCCAGGTCTCTCCCCACGGAGGAGCCCAGTGGCTCGGCCTGGGAGATTGGAGCAACCCCGCTACCGATTACGCCGTGCAGAGTGTCGCCATTCCGGCGAACGCCACCGGCGCTGATTTGAGCCTTTGGATGGGCATCGGCAACATGGCCTCGACGCCCGCAGGTGCGACGAACACGTTCAACCTCAAGGTGATGAACGCCGCCGGCAGCACCGTGCTGCAAACCCTCCTCACGCGGGACAACACTCAGGCCCAGCTCTCTGGGGGCAAGGTGGTGTGGAACGCGTACGGTCCCTTCGATCTCAAAGCCTACAAGGGCCAGACGGTGAAGATTCGCTTGGAGTCCGTGCAGCCCGGAGGCTCCAAGACGGGCACGATCTTCGCGATCGATGATGTGAAACTCGCGATCACGGTGCCCCACGGCCCCACCGCGACGGTGGCTGGGTCACCTCTCACGTTGGTTACCGGTGGCACTGCTTCCTTCAAGGCGAACGTGGCCAATTCCGTCTCCGACAACCGCGTGGATTGGTCGGTGAACGCCTCGGGCGGCACCTTCAATCCGGTGCGCACGGCCGGTGATGGCATGGCCTCCACGCTCTTCACGGGCTCCGCCACGCCCGGGACCTACACCGTGACCGCCATGCCGGTGGAAGCTCAGGGCACTGCGGGCACCACGGTGGTGAATCTCGTCGCGCCGACGTCTGTGAACGTCAACCTCTCCAGCAGCGCCACGCTGGTGCCTTTGGGAACCGTAGTGACGCTGAACGGCTCGGCTTCGGTGCTCACCAACACGGCCGTGACGTGGAGCAACAGCGGCGGCTCCTTCAGTGCGACTTCCGCGAACCAGGCCACCTGGTCCGCGAGCTCTGCGGGCATCTACACCCTCACCGCTACCAGCGCCGGAGCGCCGACGCGCAGCGCGTCCACCCAAGTGCAGGTAGTGGATACGAGCACGGTCGCCCTTCAGCTCACGCCCAGCGCAGCCACCCTTCTTCCTGGCGCCTCGCAGGCCTTCCTCGCCTCGGGCGATCTGGGATTTGGCGTGAACTGGGCATTGAGCGCCGGTGCAAACCACGGCTCCGACACGACGACGGCCACCACCGTCAGCGTTCCCGCTCTGGGCCCCCTCACCACCACCACCTACACGCTGACGGCGACGCACAAGGTTGACGGAACGAAGACCACCACGGCCACCGTCATGGTGAAGGGCATGGATTTGAATTCGGATGGCACGGTGGATCCCCTCGATCTGCTGACCGTCGCCAAGGAGTGGGGCAAGAGCTCCTCCAGCCCTGCCAACCTGAAGGGCAGTGGCACCGTGAACGAGACCGACCTGCTCGCGCTTCTGGCGCGGATGAACTAATCGAGGCCGCCATGAAGAAGCAGCTCGCCCTTCTCTCTTTCTCCCTTTTCCTCGCTTGCGGTGGCGGAGGTGGTTCCAGCTCCTCCCAAGCTCCAGCACCCGCACCCGCACCCGCTCCAACGGCGTCGACGCTGGCCTACACAGATCCCACGCCCAGCTCTTCTTCCGCCTACGTGCTGAAGAAGAACGCGGCCCTCAGCACACCAGGCTCCCATCTCGTGCTGGAGCTCTGGGGCCCTTCTGGAGTCAACGGATCCGGCATCACCCTCACGATGAACGCGGATGCAGCCAAGGCCACCTGGAGCAACGTCAGTGCCTCCGATGCCGCAGGCACCCTGATGAGCAACGGCGCGGTGTTCCAGATGCCCGTCTCGGGTACGCCGATTCTCAAAGCCAAGGCGACCAGCGGCACCCTCATCGCCACGGTGGCGGAACAGGGCACGGGCAGCGCGAAGGCTCTGAACGGCGCCCTGATTCGTGTCGCTCTGGATCTGAAGAGTGGGGTATCCCAGGGCTCTTCGATCTCGCTGAGCGCGGATCTCACCAAGTGCCGTGTGCTGCTTTCCGATGGAACCATCGCCCCCATCAGCACGCTGAATGTGGGCACGCTGACGGCGCAGTAGCCTGAATTGAATTGTCTGAGGGGCGCCATCTGGCGCCCCTCATCCATGCTGTGACGTCGTTCCGGCCCCTTTCACGCTCCACTTAACGGTGGGGGTGGGTCATGTTCGATCCGTTGGCGGTCTTTCTCGGGCCGCAGGGGCAGAACGCGGAGCTGCAGGAGCGACTGCTGGTGGATGCTGTGCGCGATCACGTACATTGGCGTCGGGGCTTCCATCCCAACGACCCGGATGCGGTGGATCCCTTCCGTCAGCGGGAGGCCGCCTTTCTGCAAACGCAGGCACGCTTTGAGTCTGCGCACCGGCGGCTGCTCGCGCGGCTCAAAGGGAGCATTCCCTGCCATAGTCCGCGCTACCTCGCGCACATGATGGGCGACGCGCTGCTGCCCGCTCAGGTCGGCTACCTCGCAGCCATGCTCTACAACCCCAACAACGTGGCGCAGGAAGGTAGCCCGGTCACGACGGAACTTGAAGAAGAGGTGGGCGATGATCTTGCGACGTTGCTGGGCTTCGACCCTGACCTCGCCTTCGCGCACCTATGCAGTGGCGGCACCGTCGCCAATCTGGAAGCCCTCTGGGTGCTCCGAAACTTGGCGTTGCGTGCGCCCAAGGAGGAATGGGGCCGCCTTTCAGTCGAAGAGCTGCTCGCCCTTCCTCAGCCAAAAGCTGCACCTACGCCTGGAGAGGGTTGGGCGGTGCTTGTCCCGGCCACAGCTCACTACAGCTGGAAGAAGGCCGTCGACCTTCTGGGGCTCGGGCCGAAGGCGTTGGTGAGCGTGCCTGTGGATGAAGGGTTGCGCCTGGATGTGCACGCCCTTGAAGATTCGCTGATGGCGCTCGATGCCGAAGGTCGTCCGGTCCTCGCCTGCGTGGCCGTGGTGGGCACGACGGAAGGTGGCGGTGTGGATCCCGTCGATGAAGTGCTCGCAGTACGCGACCGCGTGCGCGCACGCACAGGCCGCTTCCCACTGCTTCATTTGGACGCAGCCTATGGTGGCTATGCTCGCAGCCTCATGCTGGATAAGGCAGGCCAGCTGCGCAGCCTCAACGCACTGCAGGCGGATGTGCCGAAGGCGACGGAGGCTTTTCACCGCGCTTTCGCAGCCATGGGGCAGGCCGATAGCATCACCATCGATCCTCACAAGCTCGGCTTCATCCCCTATCCCGCAGGCGCGGTGGCGTACCGCCTCAGGGCGATGCGAGATGCCATCGGATGTCACGCGGCCTACCTCAATGCGGGTGAGGAAGGGGGCCATCTCGGCAGTTTCATTTTGGAAGGGAGCAAGCCTGGAGCCGCGGCGAGCGCTTGCTGGTTGGCTCATCGCGTAGTGAGTCTGGATGCAGAGGGATACGGCGCCATCCTCGCAGAGAGCTTTCGAAGCGCCCATGGGTTGGCGGAGCTTTTGAACAACAGAGATTTCGGAGGTGCGACGTGTCGAGTGCTTCAGCCTCCCGATCTCGATGTCCTGCTCTACGCTTTCACGCCTGGAGCGAATGCGTCCTTGGCGGAGGTGAACGCGTTGAGCGAACGATTGCTGCAAGCGCTTCCGCCCACCGGCGAAGGTCCCTTTGCGCTGACGAGTACGCGCTTTCATCCCGAAGCTCAGGGCGATGCGGTGCTTCCCTTCTTGGCCCGATTGGGTGTCGCGGCTTCGGAGTGGGCGCCTGGCGCCAGCTTGCTCGTGTTGCGCAGCGCCATGATGACGCCCTTTGTGGCGGAGTCGGAACTGAAGACCTTCTATCGCAGTGAGCTCGTGAGCGCATTGGAAGGCCTGCTGCGCCGCTAAGCCGAATCTCTTCGCGCGCGAATACGTGGGAGATGCAGCGAAGAAAAGTAAAATGGTTGAAAAAATAGATGCAATGTCCAGATCGCCACAAATTACCCACTCATGACGCTGTGGTGACGTACCTAGAAGCGGCAATTTTTAGGCTTCTAAGAGCGGGCGACCGATGCCCCAATTAGGAGTTTTTATGAAGAAGCTGTCCATCAACAAGGAAACCCTCCTTGTCCTGAATGCCGCTGCTGCCGATATGGTCGCCGCTGGTGGCATGCAGCCCACCTCCACCGCCCAGCCCACCCATCAGTTCACCGGCTGCGTGCAGATCACCACCACCGCCCAGCAGACCCACCAGGTCAACGGCTGCATCCAGGTCACCTCGACCGTTCGCCCCAGCTACCTCCCCTGCTAATCGAGATTACAGATTGGTACACGAAGCGGGCCCTTGCGGGCCCGCTTTTTTGATGCAAGGTCGCAAGCTAGTCCGCGCCGCCACTCAGGAGTAGAAAGCGGTCCCAACTGGGCTGAGCGCCTTCGGTGCAGGAGAGAAGCGCGAGTCCGGCGCCCGCTGCACCTTCCAGCAAACCTGGGGCTGGATCGTAATCCAACGCATGATCCTCGTTGACGAGGGCGCAGGACCAGAAGCCTGCGAAGCCTTTGGACGGATCGTGGAAACCGAGGGTCGTATCCAGATAGACGAGCGCCGCGTCACGGAACACCTGCTCTCCCGTTGCCTGGTACCAGCGGTTGAAGAGGTGGAGGTTTCCCGCGCTGCCGTGGCAGAGGCCCACGTCCTTCACGCCGGAGCGCTCGAGCGGACGCTGGGCGGCGGTGCGGGCGATGGACAATGCGATCTCCCGCCAATCCTGCCGGTCGACGCTGTTGGCGGCCTGCCAAAGGAGCCAGGAGGCGCCGAATTCGCCGTTGCACCAAGCGAGCCTGGAGAAGGTTGGCTCGGCCCGATTCGATTCCCATCGGCACCAGGCCGGCAGCATCGCGCCATCCTCGGGCTGCTGGAGAAAGTCGTGGAGTCCGTTTAATCCTTGATCGATCAATCGGGCGCAACGATCTGACTCGATGCCTTGAGCTCGAATGCTGGCCAGTAATCCGAGTACGCCAGGAATGCCGTGAGCGACGCCGAAATTAAGATATCCGTGAGGGCAGATTTCCCGCTCCCATTCCGGGAGAGCCTCCACGGGAGTCGGCCACACCAGCCCCGCGCCTCGCGGTACGGCGAGCGCTTCCAAGTGGTCCACCACGCGGCTCAGGATCCTCCGAGCTTGTAGGCCTGGAAGCCTCTCAAGGGCATAGATGCCAAGGCCCGTGAGGCCGCCAAAGAGATCGTAGGAGTTTTTCCAACCGTCCTCGCTTAAGGCTTCATGGAGCAAGTCATCCACATCGGTGTTGGGATCCTCATCTCCAGCGATCACCTGCAAGTTCCGAAGGTGCTCGATGCACCAGCCCAACCCCGGGAAGCCTTGATAGAGACAAGGTGTCGAAGCTTCTTCGACCCGGGCGATAGCGAGCTCCATCAGTTGCTCAGCGCGCGGTGCCTGAGCTTCCCAACCTGGTCGGCGGCTGAGATAGCCGAGAAAAAGAGCGGCTCCTGCGAGCCCTGAGAACATGGTGGGATCCAATTCCTCGCGGTGATTCCAAAGCTCTGCGGCGATATCTCCCAGAATGAAATCGATGTGCGCTTCCTGGCCGGGAGTGGCCAAGGGTTGCCAGAACTGTCGCGTCGGCGGAAGAGTGGGCATGAGGGATCCGAAAGCGGGCGAGGGAGACAGTCTCATGAATTCGCTCCGAGGATGCCTGAAACATCACAGCGGCGGCCCCAAAGGACCGCCGCCGGATAAGAAGGGAATGTCATGTTCGCTGCTGACTTCATTCAGACGGACCCTTCTTGACTGCGAGGGATTACCAGCAGCAGATGACGCGCTTGTTGGTCATGATGCAGGAATCGGTGCAGTTATCCAGGCACGTCCTCATCGCGGTGAACAAGTTGCCACCATTGAGGTCGTTGAGTTCTTCGTGGTTCAGTTTCACGATGGTTTCGCGATTGATCTTGAGCTTCTGCATGGAAGCCTCCAGAAAAAAGGGGGACTCGTCCCCGGGGTTTTGAATGCCTTGGAGCCTACGCGAGCCCTAGATCACAGGTCAGGAATCGGTATTGTTTGGTCTACGAACGGAACAATTTTAAGGCTGAATGGTCGAATTTAGAATTTAATGAATGTCATGTAGATTGGCCTAGACACTGATGTTGAATTGTAAAATACATTGAGTTATGACTCGTTTTGGAGCTTTGGATGAACCCGCTCGACGACCGGTTTGCGGCGGTCATCCAGGCCTCTTTAGATCGTTTCATGTCCGCTTTGTGAGGGCTTGAAATCGATGTGTCCCCAAGGGTGGGAGCTCGATCTGGCAGCATGCGGGAGTCTCTCCACATCATGCGATTGGAGCTACTCGGACGGTGACTCCTGCTCATTCGGGCTTCGCCTTAGCTCAGGCCACACCAGCATGCGAAGGTCGATGGGAATCCCTCCGCTCCTTACCAAAACAACTGCGCCCACCTTTCGGTGGGCGCTTCTAGTGGCGGAGAGTAGGAGATTCGAACTCCTGATACGGTTTCCCGTATACACGCTTTCCAGGCGTGCTCCTTAAACCACTCGGACAACTCTCCGTGGTGCGCGGCGGGTGGGTACCTTCCGGCGGAAGGACCAGCGTACCACGGAGGCTGTCCGGGCTCCAGTCCTGAGATGGGAGGGGCCGCAAGGGCCCGCGGATCAGTGATGGCCGTAGGTCTTCTCTCCGGCCTCCACGGCGAGATCCATGCGGTTGGATTTGGGGGGCAGGGGGCAGGTGGCGTAGGGGGAGAAGGCGCAGGGTGGGTTGTAGGCCCGGTTGAAATCCAAGGTCACCTTGCCGTCCTTGGGCATGGGGGCGTAGACGAAGCGGCCTGCGGGGTAGGTGGTCTTGCCGCTGGTGGCGTCGTTGAAGACGAAGAAGAGTTCGGGATGCTCCGGATCTTCGATGACCGGCTGCAGGGTGAAGGTTTTTCCCTTCAGGGTGAAACGTACGACGCCCGGAGAGAGCTGCTCTTCCACCGTGCCGAGTACGGTGGGGATGGGCACCTTCTTGGGCTCGGGGTAGGGGATGAAGTCGCCGACGACGCGGAAGGCGGGATCAGCGGGGTAGCAGTCGATGCCCTTGAACGCCTTGCGCGCGGCGCTTTCCGGATCCTTCACGCGGACGGCGAAGCGATCACCGCGGCGGATGACGAAGAAGGTAAGGCGCCCGGCCTTGAGCACGTCTGGTTGACCTTCTTCATCGGTCTTGAGTTCACGCTCCGTGGCCGGCTGCCCGTTGACGGTGAGCTTGATCCCGGCCTGGGGCACGAGGCGCACGGTGGTGCCCTTCAGCACGAGCGCGCCGGCCTTGGCCGGAAGCCTGCTGTGTTCAAGAGGCACAGCCAGTTCTGGATCGGATCCAAAGGCGTTCTCCCCTTCAGAAAGCCAATCCAGCCCCACGAGGGTGAGCCAGCCGCCTTCCGACGTCAGTCTGGCGATGCGCCCGTCATGCCACTGCTGCGTCGCTTTGACGAGATCCACCTCCTGAGCGGCCAGGGGAAGGGCGAGCATCAAGGAGAGGAGGGCAGACTGTCGCATCGGACGAGGCTAGGGCGGCTTTTCCATAGGGGTCAAGGCTTTCGGGGCCAGAAGGGCCTCTGTGATGGTGGTGGACTGGCAAAGCGTTAGCATCCCTTGTGGGAGTCGCCATGCCATCCATCCTGCTTTCCGTTCCCGACCTCAGTTGTGGGCACTGTGTGGCCACGGTGAAGGAGGCCCTTCAGGACATTCCTGGGCTTGAGGCACTGCATGTGGACCTGCCCGGAAAACAGGCACGCTTCGAGCTCTCGGAGCCTTCGCAGCTGCCGGAGATCCTTCGACGATTGGATGCGGAAGGCTATCCCGCCACTCCGGTGAGTTGATGACCACGGACCGCTTCCCCGTCCAGGGGATGACCTGCGCCTCCTGTGTCCGGCGGGTAGAGAAGGCATTGGCGGCGGTGGCGGGGGTGTCGGAAGTCCACGTGGATCTGGCTCAGGAACGGGCCACCATTCAGCACGCCAACGTCAGCGCGCAGGTCCTTGCCGCGGCGGTGGCGGCCAAGGGGTACACCCTGGTCCTTCATGATCCGGAAGTGGCGGAGCGCCGGGCTACGCAGCGTACGAAAGTGCGGTTGGGAGTGGCATGGCTCTTCACCCTGCCGCTCCTCGCTCCCATGGTGGGGTTGCCCTGGCATCTCTCAGTGTGGATTCAAGGTGGCTTGGCTGGGGTGGTGGCCTTAGGATGCGGCGCGCCTTTCTTCCTTCGCGCGGGTCGCTTGGCGCTGCAGGGCGAGGTGAGCATGGATACGCTCGTGGCCCTTGGGGCTGCGGCGGCTCTGGGTTCGGGCGTTGCCGAGGCCTTGGCCGGAGCGCACCACACGAGCTTTGAAATTGCGGCGAGCCTCGTGGCCTTTCTTCTCACGGGGAAGTATCTGGAAGCCCGCGCAAAGCATCGCGCTACGGAAAGTCTTCAATCTCTCTTGGATCTCGCGCCAGCCAAAGCGCTGCGATTGTCGGGAGACGCGGAGGAAGAAGTGCCAGTGTCCTCGCTGCGCAAAGGGGATCGCGTGCGAGTGCTGCCCGGATCCAAGATCCCCGTGGATGGCTGCATTCTCTCGGGCCGCGCGGATGTCGAGGAGGCGCTGCTGACGGGAGAACCACTTCCCGTTTCGAAAACCATAGGGGAGAACGTTCTTGCAGGCGCCCTGATTCACGGCGGAAGTTTGGAGATTGAAGTACGCGCCGCAGGGAGGGACACCTGGCTCGCCCAGTTGGCGGCGCAAGTGGGCGAAGCCAAGGCCAGTCACGCGCCGGCGCAGGCGCTGGCGGATCGTGTCTCCAACATCTTCGTTCCCGTGATGATCGCGCTATCGCTGCTCACGTTGGCTGGCTGGTGGTGGCATGCGGGTACGCTGGCCTTGGCTTGGCGCCCGGCGGTGACCGTGCTCGTCATTGCCTGCCCCTGCGCGCTTGGGCTCGCCACACCGGTGGCCTTCGCCACAGCCCTTGGCACTGCGGCGCGCCGAGGATTATTGGTACGAGACAGCGGTGCCTTGGAGCGGTTGGCTCAAGCCACCGATCTTCTGCTCGATAAGACCGGCACGCTGACGGAGGGCAAGCCCATCCTTCGAGAGGTGCGGGCCACGGCGGAGGTTCCCGAAGAGATCCTGCGTCGATGGGCCGCCGCCTTGGAAAGGGATAGTGAGCACCCCATCGCACGGGCCCTGCGAGTTGCGTGGACGGAGGACCTTCCTCAAGTGGATGCTTTCCGCGCGTACCCCGGCGGCGGTGTCAGCGGAAACGTGGAGGGGCGGGAGCTTCGGTTGGGGAGTGCGGCCTTTCTGAATCTCGACTTCGGCTCCTTGCCCGATGATTTGACCGCCGTGGGGCTCGCAGAAGGGAATCAGCTGCTGGGGCTGTTCTTGGTGGGCGATGCGCTGCGCGCTGAGGCTCCCCGGGTGCTTGCCGCGATGAAGGCCTCGGGATTGCGTCTTCATCTGCTCAGTGGGGATCGCCCAGAAGCAGTGGCTCGCGCGGCTGCATCGCTGGGTTTGGATGAGGCCCAAGGGGGTCTGAGCCCCGGGGCCAAGGCTGCGCGTGTGAAAGCGCTGCAGGTCGAAGGCGCCATTGTCGCTTTCGCTGGAGACGGCGTGAACGATGCCGCCGCCCTTGCCACTGCCGATGCGGGCCTAAGCCTTCCCGGGTTGGATGCCGCCGCAGCCAGCGCACCCTTGAACTTGCGCCGCGAAGGCCTCGTGTCGTTGTGGGAGGCTCATCGCTTGGCGAAGAAACTGCGTCGCGTGGTGCATCAAAACCTCGGGTGGGCCTTCGGCTACAACCTGGTGCTCGTGCCCCTCGCCGCCTTTGGCCAGCTGGAACGTTTCGGTGGGCCCATGTTGGCGGGCGCGGCGATGGGGTTGAGTTCCTTGACCGTCGTACTCAATGCGTTGCGATTGCGACGTATCTAGCCGAGGAAAAGATTTTGCCGGGGATGCACGGAGATGAACGGGTATGAAAACAAGGACGCGGATTCTTTTATCCCCGTCCATCACCGTTCATCCCCGGCCTAATGTTTTTTCATCCAGCCGAATCTCCGTGAGGGTTGATGATGAGAGATCCGCTTGAGAAGGAACGGCTCATGGTCCGCGTATTGAACCACCCCCTCGTCGATCACAAACTCAGCCTGCTGCGCGATCACAAAACGCCGGGAAGTCTGTTCCGTGCGCTGCTTGATGAGCTGGGATTGCTGCTGGCGGTGGAGGCAACGCGGGAGCTTCAGACGGAGCCCATCGCCCTTGAAACACCGATGGAGCGCATGGAGGGCCGTCGACTATCGCCGCACGATCCTGTTCTGGTGCCTGTGTTGCGCGCCGGCCTAGGTCTGCTGCCCGCCTTCCAAAAGCTCCTGCCCACGGCCAAGGTGGGCCATCTGGGTCTGGCTCGCGATCATCAGACCCTCCACCCCGTGCCCTATTACCGCAACTTTCCCCCGCTCTTGGCCGAACGCCCGGTCTTCGTGCTGGATCCGATGCTGGCCACGGGCGGGAGCGCCAGTGAAGCGCTGCGCCAGGTGAAGGAGGCCGGGGCCCGCAAGCTCAGCCTCGTCTCCCTTCTTGCGGCGCCAGAAGGCGTGGCCAGGGTGCAGCAGGATCATCCCGATGTGCACATCGTGGTGGGAGCCGTGGACCGCCAGCTCAACGACAAGGGCTATATCCTTCCGGGCTTGGGGGATGCGGGAGATCGGCTCTTCGGCACCACCTGACGGAGATCACATCCCAGCGATTTCGGACTCCCGTGATCTCGATCTCTCCGAATAGACAGTAGCCTTCCTCTAGAGGTGACCTCATGCGCCGCACGATCTTCCTCCTCCCCTTTCTATTGCTGGCCTGTCGCCATTCTCAACAGGCCCAGCAGGGAGAAGTGCCCGTCATTCCGGCCCCTGCGGCCCCAGGAGCAGTGACCCCGGTGCCAGCATCTGGCATGCCGAAGGAGGACTCCGGCGCCGTGGCTGTGCCGACGGGCGTGGTGCAGGGCAAGGTGTTGGAGCGCATGGATGCGCCTCCCTATAGCTACCTCCGGATGAAGACCGCGGAGGGCGAACAATGGGCCGCGGTGCCTCTCACCGATCTCAAAGCGGGCGATTCGGCCAAGGTTGTTCAGGCCTTCCAAATGGATCATTTCGAATCCAAGAAGCTGAACCGCACCTTTGATCGCGTGTGGCTCGGTCAGCTGGAAGGCCAGAAGGGCGCCATGGCGCCCGTGGCGGCTGGGGCTGAAGCCGGCGGCCCCCATGCCGCCGTCGCCAAGACTGCGGTGGATCTCTCCAACATCCATGTGGATAAGGCCGCAGGGGCCGAGGCCCGCACCATTGCCGAAGTCTTTGCGCAAAAGGATGCCCTTCAAGGCAAGACCGTTTTCATCAAGGCCAAGGTGGTGAAGTTCCTCCCTGAGATCATGAACAAGAACTGGGCGCATCTGCGCGATGGCTCCGGAACGGATAAAGCCCTCGATAACGACATCGCCGTCACCAGCAAGGACACCTTCAAGGTGGGCGACGTGGTGGTCGTGAAGGGCACCCTGGGCCGAAAGCGGGACTTCGGATCGGGCTACTACTACGACGTGATTTTGGAAGACGCGACCCTTCAGAAGTGAGTCGCTCTTAGAGTCGGGACACCACGGCGCGGATGGCTGCCACGGAGCGGTCGATATCTGCCTCGGTGGTGTCCTGTCCGCTGATGGAGACGCGCATTACGCCCTTGCCCTGCCAGGTGCTTCCGGAAAGCCAGCAGGTGCCTTCTTCCTGAACGCTCGCAACGACGCGTTTGGTGAAGGCATCTGCGCCTCCACCGTCTGGAGGTGCGAAGGTCACGAGTACTTGGTTGAGCACCACTTCATTGAGGACGGTGGCACCGGGAATGGCGGCGAGACCCTGCGCGGCGCGTCGTGCGAGGGCGCAACTCCGCTCGATGAGGTCGGCGACTCCCTTCCGGCCGAGGGTTCGCAGCTGCGCGTAAAGGGCGAAGCCCCGGGCTCGGCGGGAAAATTCGGGGACCCAATCCACAGCGTCCCGCGCCGAGTCGCCTTCCTGCTGGATGAGGTAGGCTGCCGCGACGGTCATGGCCGCACGGTGTGCCCGGGCATCCTTCACGATGGCGAGGCCGGAATCATAGGGCACGTTCAGCCATTTGTGAGCGTCGGTGGCCCAAGAGTCCGCGCGTTCCAGCCCCTTCACGAGGGGGCGCAGCTGAGGCGTGGCTGCCGCCCAGAGTCCGAAGGCGCCATCCACGTGCAACCAGGCGCCTCGCTCCTGGCAGATATCGGCGATGGCATCGATGGGATCCATGGCGCCCGTATTCACATTGCCCACTTGGGCGCAGACGAGCGTCGGCCCCTCCAGGCCGGAGAGGGTTTCACGCAAGGCGGCAGGGTTCATACGCCCTTGGCCATCCACAGCAACGCGCACCATGCGTCCCGCCCCCAGGCCGAGGAAACGCAACGCGCGGGGGACGGTGACGTGCACCTCGTCGCCGACGACGACGTGGATGCGCGGCGAGCCTTGAAGGCCTTCTTGCTCCACATCCCATCCCACCCGGCGGAGCAGGTCATGCCGCGCCGCAGCGAGGCAGGTAAAGTGGGCCATCTGGCAGCCCGTCACAAGGCCGACGCCGCTGCCCATGGGCAGATGGAGCAGATCCAGAAGCCACTTGGCGCAGGTCTCCTCTACCACTGCCAGCGCAGGGGAAGTTGCATAGAGGCCGGAGTTTTGATCCCAGGCGGACGTAAGCCAATCCGCGGCTAAAGCGGACTCGGAGCTTCCGCCGATGACGAAGCCGAAGTAGCGAGGGCCGGGTTGCGCGACGATGCCGGGATCCGCATCGCGTACCAGGTCGGCGATGACCGTGGCCGCAGATTCACCGTGATCCGAAAGTGGCCGGCTCAGGGCGGCCCGCAGATCGGCCATGGAGCTACGGGCCCCCACGGGACGCTCGGCGAGCGAATGGCGGAATGCAAGGGATGCTTCAAAGGCGAGGCGGAGCGCGTCATCCATGGGCCGTCCTCCCGTGCGACAGGTGCGGCGGCCATGATGGCACGTGGCGTCTCAAAGCGGGGGCCGCTTATCAGTTCGTCAGGGGAGGGGCCTGGTTAGCGGGAGACGGTATCCGGCTTGCGCACCACGGTGTTGACGAGGGTCTCCTCGCGCTTCTCCGGCACGGGAAAGCCGAACCACTCAAAGGCGCCCACGTCCGGGCGGCTCCACCATAGGAAGGGTAGGCTGATGCGGTCCTCCCGCACTTCAAAACCAGTGGCACGCAGCATGTCGAGGTACTCGGGCGCCGTCCGCTGCACGTGCATGGGATGGCGGAAGAAGATGCGGATCATCCAGCTGTAGATGTACCTCTTGGTGGATTCCGCCAATAGCAGATGGCCGCCGGGCTTGAGCACGCGGAACATCTCCCGCAGCGCTTCTTCCTGGCCGACGATGTGATGCAGGCTCTGATGGCAGAAGACAAGGTCCACCGACGCATCCGGCAGATCGATGCATTCCGCGTGCACAGGGTGCAGTGTGACCGGCGACGGGCATGTCGCGAGGTTCGGAGCTACAACGTGCAGAAACTCTGGATCCGGATCCAATGCATGGATCATGGAGGGCTCGAAGGTGGAAGAGAGCTCCAGCAGGGAATGGCCCTGACCCGTGCCGATATCCAGGATCACGCCGCCTTTGGGGAGATCCGGCGCCATGCGCAGCAGATCTTCCAGGGCTCGGCGCAGCACATGGATGCGCCAGGTGTCCGTGGAAAGAAACCACACGCCGATGCGCGTCTCTTTCACGTAGGCAAAGCGCGGCTGCTGCTCCGGCAGACTGGATTCAGAAACCTGGGTTGCAGTCATGAACG
>JACXTT010008474.1_pt1 | contig 14251 bp, 11 predicted proteins | sample 9270951 | NCBI WGS metagenome assembly JACXTT01 (sample SAMN15532306, study PRJNA645909) | rock metagenome | isolation source: weathered quartz diorite | place: Puerto Rico | collected 2017-06-21 | reverse complement strand
GCTTCTGCTCAGCATCGCCGATCTTGTCACGGAGATGTCGAACATACACATCGACAATATTCGTTGCACCCGAGAAGCTCTGATCCCACACGTGGTCGATAATCATGTTTCGTGACAGAACGCGATCGGAGTTCGCCATCAAGTATTCCAAAAGGCCGTATTCCTTCGCGGTGAGATCGATACGCCTTCCCCCTCGGCGAACCTGTTGGGTCAACCGGTCCAGTTCGACATCAGCCACACGCAGCACGCTCTCTTGCTTTACGATTCCGCGCCGCAACAGGGCCTTCACTCGAACCACGAGTTCTGCCATTGCAAAAGGCTTTGTGAGGTAATCATCCGCACCGGCTTCGAAATGAGCGACCTTATCTACGACTGCGTCTCGGGCCGTCAAGATAAGGACCGGCACCCGCGGATTTCCACGACGAACCCGGCGCAAAATCTCGCTTCCATCCAACAGGGGCAGCAGCAGGTCGAGAATAATGAGGTCATAGTCGTATGTGGTCGCCAACTCGAGTCCTTCTCGGCCATCGTGTGCTATGTCCACACTAAATCTTTCCGCCACCAACGCTCGCTTTACAAGCTGCGCTAGTTTTTGTTCATCCTCGACGACAAGAAGCCGCATCTGCGTCCTGATCACCTATACTTATCCCGAATGAATGGCAAATGAAGTCAACATGAAAAGTCATTCAGAATTGAAAGAAATCGGTAGTGGGCTACTTTGAATCGACGCTTGGGGTCGGGCACTTGGTTTATCAGCTTTACGTGCCTGACCCCGAATTTGCCGATCCAAAGTAGCCCACTACCCTGAAATTACAAATGAAGAACATTCTGATCGCCATCTTCATAATGTTTTATGTCGCGCTTCCTTCACATGCAGCCGAGGTCCTCGTCGCCGCAGCGTCTGATCTTAGCTTCGCCCTCAAAGACATCATTACAGATTTCGAAAGGAGTACCGGCAACAAGGTTCGACTCTCACTGGGATCATCCGGAACGTTTGCAGCTCAGATCTCGAACGGGGCACCCTTCGACGTATTCCTGTCGGCGGACATTGCGTACCCTCAACAGCTAGAGAAGATGAGTTTGACGGAACCAAACACCACGTTTGTCTATGCTACGGGTCAAATTGTGGTGTGGGTGCCGAGAAACGTGCCCGTCGACGTTGAGAAGCTTGGAATGCAAGCGCTGCTTCAACCATCAGTCCGCAAAGTTGCAATCGCCAATCCAGAGCATGCACCGTATGGCCGGGCCGCTGTCAGTTCAATGCAACACTCTGGAATCTATGAGGCGGTCAAGAACAAACTGGTGCTCGGAGAAAACATCTCGCAGGCGGCTCAATTCGTCCAATCCGGCGCCGCGGAAGCCGGCATCATTGCGCTGTCGATTGCACTCTCAGATTCGATGCGCTCGGCCGGAAAGTATTGGCGAGTCCCGGTTGACTCCTACCCCCGTATCAATCAAGCAGGAGTCATCCTCAAGCAGGCGCGAAAGGCGGGGCATCTGGACGCAGCACATAGCTTCACGCTAGCTCTGCGATCTGAGAAGGGCCGAGCGATTCTCGAAAGATACGGGTTTGCCTTACCTACACCTTGATGCGATCTAGACGCAATTCAAAGTCCGAGGGGGGGGCCCGCACACAAAAAATTATTGTTGCATCGCGCGAGGCGTGCGATAACCTAACGCCCTAACCAATTTCTTTGTGGGGAATGCATCCATGAAATCCGTGAAGATCGTTGTGCTTGCATTGTTGGTGTTCGCCGTTTCATGCGCGAGCAATTCCGAACAACCCAAATCCGCGCCCGCCGCCGCTCCGGCAACGTCTTCGGCGCCGAAGCCAGACGTCGGCCCGCCTGGAGAGATGACGGTGCCCGCGGATAACCCAATGACGCCGGAAAAAATCGAGCTCGGTAAGAAGCTCTTCTTCGATACGCGCTTATCGAAAACAGGAAAGATGTCGTGCGAAAGCTGTCATTTTCCGGACCAAGGATGGGCTGATCGCGAAGCACTGTCGACGAAGTTCGACGGCAACAAGAACACGCGGCATACGCCCACACTGATCAATGTTGCGTACTACAAACAGTGGTACTGGGACGGCCGCGCTCCGACACTCGAGGCACAAGCCACGGCTGCATGGAAAGGCCAAATTGGCGGCGATCCGGATGCGGTTGCAATGGCGTTGAATGGAATCGACGCCTACAAGAATGAGTTCCAGAAAGTCTTCAACGGGCCGGCAACGGGAGACAACATCGCCAAGGCGCTCGCGACGTTTGTTCGAACGATCAAATCGGAGAATTCGCCGTGGGACAAATATCAAGCTGGCGACAAATCCGCAGTCTCCGAGGATGCCGTCAAGGGCTTCGCCGTTTTCAGCGACACCGACAAGGCGAATTGCACGTTGTGCCACTTGCCGCCGCTATTCACGGATACGCTGTTCCACAATGTCGGTGTTGGTTACGACAAGCCCATGCCGGATCTAGGGCGCGGCAAATTTCTCGGGGATGCCGCGCAGAAAGCGGGCACGACCGATCCCAACGCAGAAACAATGCAGGGCGCCTTCAAGACGCCGACCTTGCGGAGCATCACGGAAACGGCTCCATATTTTCATGATGGCCGCGCGAAGACTCTGGATGAGGCTGTGGATTTCATGTTGAAAGGCGGCATCAAGAACCCCCATCTCGATGAAAAGCTCAAACCGAAAATGATTTCTAAGGAAGAGCGATCTCAATTGATAGCGTTCTTGAAGAGTCTGACGCCCGAGTACAAGCCGTTCGAAAAGCCGAAGATACCGTAAAGCGAATACTGTAGCGGCTGTCTAAAAACACAAAGGCACACAGACACAAAGAAAACGCCGCATAAAATCCTGTTACTTGCGGCGTTTTCTTTGTGTCTCTGTGCCTTTGTGTCTTTGTGTTTTTTACGACGTCGCGATTTCGCCGCTACAAAACTCCTTGACGACCTCAATGTTCCGCTGCACCTCTACTGCAGGGTACCGAGGATACGTCGGCAAGAGAATCAACTCTGAAGCGGCTGCTCGAGCGTTGGGACAATCTCTGTAGAGCTCACGGAATTCCGGCAGATCTGCGCAATTACGAAGGTGCTGAACGGCGAAATCGCGCCCGCGCTTCCGCGCGTATGCGAGGACGGCGGAGCGATTCCGGATCTGTATTGGAAAGTAAGTGTAGATATTGGAGAGATCATCCGTTCGGCGCGGCCTGATGATCTCCATTAAACCATCGAGTCCATCGTGATAGTCGCTTGCGTGGACGAGGCGGGCCTGCGTGTCTCGATCGACTCGATCCAGTTGACCCAAGCCGAGCTGCGCTTGCCCTGACCGCATGCGACCCAGATACATTTGCGGCATTGTTTTCAAACGGCGCGCGCCGGCTTCCGGATCGAGAGAATGCTCAATCCACGGCACCATCGGATAGATCACACTACAGAAGACAGGCGGCGAAGTCGCGGCATCCACGATCAATCCCAGAGTTGCTGTCAATAGAAGGCGGTGCATGGAAGCAATCGGCAACTTTCGCACGCGATTGCGAATGCGCTCGATCAAATCTCGATCGTTGGATACAACCATGCCGCCCCGCCAGGTTGAAAGGTTCTTGAAGAAGCCGAAACTGTAAACGCCCGCATCTCCGATCGTGCCTAGCCGCTGCCCTCCCTCGATTGCACCCAGTGCTTGAGCGGCATCTTCAATCAATCTCACACCACGGCGCACACAGATTTCTCGGAAAACGTGCGCTCCTGCCGTTTGGCCATGCAGATGTGTAATCAGGACGGCTCCTGTCTTGGAGTCGATGAGCGATTCTGCTTTCTCAGGATCAATTGCACACGACACCCGGCAGATATCGGTAAATACGGGAATGCCCCCTGCCAGCAGCACTGCATTGACAATATCGACGATCGTCAATGGTGACATGATGACCTTTTGGCCGAATTGAATCGTATCCAGAATGGTCAGATAGACACCTGTTCGCGCCATCGGTACACAAACGGCTGCCGCAATGCCGAATCGCCGGCATATCGCGGTTTCGAACTCCTCGATCGCGTCGTTGCTTACATTCAGATGAGGAATGTAGCTGGCCGGCGCCGTGTACAAACGATAGCGCGGATGAGGAGACCAATTGCCAGGCATTCAATCACGCAGGGTCAATTCACGGACATCAATTTGAAATCGACGAAGCAGACTCAGTGTTTCACGAGTAGAAAGGCGTCTGGTCCGTTGGATGAGGTGGCGCTTTCGAAACGCGTCGGGCAATAACTTTATCGCGCTGAAGTAGGACCACATCAGATTGAACAGAGTCTGCCGCCATCCGTGGCTTTCATAAAAACGCGAGGCTGATCCCTTGCCTCGCACGATAGCGTAGGCATTCCAATATAGCCTTCTTAAAGTCCAGAACGGATTTTGCAAGAGAAGGAGCCAAGGAAAGTTCTTCACAGCAAGCAGAACGCGGTTGCGCTCGACGAGCATCACCTTGAGAGGGGAGTACGCTCCGAAACTTGCGGAGTGCCGATGATGAACAACCGCGGACGGAACGTACCAGGCGCTCCAGCCGAGAAGCCGCGCACGCATGCCGAGATCTGCATCGTCGCCGAACGCAAAGAACGTTTCGTCGAAGCCGCCGGTCTCTTCGAAGACTTTGCGATGATAGAGAGCGGCGCATGCATCCGGCCAGAGGATCTCTTCGGGTTTGTCGTACTGCCCCACATCTGTTTCCATCGTTCCGCGGCCACGATTCTGCCCATCCCAATAAATCAGGTGACCAACCTTGTCGATGACGTGAGGCGGATCTTGGAAAAGAATCTTACTGGCCAGCATACCGATGCGTCCGATGACATCCTGGTACCGCATCAATTCTTCGAGCCAATTGGGCTCCGCGACCGCGTCGCTATTGAAGAGCGCGATCCAGTCGCCCTGAGCTTTGGCAAATGCAATGTTGTTCGCTTTGCAGAAACCCGTGTTTGTCGAAAGGAGTACGGTTTGTGCGCGGGGCAAACGCTCAGCCCACAAGACCACGAGTTCGCGGCTGCCGTCGGTTGAGCCGTTATCGACAAGGATGAATTCTTTGTTTTGCCAGGTTTGGTTGGAGAGGGACCGAAAGCACTCATCGAGTAGTCCAAGTCCATTCCAATTCACGACGATGATCGAAATCAGCGGCTCCACAGTTCGATATCCTAAAGATGGTAATCGCTCATCGCAATCACGATAATGAATTGGAATGGGTGTAACTCATGACATTCAGCGCACATCCCACTATCCACCGGTTGAGGTTGTTGTCGCGATACCTCACGGGAGCCGTGACGTGTCCTGGGTTGCCTCCCACCGTTGTGATTGCAAACACGCACAGTTGCAATCACTTTTGCCGGATGTGTATCCGCGAGGCGGTTACGTTCGACGGTCCAAATATTGAGACCCGCCTGTTCCGCAAGATCATCGACGAAGGGGCATCGTATTTTCGCTACATCTCCCTTGATGGACCCGGTGAAACAATCATGAATCCGGAAGCCTTCAACTTGATCCGGTACGCGAAGTCGAAAGGAATTCGAATCGTGTTCTCGACCAATGCGACGTTGATGGAGGCCGACATCGTCGAATCGATTCTGGATTCCGGGTTGGATCACATCATCTTCTCCGTCAATGGAACAACCCGCGAAGTCTATGCCTCCGTTCACGGGATCGACGCGTATGAGACCGCTCTGAGAAACATCTGCCGATTTCTGGCTCGCAAATGCGAACGGCGTGCTGCAACTATGGTTACTCTTCAAATGGTGTGTCTGAAGCAGACGCTCGACCAGGTCAATGACTTCTATCGGATGTGGCGAGGAGTTCCGGGTGTGAATTCGGTCCGTGTGAAGAAAGATGTGGTCGCTGTCGAGCGCGTCGAATCCGGTGCGGGCAACGCAAGGGCTCAACGTCGAAACGCGTGTGCGCGGCTGTGGTACGGTCCGGTCTTCATCGAAACAAACGGCGACGTGTACGCGTCGCCAGGTGTTCTTTACAAAGCGCCACCGGTCGGAAACGTCTTTCGAAATTCTCTCGCCGAAATCTGGAACAATGAAACCATGCAAGCAATGCGGCGAGCCCACGCCAGTGGAGACGAATCCCCGTTTCCCGAGTGCGTCGACTGTTCGTACTCGCGGCCAAGGCTGCCCTTTATTGTCGGCGGATTTCTGCTCGATCCATTCACGGTAGGCAAGCTCATGCCGATCGCGGAAAAGCTTTCGTATTGGCACAGTCTTCCTCTCTACGAAAGGTTCTTTTGGAAATCGGAATTCAGCCGCATCCTCAAACGCACAAGCGCGACGAAAAAAGCATCGGCTGCTCGAAAATAGTCTGGCCTTATCTCGGCCTTTGCGCTCTCGTGCTCGCCGGGATTCTTCCCTTCGCGTCGCGGGCGGTGTACACGGACGAACCGCAATATCTGCACATCGCGAAGTCGGCACTCGAACATGATTGGCGTTTCCCGCAAGACACCGGTTGGGTGTTCTTTGGAAAACGCTACGCCAATTTGGCCGCACAAACGCACTTGCCGGTGGTTGAGTACTACCTTGCTTTACTGTTTAAGGTCATCGGTCACTTTGACGAAGTCCGGTTTCGCCTCTTGTTTGCAGCTTTTCCGCTGATGGCAGTCCTGAGTTTCTATCGTCTCGCGAAACATTTCACCGGCAATCCATTCTTGGTGTCGTGTCTGTTCGCTGTCAGTCCTGCTTTCTTTGTTCTCAGCCCAACGCTATTGATGGACATTCCAATGCTGGCTTTTTTCCTCACAGGTCTGTCCCTTTACCTGGAGGGCTTAAAAGACAGCAGCCGGCTTTGGCCTTGTTCCATCTGCTTCATTTTGGCTGCCGGCACGGGTTATACCGTGTTGGTTCCGATCGGTTGTTTGCTTCTGTGGGCCATCTGGACGAGGCGTCCTGCAGGCAACTGGATTCCCATTGCCGCAGCTCCCGCTGCCATTTTGGTTTGGTTGTTGATCCTGCGGTTGCACTTTGGGCAGTCGCCAACGACAGAATTAATCGGCTACTACACGTCCCATTTCTCGCTGAGTCGAACCGTCGCGCCCGTGTTGAGTTTCATCGGTGGAATCAGTCTTTTTCCATGGATGCATTTGGCTCTCGTCGAAAAGCGGTCGCGCCGCATCCTCGCAGCCCTCAGTGTTCTTGCGGCGGTTGTTTTGAGTTTCCTTGCGAATTCGTCTTCACTTCCACATCGGCTTTGGTATGTCTTTTTGGCATCGTCGGGAATTGGCCTCCTGGCGTTGTTTGTGACGAAAGCCGCAACAGTTTCCCAAACAAGACCGAACGGTTACGGTTTCTTGATTCTTTGGTTGCCGGCCACCTTGCTCTTCTTCCTCCTTTTCGCGGAAATGATCAGTGCCCGATACATGCTTCTTTGCCTGCCGCCGTTGTTTCTGGTGGTGTTTGATCAAGTTCGTCGCTCTACTGCCGGCTGTTTTCTCGTCGCTAGCATGGCTTTGTCCGTCGCGCTAGCCGTTGCGGATTATCGTTTGGTTAATTCTTATCCGCGGTGGGTTGATCAAAATATTCTTCCGATACAACAGCAGGATTTCCGGGCGTGGAATGCGGCAGAATCCGGTCTACGTTTTTATCTGGAGAAAAGAGGCATACCGACATTGGAGAATACGGATCTCCGTCCGCGCGGAGGAGATCTCGTCATCAGGCAGGAATCGTTCAATTATGGCCTTTCGAAAGATCTCGAGCCCGTTCTGGTAAACGTGCGCGGCATGAACCTCCTCGATGCTTTTCCGATACGCACTTTCTCACGCGACGCTAGGGCTGGTTTTCATGACAGTCATTTTGGAATCGTGCCTTTTGCTCTTTCCCGTGCGCCGCTGGATCGTTTGGAGATATTCGAAGTCAGCCCATTCGTGACGGAGCTACCTCAAAAAGTTCCTGAAGATTTTTCATCCGTGCCAGTGTGGTTTCCGGGTGGAGTATTGCTGAAGCAAGTCGAGCCGGAGATGCAATTCCACCTTCGCATTCCCCGCAATGCCAGGGTGGAATACACGCTGGTGGGCGAAGGCTCCGTTGTGGTTGGAGATGACACAATCATTCTGAAGAAGACTGGCGCAGGTCCGGTTGTCTGGAAAAATTTTCGAATTGTTCCTAAAGCCTGGCCAGAATGAGCGGAGATTTGTGAAGGGTGGACCATGTTGACAAAAAAACCCCTCCTTCGAGGAGGGGTGGCTGCGCCCTATAAACGAAAGTGTCGCGCTACCTTAAACAGGGCGCAGCCGGGCGCGCAGCGCAAGCGCGACAGCGCGCAGCCTCAAGAGAGGTCAGAAACATTTGTCTGACCTCCCCGGCCGCGCCGATTCTGAGGTAGCGAGACCATGACTGATCGGCGCGGCCGCCCCTCCTTCGAGGAGGGGCCGATAAAAGTAACCAATATTCACTAATACTCACTAATTACTCACTCATAAATTCACTTATGAATTCATTTTCGCGCGACGACGATCAGCGAGTTTCCCCAATAGCCCGCGACGGAAGTGAAGCTATTGAAGAAAATCTTGAAGGCGAGCCTGACGGGCTTCGCGGCGAGGATTCCCGAAATCAGCGGCTGCGTTATTACAGGGTATGCGAATCGTTTGAATGCCGGGAAGTGACCAAGCAGATCGCCGCCAAATGGTAACCAGGCCGTATGAATCTCCCACTCCGCGACAGTCTGCAAGCTGGAAAAGATCTTCCGAAGTTCACGACGGCTAAACCTGTAAACGTATCCGCCGGATGGATCCCAATTCTCCGCAATGCCGAAGAGCGACAGCAGTCTCACCGGCACCGAGTCCTGCGCTTCGAGAACGGCGAACCCCTCGCGAGATACGCGATCGAGTTCATAGAATCCCTGGATCGGTCTGGCAAGATGATGCAGTCCGTCGCGTACGATCACCCAGTCGAAAGAGCCGTCCGCGAATGTCAATAACTCCGCGTCCATGCAGGCGCACTGAAGAGCGGCATTACGCGCGCGAGCGGCTCGCAAGGCGACAGTGGAAAGATCGATCACCGTCACTCTTGCGCCCTGCCCATGAAGAAAATCGGCCTCCTGTCCGTCGCCGCCGCACACAGAAAGCACGGACTTCCCGCACAACGGAACTCGCATCATTTCTGTTGTCTTGCGCAGCCTGTAGCTATTCAGCCATTCAACGTAGGGATGGTTGTTGTCAGTAATGCGAGGTTGGCCGGCGCGATAATGTTCCCTTTCGTGATACTCGACTTGCCGCCGCTTTTGCTCCTCCATCGGTCACCCTCGCACCATGCGCCGAACTCCTCGACTAACGCGTTTCACAGCGAGAACGAGACCAATCACGCTCAGCAGCGCGCCGCCCGCGTTCAGGGCAACCATCGTGGTTTGCCATACCGGGCCTTGGTAATACCAGAAATTGAAGTCGAGGCTGTGGAAACCGTGATAGATCCATCGCTCGAGTCGTTGGCGACGAGTAAAGCGGGTCACGACTTGGCTCATCCGAGGATCGATGTAAAACCACGTTGCATCGGCATCGCCGAACTTCACGCGCAACACAGGCAGCGGGGGTTTGCGCTCCGTCGGGTGATAGTAGGAATCGTAGTTCGACAGAAGCGTTGCCTCAGCGATCGGAACGTCCGGATTCCCTTGTTTAACTCGGCTCAGAACAGATTCCGTCGGAAACGGCTGGCTGCGAATCTGCGATGAATTTGCTGAAACGAGAACCGGTTCCGGTGTGTCGTTGCGGGTCAAGAAATACGGCTCGCCTTGAATTCGTAGGAAATCGACTTCTTTAACGTCCGCAACCGGCAGCGCGAATTGTGGAAACTTCGCCAGATCCAATGCGCCGCCTCGCAGCATTTGAGGAATTCGATTGCCGGTGCCGCCACTCGAAGCCCAAAAGAAGGGCTCCATGGAAAGCAACCCACTGAACATCCACGTTAGCGTGAATGCTCCGAATGTGACGCCCGTCACATAATGCCAGCGCATGAGCCCGGCATACTTTGTCGAGTACTGCGTGAATCCCAACGCGATACCGAGAACCGCGAGAATCCCCGCGACGCCGGAAGTCCACAGTACAACCTGTCTCCACGCCGGACCATTCTGCCGGAGTGGCGCGAAATACATCCAATGCGGGATTGCTGCGAACCATGCGAGTGCACGGCTTCCGCGAGTAGTCAGCAATGCGACTTCGCCGGTCTCTTCAGAAATGTACAACTCCGTATGCGCCGCATCATCGACCTTGATCTTATGGGCTGGTAGAATGCGCCGCTCTTCGAGCGTCCACTGGTCTGGATCGAGAACCTCACCCGCATAATGTATCCGTGTTTCGGGAAGATTCACGAATCGGCCTGCGATCGTCATCGCTTGGGGCTGACTAACGACCTCGAGCACATCACCACTGTCGGCAAAAACAGTGACTGTGGATCCGGCGACGGAGAACCGATAGGCCGGACGATCCATGACCGTAAGCAATGTGACTCGATTCGGCGGACGGTCGAGAAGCGCCTTCTCCAATGCTGCCGCGGGAGAAACCTTGATAGATGCGACATCCAGTACCGGCAGATGCTGGAACCGGACATCAGGAGTCAGACTCGGCATGCCTCGCGCGAAAATCATGGCGATGCCGGAAACGAACCACATCACGAAGAGCAAGCAGACAGCTATGCCCAAATAGCGGTGGGTGAGAATCAGGAATTTGCGTAGTTGGATTTCAAGTCTCCAATTTCCAATTTTCCCTGGTCAGCGGCTGCGGTTTGCGGCAGCGAGATCCGGAAGCAGCTGCCACTGCTGGTTGGCTCGAGTGTAAGACGGCCGCCGTTGACTTCAACAGCCCATTTCGCGATAGCCAACCCCAGACCGGTTCCGCCGTTTTCGCGGGAGCGGGCTTTATCGACGCGGTAGAAACGATCGAAAATGCGTGATCGAAGCGCAGCGGGAATTCCAGGCCCCGTATCGACCACATCGATTGTCGTTCCTTCTGGTTTCTGCGCCACCGCGATTTCGATCTTGCCGCCATTAGGACTGTATTTGATCGCGTTGTCGACGAGATTCAGCAACGCTTGTCTCAAGACGACGCGGTCCCCCGTCCAAGGCGGAACGGTGTCGAAGCGCACATGAATGGATTGCTCTTTCTCTTCGGCTAATACGCTCAACTGCTCGGCAACTTCTTGGGCAAGCTCCGGAAGGTCGACGACATCGATCGAAAGCTTTGCCTGACCGGTGTCGGCACGCGACAAGGTCAACAGCCGGTCGACGAGGAGCGCCAACCGGTCGACTTCCTCGAGCATGCTCCCGATGATTTCCCGATACGCCGGTTCGTCACGGCGGCCGCGCAACCCAACTTCGCCCACGCTGCGAAGGGCGGTCAGCGGCGTACGCAACTCGTGCGATGCATCAGCCGTGAACCGTCGCATTTGATCGAACGACGATTCGAGCCGAGTCAGGGTTTCGTTGAAAACCGTCGCGAGCCGGCCAAGTTCGTCGTGCGGATTATCGACTGGAAGGCGATCGTTCAGCCTTTCCGCATTAATCGAACGCGCACGTTCTGCCATCCGATCGACAGGCGCGAGCGCCCGCCGCGCGAGTACGTAGCCACCGATGCCTGCCGCGGCAACACCAATAGGCAACCCGAGGAGCAAGATATAAAGCAACTCATGCATATCCTGCATGATCGAATCTTCGGATCTGGCGACCTGAACGACCACGGGCCGGTCTCCGATTCTCGCGCCCCCGCTCATCACGCGGTACGGAGGTTTTTGCGGCACAGTGACGATTTGGTCGTCGGGTTTTGCCACAAGTCTGTCGCTTTCGGCAACGGGATGCCTGCGGGCCTCGGGTGTGAAATAGAGAAGCTCGCCATTAAGGCTGAAGACTTGCAACCACGGACTATCGCCTTCCCCGGTCTCGTCATATGGAGCGATCGTGCCGTCCGGGCGCTGAGCCAACATGTCGGATGCCCAATCGAAGTCGTCGTGGAGCCGCGCATCCAGAAGTTGCGATGAGTTGTCACGAACGAACGTGTACACCGCCCCAGCGTAGACGCCAAGCACCGCCAGCATTACGCCGACGTACCATAGCGTCAGCCGGACACGAACGCTTCGCGGTTTCAAACGAATCATGGCTCTCCTTCGCGCAACATGAAACCAATGCCCCGGATCGTGTGAATCAATTTGACGGGCTGATCGAGATCGACTTTCCGGCGGAGTCTTGCGATGTGAACATCGATGACATTGTTCAGCGGCGTACCTCGAGTCGTTTCCTTCCAAACTTCGCGGGCTAGTGTATCACGCAAGACGACCTGGCCCTGATGCCGGAGCAAGTACTCGAGAAGCTCGAATTCCCGGGTTGTCAGCTCCACGTTGTGACCGCCACGTATCACCTTTCTTGTGACCAAATCCATATCCAGGTCGCCCACGCTCAAGCGGAGCGATTCCGCCGTGCGCCCGCGCCGCAGCAACGCTCGAATGCGAGCAAGAAGCTCGGCAAAGGCGAACGGCTTGATGAGATAGTCATCTGCACCGCTGTTGAGTCCAGCCACTCGATCTTCCAAGGTATCGCGCGCTGTCAGCATCAAGACCGGTGTGTGGATTCCCTGCTTGCGGATGCTGGTCAGAATTTGAAGCCCATCGCGGCCCGGCAGCATGAGGTCGAGGACAATAACGTCGAATTGCTCGGTATTGATGCGAAAGAAAGCGTCTTCACCGGTACTCGCGACGACGGCTTCATACCGTTCCCCTTCGAAGCCTTCTTTCAACGCTTTAGCAACCTTAACTTCATCCTCTACAACAAGGATTCGCATCTTGCCGGCATCAGAAATTCACAACCGCAGTTCGAACGTGTGACGGCTCGGCGGAATCGGTCCACGCAACGATGATGTCGTTCCCCGAACGGACGATCTTAGGGAATCCGGCAGAACGCACTCCCGTCGTTTGAGAGATGTCGATCGGAGCGGCGGCAGTGCCGTTGGCGCCAAACCGTCGGAGTCGAAACCGGGATCCTTGCTGCGTGCGCTCGATCCAACTCACGACGGCATCACCTGATGCCAGGCTCAGAACCTCGACGCGCCCAACGGGGTTTCCGCCGTCAACACGGATCTTCTTACCGAATGTTTTTCCGGAATCTGTCGACATCATGAGATCCACTTCGGGCTTATCACCGGGCGCGGTGAACCACGCGACAGAGACGTTCTTAGCATTGGATGAAACGGCGGGACCGTTGATGGGACACCCGTCAATCTCCCATCCGTCTTTGCTCAAAGTTTCGGGGGCGGACCACTTTCCATTCGCAAAACGGGAGATCGAGATATCGCGAATCTCTTTATCCGACCGGTCGCGGTAAACGGCAATAAGACCACCTTCGGGAGTCGCCGCCAAAGCCGTTTTGCAGCACTCGCACGTTCGATTGTCGATCTGCACCTCGGCGCCGAGAGTGCCGTTCGCCGCAACAGTCGTGTACATCAGTGCCATGTTGCCTTCTTCCTCGCTGGGCATGTTGCGCCCGTCAAGCCAGATCGCACCAAGTTTGGCGTCAGCGGTCGGCACGAGCGATAAGAAACCGTGCTGGCGCGGCTTGCGATCGCGATGCAACACGATTGGCTTGCTCCAAGTGCTCCCGACGTCTTTAGAGAAAGCGACATTGATGTCGTAGGCCTCCGACGTCGGACCGCCGCTCGCAACCAACCAATTGGCCGAAAGCGTCCCATCGGACAGAACAGCCAGCGACGGAAAATCGGCATCGCTCACAAACCAGTTGGTGCCTGTCGCTATCGTCTTTGGGGCAGACCAGCCTTGAGGACCACGGACGGAAAAACGAAGCGCGTAGCCTTTAGGCTTGAGCGGTTCCAGCCAGCTGAGGTACACACGGCCTCCGGCATCGACTGCGAGATTCGGCTCCGCGCTGTCGTTGCCGGCAGGCGATTTGAGATCTGTTACCGACGGGGCGGGCGCAGCCCAAAGGATGGCCGAGAGAGTAATGGCAGCAATCAAAGTGAGTGATTTCGTCATGAAAAAGGAGTTTATGCGCCTGTGATTAGCGCCATCAAGCGTATATACGGCCCTGACGAAGAATTCATGAAGTCTTAAGGAAGAGGGAGCAGGTTCCAAACATTACCGATTCGCCTTCCGCCATCACCGATTTGTGACATCTATCCGCAACAGCAATGATCAATTAGCGGATATCGCCGGCAAGATTGTAAATTTTCATTGCGTACCTGACGAACGGCGATGGCTGAGTTCTCATCACACACCGCCGTGCAGGTTCCAAACATTA
>JACXTT010008473.1_pt1 | contig 14251 bp, 10 predicted proteins | sample 9270951 | NCBI WGS metagenome assembly JACXTT01 (sample SAMN15532306, study PRJNA645909) | rock metagenome | isolation source: weathered quartz diorite | place: Puerto Rico | collected 2017-06-21 | reverse complement strand
ACGACCGTTCTTACGGCCGCGTCCGGCGGCGATACCGCATTTGTAGCAATACGCGTCGCGCAACGACCAGTGCGGTTGGTGGTGTCACCGGATACGATGCGGTTCTTGGCATTTGGGGAAACCAGCGCGGTCACGGCGCTCGCCCTGGATTCGCTAGGCTCCTCAGTGCCGGGAAGCGCGACCATGAGTGTGCCGGATTCATCGGTTGTTGCCCGGATCGATTCGGTGCGGGTCCGCGCGCGTGGGAACGGCATGACGAGTGCGACGGTGGGCGCCGCCGGACTGAGTGGACAAGTTGTGATCGTGGTCAACCAGGTGCCGACGACCTTGAACGTGATCGTGGGGTTCAACAACCCAGTGTTGACGTTGCCAGCCGGTGCTCCGCTGCCCGTCAGTTGCCAGGCGTTCGATAAGAATGGGTTCTCGATCGCGCAGGATCCTGCGTTTGTCGGGAGTGCGCGTGGGACGGTGACAGGTACGCGGTGCGGTGACACTCAGGTGCAGCGCTCGGGGTACGATACGGTGTCGTTCGCGCTCGGTTCGACGCGCGCGAGAGTTCCCGTGATAGTCGCAACCCGTCCCGATTCGGTGGGAGTCCTAGCAGCGGCCCAGCCAATGACAACGGTCCCGCGAGATTCCCTCGTCGGCGAGGACTTGTCAAACCCTCTGATCCTAGCCTTGCGGCTCCTAGTGGCAGATATCCTCGCAGCGTATGGGAATCCGACCAATAACCTTGATCGTGCTCGTGCACTTCGGGATTGGGTGGCACGGACTGCAGTGCATCCAAACCCGGTAATTCATCCGGACGGCAGCACAGCCAACAGCACGGTCTTGCCCTCCGGCACCACCTGGGCGGACGCCAACGCAGCTTCGTCTTCGAAGATCAATGACGACATGGAGTATTGGGGATCTGTCGGCATGAACGGGTATTTGATGCTTGACCGTTTACTCGGTACGCTCGATCCGAGTACGGGCATTCGGTCCGATGATGGTATGATGGTGCGCACTGTGGGCGCGCGTTACGTGATCCGTGACGTGCAGGCGTATCGTTACGTCATTTGTACATATCAGGCAGTCATTCTGAATGCATTATGGGCTGCCGCGGGCCTTCATGGAATGTTCGCGCGGACGATCGACCACGACCCTGCTGCAGTGTTCATCCCCGAACTCGGTCGGTGGGTCTATGAGGACCCCACGTACAACGAGGAATACGTCCTGGATGGCGCGGGAATTTCTCTCTCACCTGCCGACATGTTGTCGATCAGTTCGATAGGCCAAGCAAGTCGTCTGCAGGCAAAGAAATTTCCCGGTCCTGTCATCGATCCAGAGGTGTATGTCTCATCGGCAAACTATATCAACCAGGGCCACCCGAGCGGTATGATCGTGATGGGCAGTCAGCTGAATAACCGCGTCGTGGGAATCGTCGGCTTGGGGGGACCCTACGATTGGCCTGCGCGGTTCGTGCAAATTGACGTCCCAGCACTTACACAGTCACCTTTCAGCGACCCCGTCATGTACGATCGCGTTAGTCCCGCGGTCGCCTTCCCCGCCCTTGGTGTGCCGGTGCAGGGAATGCAAATCCAAGACTCAGTATACGTCATTCAACTTGGTTCGACCTTCCCGAACGCGCGGCGGTTCGAGCGTCGATTGAGCGGCGGAGCATGGGAGAGCGTCGCTCAGCTTGACGTGCTACCTGTTGGCCAATGCCGGGTCGAGTATCGTAGCTTGGACTCAGTTGGAAGCATAAGCGCGAGCACGGTACTGGACGTGTGGGTACCGCGAGGGGCCGGGTTCATCGAATCCGCGCTTCCGGGCAGTCCTCGAGGCCAAGCTCGCTATTGCTCTTAGCGCGGGGAGCGACAGTCGTCTAGTCGCCCCGACCTGCGTCCCTTTCGTACTATCTTCGTTAGCTTCGTCTAACCGGGATCGGTTGCGCAATCGACCGAGCTGCCTGCTGTGCCTAATGTAAGGTACCGTCCAGCCATCATGTCCCTGCATCGAGGTGAGTTAGTGGGCTACCGGGAATGGGCAATCGGGAGGATCCCTCTCAAGTACCAGGTGCCCTTGAGGTATTGGTACCGACGCATTCGTCATCGACTTGAGAAGGAGCTCCCAATCGTCTGTGAACTGGTACCTGCTGGTGCAATCGCTATCGATGTCGGAGCGAATAACGGCCTCTACACCTACGCCCTTTCGAGACTGGGCGCTCGAGTCGAGGCATTCGAGCCAGTGCCGGTATGTGCGCGCACTCTTGAGGCATTCGGTTCGGGCAACGTGCGGGTGCACGAGGTTGCACTTTCGTCAAGCTCAGGGGAAAGGGACATGTTTGTTCCACGTGCCCGCGGTGTGATGCATACCGGCCTAGCGAGCTTTCGAAAACCCGACGGTATGTTTGAAGCTATTCGGGTCCCCGTGCGAAGACTCGATGAGTATCGTTTCAAAGGCGTGTCGTTCATCAAGATCGATGTTGAAGGCCACGAGCTGGAGATCGTGAGAGGTGCTACCCAGACGATTGCGACGTCCCATCCGATGCTCCTGATCGAGGTTGAACAGCGCCACCTGACTATTCCGATGGAGGAGGTGTTCCGGGAATTGTTGCAGATGGGCTATAAAGGCTTCTTCCTGTTCGACGGCCGGATCAATCCCCTCAACGCCTTTTCGTACACGCGTCATCAAGAGGCATTTCTGGACAACGTGTTGGCGGATGAATACGTGAACAACTTCATTTTTCTGCACGATCAATCCCCTCTCCGCCGACGTCCGAGTTGGTAGAGCCCCATCGCGAATTGCCACGGAACGTCCGCGGCGGAGCGACCGAAACGACGTTCGCTGCGACAACGTCGCTTGCTGATGTGTTGGAAACGCTTGCGCGCTGGTTGGTTCTTGTCAGTGTCGTCTTAACGACAACCAGTCCACGCGTAGGGTTGGGCCCTGTACACTTCAATGGAGGCGACGTATCGGCCTTACTAGCGACATGTTCCTGGCTGACCGCTTGGGTACTTTCGCGCTCCAGACCAATGTTCTTACGGGCCGCCTTTTGGCCGTTTATCATAATCGTTCTCGGACTCGCTTCCAGTGTCTCCAGCACCGATGTGAAGGCAACCGCTGTTGGCGTCGCGGAATTGGTGGTGCTTTGGCTCCTCCCTGCACTAAATATCCCGAACATCGTCTCAACCCCGGCTCGCATCGCGACATTTCTGGATTTCGTCAGCATTGGGAGCCTCGCCGCCGGGACTGCAAATCTATTTCAGGCTGCTAGGCTTGGTCTCGGAGGAGGGCTGCCTCAGGTGTGGGGAGCTGCTCAGTACCTGCAAGGATACTTTCAAGCCTTTGGATTGATCATCGCACTCTCGCGTACGATCGGTGCAATCAGTTCTCGGCAGTTGCGGAGTTCGCTAACGTGGACCCTGGCGTGTTTGGTGAACGCCAGTGCCCTGTTGTTGACCCAAACCCGCGGAGCGTGGCTAGCCGCGTTCGCAGGTATCGTCGTTCTCGGCGTGCTTTGGCGACCCAGTGTGTTGGTAGTGGCGCTCGGAGGCATCGCCGTGACGATACTCGCCCTTTCGGGAACAGTGTGGGTGTCAGCAATGGGGGAGCGCCTGCAGAGCATCTTTTCGCTCGAGTCTAACCTCTCAGGCTTCGAGAGTTCGCTCGGACGACTGGCTCTCGCGGCGACGGCTTGGAGGATGTTTCTCGCTCACCCCCTGCTAGGGATCGGTTTGAAGAACTTTCCGATTGCGATGGCATTCTACGCGCCTCCTGGCATGCCCCTCACATATGAAATGGGTCCTGGTCACGTGCTTACTGCAGTTGAAGGACCCCACAGCACATACCTCTCATTGCTATCAGAGGTTGGTGCGTTCGGTTTGGTGTCACTGCTGTGTTGGGAGCTTGGGGCTTTGCTGCATCTCTATCGCTGTGTTCGCGCCCAAAGTAGTGAGGTAGCCAAGCCCGAACAGAACGCAGTGGTCATCCTCGCGGGGGTTGTCGTTGTGATTGTGTACAATCTGTTCTTTGAAATGAATCAGGCCGGAACGCTCATTTTTGTCTCTGTGTTATCGTTAGGGTATCGCTTTGCTGAGCGCCCCGAACACCAGACACCTCCGTGACCATATCCGGTGTGACGGGAACCGAACCGTTGAGCGATCGCTGGAAAACGGTTCTCGTCATCATCCTGCTTGTCGTGGCGGGGAAGGGGCTTGCGTTCGTTCGAGAGGCGTTCATTGCATCCGAGCTCGGCCCGAGTGCGTCTGCCGATGGCTACTACTTAGCGCTCGCCGTCCCTACAGTGATCTATAGCCTCGGCGCTCTCCCGCTTTCGATGTGGGTGACAGCCCGCCTCGCGGCTCTCCAGGGCTTAGGAGCCTTAGAGCGTCTCACTGCGTTCTACTCACGTGTCTCGCTATTGGTATTCATCTTCGGTTCAATTACAGCAGTCCTGCTCGTAGCATCGGCAAACGTCGTTGTTAGGCTTTACGCGCCGGGCCTTGATGTGGTTCGGATGACGGGAGCCGCTACTCTGGCGAGGATCGGTGCACTCGCCATTCCAGCCCTGGCCCTTCAGGCGATCTGCAACGGTCGACTCTTCGCGGCAGGACGCTTCCTGCCAGTTTACATCTGGCTCGCCCTTAGCGGGGTGGTGGGCTTAGTCGTCGTGGTCGTGTTTACGCCGCGTTATGGTGCGGCCGGGGCTGTATGGGCCTTTGTCGCCGCCGGGTGGACCTCGATTGCCGGCCCCGTAGTCCTCGCGCGCCCTCGCGGATCGACTGACAGCCCTGGGTCTTCTCCCGTCCTCGCCGACGACCTTCGCGCCAGCGTGATTTATCGCGCCCTCGTCATGCAGCTCTACTTCCAGATCAGTCTCCTTCTGATCTACGGATTTGGGTCGGGACTAGCACCTGGAGGCCTGTCCGCCGCCCTGTTCGGCAGCAAGATACAAACCGCGGTCTATGAAACGCTCGCAGTAACGGCCGGCGTCCTGGTCTATCCTAGGATCGCGCACTTTCTCCAGCGCGGCGACCACGGCACCGTTAGGCAAACGATGATGGACGCGCTTGGATGGCTCTTACCTGCTACGGCAGGGCTCGTCGTATTGCTCATCACGTGCCGCCATGAGATAGTCTCGCTCGTCTATGAGCGGCGTGCGTTCGACGAGAAAGCGACGCGACTGGTCGCGGCCGGACTCATGGGGTACGCACCGGGTATCGTCGGTCTCACTCTCGTTGAGATTCTTCATCGTGGCATGGTCCTGAGGGGGCGGCTCAAAGGGTACGTCCTAGTGTTCGCATGCGCCCTGATTCTGAATTGGGTTTGCTACTACATTCTTGTTCCTAAGCTCGGGGTGCCAGGCTTGACGATATCGTCTTCGGCTGGCGTCCTGACTGCAGCACTAGGCCTACTCATTTACGCTTCGCAGCGCTTGGAGGCGATGGATACAAAGCAACTCCTCCTGTTGGTCATTAGAACAGCTGCCGCGGCAAGTATTACGCTGGCTGTTTTGACCACCCTCCGCGCGACCATCTTCGTTGGTGGGTCCACGTTTGCCCAAGTGATCTCGGTTGCTTGCACGGGCCTTCTCGAAGCCTTCATGCTAGTTGCCCTACTGCTTGCGCTCGGGCACAGGTGGCGGCTCACAACATCGCTCACGGGGTGAAAGCGGGCCGTTTGAGAGTCGTCTTAGATGGCCGGATCGTCATTCCTCGCATGACGGGCGCAGGTCGTTACGTCATCGAGCTTGCAAGGCGCCTTCCTGATCTCGCCGAAGATCTTCAAATCGAAGTGCTGCTCCGCCCCGAGGTGAAGCTAACTCGAGTTCCTGGTCTGCTCTTGGGATCTGGTGCCACAGTTCACTATGTCGATGCGCGGGTGGCGAGCTTAGGTCAATGGCTGGTAATTCCGGCAGTGCTTGCCCGCTTAAAGCCCGATCTATATCACTACCCCTTCTTCGACTTGCCGTACGTCGCCGCCCCTTCCGTGGTTACCCTCTATGATCTCAATCCGATGACAGAGTCTGGGTACTTCGACCGTTACGCGTTGATTAAACGAACCGCCGCTCGAATGCTGATTCGCAGCACCCTTCGGAGGAGTCGCGCGGCACTCGCAATCTCAGAGGCGACTCGCACCCTGATTCAGAAGCACTGGCCGGAATCAGCAAACAAAGTTCGCACCGTTCACCTGGGAGTGGATTCGGATGCTTGGGCCAAGGCTACTCGGGACGGCAACGTCCCGATACCTGACCAGGCCGCCTTAGGCGCCTGGAGATCACGTCGGTATGTACTTTATGTTGGAGTCGATCGTCCCCACAAGAATTTGATCCGTCTTGTGCGCTCTTTTGAGCGCTTTCGACAAAGGAACGGCTGGCAGAATACACGCGGCCCCTACCTATGGCTGGCCGGCGTTGGCGATGGTTCGCCGCAGTTGCGTGCGCAAGTCGAGGCGTCCGGGCTTAGGGAGGACGTAAGGCTCGATCACGAGCTCGACGAAGATCGCTTGCGGGTTGCTTATGCGGGTGCGATCGCCGTAGCGTACGTCTCAACATCAGAAGGATTCGGGCTCCCGGTTCTCGAAGCATTCGCGGCTGGCGTGCCCGTGATTTGCTCCGATAGGTCGTCACTCCCCGAGGTGGGCGGCGATGCAGTTGCCTATGTTGATCCGTATGATGAACTGTCGATCTCGGACGTGCTCCACAAGGTTCAAAGCGACGAGCGGTTGCGGAGAGAGTTAGCCGTGCGAGGTCAACAGCGAGTAGCGCAATTTTCGTGGAATGCAACCGCAATCGCTACGCGGGATGTGTACTATGAAGTCCTGGGCCTTGGGGATGCAAGTCAACCCTAGGCTTTCTGCAGTAACACTGGCTAGTATTGTCGCATGCGCGGTTTGCGCGCCAAGTTTGGACGACTAGATGTCGACCGATGATCGGGCAGTTTCAACCCATAAAGTCCCATCATAGTAAAACGAAATTGTCCTTCTCCTTCCATTTGCAGGCTTCGGCAGCGGCCCGGCCATACGAAATGTCTTGCCCCAACTGATTTCACCCAACTCACCTCCTGAGCCATTGCGGATGTCGTACACAAGGTATTGACCCGGGACGGGTTTCGTAGGGTCTTCGATCGTAAAGGACTTCTGGTCGGTGGCGGTGAGCATAAAGAAGTTACCACTCGCGGCATCGCTGGAGACAGCTGTACCGTAATTGAGCACGACCATTGCTGATGCGATCCGCCCCGCGGTCTCCAGCTCAGTGCCGATCCTGGCGCCCAATTGAGGATCGAGAATATGATGGCCGGCCGGAGAGCCTCCGATGGGATTCGCGTACCCCGCGCGGTCCGGGTACGTAAGGTATGAGTTGTGGCCCACCGATGCTTTTCCGACTTTATCGGTGAGTCGAATCGGACTGTTATTTGGCGCGAATTCATAACAGTTGCCAAAAATTGTTGCTGCTTCACAACGAACGACGTCGACTCCGACGGTCTCCGTCTTGCCAGTCTGCAAGAAATCATTTGCGAAGATCGCGACTCCGTTGCACATGCCGCTGATATTGCCGTCGTGATCGTAATTTCCCAAGTAAATGAACGTTCGTGCCTCTTGACCACCTTCGAACCAGTTGTTGTAGATAGCGAGTCCTTTGCGGTTAACGAATCGCACGTACATGTACTTGCCGGTAACAGGGCCCAAGTACCACTCGTACAGTGAACAGTCTCGCACTACCATCCCCCCGAGCGATCTGGTGCTGCCCTTGTCATGGATGTCCAGTTCGTTTTGCGCGAAGCTGCACGCGTCCACCACAACAGTATCCATGAAGGGATCCGCTTGACGGCCTCCACCCCGAATGCCGCCGCTCGGTCCTGCACCTCCGACTTGAAGGCCCCTGGCGTTGCGAACGAGGTTACAGTCGTAGAGGTAAAGGCCTATTCCCCAATCGGACCAGACACCCACTTTGAAGTGATCGACGCTCACGTGCCTCAGAAAGAGATCTCGAAAGTTTCGCACTCGTATCGCGACGCCATTCCCCGCTGATCCGGCAACCAACGTAAGATGGGAAAGAACAACGTTCAACGGCTGAGCCTCTCTGTTGCCGACGAACGAGAACATCGTCTGTGCAGCGCCGCCAAGCTGAAGCAACGGTCCCCGTCCCGCCATGCCGGTAATACGGGTGTTAGGTGCCAAGTTGATCGTCGATCCGAGCAAATACCTTGAGGACGTCCAAGGGACGGTAACGACTCCGTTCGCGTGACTGGCCGCTTCGATCGCGCTTTGGAAAGCTCTTGCGTCGTCGGTCGATCCGTCCGCCCGCGCTCCGTAGTCCTTTACGTTGAAGGAGTCCACCGTCACCTGTGCAGACCCCTTGGAGCGGCCTCTCGCATCCGATCTTGGGTCGCTCCAGAGACCGCCTAGGGAAGCTGCAATGGAACCTTCAAGAAGGGACCTACGGGACATCGGCGGGCTCATCCTCGCCTCCTCGCATGACTGTGCCAAAGCGTCTGGTAGAGGTCGTCAATCGCGGTAACCATGTCCAACACGTCGAAGTGGCGCCTGGCCCAAGTTCGACCCGTTTCGGCCAAGCGAGCGGCAAACTCCCGGTCGGTCACGAGGCGAGTGGCCGCTTCGGCGAGCGCTTCGGGATTCCTCGACGGAACGAGCAGGCCTCCGCGGTCACCCGAAATCACAGCCTCTCGCACCCCGTCCACTGCTGTCGCCACAAGCGGCGTTCCAGCCAACATCGCTTCGATAACGCTGCGACCGAGTCCTTCGTAAAGGGACGTGTGCATCACGAGATCGGCCGCGGCGAGGATGCGATATACGTCTGGTCGGTAGCCCAAGAGGCGGACCTTTGAGACCAGAGACAGACTCCTCACCACCGTCCGTACTTCGTCCTCGAGAGACTGGCCCACGGGATCGTCGCCCACAATGACGAATTGCATTGCCGGGAACCGGGCCGCGAGCAGCTTGGCTGCTCGCACAAACGTGACGGGGTCTTTCTGACGGTTGAGCCGCCCGATCCAGGCCACGAGCGTTGCTCCATCAGCAATGCCTAGCTCGGATCGGCACATGTCTCGCTGAGATCGATCCAGATACTTGGAAATCTCGACGCCGCTGTAGATGGTGACGTACTGATCGGGGCGTCCGATGCAAGCCTTCAGATACCTGTCCGTGTTGAGACTGGAGACGGTGATGATCTTTTCGCAAAGCGGCGCACAAGCCCAGTCCGCCAGCCAGTAAAGGGAATTCGTCACGGAAGACGAAGAGGCGGCGAAGGAGATGCTATGTGCCGTGTGCACGACGATTGGAATCCCGGTGACCGTCGCAGCGAGACGCCCGAGCACACCCGCCTTCGCGTTATGCGTGTGAACGATGTCATAGCGATTTCGTCTCAGGAGACGGCAGATGCTCCGAAATGCTTGCAGATCTGCTGTCAATTCTACTGGACGAACGAGCGACTCTATGACCGTCACTGCAACTTGTGGACTCAGGCGCGATCCGTCGAACTCTGCCGGTCCGCAAGCGAGATGCACGTCGTAGCGGTCGCGGTCAAGGAGGTTCACTGTGTAACGAGTGTTATCAGCCGCGCCTGACAGGCGAGGGAGAGTCGTTATCAGGTGGAGCACTTTCAGTGTTGCCATGTTCACGACCCGTTACGTCGGCGCGCGACCACGCACAAGCCGGCAGCGATTCGGAACGCCCCGGGCCGCTTTGCGACGAAGTAGTCAAGGTACCTAACGGGGGCTGTCAGCCAGGCTGCTACGAACTTGGCTGCTAGGGCTAGACGGGTACTCCTGAACCAAGTCGAAGGGTATTCTCGGAGGATCCAATTGAGCGCCGAACTCGGGCCGACGCATACCTCGCGCTCCAGGATCTCGAACCGACGTAACAAAACATCAAGGCCACGAAATGTGAATCGCTGAAAGTCGTCTGGATCAGCATGAAACCCCTCGAGAAACGGAACTTCAACGTAAAAGATGCCGCGTGGCCGGAGGATTCTGTGCACTTCCCGCACAACCCGATGCGGGTAGGGTACGTGCTCGAGGACAGCCGTGGCTACGACGTAGTCGAAGGAGCCCGAACGAAACGGCAGTCTGGCGGCATCTGCCTGAACCCCCGGCGGCTCCAGGGTCAGATCACAACGGACTGCGCCGGGCAGTGTTCGGGGACCACACCCCAAATCGAGCACGCGATGTGCACCGATGCTGGATTCACGGAGGAGCTCTCCGAGAAGCTTACCAGTGTTAAGGGCCGGTCCTGGGGGCTTGAGCCATCGAAGCCATGGTGCTCTTTCGAGAAGTCGGCGCTCAGCCTGCTTGCGGGGATCGTGAGGGCTATCAGTCATTGGGCCGCTCAATGGTGCAACGCCTCGCGGCCTCCGAGAACCAAAGATATAGCGTGATCAGAGCCCAGAGCGACCGAGAAAAGTCCGCCCGCTCATCGAGATGATCCTGGGCGAGTCTCTTGACGCATGCATCGTCGACGATCCCCAGCGCTCGTAGGTATGAGGAGTCCGTGGCTTCCAGTACCAACGGCTTCAAGGGACCGCGCAGCCATCGACCAATTGGCACGCGGAACGTGTGCTTACGCCTTGAGTGGATACGAGAGGGCAGAAGGCGTTTCGCGATGCTGCGTAGGAGTATTTTGGTCGTCGTGCCGCGAATCTTCCACGAATCCGGCAGGCCGAGCCCGAAGTTGACGATGCGATAATCGAGAAAAGGGCATCTTGCTTCTAGCGACGCTGCCATCGTCATCCGGTCAACTTTGGTCAATAAGCCATTGGCAAGCATGGCTTCCAGGTCGCTGATCTGAATGGCTCGGAGCTCAGCGCCCGGATCGGAAGTTGTCCGAGCGTTCGTCGATGTGTCTCGGAGTTCCTGTTCTTGATCGCGCCTACACTCGTGCGAGACCCCAGGAGCGACCGCGAGCGCGGCGCTCCAGCGAAGGGGGTTATCCCTTCCCCACGCCGCGGAGCGAAGTATGCGCGACGATCTGGAGTCATCGAATCGCCGCCTTCCGCGGATCCAGAGTCCCCCGACAGCCAGGCTGCTCAAAAAGCCCAAGCGCCGGACGAGCGTGGACCCAGTCAGAGCAAGCAAGTACCGCTCATAGCCACCGAATACCTCGTCGCCTCCCTCCCCTGTAAGAGCGACCGTGACTACCTTGCGTGCTTCTCGGCTGAGGAGCAGCGTGGGTAAGGCGGCCGGGTCGGCCAGAGGCTCATCCAGCGCCCACGCGAGGTCGGCTACGTCTGTAAAATTTGAGAAGTCGACGGGAATCTCGTGATGCTCGCAACCGAATTGCTCGGCGACCTGGCGCCCATAGGTCCCCTCATCGAAATGCGGATATCTGGGGAACGACACTGTGAACGTCGGAACACGCGCGCCAAGCTCGCCAGCCGCCATAGCGATTACGACGCTTGAGTCCAATCCACCACTTGCGAAGGCGCCAAGAGGAACATCGCTGATCAGCCGAAGTCGAACTGCGTCCTGCAACAAGTCAAACAGGAGGTCTGCCGCTTCCCCTTCGCTTGTGGGTGCTGGCGTAGGGTCCGGTTCCCAATAGCGCCGTACAGTGAAGCCGTCTTCTGTCCACACGCCGAGGTGGCCTGCGGCCAGTCTGCGGATCTCTGACAGGGGTGTCCGGTCGCCAGGCATGTAACCAAGTTGGCAGAAGGCTCGACAAGCTTCGGTGTCGATGCTCCAAGCGACATTCGGAAGCGTCAGTAGACTTCGCAACTCTGAAGCGAACGCGAGCCCGTCTTGTAGGCGCGTGTAGTAAAGCGGCTTCTTTCCCACGCGGTCACGAGCGAGCAGTAGCTTGCGGCGTGGGCCGTCCCAGATTGCGAGCGCGAACATCCCGTTGATACGCTGGAGCACGTCTTCTCCCCAGCTTTCATAGCCGTGAAGCGCGATCTCAACATCCGAACGCGAAGAGAACCTGTGGCCGAGGCGCTTAAGCTCCGGTGCCAAGGTTTGAAAGTTGTAGAGCTCCCCGTTACAGATGCACGCAACGTTCCCTGTCTCGTTGACCAGCGGCTGATGTCCACCCAATAAGTCAATGATGCTGAGCCGACGCATCCCCAAGGTGCAGTAATCATCGTTGAACTCCCCAGCGTCGTCTGGACCTCGGTGAACTAACTCAGCGAGGATTCTTCTAGTAGCACCGAGTCTATCTGGAGTAGGTCCGACGATTCCAGCTATTCCGCACACGGCCTTACCTACCCGTTAGGATGAGCACGGCAACGCGTGCGAACCCTCCCAGCGCCAACCCGATCAGACACAACGTGAATACCGTCGGTCCGTCGGGGCGATTGGAGGCGAACGGCGGATCGATGACGGTGATGGTGGGCGTATCATTTACCTCGTCGATTCTCGCCGTCTCGAGTTCCTTCGACAGTGACGTGTAAAGTTCCTGCCGCAGCTCAACTTGACGCTTCAACCGTGACTCTTCGAACATGAGCTGGGGAGAATCTCCAAAACGTCGATTGCGCTCGTAGAATGCCCGCAGGCCGTCCTCCGTCTCATGGAGATTGTTGAGCGCGTCGCCAGTTCGCCCTTCAAGGAATACACGTAGCTCTCGTGCCTGGAGTTGGCGGGTCGTTACGTTGAAGTGTTTGACCGCTCCAATGACGATTCGGGCAAGTCCTTCGGCCGCACTTGGCGTTGCTTGCGAGACCATCAGCGTCACAACGGATGTTCGCGAGTCGACTTGAGCGCTAATTCTCTTGCGCAGCCGACGAAACAGCCGATCGAGGTTAGCTCGGGAGCTGTCGGGAGCGCCACTCAGCAGCTTGCGAACCGTAACGGCTTCCCCGGGCGCTACCACTACGACGCTGTCGACGACACCTAACAACAGACCGGGCGTTTGTACGAGGCTCTGGTAGAACTGTGGAGAGCGACCTCCGTCTCCGCCGACGTTCAATCCAAATTGTGCTGCCAGCGTGCTTAGGCCCGTTGGTAGACTCCGCAATCGTTGCTGCTCGGCGACGAACGATGCTCGTGCGGTATACCGCTGGGGGCGCAGGATTCCTGCGGCGGCCGCCACCACCAAAGCGATTATTCCCCAAACGATGATAGAACGCCAAGCACGTCGGAAGGATCGGACAAACTCGTCGAAAGTTAGGCCGCTAGTAGCGAGGTATCCTGCAGAAGTCGTCACGATTCTACAGCTTCGTCGCCACTACGATTATCGCTACCGTACTCGCCAGAACCTGCGCGATCGCTCCAAACAGCGCGACGTAGTCCGTATGAGGCGCATTCGGATCCTTCACCGGCACTGACACCTCCGACCCCGGCCCCGGCCGCGGATCGCTCGTCCCAAAAATGTTCCGGTGCCGAGTCTTCACCTCACCATTGGCGTACCGCACGCTCACGGCTCCCTTATTGGCTAGCTGTACGAACCCACCTGCGGCACTAATGTAGTAGTCCAGATCTTTCCCCTGCTGCCACAACACACTCCCCGGTGAGTTCACGGCTCCCGTCACCTTCACGCTCGGCTCGTACTCGGGGATCTCGATCGAATCGTCAGGCTGCAACAGGATATTGAACCGTGATGTCGTGTCCTGCAGCGCGCGTTTCAGCTCGACGTTGATCCGGCCCACGTTGCTTTCCCGCCGCACAAACCGGATTCCCTCGGCATACGCCTGCCGGGTCAACCCACCGGCTCGGCCGATCACGTCGGCGAGGCGGTCGCTCTTTGTGTGCAAGGAGTACGTGCCGGGATAGCGCACCTCGCCAGTCACGATGACCGTGCGCTGGAGGTCGAATCCTGGCTCCCGCAGGATCAGCACGTTGTCGAACGGTTGTAACGACACGTCCGGCGCGCCGGTCGCCGGCACCGCCACGCCCGGCGGCCCCACGTACCGGCCGAGCGAGTCGCGGGCGAAGAGATAGGAGGAGTCGAGCGGAACGCGGATCGTGGTCGCGAGCTGTCCCTGCGCCCGGTCCTCGGGCAGCCGCGCTACCTCGGCCTCCTTCAGGTCCGCCCCCACCCGAGGCCCGCGCGCCAGCAGCATCAGATCGCGCAGCGTCATCCCCGGATGCCACGGATACGGTCCCGGCTTCATCACCATCCCCGCGATCCCGACGTAATAACCCTCGGCTAGCGGAGGGAGGGGATCGACGACGATGGAGTCGCCATCTTCCAGTTGAAGGGTGGGAATGCGAACGGAGCCCAGTGGGTCGTCGGATGCTCCTACTTCCTGCTTCCGGCTCCCTCCTCCCGGCGTCAAGGCCACATCAATCGCGACCCGTCCCGACGGACTCGACCCCCG
>JACXTT010008472.1_pt1 | contig 14254 bp, 14 predicted proteins | sample 9270951 | NCBI WGS metagenome assembly JACXTT01 (sample SAMN15532306, study PRJNA645909) | rock metagenome | isolation source: weathered quartz diorite | place: Puerto Rico | collected 2017-06-21 | reverse complement strand
GGCTCCAGCTGCCGGGGGTGCTGCCCAGGTCGACGATGACCTGGCCGGCCTTGATGAGCTTCTCGCTTTCGTCGATTTCCTTGAGCTTGTAAGCGGCGCGAGCCCGGTACCCTTCCTTCTGCGCCAGCTTGACGTAGGGGTCGTTGATATGGTCGTGCAACCAATTCTTGTTTAATTTTTTCTTCTTCATTCGCGTAGAATACTGCTTTTAAAAGGTTTATCTGAAGGTTTAATAAAAATACTATGCAAAAACTTACCCCCGCCGAGCGCAGCGAACTGCGCGCCGAAGCCCACGGGCTCAAGCCAGTCGTGATGATCGGCGAGTCGGGCCTGACCGAATCCGTCATGAAGGAAATCTCGGCCAGCCTGGACTCCCATGGCCTGATCAAGGTGCGTGTGGCCGGCGACGACCGCGAAGCCCGGGTCGCCATGTACGAGCAGATCTGTGAAGAACTGAAAGCCCAGCCCGTCCAGCACATCGGCAAGCTGCTGGTGGTCTACCGCCCGAAATTGGAAACCGTCAAGGAACGTTCGAGCAAGGCCGGCAAGGGCATGCGCGAAGTGACCATCGTCAAGGCCAGCGCCAGCGGCACCAAGCGCCCCAGCGTCACCAAGGTCATGATCAAAGGAAATGAGCGGGTCACGGAAGGCGGCACCATCAAGCGCGCCAAGCCCCGTCAGACCAGCCCTAAAAAAGGCGCGCTGGGCCGCTAAAGCCTGGTTCTGCCAGCCTCAAGCCCCTGCGTTCATCCCAGGGGCTTTTTTACGCCCGCAGTTTGATCAGCAGCCAGCCGCCCAGCAGGCTCTCGGCCAGATAAAATAGCTGGGACACCCCGTGCAGCATGCCGAATGTGCGTCCCTGGGCCGTGCCGGCCAGGCCTGCTGCGCCGGCGCTTTCCTTAAGCTGCGACATCAGCGGCTGCAGGCCGACGTAGATGACGAGGGCGCAGGCCAGCATGGCGCAGATAATGAGGATCAGCGAGCGCTGGCGCGCCGGCGCCTCCCCGCCCGCCTTCACCAGCCAGTACAGGAGCACCGCGCACGCGATTGCCAGCCAGGCCTGGCTGCGCAACAGCACACCCACGATGGTGCCGGCCAGCACATTGTCGTGCAGGCTCAGGAACAAAGTGGGCGCCACCACGTAGCCGATCGTCCACAGGCTGCCGGCCCACAGGGCAGCGACCAGCAGGCGCAGCGCGTGCAGGCGGCCAGGCTGCATCAGATGTATTTGACTTCGAGGATCTCGTACTCGCGCGGGCCCGACGGCGCCTGCACTTCCACCACGTCGCCGGCGTACTTGCCGATCAGGGCGCGGGCGATCGGCGAGGTCACGGACACTTTCGACAGCTTGAGGTCGGCTTCATCGATGCCGACGATCTGGTAGGTGACCTTCTGGCCGTTTTCCAGGTCTTCCAGGTCGACGGTGGAAGCGAATACCACGCGGCCTTCCGCGTCCAGGGTGGACGGGTCGATGATCTGGGCCGCGGACAGCTTGCCTTCCAGTTCGGCGATGCGGCCTTCCACGAAAGCCTGGCGCTCCTTGGCGGCATCGTATTCGGCGTTCTCGGAAAGGTCGCCATGGGAACGGGCTTCCGCGATGGCGTCGATCACGGTGCGGCGTTCTTTGGTTTTGAGCTGATGCAGTTCTTCCTTGAGAAGTTCGGCGCCGAATTTGGTCAATGGAACGGTTGTGTTCATGTGCGTCTGCTTTTTTCTGTATGAATGGTCGTACCAAAAAATTTAAAACCACAGAAACACGCGGTGCGAACCGCGCCTTTCTGTGGTTTAGAACTGGTACTTGCTGGGACTTAGTTTAAAGACTTATGCAGCCCTTGTAAATCGTACACGTGCAACTCGTCGAGATGGCGCATGCCCTCGACGGCCGCTTCCGCGCCGGCAATGGTTGTGTAAGTGACCACGCGGGACGCCAGTGCCGAAGTGCGAATGGTACGCGAATCGACGATGGCGCTGCGTTTTTCTTCCACCGTGTTCACGACCAGGGTGATTTCGTGGTTCTTGATCATGTCCACCACGTGGGGGCGGCCCTCGAGCACCTTGTTGACGGCGGTGACGGGAATCCCGGCAGCGGCGATCACGGCAGCGGTGCCCTTGGTGGCCACCAGCTGGAAGCCCAGCTCGACCAGGTTCCTGGCCAGCACCACGGTGCGCGGCTTGTCGGAGGCCTTGACCGACAGGAACACCTTGCCGGACTCGGGCAGCCTGATGCCCGCACCCAGCTGCGACTTGACGAAGGCTTCGCCGAAGGTCATGCCGACGCCCATCACTTCACCGGTCGACTTCATCTCGGGGCCGAGAATCGTGTCGACGCCAGGGAATTTGACGAAGGGGAAGACGGCTTCCTTGACGCTGTAGAACGGCGGCACCACTTCCTTGGTGATGCCCTGCTGCGCCAAAGTCTGGCCCACCATGCAGCGCGCGGCAATTTTCGCCAACTGCAGGCCGGTGGCTTTCGACACGAAAGGCACGGTGCGCGAAGCGCGGGGATTCACTTCCAGTACGAACACGGTATCGACCATGACGCCGTCCACTTCGCGTTTTTGAATGGCGAACTGCACGTTCATCAAGCCCACCACATTCAAACCCTTTGCCATCAGGGCGGTCTGGCGCTTCAATTCCTCGATCGTCTCGGCAGACAGCGAATATGGCGGCAGCGAGCAGGCCGAATCGCCCGAATGGACGCCTGCCTGTTCGATGTGTTCCATCACGCCGCCGATAAACGTGGTCTCGCCGTCGGAAATGCAATCGACGTCGCACTCGATGGCGTCATTCAGGAATCGGTCCAGCAGCACCGGCGAATCGTTCGACACCTTGACCGCTTCGCGCATATAGCGTTCCAGGTCGCGCTGCTCGTGCACGATTTCCATGGCGCGGCCGCCCAGCACATACGATGGGCGCACCACCAGGGGATAACCGATTTCCTGGGCCAGGGCCAGCGCTTCAGATTCCGTGCGGGCGGTGCGGTTGGGCGGCTGGCGCAATTCCAGTTTTTGCAGCAGCTGCTGGAAACGCTCGCGGTCTTCGGCCGCATCGATCATGTCGGGCGAGGTGCCGATAATGGGCACGCCATTTTTTTCCAGGTCCAGCGCCAGTTTCAAGGGCGTCTGGCCGCCATACTGCACGATCACGCCGACCGGCTTTTCCAGGGCCACGATTTCCAGCACGTCTTCCAGGGTCAGCGATTCGAAATACAGGCGATCGGAGGTATCGTAATCGGTCGAGACGGTTTCGGGATTGCAGTTGACCATGATGGTCTCGTATCCGTCTTCGCGCATCGCCAGGGCCGCGTGCACGCAGCAGTAATCGAATTCGATACCCTGGCCGATGCGGTTCGGGCCACCGCCCAGCACCATGATTTTCTTTTTATCGGTGGGATTCGATTCGCACTCTTCCTCGTAGGTCGAATACATATACGCCGTGTTGGTGGCGAATTCGGCCGCGCAGGTGTCGACCCGCTTATAGACGGGACGAATGCCCATGGCGTGGCGGCGTTCGCGCACTTGCGTGTCCGTCACGTGCAACAGGAAGGCGAGGCGGCGGTCCGAAAAGCCTTTTTGCTTCAATTTGTACAGCATCGGCTTGTCGAGGGCGTCGAGGCTCTGGTGATCCAGCCACAATTCGATGTCGACGATTTCCTTGATCTGCACGAGGAACCAGGGATCGATATGGGTCAGCGCGTGCACTTCTTCCAAGGTAAAGCCCTGGGCAAAGGCGTCGCCCACGTACCAGATGCGGTCCGGGCCCGGTTCGCCCAGTTCTTCTTCGATGGTTTCGCGGTCGCGGGTCTTTTCATTCAAGCCGTCCACGCCCACTTCCAGGCCGCGCAGGGCTTTCTGGAACGATTCCTGGAAAGTGCGGCCGATCGCCATCACTTCGCCCACGGATTTCATTTGCGTCGTCAAATGCTGGTCCGCAGCGGGGAATTTTTCAAACGTGAAGCGGGGGATTTTCACCACCACGTAATCGATGGCGGGCTCGAACGAGGCCGGGGTGGCTCCGCCGGTAATCTCGTTGCGCAATTCATCGAGCGTAAAACCGACCGCCAGCTTGGCCGCCACTTTCGCGATCGGGAAACCGGTGGCTTTCGACGCCAGCGCCGAAGAGCGGGACACGCGGGGATTCATCTCGATGACGATCATGCGCCCGTCTGCCGGGTTGATCGCGAACTGCACGTTCGAGCCGCCCGTGTCGACGCCGATCTCGCGCAATACCGCGAGACTGGCGTTGCGCATGATCTGGTATTCCTTGTCCGTCAGGGTTTGGGCCGGTGCGACGGTGATCGAGTCGCCCGTGTGCACGCCCATCGGGTCCAGGTTTTCAATCGAGCAGATGATGATGCAGTTGTCCGCCTTGTCGCGCACCACTTCCATCTCGTACTCTTTCCAGCCGATCAGCGATTCTTCAATCAGCAGCTCGGTGGTGGGGGAGGCTTCCAAGCCCCGCTTGCAGATGGTTTCGAATTCTTCTTCGTTGTAGGCGATGCCGCCGCCGGTGCCGCCCATCGTAAACGACGGACGGATAATGGTGGGGAAACCCATTTCGCGCTGCACGGCCCAGGATTCTTCCATCGTGTGGGCCACGCCGGAGCGGGCAGAACCGAGACCGATCCTGGTCATCGCTTCCTTGAATTTGGAGCGGTCTTCCGCCTTGTCGATGGCTTCCGGCGAGGCGCCGATCAATTCGACATTGTATTTGGCCAGCACACCCTGGTTATGCAGGTCGAGGGCACAATTCAAGGCCGTCTGGCCGCCCATGGTAGGCAGGATGGCGTCGGGACGCTCCTTGGCGATGATGCGCTCGACGACTTTCCAGGTAATCGGTTCGATATACGTCACGTCCGCCATTTCCGGGTCGGTCATGATGGTGGCCGGGTTGCTGTTGACGAGGATGACTTTATAGCCCTCTTCGCGCAGGGCCTTGCAAGCCTGGGCGCCGGAGTAATCGAATTCGCAGGCCTGGCCGATGATGATGGGGCCGGCGCCGATGATCAGGATGCTTTTGATGTCACTACGTTTTGGCATTTAGGTATTCTCCACAGCGGCTTGCATCATGGAGATGAAGCGGTCAAACAAATAGGCGACGTCGTTCGGGCCGGGCGACGCTTCCGGGTGGCCCTGGAAGCAGAAGGCCGGCTTGTCCGTGCGGGCAAAACCCTGCAGGGAACCGTCGAACAGGGACACATGGGTCACGCGGCAATTGGCGGGCAAGGTGGCCGCATCGACGGCAAAGCCATGATTCTGCGAAGTGATCAAGACTTGCTTGCTGTCCAGGTCCTGCACGGGATGGTTGGCGCCGTGGTGACCGAACTTCATCTTCAAGGTTTTGGCGCCGGAGGCGAGCGCCATGATCTGGTGGCCCAGGCAGATACCGAAGGTGGGGATGCCGCGCTCGATCAACTCCGTGGTCGCGGCAATCGCGTAGTCGCACGGTTCCGGGTCGCCGGGGCCGTTGGCGAGGAACACGCCATCGGGATTGAGCGCAAGTGCATCGGCGGCGCTCGACTGCGCGGGCAGCACGGTGATCTTGCAGCCCCGCTCGGCCAGCATGCGCAGGATGTTGCGCTTGACGCCGTAGTCGAAGGCGACCACGTGGAATTTCGGTGCATCCTGCTTGCCGTAGCCTTCGCCCAGTTTCCACTCAGACTCGCTCCACTCATAGGCCGTCTTGGTCGACACCACCTTGGCCAGGTCCATGCCGGCCAGGCCGGGGAAGGAACGGGCCAGGTCCAGCGCCTGCGACACGGACGGCTCGTTGCCCTGGGTGCCGGTCACGATCGCGCCGCTCTGGGCGCCTTTTTCGCGCAGCAGGCGGGTCAGTTTGCGGGTGTCGATGCCGGCAATGGCGACGATGTTCTCCGCCTTCAGGTAGTCGGACAGGGACTGGGTGGAGCGGAAGTTCGAGGCCAGCAGGGGCAAGTCGCGGATGATGAGGCCGGCGGCATGGACTTTCGATGCTTCGACGTCTTCGGCATTGATGCCGTAGTTGCCCACGTGGGGGTAAGTCAGGGTGACGATCTGGCGGGAGTAGCTGGGATCGGTCAGGATTTCCTGATAGCCGGTCATTGCCGTGTTGAAGACAACCTCGCCGGTGGTGTGGCCGGCGGCGCCGATGGCAATGCCTTTGAAGATGGTTCCGTCAGCAAGCGCCAGGATGGCTGGGACGGTTGGGCCAGAAAAAAATGGCGGCAAGGGTAACTCCTGATAAAGTTACCGTAGCTGCGCCACGTCAGGCCGACGACCATGGATGCCGAGCCAGTTTCACTCGGGAATGGACGTCAAGGAATGAGGGGATGGTGGGTAGTCGCTACGGTAGATGTGGAATGGCTAAACCTCCGAAGTATAGCGCAAGCGGCCCGGTTCGGCAATCCACGGGGGAAGATTTACCGGGCGAAATCGGCTGACAAAGGGCGGACACAGCCCCATGAGGAGAGGCGAAGATGACGACGTTTGGATTTGACACACCGATGGAACGACCTCGCCCTGGCGGACGGGCGGCCGTGTTCGTGCCCCACCCCGACGCCAACGAAGCGGTGGCCACGGCCCTCAACAACGGCTCCGGCATGGTCGGTTTCGGCAACCCCGACCGCACGGTGACGATTTATTTCGAGAACAACCGCTTCCGCGACCCTGCCCTGCACCCCTGGCAAGCCAAGGCGTTTAAAGCGTACAGCCGGATGGTCGAGCTCTCGCCCACCGTCAACAAGCTGACCTGCGGCTCGGAGAACGTGGTGCAGATCGGGTTCATCGAGGGCGCAGAGATCCTGGTGCGGGATATGGCGAAGCTGGAGGCATGGCTGAGGAAGACCGATGCGCTCGACTCGATGCCGGAGAATGCGGAGATCCACGCTTAAGTAGGACTGGCACCGGTTTCTACTGTCTGGCGCAAAGAACGGTGACAGGCACCCGAAGGTGCCAGTCCCCGGTGCTGTTACAGTCCCAGGGCGGCGATACCAGCCCGGGCAATCTGCGCATCTTCCGCCGACTTCACGCCGGACACACCGACGGCGCCCACGTACTGGCCTTCGACGACGATGGGCACGCCGCCTTCGAGCATGCCTTCGATTTCAGGCGCGGACAGGAAGGACACACGGCCGTTGTTGATCATGTCTTCGTAGATCTTGCTCTCGCGGCGGCCCAGGGCGGCCGTCTTGGCCTTGGCGGGGGCGATATAGGCGGAAATGGGGGCGCAGCCGTCCATGCGCTGCAGCCACAGCAGATGGCCGCCATCGTCGACGATGGAGATGACCACGGGCCAGTTGTTGGACTTGGCCTCCGCCTCGCAGGCGGCGGCGATTTTCTTGAGGTCTTCCAATGTCAATACGGGCTTGGATTGCATGCGTGCTCCTTGGGATCAGTTTTAAGGTTGTTGTTTGGCTTTGAGCCTGGCTTTCAGCTGGGGCATGACGGCCGCTGCCGCCTGCTCGCCCGCCAGGATGGCCAGGTTGCGTGAATTGAAATCGCCGCCGCCCATGCTGCCCAGGCTGGGCGTGATGACGACGTCGGCGTCTTTCAGTTCGTAATGGTTGAGGCGTTGGCCCATGATGCTGAAGGTTTGCATCAGCACTTCCAGCGAGCTCAGGGTCGCCTGCGCATCGGTCTGCGTTGAAATGTTCACGGCAATGATGAAATCCGCACCCATTTCGCGGGCGAAGCGCACCGGCACGGGCGCCACCAGGCCGCCGTCGACGTAGCTGCGGCTGCCGATCTTGACGGGCTGGAACACGCCGGGCACGGCGGACGAAGCGCGCACCGCCTGGCCTGTGTTGCCGCGCTGAAACAGAATAGGCTGGCCGCTGTTCAAGTCGGTGGCGACTGCGCCGAACGGCAGTTTCAGTTTTTCAATGGGGGCGTTGTGCACGGCCTTGTTGACGTAGGCCTGCAGGGCATCGCCCTTGAGTACGCCCGATACCTTTCCAAACAGGGGGATGGCCCAGTCGGAGATGGTCGCCTCGTCCATATCCATCGCCACCCGCTGCAGGGCAAATCCGTTGTTGCCGGCTGCGTACAGTGCGCCCACCACGCTGCCCGCGCTGGTGCCGACGACGATGTCCGGATAAATGCCCTGGGCTTCCAGCGCCTTGATGACGCCGATGTGGGCAAAGCCGCGCGCCGCGCCGCCGCCAAGAGCCAGGGCGATCTTGATTTTCTTGGGCGGGGCCTGGACGACGGGCACTGGTGGCGGCGGGGTCACCACCACCGGCGCGGTTGCGCGGCAGCCGGCCAGGGCGATGGCGGCGAGGGCGAGCAGGGAGAGGCGGCGTGTCGGCATGGGTTCTGCAAAGGTTGAGGACCCGGGATTGTAACGCGATTAGCGGCGGGGACTAACGACGGAAGCTGACCGTAAAACAGCTCCCCTCCCCCGGCCGCGAATCAATACTGAGACTCGCCCGATGCCGCAGCAGCACGTGCTTGACGATCGCCAGCCCCAGCCCCGTGCCCTGGGTCTCGCGCGAGCGGCTCTTGTCGACGCGGTAAAAGCGCTCGGTCAGGCGCGCAATGTGCAGCTGGTCGATGCCGATGCCGCTGTCGCTGACCGTGAATTGCGGACCGTCCGCCGCGTCTTTCCAGATCAGGGTGACGGTGCCGCCCGCCGGCGTGTAGCGCACGGCGTTCGAGGCCAGGTTGGCAAAGGCGCTGCGCAGTTCTTCCACGCTGCCGACGATATCGGGGCCGTCGATCTGTGCCGTGATGGTGTGCTGGCCGTTGGAGAGCGCCTTGGCTTCTTCCAGCACATCTTCGATCATGGCCTTGACGTTGACGGGCTCCGGGCGCATGGGGTAGTCGACCGATTCCAGGCGCGACAGGGTCAGCATGTCCTCGATCAGGCGCTGCATGCGGCGGCCCTGCTCCGTCATCAGCTTCAGATGGGCCTGGCGGCTGGCGACGTCCAGGTCCGGCATGGTGGAGGCGATTTCCAGGAAGCCGACGATGACGGTCAGCGGCGTGCGCAGTTCGTGGGAGGCATTGGCGATGAAGTCCCGGCGCATTTCCTCGATGCGGGCGCTTTCCGTGGCGTCGTGGGTCACCAAAATCTGGCGCCGGTTCTCGAACGGAATGATTTGTACGATCAGCTTGCGGTCGCGCAGCGACAAGGTCAAGGGCTGCTCGTAGCGCCCCAGCACGATGTAATCGATGAACTCGGGATGGCGCACCAGGTTGGTCACCCGCATGCCTTTGTCGCGCGAGAGGGTCAGGCCCAGGTGCTTTTCGGCGGCCGGGTTGCACCACTCCAGGAACAAGACGTCGTCCATGATGGCCACGCCGTCCGGCAGCAGGTGCATGGCCTGGCGGAAGCGCGCCAGCCATTCGGACAGCTCGGCCTGGCTGCGCTCGTCGTCGCGCCGCAGGCGGTAGAGGCGCGAGAACACGTCGGTCCAGGCGCCCCAGCCATCGGGCAATTTGGCGGAATTGAAATCGTCCAGCCAGGCGCTCAGTTGCTGCAGATACGACAGTTGCAGCAGCAACTGGGCCAGCAGCAGCAGCACCGCCACCGACAAGCCCGCCACCGCACCGGACATCCACCAGGCCAGGCCGGCCAGGCCCAGCAGCATCGCCAGGCGCAACAGGGCCGGCACCCAGAACAGCAGGCGTGGATTCATTTATTTTTCCGACAGCATGTAGCCGACGCTGCGCACCGTGCGGACCAGGTTTTCCGCCTCCTTCAAGGCTTTGCGCAGGCGCAGCACGTGGACGTCCACTGTTCTCTCTTCGATGACGGCATGGTTGCCCCACACCTTGTCGAGCAACTGGCTGCGCGAAAAAACGCGCTCGGGATGGGCCATCAAGAATTTCAGCAGCTTGAACTCGGCATGGCCGATGTCGATGCGCTCGCTGTTGATGGACACGCTGTTGCTGACCGGATCGAGCAACACCGGCCCCACCCGCAGCGAAATTTCCGCAGCTTCCGGGGCGTTACGGCGCAGCAGCGCTTTCACGCGCGCCAGCAATTCGCGGGGCGAGAACGGCTTGGTGACGTAGTCGTCGGCGCCATTGTTGAGGCCGGCGATCTTGTCTTCTTCCATGCTCTTGGCGGTGAGCATGATAACGGGGATTTTCTGGAAATTCCTGTCGGCGCGGATCCGGGCCAGCAGGCGCAAGCCGGTCTGGTCGGGCAGCATCCAGTCAAGCAAGATGAGCTTCGGCGTGTGGCCGGCGAGAAATTCCCAGGCTTCGGCGGCCGATTGCACGGCCACCAGGTCCCAGGCCGCTTCGCGCAGGGAAAATTTGACGAGTTCGATGATGGCCGGCTCGTCTTCGACGATGAGGACGGTGGTGGCGTTGTGGGCCACGCCATTTGCAGTTGCGCTTGCCATTGTCGCTTACACGTCCGCTTTCAGAGTCGCCGGCTTCGAGTGGCGGATATCCTTGCCTTCCACCACGTAGATCACGTACTCGGCAATGTTCTTGGCATGGTCGCCGATGCGCTCGATGGCTTTCGCCACCCACAGGGTGTCCAGGGCCGAAGAAATCGTGCGCGGATCTTCCATCATGAAGGTGATGAGATTGCGCATGATGGTGCGAAACTCGTGGTCGATGATTTCGTCCTGGGCAATCAGGGCGATGGCTTGCTTGCCGTCCAGGCGCGCGAAGGCGTCGAGGGCATCGTGCAGCATGTCCGAGGTCTGCTGGGCAATCGAACGCACCGTTTCAAAGTGGTTCACGCCCACCACGCCCCGGGTGTGCAGGCTTTTCGACATGCGGGCAATCTTGGCCGCCTCGTCGCCGATGCGTTCGAGGTCGGTGATGACCTTGATGGTGGCCATCACGGTCCGTAAATCGTTGGCGGCCGGCTGGCGGCGTACGATCAGGTGACTGCAGGCGTCGTCCAGCGACACTTCCAGCTGGTTGACGGCATCATCCTCGGCAATGACACGGTCGGACTGCTCGATGTCGCCCACGCGGAAGCAATTCATGGCATCCGTGAATTGCGTCTCGACGATGCCGCCCATCAGCAAGACCTTGGAACGGATTGCCTCGAGTTCGTGATCGTATTGTTTGGATGAATGCTCGCCTATCATTACTGCTCCCCGTCGTAGTTTGGTCTTGCGTAGTTTTGTCGTGCTTATCGCTGGTGCGGGCTGCTCAACCGAAACGGCCCGTGATGTAGTCCTGGGTTTCCTTGCGGGCCGGATTCATGAACAGCTGGTCCGTTTCGCCAAACTCCACCAGTTCGCCCAGGTACATATACGCCGTGTAGTCCGAGCAGCGGGCTGCCTGCTGCATATTGTGGGTGACGATGGCGATCGTGTAATCCTGTTTCAGTTCGCTGATCAACTCTTCCACCTTGGCCGTCGAGATGGGGTCCAGCGCCGAGGTCGGCTCGTCCAGCAGCAGCACGTCCGGTTTGACGGCCACGCCGCGGGCGATGCACAGGCGCTGCTGCTGGCCGCCAGACAGGGACAGACCGCTCTTGCTGAGCTTGTCCTTGGCTTCGGTCCACAGTGCAGCTTTCTTGAGCGCCCATTCCACGCGCTCGTCCATTTCGCCCTTGGACAGGTTTTCGTACAGGCGGACACCGAAGGCAATATTGTCGTAGATCGACATGGGAAAGGGTGTCGGCTTCTGGAACACCATGCCGACCTTGGCGCGCAGCATGTTGACGTCCTGGCCCGCTTCGAGGATGTTGTGGCCCCGGTACATGATCGAGCCTTCCGCGCGCTGGCCCGGATACAGATCGTACATGCGATTCAAGGTGCGCAGCAAGGTCGATTTGCCGCAGCCGGAAGGCCCGATGAACGCCGTTACCTGCTTCTCGTGGATGTCGAGGTTGACGTTGTGCAGGCTCTGGGTTTTTCCGTAGAAAAAATTCAAGCCGGCGATCTCGATGGTCTTGGCGCGCGTGCTCACGGTGGGAATGGCGCTGGGCATGGGTAAGGTCATTTTTTACACTTTCAATTTTTGAGAACCTGAAAGGCCTTCAGGGCAAGGCGCCTCGTCGAAGACAGTACGCCGGTTTGGCGAGACGGGGCAACGCCGCCATGGAGGTTTTTCATGGTTCTCAATTCGGCGTTTTTTGGCTGAACACGGTGCGCGAGAGAATATTAAGCAGGAGCACGCTGAAGGTGACAATCAGCGCCCCGCCCCAGGCCAGGTTGCGCCAGTTGTCGTAGGGGCTCATGGCGAAACCGTAGATCACCACCGGCAAGTTGGCCAGGGGCGCATTCATATTGGCGCTGAAGAACTGGTTGTTGAGGGCCGTGAATAGCAATGGCGCCGTCTCGCCGGCAATGCGGGCCAGGGCCAGCAGCACGCCCGTGACCACGCCGGCTTTCACGGCGCGCAGGCGCACCATGGTCGCCACTTTCCAGCGCGGCGCGCCGAGGGCAAAGGCCGCTTCCAGCAGGCTGTTGGGGACCAGGCGCAACATATTGTCGGTGGTGCGCACCACCACCGGCACGGCGATCAGGGACAGGGCGATGGTGCCGGCCCAGCCCGAGAAATGTTTTACGTGCGAGACATACAGGGCATAGACGAACAGGCCGATCACGATCGAGGGCGCCGACAGCATGATGTCGGTGACGAAACGGGTGACCTGGGCAAACTTGTTGCGCTCGCCGAACTCAGCCAGGTAGATGCCGGCAAAGATGCCGATCGGGGTCGAGATCAGGGTTGACAGGGTCACCATCATCACCGTGCCGACGATGGCATTGCGCAAGCCGCCGCCATCGCTGCCAGGGGCTGGCGTGTCCTGCGTGAAAATCGCCGTGGTGAGGCCGCCGAAACCTTTCAGCAACAAGGTGATCAAGATCCAGGCCAGCACGGCCAGGCCGATCGACATGGCGAGCACGGACAGGGCGATGCCGATGCGGTGGCGCAGCAGGCGCTTGCGGTAGACGGGATTGCTGGCCGCGTGGGTCATGGCCGGGTTGATCGCATTATTCACTTCAGACCTTCCTTGCGGGACATGCCGGCCAACATCAGCTTGGCGGCGGACAGGACGATAAAGGTAATCGCAAACAGAATCAGCGCCAGCGCGAACAGCGAAGACACATGCAGGGGATTGGCGGCTTCCGCGAACTCGTTGGCCAGGGTCGAGGAAATCGAGTTACCGGCCGAGAACAGCGACCACGACAGGGTATTGGCGTTGCCGATCACGAAGGTGACGGCCATGGTTTCGCCCAGCGCCCGGCCCAGGCCCAGCATGACGCCGCCCACCACGCCGGTCTTGGTGTAGGGCAGCACGATCTTGCGCACCACTTCCCACTTGGTGCAACCCAGGCCGTAAGCGGATTCTTTCAGCACGGCAGGGACGATCTCGAACACGTCGCGCATCACCGAAGAAATAAAAGGAATGATCATCACCGCCAGGATCAGGCCGGCGGTCAGCATGCCGATGCCCATGGTGGGGCCGGAAAACAATTTGCCGATCACGGGCAACTGGCCCAGGGTGGCTTTCAACAGGGGCTGCACGTAATCGCCAAACAGGGGCGCAAACACGAACAGGCCCCACATGCCGTAGATGATGGAGGGCACGCCGGCCAGCAGCTCGACGGCCGTGCCCATCGGCCGGCGCAGCCAGACCGGGCAGATTTCAGTGAGAAACAGGGCGATGCCGAAGCTGATGGGAAAGGCGATCAGCAAGGCAATCACCGAGGTGACCAGGGTGCCGGTGATGGCGATCAGGGCGCCGTATTGGTCGTTGACGGGATCCCACTCGACGCGGGTGATGAAGCCGAAGCCGAATTCGCGGAAGGCGGGGATGGCGCCGATGATGAGAGAGACGATAATGCCGATGAGCACCAGCAGCACCGAAGCGGCAAACAGCATCGTCACTTTATGAAACAGGAAATCCTGGATGCGCTGGGTGCGCATGGTCGAATGCATCGCGGCCTGGCGTTCGGTCGATGCCGTCGCCTGCATTTCAGCGAGGGCTGCTGGTGGATTCGCGCTCATGGTGGGATTCTTTATGTACTGCAACCGCACCGCTTGCTATTTCTGCAAGGGGTGCGGCCGCGGGGTTAAACGCTGACGCCAGCCGTCAATTACCAGACCGCCTTGCCCGAAGCATCCTTCAGATTGGCTTTCCAGCTATCTTCCACCAGCTTGGTGACGGAAGCTGGCAGGGGCACATAGTCCAGTTCGGCAGCAGCGGCGCCACCGTTCTTGTAGGCCCAGTCGAAGAACTTCAGCACTTCCTTGCCCTTGGCGGCATCAGCCTGGGACTTGTGCATCAGGATGTAGGAGACGCCGGTGATCGGCCAGCTCTGCTTGCCAGCCTGGTCGGTCAGCACGACGGC
>JACXTT010008471.1_pt1 | contig 14254 bp, 6 predicted proteins | sample 9270951 | NCBI WGS metagenome assembly JACXTT01 (sample SAMN15532306, study PRJNA645909) | rock metagenome | isolation source: weathered quartz diorite | place: Puerto Rico | collected 2017-06-21 | reverse complement strand
GCAGGACCTTGAACCGCAGCGTCTGCACCGTGCTCTGGCCAGGCAGCAACACGCCGTCCGGCAGGAACACGCGGAGGTATGGATAATGGCTGCTCGTCACGCCGCTCGCGTTCTCCATCCGGATCTGGTCCGGCAGCCCCGTGGCGATTAGCAGCAAGTGCGTATCTACGGGTGCCGAACCGCTGTTCGTGATCCGGTAGACATCTTCCTGAACGGAACCTGGGACGCGGCTCGACCTGACCAGCTCGATTGCCACCTGATGAGTCACGTCGAGGAACTCGAGGCCCGCGTCGCGCCGCGAAAGCGCGTCATTGTTTGACCTGGGCAGTCCGCTGGGCATCCGGCCATCCTGCGCGCCGAGCGCAGCGAGGTCGGGACGGTAAGCCGAATAGGTGAGGTCTTGCACGTTCGGCTCGAACGTCTTGGTAGTCGAGTTGGGATCGAAGTGCCGGAACGCGGGATCGTAGATCGCGTTCTCCAGGAAATCGGTAAGGTCCGCGACCTGACTATCGTCGAGCCCCAAACCGCGAGGAGCACCCGGTCCGCGTGGATTCGTGAAACGAGTGCTGAGCGTTCCAGCCGAGGCGGCAACCTGATCTTGCGGAATGCCCCGATTGAAGTACTCCACAACATCCTTCACGCTCGTGAACAGGCCGTTGTGAAAGTAGAATTTGTCGTCCTTGAGCTGGCGCAGCGTCAACACGCGGAACTTGAAGGCGTCGCTGTCGCGAGCCGTGATTTCGCGCCGCCCGTCGTCCCGGAAGTTCGGATCTTTTCTCGCCACGGCATTCAACGCCTGCAGCGGATGATCGGCGAGACCCAGGTTATGGAAGTTCTCTTCCACGAACTGGCCTGCGCCCGCGACGTCAGGATCATTCACTTGCTTGTTGAGCATCGGGCCGCTGTGGCAGGAATAGCATCCCGCGCCGCCTTCTTTCGCAGGCGTGAAGAAGAGTTTGGCGCCTCGCCGCTGGCCCACGGTGAGCGCGCCGTTGTCGCCCGCGAGGAACCGGTCCCAAGGCGTATTACGGGTGACGGCGGTGCGCATGAAACTCGCCGTGGCGCGCAGGACCGTGATGTCGTTGATCAGCAGATTCAGATCGCCTTTCGCGGCATCGGACTGTGCTGCCTCCTCAGGAAATGCGTCACGGAACAGCTTCTGATAGACCTTGACCTTCTGCAGTTCCGCGGACTCGAATTCCAGCATGCGATGCGCGTCAAGCAACAGCAAAGCCACACTTTCCACGGCGCTGAAGTTGAACGGATTGAGTCCACCGGGCGAAGAGTCGGGTTCGCCAGCGAAGCCTCCCAGCAGCAGGCGGTTGTTGAACCCGGCGCCGAGCACCACGGGCGCATTGCGAGCGACGCTATCGAGAGCGTCGAGGCGTCCGGTCCGTAGCAGTTTGCCCGGAGGCGGTAGCTTTCGGCCGCGCGCGGGACTGCCTACTGCGAATTCGTAGATGTCGGTGAGCGTGGGGATCTCGTCTACGAGCGCGTCGCCGGGATACAGCGGATTCGAGCGCAAGAGCGGCAACTCGGGCCGGGGCCGCCGGCGCGGAATGAAGTTCCCCGCGGCGTCAGTGTATCCGCGGCCTTCTCCTCCCACGGCAAAATTGATCAGTGTGCCGGCTTTGCCGGACGCCTCGCCCATGTGGCAACTGCCGCAGGACGCAGTTTGTTTTGTGGCGAGCACTCCGCCGAACTCCGGCAGAATGCGGGCCGTGCGAACCGGGTCGAAGAACAGCATCTTGCCAAGAAATCGCTTGGCCTCGGTGGTTTTGAATTGCGGATCGGGAGTTCCGTTTGGCAGCAATGGCTGCGGCAGCTTGGAATCCTCGCTGGGAACCATCAGTTTTTGAATTCCCGAAACCTGCTGGTCAATGAACCGGCGCAACTGTTCGGGACTGTTGCCCTGTTGGGCGCTGGCGGCGGTTCCACCGGCGAGAGAAAGCGCCAAATAGGCGCAGCCGAGTCTGGTCGTCATGTTTTCCATTCCTCCTGTTTCTTTGCACAGTCGCCGCGAGAGGCGTGGAAACAGCATGGGACATGCGTTCCGCGCACCGTGGCGAAGAATCAATCAAACGTGTAACGACCGGTCGTTGATGGGTTATGTCGGGAATGAGGATGGAATATTCCCGCGCAGTGAGAATTGCTGGGCTACTTCATGGGCAGGCGCTTCTCCGCGCCGTAGATCGTCAGTAGCGGATGCTTTGCCAGCGCCCGGAACTCGTACACGCCTTCCGGGTTGAGGTTGGGAACCTGCAAGCGGAACGGCCCCTTCGCCGTCACCGTCGTCTTTGGGCCAGCCTGCCACGGGATCGAGCGGTCGCTCGCGTCGAGTCCCACAATGCTGCGGATCTCGAAGCCCACCTCGAGACTCTTGGCGTTGCCTATGTCGAGCAGCGTCCCTTCGAGCGTCGCGGTCCTGGTGGCGGAGGCAAAGGTCCCCCCGGACGTCTCCACCTTCGGAGGCTGGAACGCCGGCTTCACATTCGTGATTTTCAGCACGATCGGATTCGGCCAGCGGCTGTTGTCCTGCAAGCGGTGCGTGAACATCGCGCGCACGTGTAGCCCATCGGGCTGCTGTGAGAAGGAGGGAGCCGGATTCACCTCCGGCCGGTACTCGAGCACGCGTCCATTCTGGCCAAGCACCGTCACCTCAGTCTTATCAGTCGCCGTGACGCTCTGCAGCACGAAATCCCGCCACTGCCCGCGGACCCAGCGATCGGGCTGCTGTTTGACGATCGCGTACAGCGTGTCCTCGTTCTTCGCCTTCGTGAACCAGACATTACGCTCGTTGGTGATCACCCACGGCCGCACGCCGTAAATGCATTCCTGATTCACCTGCATCCACAACGCGACTTCGCGCAGCCGCTCTTCCTGTTCGATGGGCAATTCGCCGTCCGGCTTGGGGCCGATGTTCAACAGCAGGTTCCCACCCTTGGCGCGAGTCTCCACCAAAATGTCGATCACCTGGCCGCCGGACTTGTAGCTCTCGTTCTGCGGCTGGTATTGCCATGCCGTGCCCATGGTGAAGTTGGCTTCCCACGCGCCGGGCAGCGGGATGCCTGGCACGTAAAGGTCCGGCGTCTCGATCGCGCCCCGGGTGACGATCGTATCGGGCTGCAGCTTCCACGCCAGCTCGCGCAACTGGTAGGGATCCCCGTCGAAGAAGACGAAGTCGATGGGTCCGTAACCGGTCATCAACTCCTGAATTTGCGCGAGATCGAGTTGCATGAGCCCGGCGTTCGCCCGCGGCTGCACCGCTGGAGTATTGCGTTGGATATCGATCTTGTTCTTCCACAACCACCAGAAGTCGTCGGGCGAGAAATAGAAGCCCGGGCGAATGCCCTGCTCTTTGAAGGCATCGACGATTTCGCGCGTGATGTCGCGCTTGAAGGGCGTGTGCAGGAGTCCGAAATCATTGGTCGCCGTGTTCCACATGGTGAAGCCCGAGTGGTGCTTGGTGGTGAAGACCATGTAGCGGATGCCGGCAAGTTTCGCGAGCGCGGCCCAGTCCTTCGGCTCGAACTTTCGTGGGTTGAAGGTCTTGGGCAGGTCGTTGAAGAAGCGGTTCGTGTAAGCCTCGTCCGCGCCTGCGAGCGAGTGCGAGATCACGACGCCGGTTTGCGAATCCACAGACCAGTGGATGAACATGCCAAAGCCCAGATCGCGGAACCACTCGAGCCGCTCCGGCTTGTTGAGCGACCCCGGAGGCGTCAGGTTCTGCGCCGCCAACGAGGCGGCGGCCAACGAGAGTGCGAGAATGGAGCGGCGCATGCTGGAAGATCCTTTATACCACCGCTCCCATGCCTCGAACCAACTCCGCCGACTAACGGCGCGCTTGCACGCTCGCCAGTTTTTCCGCGGTTTTGGCCAGATAAACGAACTCCGCTCGCTTGCCGCTGCGATCCTCCCCAACCGCCGCCTGGGCATTGACGAGGACATTGGCAAAGTCCGCCTTGCCCTTGAACTTCGAATCACTCAACAGCAGCCCGAGTTCGGTGACGGCCATCGCCATCCGGAAGTTGGCCGACGGGGAATCGCTCACGCGATAGTCAAGCGCCTGTGCGAACTCGATGCTCTTGCTGCCCTTCGGCGCCTTATAGCGCAGCTTCACTGTCAGTGCCTCTTGTGAGGCCGATGCAACGCGTGGTTCGTTGTCCTGGTACTTCAACGGATCGACATCTGGAATCCGTTCCTTCGAGTCCGCCGGAACGACTTCATACAATGCCGTGACGGAATGCCCGGCGCCCATCTCGCCTGCGTCCTTCTTGTCGTCCTTGAAGTCCTCGTCATTCAAGCGGCGATTCTCGTAGCCGATCAAGCGGTACGCCTTGATCTTCGCCGGATTGAACTCCACTTGCAGCTTCACATCCTTCGCGACGGTCAGCAGCGTCGCTCCCATTTGTTCGACAAACACGCGGCGGGCCTCGAGAATCGAATCGACATAGGCGTAGTTGCCGTTGCCATTGCGCGCCAAGCTTTCGAGTTTCGCGTCCTTCAAGTTACCGTAGCCGTAGCCGAGGACGGTGAGAAAGATGCCGCTCTCGCGCTCCGCCTCGATGAGCTTCACGAGTTCCGCGTCGCTCGACATGCCTACGTTGAAGTCGCCGTCGGTGGCGAGGATCACCCGGTTGTTGCCATGTTTGTTGAATTGGCGGCGGGCCGTTTCATATGCCAGTTGGATACCCTGCGCGCCTGCCGTCGATCCGCCGGCCTGCAGGCGATCGATCGCGTCCAGGATCCGCTGTTTTTGCGAGCCTGGAGTGGGTTCGAGCACCAGGCCGGCTGCGCCTGCATAGACGACGACCGCCACGCGGTCCTGCTCGCGTAGTTGATCCACCAGCAGCCGGAACGATTTCTTGATGAGCGGTAGCCGGTTTTCAGGCATCATCGAACCGGACACGTCGATCAGGAACGTGAGGTTCGCGGGAGGCAGGTCTTTCGCTGCGACCGGATTGCTCTTGAGCCCGATGTGCACGAGTTGATGGTCCTTGTTCCACGGACACGCTGCGAGTTCGGTAACGACCGAGAAGGGATGCTTGCCTTCGGGAGCGGGATAGTCGTAGTCGAAGTAATTCAGCAGCTCTTCGATGCGAACCGCTTCTTTGGGCGGGAGTTGGCCTTGCTGCAGGAGAGAGCGCCGCAGGATGGAGTAGGCGGCAGTATCCACATCGATCGAGAAGGTGGAAAGCGGGCGATTGCGCGCCACGGCAAAGCCGGTTTCCTTAGCGATCCCGTGATCGTCCGTGCTGGCCGGAAGCACACTGGCAGGCGGATACGGCGGCGGTGGCGCCTTGGCATAGCGCCGCTGTCTTCCAAGACGATGGCTGGTCGAAACGTCAACTGTCTCGGTCATGCTGCCAACTTGAAGCGTGATGTCTAGCGTCAACGTCTGGCCGGAGGTGAGCCTCGCCCGACGGACAGCGCTATTGAACCCCGCAGCCTGCGCCTTGAGTTCGTATTCGCCAGCCGCGAGCGCGGCGAAGCGATACTTGCCGTCCGGAGCCGTGGTGGCGGTTAGACGCTGGCCATTGCCCACGCGTTCGAGTGTAAGCGACGCATTAGCAATGACCGCGTGCGTCGGATCGAAAACTTTCCCCTGGATCGTGCCGGTATTCGCTTGCGCCCACATGTGGGCGGAGCAAATCACTGCGGCGAAAGTGGTGACCGCAAATACATGACGGTTCAACATGAGAGTGAACCTCCTGAAGCAGATGAAAAATGGCCTTCATCAAAAGCGAACAGGGATTAGCTTGCGTCCGCCAATATCTCAGAAACACTTGACGCCGAGCCCGTTGTTCGCGAGTTCCTCAAAAGGCCGGATGGGCGACTGACGCATCTGCACCAGGACCGGTTCCACACTCTTTTACAATTTTTTTCTAGCTGCCCGACAGTTTTTTCATGTTGTCGTCGGGGACCCGGTCCATCAGCAGGACGAACGGATCGATGCCAACCTGCTCCGGATATTCGTCGGTCACAAACTGGAACTTCCGCTTGCCCTCGGTGAACTTGACCCGCTCGCGATGTAGCGTGGCCCCGTACTTTTTGCCTTTTGCCGGCTTGGCGAAGGCTCCGATCTCGATCCAGTCATCGAGCTTCACTTCCACTTCGTTGCCCTTGGCGTCGGCCTTGAACTTCTTCGATTCCACCTCGAGAGTGACGTCATACTTGCCATCGCTGCGCTTGGTTGCCGAAGCCGATAAAGCCCGGTTCGAGAACAGCGTGATGTCCTCGAACAAATCTTTGAGAATGTACTGATACTCCGGCGGCGTCTGCTCGCGGAAGGCGTCGACAAGCGCATACGAGGTCGGATATGGCGGCTGCGCGTACGCATATTGCTGCACGAGTTTTCGCAACGCCTTGTTGATCGCCTCTTCGCCGATCATCTCTTTCAGGTAATACATCACCACGCTGCCTTTGCGATAGTGGATGTAACCCTGCGAGCCTTCGACCGTCAGCATCGGACGTTCCTTCAGCAGTTCCGAACCGCGCGAGCGCAGGTATCGGTCCATCTCATACTTGAGAAACTTGCGCATCATGTCGCGCCCGTACTCTTTTTCCATCAGCATGAGCGCCGTGTACTGCGCCATCGTTTCAGACAGCAGCGTCGCGCCCTGCATGTTCGCGCCGAGCACCTGGTGCGCCCACCACTGATGGCCCATTTCGTGCGCCACGATGTAGTAGACCATGTCGATGTCGTCGGGGTTCGACAGGTTGGCGATGAAGCCGATGCCTTCGGAATACGGCATGGTGCCGGGAAACGCCTGCGCGAACCTCGCCACTCGCGGAAACTCGATAATTCGCGCCTGCTTGTGCGCGTACGGGCCGAAGTTCGTGCTGCAGTACTCGAGGGACTTGCGCACCGATTTGAGCATCTTTTGCACGTTCCACTCGTGCTCCGGATGATAGTAGACCTCGATCTTGACGCCGTTCCATTCCTCGCGCACCACTTTGTAGGCGGCTGAGATGAACGAATAGAAGTTCGCCGAATCGCGGTCGAATTTGTACTCGTAATAGTTGCGGCCGTCCTGCTTCCATTCCCGCACCAGCGTTCCCGGCGCCACGGCGATTTGGTCCGCGGAGGTGCTGATCACGGTCTCGAGGCTCACCCAATCGGACGAATTCGAAAGATACGAATTCATGCAATTGACGGTGCAATCCTTCTCGAGCGCGGGCATCAGATCCTTGGGAGGCAGGCCGTACTTCTTGCGCTCGTTCGGCTCCGACAGTTCCGCGGCGGCGTTGTAGCCGATTTGCGGCCCGACTCCGTTGTCGAAGAAGGTTCCGTTCTGCACGAGGCGCTGGTTCGACACGCCGTTCTCGAAGCCGCGGGTGTGGCTCTTGGTGGCGAATCGCATCACGCGCGTCTCGCCCGGCTGCATGGGCGGGGCAAAATCGTAAGTCCAGAAGCGGAGCCGCGTATCGGTGGCGGTGCGTTTGGCGCCATCGATGTCAATCTCCTGATCGAACCCGTCGTCATCGAGCGAGAAGTAGATCTTGTCGATGGGTTTCTCGGTCTTGTTGACGAGCGTCTGCTCGCCCTTCATCACCATGTTGCGTGCTTCGGGAAAGATGTCGATCTTGTATTTGACGCCGGTAATACGCGGGTTCGGCGCCTTCTCGAATTTCTTGTAAGTCTTCTCGTAGTCGGCGCGGCGGCGCTCGGAATCCTTGGGTCCGGTGACTCTGTTCAGAATCTTCGTGTTGTAGTAAACCCAGCCCGCGCAGATCACGAAACCTGCCGCCATCGCAGCGCCGAGAGGCCTCAGCGAAGACCCGCTTTGCAGCCGTTGCAGTGCGACTTGGGTGCGTTCCTTCCAGGTCGCTTCCTTGCCTCGCCGCCAGTACAGGATGCTCACCACCGCGAGCACGCAAGCGAACAATAGCCAGTAAACTGTGAACCATCCCCAACCTTGCCAGTATGGCGCCCGGCCGTACATGTCGGAATACACCGTGGGGGGACGGCCCGCATACCGGACCATCAGCGAACTGATGTTGAGGGCGCCCCATATGAAGAAGTTCGCGATCAGAAATGCGATGAAGGCGAAGTATCCGACGTACTTGTTCGGCGCGAACACATGAAACAGAAACGCCAGCACGGCCAGCAGCAAAAACAGAATCGTGTCCATGCCGAAGAGGTCCGTGACATAGAGCCCCCATTGATAGCGATGGTAGCCCTGCCAGGTCTGCACGATAACGCCGGAAGCCATTGCGAGCGCCAGAATGATCAGAACCGACCCCATCAGCGCGATCAGCTTCGAAGTGTAGGAAATCCATTCCGGAAACGGCAGCGCATCGTGGATTTCGTCCATGTGCGAGTCGCGCTCTTTCCACACCAGGTTGCCGGCAAAGAAGGTGATGATCGCAATCAGGAACGTATACAGGGTTCCGGTGATGATGTCGAGCACCCAGTAGGTCACCGGATAGGTGCTGTTGCCATAGCCTTCGGTGGCGCTAATGGCGAGCGAGGGGATGCAGTTGAGTAACGCCGCCACAGTGATCACGATGAAGACCGTCGACTTCACGAGTCCTAGAAACTCGATCTTGGCGGCGCCTAGAAACTGCGTCAGACGGCTGGTTTTCGACGATGCTTCCGGCTTCCACAACGGCATCGCCGCGTGGGGAGCGAGTTCCTGCTCTTCCGCGTCTTTCTTATTCTTCTTCGGCTTCGCGGAACGCTCAGCGAAACTGAAGCGGAAGTACGCGAAGGCGAAGGCGGCGAGGCCCACCGTGACCCAGATGATGCGGTTTAGCAGCAGGTCGCCCTGCAGGCCCATCACCACATTGTTCTTCTCGGCGACCGTCCAATACTTCGCGATTTGCGAAAACGCGTTGGCGCCGAACGGATCGAGCAGAATGCCCCAGCGTTCATTGGCGAGGTCGGAAAGCAAGGCATCCGAGATGCCGGCGCCGACCAGAAGAAGCAGGCCCCCTAGAAACGACAACACGGTGCTGCGAGTCAAGGCGGCGATGGCGAAGATCACGGCGGCGATGAAGATCGTGTCTGGTACGGCGAATACCAGAATGCCCATCAAATGGGCGTCCCAGCGTACCGGACCCCAGCGTTCGGCGTCTACCCAGGGCATGTACTTCACGACGAGAGCCGCCAGCGACACGCCCATGATCGGAATGACTGACACAATGACGGCGCCGATATAGCGGCCCAGCAAAAAGTCGAACCGCTTCAGCGGAGTCGAAAAGAGAATCTGATTGGTGTTGTTGGCGAAGTCGCGCGCGGCGGCGGAATTGACGAACGCGGTGGTCATCAACAGGGTCAAAACGCCGGTGATGGCGTAAAACTGCTGGATCACGAAAGGCGCGTTCTTGTAGGTGTTTTCGAGCGCGCCCCCGACGCGAATATGGTCAGACGAGAGCGCGCCGCCGATCATGAACGCGATCACCAGCATGAAGATCCAAACCATCATGCCGCGCAGCCAGAAACGAAGCTCGAATCGAAGAATGGCGCCAAGCATGACTTAGAGCACCTCGTTGATCTTCGAAAAGAACACGTCTTCGAGATCGGCGTGAGCGGGCGCGAAACCGTCCCCAGGAGCCTCGTCCGCGAAGACGTGAATCAGCGGCCGGCCCGCTACCAGCTTGTTCGAAATCACCTTGTAAGCCGAGGCGAAATGATCGACCTCGGATTTCAGAATCGACTTCTGCCAGATGCGGCCTTCGAGTTGCGCCACGGCGGCGTCCGGCGGGCCCTCGTACAGCACCTTGCCCTTGTTGACAATCGCCATTTTGGTGCAGAGTTCCATCACGTCCTGCACGATATGTGTGGAAAGAATGACGACGACGTTCTCGCCAATCTCCGCGAGCAGGTTGTAGAAGCGGTTGCGTTCGCCGGGGTCGAGGCCCGCGGTCGGTTCGTCCACAATGAGAATCTGCGGGTTGCCGATGAGCGCCTGCGCGATGCCGAACCGCTGCCGCATGCCGCCCGAATAGCTGGTCAGCGCCTTTTTTCGCACGTCCCATAAGTTGCACCGCTTGAGCATCGCTTCGACAAGGTCTTTGCGCTCGCGCCCGTTGGTCATGCCTTTGAGCAGCGCCAGGTGATCGAGCATGTCCACGGCGGAAATTCGCGGGTAGACGCCGAAGTCCTGCGGCAGGTAGCCGAGGCGCCTGCGGACTTCCTCTTTTTGCCTGAGCACATCGATGTCGCCCAATTGCACGCTGCCGCTGTCGGCTTCCTGCAGCGTGGCGATGGTTCGCATGAGCGTGGATTTCCCCGCCCCGTTCGGACCGAGCAATCCATACATCCCGCGAGGAATGGTCAAGCTGACGTTGTCGAGGGCACGCACGCCATTCGAATAGGTCTTGGACAGGTTTTCGATGCGAAGTTCCATGAGAAAGTTCCGTTTCGGATGGTACCGCGACATCCGCTCAGGCGATCACCCGATTGAACCAATCGAGCGAAACCACTAGCCTGAGAACATGCGGTACTTGTATGTCTTCGCGCTCGCGTTGCCGGCGGCTTTCAGCCAGGGTTCATCGAATACGTCAACCAGGATTCCGGACATTAACGGTGGAACTTCGATCGAGGGTCCCTCGATTTCGTCGAACCGCACCGCCGCTGGTTCGTCGCGCACGGAGTATTCGACCAGTATCAACGGACAACTGGCGCCGCGCGAGAGCGTTGAAGAAAAGATCATCCGGCAGGATGCAAACGGCAAGGTGATCGAGCGCTACGTGCGCAAATTTGACGCGACAGGCAATCCGGGCCGCGTCGAAAAGACGGTGATCGAAGAGCGCAAAAGCGGCAACACCGTTTCCACCACGGCAACGGTGTACCGGGCCGATTTGAACGGCAATCTGTCGCCCGCCGAGCGTAGCGTCAGCCAGAGCGTTACGCAGGGCGCCACCACGACGACAGAAACGGCAATCGAGCGGTCGGGGTTCGACGGCGCTTCCGGGCTGACGGCGGCGGAGCGAGTCACGGCGGTGGTCGTGCAAACAGGTAAGGATGCGCAGCAGGTCACCACCACTCGCATGCGCAAGGACCCGAGCGGCAACTTCTATGTGGCCGTTCGGGAGGTTTCGGACAAACAAACGGAAAACGGCGCCGTGGTGGAGAATCGCGTCCAGTACGTCGACGGCGCGCTGGCGGAACAATCCGTTTCGCGCACCATTGTGGGCAAGGACGGTTCGTCGACTACGACGGTGGATGTGTTTTCGACCCAGGCCCCAGGCCTATCGGCGGATGCCGCGGGTGTGGGTGGTGGAAAGCTGGCTCTGAAGGAACAGCAGCAGATCACCTCCCAACCCGGCGCCGGAGGCAAAGTCACGCAGACGGTGGTTTCGCGCAAGCCGAACGTTTCCGATGCGAACCGGCTCGGTCCTGCGCAGGTGCTGTCACAGACGGTCTGCACCGGCGCGTGCAACCCGTAGCCTCTTGCTCAGCTATCTCCCCTCGGGCGACGGCACGCTGATCTGGAAAATCAGCTGCGAGGGATTGACCTGCTCTTTCTTGAGCTTCAAGTCGGTGCGGCCCAACGACAGGTAGGCGCCCGCGAACAGCACGATCGCCATCGTCGCAGTCGAGGATTCGAGCTCCATGACCGCCCCGTTGCCGGGCACAAACGGCCTCTTCAGCGACATCGACAGCGTCTTGAGCAGGTTTCGGATGTGCGTCTTGCGATCCTCTTTGGGACGGGAATGCAGGCCCTGCAACGCGAACCGGAAGACATCGATCCGCTCGTCGAACCGCTTGGCGAAGCCCATCCGCAACAGGCAGTCCGAGATACGGCGCGCCATATCCATTGCAGCGTGCGAAGTGCGCGCCTGCGCCGCCTCTTCGATAAACTGCGTGAACATGCGCTCGATGGCGGGGTCGCGCGGGTAACTTTCGTAAATCGAGCCATCCTCGTGAACCGGCAGGAGGCGTAGCGCGAGAGCCTGCTGCACGGGAACCGGGCGGTCGAGCAGGTGCAACAGCGAATCCACAAAGTGGCTCGTCGATTTGTCCCACTGGCCGTTGAGATTGCAGATGTCCGGCTCGTCCCAGGGAAGAATCAGGTCGGCGCTGAGCGTATGGCCGGAACGCGAGACCGGAACCCAGTCGGCCCCATTTTGCCCTCGCCAGGAATCATAGGCCTTGGCGACGAAAACTGCGCTGCCGGAAGGCCCATCGCGCAGAGTCGCCTGAAAGCGGCCCGCCAGGTCCGTATCCGTACGAAATGCAGTGGCCACCGGCTGCCCATCCGCGATCCCCAAAGAGACTGCAGTGTAAGCAACCCGTTTGCCGGATTGATAAGAGACAGTCCCTTCGAACTGCCACGCGGCCATCGGACCTCCTAGTTTGTTAAGCGTAGAAAGCAGCCCAACTAGTTCACGATTTTCACAGTTAGTTTCGAACCTGACACTCCGCCGCGATAGACGCGCTGGGTCGCCTTGATGAAGTCGCTGCTGAGCGCCTTCTGGATGTCCATGAACTTCTGCGGATTGCGGTCGGTCAGCGGAAACCATGAACTCTGAATCTGCACCATGATCCGGTGCCCCGTGCGGAACGTGTGGGCGACATCGGGCATCTTGAAGGCGATGCGATCCGCCTTGCCGGCTTCGAACGGAACAGGCTTTTCGAAACCCTTGCGGAACTTGCCGCGGAACGGTTCGCCGCGAACCAACTGTTGATAACCACCCATGCGGATGGTGTTGGCGGGTTCGGCCCGCGGCGCAACGGGAGCAGCGCCCGGAACCGCGGGAGGCAGATTGTAGTTGGGCGCATCGCCCGGATAGACGTCGATCAGCTTGACGACGAAATCGGAATCGGTGCCGGTGGTCGATACTTTGAGATCCACCTCGATCGGCCCCATCACGGTCACATCGCCCTCGAGCGGCTCGGTTTCGTACACGAGCACATCGGGACGCGCGGCGGCAAAACGCTGATCTTCGGTCATGTAGTCGGCTCGCATGCCGCTGACGACATGGCCGATGTACGGCACGGGTTTATTCGGATCGGAGATGTACTCGTCGAACGCTTCAGCGGCGTCACCGGGAGCGCCGCCGATGGCGAGTTTGCCTCCCGCCGCCAGATAGAAGCTGCGAGGCGCGGCTTCGCGCGGCGGCCAAGTGTCGTACTTATGCCAGAGGTTGCGGCCTGTTTCGAAGATCCAGGCTTTGGGGAACTTGCCGTCGCCCTTGCCCTTCAGCAGGTACAGAAAGAACGGGAATTCGATCTTTTCCCGATAAAACGCCCCGGTCTTGGCGCCGAAGTTGAGATTGCCGAGACGGTCCCCATCGCCGCGGGACCAACTCCCATGGCTCCACGGACCTTCGACAATCATGTTGACCGGAGGCGGCGAGTTCTTTTCAATGAACTCGTAGGTTCGCAGCGGGCCCTGCTCGTCTTCTGCATCGAACCAGCCGCCGACGGTCATCACCGCGGGCTTGATGGATTTGAGGTGCTTCCAGATCGCTCGCGAAGACCACACGTCGTTGTACGTGGTGTTTTCGACGTTGAGAGTCCAGAAGGGATGCTGGTGCTTGAAATACTTTTCCTCGGCGTTGGCGAGCGAGCCCATGCGGAGAAAGAATTCGTACACATCCGGGGTGCCCATGCTGAACGGCACGGCGGCCTTGGGCGGTTCGGGATCGCCTTCGCGCTGCTTGAAATTCATGTAGAAGTTGAAGCGGTGCGCCAGCATGAATGCGCCATTGTGATAGACGTCGTCCCCCATGTAATAGTCGGTGACCGGCGCCTGCGGCGAGGCCGCGACGTGCGCGGGATGCGCGTCGATTATGCCGGCGCTGGTGTAGAAGCCGGGGGCGGAAATGCCCCAGGTTCCAACCTTGGGAACCACGCCGGGCAGGGTTTTCACGATCCACTCGATGGTGTCGTAGTTGTCGGTGCTTTCGTCCGTATCCTTGGCGCTGTTTTTGGCGGCCTTGTGCGGCCGGACCGGCGTAAACAGGCCCTCGCTCATATAGCGGCCGCGCACGTCCTGATAGACGAAGATGAACTTCTCCCGCATGAAGTGCTCGGAAGGGCCGAGGTTTTCGGGATACTGATCCGAGCCGTACGGGCGCACGCTGTAAGGGGTGCGGCTCATCATGACCGGGTAGGTTTTGGCGTCGGTGAAGACATCCTTGGGGATGTAAACCGCCGTAAACAGTTTGACTCCGTCCCGCATGGCGACCTTGTACTCGAACTTCGTGTAGGTATCGCGGATGAAGGGAAGGTTCGACGGGGGCGGCGGAGCGGTGGTTTGCTGCTGCTGTTGCTGCTGCAAGAGGGGCTGTTGGGCGT
>JACXTT010008470.1_pt1 | contig 14254 bp, 7 predicted proteins | sample 9270951 | NCBI WGS metagenome assembly JACXTT01 (sample SAMN15532306, study PRJNA645909) | rock metagenome | isolation source: weathered quartz diorite | place: Puerto Rico | collected 2017-06-21 | reverse complement strand
CTGCTCCATGCTTTTGTATTATAACGTTCATTCAACGCTACGACGTAAATCAAAAATAATTCTTGACAGTCATACACCTCCTGTTGTCTGATGTCGTTCGTTTCCCATAAAGCTGAAGTTTAAGCCGAAACCGATGCGGTTTGGTTGGTCCGAGGCCCCAACGAAGATGTCTGATGTCTGACAACATTCGAAGCTGTGGCGAGGCTCGTTGAGGCCACAGCAGAGGCAGACCTGACGCACGGAGATCCGAAGCCGTTTACGGAATAACCAATACCTGAAAGAGGATCAAATGATTTCACCCATGTCGAACATCAATGACCAAACCCGGCGAAAGCCGGAGTTCCTGCGCGTTGCTGGCGTGAGCTTGATAGTGGCAATGTTCTGCGGCGGAATCGTCTTCTCGCAACAGCAGGCGGCGACCGCCGACCGCGATGCCATGTATGAGCACATCCAAAAGGCGGAGAAAGCGGCGGGTAGTGACCTTAAGCACCACTTTTTCCACCGCTGCTTTGTTGACCCGAATTACGAAAGCACGATTGCGAAGCTTCGCAAGGAGACCGCACCGATGGAGCCGGTCAAGGTCTTCGACAATGTGTATTTCCTCGGTCAGAATGCCGTCAGTTCGTGGGCGATTCAGACGACTGACGGATTTGTTCTCTTCGACTCCCTAAACAATCCCGACGAAGCAAAGCAGTACGTCGAAGGCGGCATGGCGAAGCTTGGTCTGGATCCCGCCAAGATCAAGTACATCATCCTCACTCACGAGCATGCCGACCACTTTGGTGGGGCCAAATACCTTAAGGAAAAGTACGGCGCACACATTATCGCCTCCGCGATTGCGTGGGAGGGTATGGCGCACGACACGGGCCGCGGCGCAAAACTTGTTCCCGCCCATGACACGGATATCGCAGACGGCCAGAAGCTTACTTTGGGCGATGTGACTCTGACGTTCTACCTGACGCCGGGACATTCGGACGGAACGATCTCGACCATCTTTAAGACTACCGATCATGGTGCGCCGCACGTGGTGGGTTTCTTCGGCGGACTGGGAAGCCCTCATACCGCATCCAATAGGAACACGATCATCAAGTCGGTCAACCGGTGGCGATCCATTGCGGCAGCGGCAGGAGTGGATACGCTGATCGCAAACCACCAAGGTCAGGACTATGCGGTCGAAAATCTCGAATACATCAAAATCCGTCGCGAGACCGATCGCAACCCGTTTGTAATCGGCACTGATGCGTACCTTCGTTACTTGGACATTCAAATGGAATGTACGCGCGTAGCTCTGGCTCGTAACGGGCAAAAGATCGAGCAATAACCGGCAAAACAGAAAGCGAGGCTACGATGAATCGCAGGCAGTTCATTTCATCATCCGGTGCGGCCGCTGCGGCGGCAATGACTGGCAGTGCGTTGACGCCCGACTCGACGTTTGCCACCCAAACGGCCACGTCTTCCCAATCCAAACGCGCGCTCATGAAGCTCGGAACCTTCATAGACAAAGTCGACGATGCGAGCGTGAAGGCCGTGGCGCGCTGGGGCATAAAGAATATCTACGCGCGGCCCACGATCGCTGATCCCAACCGTTTGTACGCCACAGTCGACGAACTGAAGCGGATGCGCGACACCGTAGAACGCAATGGCGTCACGATCGACATTCTCAGACCCATCAATTTGGCGATGACCAACATCGATGATGAAAAGCATCCTGCGATCATGTTGGGCGAGAGTCCGCAGCGCGACCGTGACATCGAGGAAATGCAGAACATGGTGAAGAACTGCGCTGCGGTCGGCATACCTGCCATGCGGTACACGTTGAGCCTCGGGGCTCTGTTTCGCACAGGAAACATTCCGGGCCGCGGCGACGCAACATACAGGCACTACAAAGTCTCCGATATCCAACCCAAGCCGATAACCCGGGCCGGACGGGTCACGCAGGATATCTATTGGGAGCGGATCTCCTACTTCCTGGAGCGAATGGTGCCGGTGGCGAACGAGTACAAAGTGAAACTGCTATCGCATATGGAAGACAACATGGCGGCGAGTTACCGGGGTATTGATCTCGTCCACAACACGATTGAGGGTGCGAAGAAGTTCGTTTCCATCAAGGAAAGCCCGTATCACGGCCTCCTTTTCTGCGTCGGTACGTTTTCCGAAATGCTCCAGGATCCCGCCAAGGAGATCTATGACGTTGTCCGCTACTTCGGCTCACAAAAAAAGATCTTCATGGTCGACTTCCGGAACATACGCGGCAACAGGCAGGAGTTCGCAGAAACATTTCCAGATGATGGGTCCGTGGACATGGTTCGCGTGATGCGCGTCTTGAAGGAAGTCGGCTACGACGGCATGGTGTGCCCGGATCACACACCGGAAACGCCGGGTGGTCCTGATCAGGTCAATGCATTTCAGTACGGATACATCCGCGGTTTGATTCAGGCCGTGGATCAAATGGCTTAGAACTCCCCGACGTGGAGGAATAGTACATGAATAAGTGGACAAGCATACTCAGTGCGGCATGCATGGCGTTAATGCTGTCGGAGTCCGCTTTCTGCCAGCTCAACTCGGGCACCATCACCGGCGCCGTTAAAGATCCGTCGGGAGCCCTCATCCCCGGTGTTCAAGTGACGGTCGTTCAGGCCGAGACGAACTTCGTAACAAATGCTTTAACGGGTGAAGACGGCCGTTATCGGGTTCCTTCATTATTGCCGGGCCCGTATCGCATCACCTTCGAGCTTCCTGGTTTCAAACGGTTTGTCCGGGAGGGGGTGCAATTACGCGTCGGGGACGTACTGCCGGTTGACGTTACGCTCGAGATCGGAGAACTGAGCGATCAGATCGAGGTATCCGCTCAAGCCACGATGCTGCAAACCGAAACGTCTTCCGCCGGCACACTGACCGAAGGCGACACGCTCTATAACATGCCGCTGTATCAGCGCAACGTCGCGACGGCGCTCTCTCTCGTGCCGGCTGTGGTAGCGATCCAGGGCGTCAATTACCGGATTTCGACCTATAACATCGCCGGTCAGCGTTCCAGCGCAACAGCTGTGTTTGAGGATGGCACGTTCGGCGTTGACCCGCAGGCCAGTTCCACCTCGATCCGGTCGGTCGGCAACTCAGTGGAAGAAGTCAAGGTTCTCACCTCCACGTTAAGCGCCGAATACGGGCATACAGCGGGCGGAGTCATGGAGGTCGTCAAAAAGAGCGGAACAAACTCTTTTCACGGCTCGGTCACGGCCTACGGCCGGTCCAGAATAATGTCTCACCGGCTGTTCTTCAGCCGCTACAAGGACACCCAGCCGCAACCCGGCGCACCCAACGGAGTGCCTGGCTTTTTCTTGCAGCCGGACCTGAACGTGAGTGGTCCGCTCATCATTCCAGGCTTGTATGACGGGCGGAACAAGAGCTTCTTCTCGTTTTCGTACCTCAAGCTTGTTGAGAAGTTGTGGGAAGCCAGGAACGGTACAACCACCTCGCCGGATCTGCTTGCGGGTGATTTTACCTTCGGCGGGCTAGGCAACGTTCTGTACGATCCTGCTACGACGCGCCAGCTCCCCGACGGCACATGGACTCGCGACCCGTTCCCATCGAGAAAGCTCCCGGAAGATCGGATTGATCCCGTTGCCAAAAGGGTCATCGGGTATGCCCCGTGGAACCCTCCCAACACGCCGGGATCGTTTACCAGCACCGGCCCGGTCAGCAATTTTTACTGGCTCTCCAACGCGCGTACTTACCGGGATAACTTTTCCGGACGGTTCGACCAGCAATTCAGCGCGAAATTGAAAGTGTATGCTGGCGTAACGTACAACGACGATAGCGGGATCCCGCGTCCTGCCGCTATCCGGAACCCGGCGTTCGATGGCGGGAGCGGCACGAGTGTACCGCTCCCCACTCAGAGTTACTCCGTGGGTGCAAGCTATATCATTAGTCCCACCACTCTGAATGATCTGCGAGTCGGCTACTTCAGAATCTATGCGCCCACGATTGTTCCTTCGTACAACCAGAACTGGGGCACCAAATTGGGCATTCCCAACATCAGTCCCGCGTTGATGCCGGCGTTCAGTTCCCAAACCTCGCCGAGGAATCTCGACGCGCCGGTGTCGGCCATGTATGGGCTCACGGTCAACGGACCTTCGTTGAGCATCCGAGAGACGGTGTCCTTTAGGGACGATCTCAGCAAGACGCTGGGCGGTCACTCCTTCAAAACGGGCTATGAACTGCTGAATTTCAGCGGAAATTTTTCGCAGGTTGGACAGCCGAGCGGCACCTTTGAATTCGACACGATGACGGCCGGATTGCAGCCGAACGGCCAGCCCATTCCCAATACCGGTAACGACTTTGCCGGTTTCCTACTGGGATATGTCCGGCAAGCCACCTTCTCGAGCTACACAACAAGCTGGCTGCCGCGCGACCGGATCCATAGTCTTTACTTCCAGGATGACTGGAAGGTGACGCCGGATCTGACGCTTAATCTCGGAATGCGGTGGTCGACCGAAAGTCCCTTCCACACCGCCCACGGATTGCAAAGCAACTTCGACCCCAACGCGATTGATCCTCTGACGGGTAAGCAGGGCGCGATCGTTCATCCCACGGGTTTTTTGAGCGCTCGCGACCTCAAGAATTTCCAGCCGCGGTTTGGCATCGCGTGGCATCCGCTGAACCGGTGGGTGTTCCGTGGCGGATTCGGGCTGAATACGATCGACATGAGGTGGCCAAACGCGCTGCAACAGTTCGACGAATACCAGGCGCTGCACGTGCAACAGCGGCTTCCTGGCGATCCCCTGCCGATCTTCCGCATAAGCGATGGCCCGGCTCCGGTCGCCTACAACATCGCTGCCGATCATTCGGCTTCATACGTCGGAACCAATTACGGGTCGAGAAATGTCACATGGATCGTGTCGGACTTGCATCCCAGCTATGCGTTGAACTGGAACACCACTCTCGAGATGCAGATGAGCACCAACAATCTGCTGCGGCTGACTTACCAGGGGTCGACCGTGGTTGGCCTGCCCGAGAACTGGAACATCAATGTATTCCCGACCAGTTTTGCGGCCAACGATCCGGCTCTGCGAGCCAGAGCGTTTGCGGCGCCGCAAAACTATTTTCCTTATCCGCAGTTCGGAAGAATCAGTCAGCTGTCCAACTCGGGCCATTCGACATATCACTCCGGAACGTTGCAGTACGAAAAACGATACTCCAGCGGGCTCGTTCTCAGCTCGTTCTACACGTTTTCGAAGGTGATTGACCAGTGCGACTCCGAGACCGGTCTATGTACGGGAAGAAAGCCGGTCGAGAATCGACGGCTGGAAAAAGGCCGCGCGGGTTTCGACCAGAATCACCGCTTTGTGACGAGCGCGACGTATGAACTTCCATTAGGAACTGGAAAGCGTTTTCTGAATCACGGTTTGGGGAATACCTTATTTGGCGGTTTCAGCATTTCGTGGGTACAGACGTTTGCTAGCGGCAACCCATTGAGCTTCAGCTTCACCAATAGTCCAAACAACTACTATCCCACGGCCATCGGCACCCGGGTTCCCGATCTCGTGGGTCCCCGGCCCGAAATGAGAGATGGATGGCGGGACCTCGGCCCGAACCGCTTCGACCAATCGCTCGCCAACGCCGTGATCCCGGTCAGCGGTTTTGCGTATCCGGCCACATTCACGGCCGGCAACGCCGGACGCAACATCACCACGGGACCTGGATTTCGGTTTTCAAATGTGTCGGCGAAGAGGACCTTCAAGATCAACGAGCAGCTCAATGCTCACATTCGCTGGGATTTCCAGAATGCATTCCACAACTACGGCTTTGGTCCGCCGACCACTACCGTTGATTTCAAGAACCCGAATTTGTTCGGAAAGCTTACTACGGAAGGTACTACGGTCTTCCCCGCGGGACAGCCCCTGATGATGATTACGGCCGGGCTTAACTGGTGACCGTGTGGGGGGACCGTCCGGAATCCAATCGAAGAGGCCTGCGCAGCCGGGTGTCCCTTCAGCAGGCCGGACGGTGGGCCCGACACTAAGAAAATGGGACGAGAGGGAATCATGAAGAGATTGACAAACATATTGAGTGCGGTACTGATGTTGATGTTCGTGGCGTCAGCTTTCTGCCAAGTTAATACAGGCACAATCACAGGGGCCGTTAAAGATCCGTCGGGAGCCCTCATCCCGGGTGTTCAGGTTACCGTGTTGCACACCCAGACGAATTTCGTGACGAACGCGCTAACCGGTGAAGACGGACGTTATCGCGTTCCGTCATTGTTGCCGGGTCCATATCGGATCACGTTCGAGCTTCCCGGCTTCAAGCAGCTTGTCCGCGACGGAGTCGAACTTCACGTTTCGGATGTGGTGCCCGTCGACGCTACGCTCGAACTGGGAGAGCTAAGTGACAAGGTAGAGGTAACCGCCCAAGCGACGATACTCCAAACTGAAACATCCTCCACCGGCACAATTACCGAAGGCGACACGCTCTACAAAATGCCGCTGTTTCAGCACCAGGTCACCACGTCGCTTTCGCTTATGCCCGGCGTGGTCGGGTCGGGCTCCGGGGTCAATTACCAAATTTCGACGTATAACATTTCGGGCCAGCGCTCCAGTACAACAGCGCTGTTCGAGGATGGCACGTTGGGTATTGACCCTCAGACGAGCAACAACAATCTCAAGCCAATCGAGAACTCGGTTGCGGAAGTCAAGGTTCTCACTTCAACGCTCAGCGCCGAGTACGGGCATACGGCCGGCGGCGTGATGGAGGTTGTCAAGAAGAGTGGAACCAATGCTTACCACGGTTCGATCTCAGCCTACGGCCGCTCGCGGATCATGACTCACCGGACGTTCTTCAATCGTTATAGGGACAGCGATCCGCAACCCGGCGCCCCTAATGGGGTCCCCGGGTTCTTCCTGCAGCCGGATCTGAACATCAGCGGTCCGTTGTCTATACCCGGGCTGTATAACGCGCGGGACAAGACCTTCTTCTCCTTCTCGGCCATGAAGCTTGTCGAAAAGAAGGGGTCTTCCATGATCGGCGCAACGCCAACGTCGGATGAGTTGGCGGGCGACTTTACGTTCGGCGGGCTGGGCAATGTTCTGTACGACCCTGCGACGACGCGCCAACTCACGGACGGAACGTGGACTCGCGACCCGTTCCCAACCCGGAAGTTGCCCGTAGACCGGATTGATCCTGTCGCCAGAAAGATCCTCGGATATGCCCCGTGGAACTTGCCCAATACGGCTGGATCGTTCAGCAGTCTCGGGCCGGTCAGCAATTATTATTGGATGTCGAATTCGCTTACGTACTACGACGTTGCGTCTGGGCGAGTGGATCAGCAATTCAACTCCAAATTGAAAATGTACGCAGGCGTGACGTACAACGACAATAGCGGAAACCCCAGGCCTGCCAACATCAACAACCCCGCATTCGATGGTCCGAGTGGAACGCTTTTGCCGGTTACGTTCCAGAGCTACTCTGTGGGCGCCAGCTACGTCATCAGCCCAACGAGCCTCAATGATGTGCGTGTCGGCTACTACAGAGTGCGCACCCCGACGGTTGTTCCCTCGTATAACCAGGATTGGGGCGCCAGATTGGGCCTTCCCAACATCAGTCCGGCTTTAATGCCGGCGTTCAGCGCGCAGGCCGGGCCCAGGAATGCTACGGCTCCGGTCAGCGCCATGTACGGGCTCACCGTAAGCGGGCCTTCGTTAGGTATACGAGAGACGATGTCATTCAGAGACGATTTCAGCAAGACGCTAGGCGCTCACTCCTTCAAAACGGGATATGAGCTCTTGAATTTCCGCGGAAATCTTTCACAGATCGGCCAGCCCAGCGGCATTTTTCAATTCGACAACATGACCGCCGGCTTGCAGCCTAACGGTCAGCCGATTCCCAACACGGGGAACGATTTCGCCGGGCTGTTGCTGGGATACGTTCGCGCGGCCACCTTTTCTACTTACACGACAACCTGGCTACCGCGCGACCGGATCCATAGTATCTACTTCCAGGATGACTGGAAGGCTACTCCCAACCTGACGTTCAATCTGGGCTTACGGTGGTCTACTGAAAGCCCATTCCACACCGCACATGGATTCCAGAGCAATTTCGATCCTAACGCGATCGACCCTCTGACGGGGAGGAAGGGCGCAATTGTTCATCCGACCGGTTACCTCAGCGCACGCGACCTTAAGAATTTCCAGCCGCGCTTCGGCGTCGCATGGCATCCGCTGAACAGGTGGGTGTTCCGTGGCGGATTCGGGCTGAATACGATCGACATCAGGTGGCCGAATGCGTTGGAGCAATTCGATGAATTCCAGGCCTTGAGCCAGCAACAGCGGTTGCCTGGCGATCCACGGCCGTTGTTCCGGATCAGTGACGGACCTGCTCCCGTCACTTACAACATTGCCTCGAATGGCTCTGCGGCTTATGTCGGCACCAACTTCGGATCACGAAATATCACATGGATGGCTCCTGATCTCCATCCTGCTTATGCGTTGAACTGGAACACGACGGTAGAGATGCAGGTGAGCACTAACGACGTTCTTCGGCTCGTTTACCAGGGGTCGGCCGGTGTTGGCCTGGTCGAGAGCTGGAATATCAACGCATTCCCAACCAGTTTCGCCAGCGGCAATCCGGCTTTGCGAGCCCAGGCATTTGCTGCCCCACAGAACTACCTGCCGTATCCGCAATTCGGAAGCATCAACCAGATGTCCAACTCCGGCCACTCGACGTATCACTCAGCAACGGTGCAGTACGAAAAACGATACTCTCACGGGCTTGTGATCAATTCGTTCTACACGTTCTCGAAGGCGATTGATCAGTGTGACTCCGATGCAGGAGTTTGTACGGGAAGGATGCCCGTCGAAAATCGTCGGTTGGAAAAGGGTCCTGCCGGGTTCGACCAGACTCATCGTTTTGTGACTAGCGCGACTTATGATCTCCCATTCGGCAATGGAAAGCGTTTCCTCAATCACGGCTTGTTGAATACGTTATTCGGCGGCTTCAGCATCGCGTGGGTACAGACTTTTGCGAGCGGCAACCCATTGAGCTTCAGCTTCGCAAACAGTCCGTACAACTATTATCCAACGACAATCGGCAACCGGGTTCCCGACCTGGTTGGCCCGAGACCCGAACTGAGGCCCGGATGGAGAGACCTGGGCCCGAATCGCTTTGACCAGGCGGCCAGCAACGCCGTCTTGTCGATCAACAGTTTTGCGTATCCGGCCCCGTTCGCGGTCGGCAATGCTGGGCGCAATATCGTTACCGGAACTGGAGCACGCTTCTCGAACGTCTCGGCGAAGAGGACTTTCAAGGTCAACGAACAGGTCAGTGCCCACATTCGTTGGGACTTCCAGAATGCTTTCCACAACTACGGCTTTACTCCGCCAACGTCAACCGTCGATTTCAAGAACCCGAACTTGTTTGGAAAGCTTACAGGGGACGGTACTACGACGTACCTCGTGGGACAGCCGCTGATGATGATCACGGCAGGCCTTAACTGGTAAAGGAACGAGGGCGACCATGAATAACGGTAATAACAATCACGTGTTCTTGAAGCCGAATCTATTCAAAGCGGCCTTGGCCGATCATCGACCGCAAATCGGGCTGTGGAGCGCTCTTTGCAGCAATATCGTCGCGGAAATCCTGGCAGGTGCGGGTTTCGATTGGATATTGATTGATATGGAACACGCTCCCAATGAGATTCCAGGTGTCTTGTCACAACTGCAGGCAATGGCGACGGGAACTGCAGAACCCGTGGTCCGCTGTCCATGGAATGATTTCGTGTTCATCAAGCGCGTTCTGGATATCGGGGCTCGAAGCATCCTAGTCCCGTTCGTACAAAACGCCGACGACGCTCGAAACGCGGTCGCGGCGACACGATATCCGCCGCTCGGCAATCGCGGCGTCTGCGTTGCGCCGCGGGCAAACGGATATGGTGAAGTCCGCGATTATCATGCAAAGGCTCACGAAGATATCTGCGTACTGGTCCAAGTCGAAACGAAAGCTGCTGTGAACCAGATCGAAGCCATAGCCTCTGTTGACGGCGTTGACGGGATCTTCATTGGTCCCAGCGATCTTGCTGCGGACTGCGGGCATCTGGGAAATCGTCAACATCCCGAAGTCCAATCCATAATGGCCGACGCCTGTGCACGCATCCGAGGAAGGGGAAAAGCTGCGGGTATACTTACAGCCGACCCGGCCGAAACCGCCGACTACCTTCGGCAAGGTTTCGAGTTTGTTGCCGTAGGTAGTGATGCTGGTGTCCTTGCTAAAGGCGTGAGGAACCTTGCAGCCGATCTCAATCACCAAATCCCACGGTCGCAGAATGCGGCGTCGAGAATTTAAATGAAGGCAGAAGCAATACTGGGCGGCAGAACGATCGAAGCCTCGGATGCACAGACGTCTGGGCACTATAAAACCCCACTCGTCCGCTGGACTGTAGTCGGGCTGCTCAGCCTGGGCATGGTTATTGCCTACGCCTCCAGATCGAATATCTCGGTGGCGCTCACTATTCCGGACTTCGTCAAGGCCTTTCGACTCTCCGATACGGATCGCGGCACGGTCAATTCAGCATTCTTTTGGGCATACACAGTGCTGCAAATCCCAGCGGGGTGGCTTGTCGACCGCTACGGTGTAAGGATCCCTTATGCGTTGAGCTTTTTGTTCTGGTGTCTCGCGTCGGCCGGCACGGCGCTCACGCGCTCCGCCTCCCAACTCGTCACATTACGCGTGCTTCTCGGCGCCGGGGAAGCAACGGTAGCACCCGCCAGCTATCGGTGGATTCGCTACAATTTCGAAGAAAAGCAACGCGGGCTTGCCGTAGGGCTTTATATGACCGGTACGAAAATCGGCCCGGCCATAGGCACGCCTTTGGCCGCTTGGTTGATTGTGGCATTCGACTGGCGGCTGATGTTTCTGTTGATTGGATTGGGCGGTCTCGTTTGGTTGATCCCATGGATGCTGCTGGTAAAGGACGAACCTGGAAAACGACAACAACAAGCGGCAAGCGCCGCAGCTGTAGAGTCGGTCCCATTTAGCAGAATTTTGGCTAGCCCTGTGACATGGGGGACCGTCATCACAACGTTCTGCTACATGTATTTCGTTTACTTCTGCATGACCTGGATGCCCGCATATTTCGTCGAGCAACGGCATCTTTCGCTTTCGAAGATGGGCCTGTACACGTTCTTCAGTTTCGGCGGCATGGCGATTGTGGCTGCGTTGGCGGGCTGGGCCGCAGACGTAGCGATCGCACGTGGAGGAAACGCGGTATCCGTTCGCAAGTGGTTCACTATTGCCGGTTTTGTGATCGCTTGCACGGAGTTGATCGGGGCGCAATCCTCATCCGTGACCACCGCCCTGGTTTTCGCAGTGATTTCGCTCTCAGGACTCGGATTGGCTACAGCCAACTATTGGGCTCTTACTCAAACTCTGATTCCGGCTGCGTCGATCGGCCGAGTTTCGGGAATTCAAAACTGTGCCGCCAGCCTCGCTGGAATTGTTGCTCCCTTAGTTACCGGCTGGTTGAAACAGAACACCGGCAGCTACACGGCGCCCATGCAAGCGATATGGGCTTTCCTGATACTGGGCGTTGTGGCCTACTTTTTCCTCGTTCGAGAGAAGTACGCCCCACAAAGCAGGAGTTGATGTATGAAAAGGATTCTGCTGCTCACATTACCGCTCGTAGCCGTTGTCTACGTGGTACTCGCGCAGGAGTTGCCGGCACCCGTGCCGGCAGTGCTTCAAAACTACCAACCGGTGACGGTCGAGCGGCTGAAGAATCCGGAGGCTGGAGACTGGCTGATGATCCGGCGCACCTATAACGGATGGGGCTACAGTCCGCTGAATCAGATCAACACTCAGAACGTTTCGAAGCTGCGGCCGGTTTGGGGATTTTCCACGGGCGAGACGCGTGGTCACGAATCAGCGCCAATCGTAAACAACGGTGTGATGTTCATTTCGACACCCAATAATCAGGTGATTGCGATCGAAGCGAAAACCGGCAATGTCCTCTGGCGGTATCGCCGGCCGCGGCCCAACGGCGCTTCCGTACCGCATGAAACGAATCGCGGCGTCGCGCTATATTCCGATAAGGTCTATTACGCCGCGGGCGAAGCCGTGCTCGTGGCGCTTGATGCAAAAACCGGCAAGGAAGTCTGGACAGCGACTATTGCCAATAACAAGGCTGGTTACTACACAACGCTTGCGCCACTCGTCGGCGGCGGGAAAGTCATGGTTGGGGCGTCGGGCGGCGAACGTGGCATTCGCGGTTTCGTTGCTGGCTTCGATCCGGAAACCGGCAAAGAGCTGTGGCGCACGTACACTGTGCCCGCGCCCGGCGAGCCCGGAAGCGAAACCTGGCCCAAAGGCGATCAGTGGAAAACCGGCGGCGCGCCGATTTGGGTGACGGGCAATTACGATCCGGAAACCAATCTTGCTTTCTGGGGAACAGGTAATGGTGGCCCGTGGCCCGGCGATCAACGTCCCGGCGACAACCTCTATACATCGTCGACTCTCGCTATCGACGTCGCGACCGGCAAAATCAAAGGCCACTTCCAATATCATCCGAACGACTCGTGGGACTGGGATGAAGTTTCGCCGCCGATCCTCGTGGACTATCAGCGAGGCGGCCGCACTATCAAAGGACTTATCGATGCCGCGCGGGACGGATATCTGTGGTTCCTCGAGCGGTCCAGCGGCCCCATTCGTTTCGTGGAAGGCAAGCCTTATGTGAACCAGAATGTATTTCTACGGCTTGATCCCGAAACGGGACGCCCGGAAATCGACCCTGCGCACAAGCCAGGAACAGGCAAGAGGGCCGACTTCTGTCCCAATACTGCCGGAGGAAAAAACTGGCCGCCCATCGCATTCAGCCCGCAGACACGAATGATCTATATCCCGGCGAACAACAATTTGTGCGGCGTCTACACGGGCATCGAGGTTCAGTATGTTCCCGGCGAGCGCTTTGTGGGAAATTCCGACCAGCGGACGACGATGAAACCGGGCGCCGATCATTTCGGTGAAGTGCAGGCGTGGAGCGTCGATACGGGCCAGCTCGTCTGGACGCATAAGTACGCGAAGAGCCCGAACTGGGGCGGCATGCTTACAACCGCCGGCGGTCTGGTTTTCTCCGGCGGCACCAACGATCGCAAGATTCATGCATTCGATGCAGCGAATGGAAAACTCCTGTGGGAATTCCCAACGAACTCGGGCATCCTCGCGCCCCCGACTTCATTTGTGGTGGACGGAAAACAGTACATCGCTGTTCACTCGGGATGGGGCGTCGATTCGGCCGGAATGCAGCGAAACTTGGACCGTCTGTTCCCCGGCCAGTACCCAGAGGTGCCAGAAGGTGGATCCGTCTGGGTGTTTGCGCTGGAGTAGTTCGGATGCAGTCAAATTACCTATCACGGAGCCGGCTGGCGGCTGCCGTAATCGCGGAAGCATTCAGGCCGTATTCCTGATACAAATCCGGGATGTCTCCGGATTGACCGAATCGGTCGGAACCCAGCGGAATAATCCGATGTGGTCCTACTGCCCCTAACCAGGAAAGTGTGGCCGGATGACCGTCAAGCACGGTGATCAAACTCGCGCTTGGAGATAACTGGCCCAAGAGAGACGCAATGTGAGCCTCGCCCGAACCACCGCGTTGCTGCTGGATCCAGCCATGATGAAGCCGGCTTGGCGATGTGACAATCAATAAACCCGTATCGGGCTTTTCTTCGGCTATCTGTTTATGCGCCTCGATCGCTTCGGGAACAATTGCACCGCACGCAACGATTGCCAGGCTGGCTTGATTGCGTGGAGGGACAAGCCAATAAGCTCCATTAATGACATCCGACTTCAACTGCGCCGTCCAGGTACGGCCGGTCTGCTCCAGAGGACGCGTTGAGAGACGAAGGTACACGCTGCCGCCGTCGTCGCTTTGCACATATTCGAAACTCCAGCGCAATATTTCGGCAAGTTCATCCGCATAGGCAGGCTCGAACATCACCAGGCCGGGTTGCCCCATGCCGATCAGCGGCGTGTAAATGGATTGATGCGCACCACCCTCGGGTCCAAGAGTCAACCCGGAAGGCGTAGCCACGAGAATGAAACGCGCGTCCTGGTAGCACGCATAGTTGAGCGCGTCCAGGCCGCGGAAGATGAACGGATCATAAACCGTCCCGATAGGCAGCAAGCGGGTACCAAATAATTCTTTGGAAAGTCCTAATGCGGCCAACAGGATGAACAGATTGTTTTCGCAAATTCCAAGCTCGATGTGCTGCCCCTT
>JACXTT010008469.1_pt1 | contig 14255 bp, 12 predicted proteins | sample 9270951 | NCBI WGS metagenome assembly JACXTT01 (sample SAMN15532306, study PRJNA645909) | rock metagenome | isolation source: weathered quartz diorite | place: Puerto Rico | collected 2017-06-21 | reverse complement strand
GGTGCATGCCGGGCCAGAGCGCGGAGCGTGCGGCGAGCGCACACCCCGTGGCGCTTCCGGCCGCGCCGAGTCCCGCGACGAGGGCGTCGAGCATCAATCCGCTTTGGCGCCGGACTCCTTCGCCACCTTCGACCACTTCGCGATCTCGGATTTCACGAACGCGGCGAATTGCGCGCGCGTGTCTCCGACCGCGACGAACGCGAGGTCGTTGAATTTCTGCTTCACCTCGGGCGAGTCGAGCATCTTGCGGATCTCGGCGTTGAGCTTGTCGAGGATCGGAACCGGGGTTCGCACGGGGGCGGCGAGCCCGATCCATCCGACCGATTCGAACCCGGGATAGCCCTGCTCGGCGACCGTGGGCACATCCGGCAGGAAGGGCGAGCGCTGCGGGATCGCGACGCCGAGCGCGCGCAGCTTCCCCGCCTTCACCTGCGCGAGCAATCCGGGCACCGTGTCGGACATCGAAGTCACGTTGCCGCCGATGAGCTGCGTCTGCGCATCCGAGCTGCCCTTGAACGGAATGTGGTTCAGCTTGATGCCGGCCGCGCGCTGGAACGCTTCCATCGTGAGGTGGCTCGTCGAGCCGGTTCCCAACGATGCATACGAGATATCCCCGGGCTTCGACTTCGCCGCGGCGACGAAATCCTTGAGCGTCTTGTACGGCACCTGCGAGCCGACGACGATGCACTGCGGCGTGAGCCCGATGTTGCCGATGAGCTCGAAGTCCTTCACCGGGTCGTACGGCAAGTGCGAGTAGATGCCGGGATTGATTCCGAAGGGGCCGCTGCCCGCCATGATCAGCGTGTAGCCGTCGGGCGGCGCGACCTTCGCCTGCTCGGTGCCGACGATGCCGCCCGCGCCGGGCTTGTTCTCGACGACGAAGGGCTGCCCCAACGACTTCGAGAACCGGTCGGCCATGACGCGCGCGAGGATGTCGGTCGCGGATCCCGCCGTGAAAGGCACGATCACCTTCACGGGCTTCGCGGGATACGGCTGCGCAAGACAAACGGCGCTCGCCGCGAGGGCGAGCGCCGCGAGTGCAACGGTTCGAAGCGAGCGCATGGATTCCTCCTTGCGCCCGATTCTAGTTTCTTTGCCTACAGCATGCCGAGCAAGAGCAGGACCACGAGGATGATGAGCAGCAATCCGAGGCCGCCGCTCGGCGCGTATCCCCAGCTGCGGCTGTGCGGCCAGGCCGGCACCGCACCGAGCAACAGCAGCACCGTGATGATCAACAGGAGCATACCGATCGTCATTGCCGTTCTCCTATGCGGACGATCCTGTTTTGACAATCCTGCGCGGCGCGCATCAGCCCCTTGCGGTGCGCCTTTCGGTGTAGGAGAAACCGTACAGCGTGTCGGCGTTGTCCACGAGGATCCTTTGCCACAGCGCTTCGCCCGGCGCCCACTCGTGCAGCAGGTCGAAGAGCACGGCGTCGTCGGGCTTCACGTGCGGCTCCGTCGGGTGCGGCCAGTCGCTTCCCCAGACGCAGCGCTCCGGAGCGTGCTCGATCAGCGCGCGCGCGAGCGGCTTCACGTCGTCGTAGCGCGGCCTTCCCGTGCGCGTGTTGAGGTACGCGCCGGAAAGCTTCACCCATGTGCGGCCGTTGTCGAGCATGCGCCGCACGATCGAGAAGGCGCGGTGGTGGATGCCCTCGGGCTGCGGAATCCGCGCCATGTGGTCGAAGACGATCGTGCCCGGCAGCCGCGTCACCAGCGCTTCCATCTCGACGATCTGCTCGGCGAGAAGATGCAGCTGGATGTGCCAGCCGATGCGGCTCACGCGCACCGCCAGCGGCTCGATCATGTCGGCGCTCGTGATCGCGGTGCGCGAATCGTGCAGCGTGAAGCGCAGGCCGCAGATCCCGCCTTTCTTCATCGCGAGGAGCTCTGTGTCGGTCACCGACGGATGCACGACGGCGATCCCGCGCGCGCGCTCGATGCCGAGCTCGGCGATCGCATCGAGCGTCACCGCGTTGTCGGTGCCGTACGCGGCGGGCTGCACCACGACCGTGCGAGACGTTCCGAGCCGCTTCTGCAGCAGGCGATACTCGGCGACCGACGCGCTCTCGACGGCGCGCAGGTTGGGCTGCGCCATGGGAAAACGCGGATCGTAGATGTGGATGTGGCAATCCGCGGTGTTCGCCGGCGCCGGCGCACGCGGGCGCGACGTCCCGGAGGAATTCGGGACGATCGGCCCGGTGACCGGGTCGCGGTCGCTATGCGCGCGGCTGTTCGTAGACCACTCCTTCTTTCAGCAAGGCGTCGTACTGCGCGGTGTCGATGCCGATCTCGCCCAGGATCTCGCGGTTGTGATGGCCCAGGCGCGGCGCGGCGTCGCGGATGGAGCCCGGCGTTCCCTGCAGGCGCGGCACCACGTGGTGCATCGGGAAGCTGCCCATCTCCGCGTCGGGATAATCGGCGATCACCTCGCGCTCGATGAAATGCGGATCCTCGAGGATCTGCGCGATGTCGTAGATGGGGCCGATGGTGACTTCCGCCTTGTCGAAGAACGCGACCGTCTCGGCCTGCGTCATCCTGCCGACGAACTCGCCGATGATCGCGTCGAGCTCCGCGGAGTGCTTCACGCGCTCGGCGTTGGTCGAGTAGCGCGGATCCTCGATGAGCTCGGGCCTGCCGATCGAGGCGAACAGCCGCTCGGTCATCTTCTGCGTCGAGGCCGAGAGCGCCACGTAGTGGCCGTCCTTCGTCTTGTAGGCGTTGCGCGGCGACGAATTGGTCGAGCGGCTTCCGGTGCGCGGCTTCAACTTGCCCGTGAGGCGGTAGTTCGCCGCCTGCGGCCCGAGCGTCGTGAAGAGCGGATCGAGCAGCGGCAGGTCGATCACCTGGCCGCGCCCGCCGTTCACCTCGACCTCGCGCAGCGCCACCATCACGCCGATCGCGCCGTAGAGCCCGGCGTAGGTGTCGGCGAGATACATCGCCGGCTGCCCCGGCGCGCCATCGGCGAAGCCGTTGATGGCGTCATCCCAGTCGCTGCCCTCGGCCAGCGTGCCGAAACCCGGACGCCGGCGATAGGGTCCCGTCTGGCCCCAGCCCGAGATGCGCACGAAGACGAGCCGCTCGTTGCGCGCGCTGAGCACGTCGGGGCCGAGGCCCATCTCCTCCATCGTGCCCGGGCGGAAGCTCTCGACGAAGACGTCGCATTTCCCGGCGAGCTTGAGGAGGATGGCGCGCGCCTTCGCCGTGCGCAGCTCCAGCGCGATGCTCTTCTTGTTGCGCGCATAGAGCTTCCAGCTCGTGGAGACGTCCTTCGTCTTCCACGCGCGCAGCGTGTCTCCCGCCGCGGGCTCGACCTTGATCACCTCGGCGCCGAAATCCGCGAGCACGCCCGTGAGCATGTTGCCCGCGACGAGCCGCGAGAGATCGAGCACGCGAAGTCCGTCGAGTGGCCCGCGCTTGCCGCCGAGGTAGTCGCGCTGTTTCAGCTTCATTCGGGCTTGATGCTCGCTTCCTTCGCGACCTTCTTCCAGCCCTCGATCTCGTCGCGGATCGTGCGTGCGAATTCGCGCTGGCCCATGGGCGCCGCCTCCGCGCCTTCGCGCAGGAACACGTCCTTGAGCTCGGGTGTTGCGAGGAGCCGGTTCACGTCGGCGTTGATCTTCGCGACGAGCTCGGCGCTCAGCTGCGGCGGCGCGAGGATCCCCCACCACAGCTCGAAGTGATATCCCGGCACGCCCATCTCGGAGAGCGGACGCAGCTCCGGCACGACCGGCGAGGCGCCCGCGCTGGTGACGCCGATCGCGCGCACGCGTCCCGCCTTCACGTGCTGGTAGATCGACGGGCCGCTCGCGATGAGCACGTCGACGTGGCCGCCGAGAAGGTCGGTGATCGCGGGAGGCATGCCCTTGTAAGGCACGTGGGTCATGCGAATGTTCGCCGCCCGCATGAGGAGCTCGGTCGCGAAATGGTTCGTGCCGCCCTGCCCGGACGTGGCGTAGTTGAGCTGGCCGGGATGCCTGCGGGCGTAGTCGAAGAGCTCGAGCGTGGTCCGCGCCGGCACGCGATTCGAGACCGTGAGGATCATCGGGCCCCTGGCGACCATCGCGACCGGCGTGAAGCCCGCCACGGGATCGAACGGCAGGTTGGGCTGGATCGCGGCGTTCGTGGTGAAGGACGACGACAGCAGGCAGAGTGTGTAGCCGTCCGGCGGCGCCTTCGAGACAAATGCCGCGCCGATCGAGCCGCCCGCGCCCGGCTTGTTGTCGACGATCACCGGCATCTTCCACGTCTCGCTCAGCTTCTTCCCGAGCTCGCGCGCGAACGTGTCGTTCGACCCGCCGGGCGGATACGGCACCACGATCGTCACCGGCTTCGCCGGATATGGCTGCTGCGCGTAAAGAGGCGCCGCGATGAGCAGCAGAAAAAATGGTGTCAGGCACGAAATAATTAATGGTGCCAGGTACAAAAAAATATTTCGTGCCTGACACCATTTTTTCATTGCAGGGTCTTCTCTTCCGGCGGAATCAGTCCCAGGCGGCGCGCCAGCGTGAGGATCGATTCGGCGCGGCGGATGAAGGGCGCGTCGACCATCTTGCCGTTTACCATGAAGGCGCCGACGCCGCGCATCGCCGCATCGCGCGCGGCGACCACGACCTTGAGCGAGTGCGCGATCTCCGCGTCGGTCGGACGGAACACGGCGTTGGCGAGCGGCACCTGCGACGGATGGATGCAGCTCTTGCCGACGAAACCCAGGCGGCGCGAGGCTTCCGCTTCGCGCTTGTAGCCTTCCGGATCCTTGATGTTCGCGTAGGCGCCGTCGTACGCCCAGACGTTCGCCTCGCCCGCGGCGATGCGGATCGCGAGCAGCAGCGCCTCGATCATCGGCGCGTTGTAGCGGTCGATGGCGAGCGGCTCGATGAGGTCGCCCCAGCCCGCCTGCAGGCCGACCACGCGCTGGCTCGCACCCGCGAGGTCGGCGGCGAGCCGGAAAGCCTTCGGCGTCTCGATGTTGACGAGGATCCCGATCTCCCTCGCGCGGCCACGCTCGGCGCGCGCGATCGCATTCGAGCACGCCTTTACGTCGGCGGCGGTCTCGACCTTGGGGATGTTCACGATGTCGACGGCGCCGCTCTCCACCACCGCGGCGATGTCGGCGGCGAAGTGCTCGGTCGCGAGCGCGTTCACGCGCACGATGATCGTCTTGCCGTGCCGGGGTTTCAGCGACTTGAGGAATTTCGCGAGCTCGCGCCGCGCCACGTCCTTCATCGCTTCGTCGACCGCGTCCTCGAGGTCGAAGGAGAGCGCGTCCGCCTCGCCCGCGAGCGCCTTGCCGAAGAGCTCGGGCCGCGACGCCGGAACGAAGAGCTTGCTACGCATCGAGCCTCTCGATGACCGCCTTCGTGAATTGCTTCGTCGATGCCTTGCCGCCGAGATCCCCGGTGCGGACGTTGTCCTTGCACAGGACGTCGTCGATCGCGCGCCGCATCCGCCTCGCCTTGTCCTGCAGCCCCACGTGGTCGAGCATCATCGCGGAAGACAGCATCAGCGCGAGCGGGTTCGCGATGCCCTTTCCGGCGATGTCCGGCGCGGAGCCGTGCACCGCCTCGAAGATCGCGGCGTCGGTGCCGATGTTGCCCGCGGGCGCCATGCCCAGGCCGCCGACGAGCCCCGCGATCTCGTCGGAAAGAATGTCGCCGAAGAGGTTCGTCGTCACGATCACGTCGAAGCGCCACGGATCGAGCACGAGCTGCATGGCGCAAGCGTCGACGATGCGGTCGTCGCACTGCACGCGGCCCTCGTATCCCTTGGCGACGTCGCGCCCGGTCTCGAGGAAGAGCCCGGTGAGCGCCTTCAGCACGTTCGCCTTGTGGACGATGGTCACCTTCTTGCGTCCGTTCTTCACCGCGTACTCGAAAGCGAACTCGATCGCGCGCCGCGCACCGGCGCGCGTGTTCACGCCCGAGGCGATGGCCACCGCGTGCGTGTCGTCGCCGATGGGAATGTAGTGCTCGAAGCCGACATACAGGCCTTCGAGGTTCTCGCGCACCAGCACGATGTCGATGTTCTCGTAGCGTCCCGGCACGAGGGTACGTGCCGGCCTCAGGTTCGCGTAGAGATGGAATTCCTCGCGCAACCGCACGTTGGAGGAGCGATAACCGCCGCCGAGCGGCGTGGTGAGCGGCCCCTTCAGCGCGAGGCGCGTGTTGCGGATGCTCGCGAGCGTCGCCGGCGGCAGCGGATCGCCGCCCGCCTCGACGCTCGCCATGCCGGCCTTCTGCACGTCCCACGCGAAGGGCGCTCCGAGCGCGTCGAGCACCTCGACCGTCGCGTCGCTCACCTCCGGACCGATGCCGTCGCCGGGAATGAGCGTCGCGGGAATCTTCCTGGACTTTGTCATATATCTTTGCGCGAATTATAAGGGTCCGTTGCCTTGTATGATTCCTCGATGACCGAGAAGGACAAGGGGCTCGAGAAGGGCCTCACGAGCTACGGGGATCGCGGCTTTTCGCTCTTCCTGCGCAAGGCGTTCATCAAGGGCGCCGGCTATACCGACGACGCGCTCGCCCGTCCCGTGGTGGGCGTCGTCAACACAGCGAGCGCATTCAATCCCTGCCACGGCAACGCGCCCCAGCTCGTCGAGGCCGTGAAGCGCGGCGTGATGCTCTCCGGCGGCCTGCCGATCGATTTCCCCACCATCTCGATCCACGAGAGCTTCGCGCATCCGACGTCGATGTACCTGCGCAACCTCATGTCGATGGACACCGAGGAGATGATCCGCGCTCAGCCCATGGACGCGGTCGTGCTCATCGGCGGCTGCGACAAGACGGTGCCGGCGCAGCTCATGGGCGCGGCCTCGGCCAACGTGCCGTGCGTGCAGCTCGTCACCGGATCGATGCTCACCGGCTCGCACGAGGGCGTGCGCGTCGGCGCGTGCACCGATTGCCGCCGCTACTGGGGTTCCTATCGGGCAGACGAAATCGACGCCGACGAGATTCAGCGCGTGAATGACCAGCTCGTGGCGAGCGTGGGCACGTGCTCGGTGATGGGGACTGCAAGCACGATGGCGTGCATCGCGGAGGCGCTCGGCATCGCGCTGCCGGGAAGCGCGTCGGCCCCCGCGGTCACCGCCGATCGCATCCGCATCGCCGAGAGAACCGGGGTGACGGCGGTCGCGATCGCGAAGTCGAAGCTCACGCCCGACCGCATCCTCACGGCGAAGGCCTTCGAGAACGCGCTGCGCGTCCTGCTCGCGATCGGCGGCTCGACCAACGGCGTGATCCACACGACGGCGATCGCGGGACGGCTCGGCATCGCGATCGATCTCGCGCGGCTCGATGCGATGGGCCGCGAGACGCCGGTGCTCGTCGACTTGAAGCCCTCGGGCAAGCACTATATGGAAGACTTGCATCGCGCGGGCGGGTTGCCGGCGCTCCTGCGCGAGCTGAAGCCCCTCCTGCACCTCGACGCGCTCACCGTCACGGGCCGCACGCTCGGCGAGGAGATCGACGCGTGCGGCGCGGGATTCGCCCAGGATGTCGTGCGGCCGTTCTCGAAACCGATCTATCCGCAAGGTGGGATCGCGGTGCTGCGCGGCAACCTCGCGCCCGGCGGCGCGATCATCAAGCAGTCGGCGGCGGACCCCGGGCTCATGCGTCACGAAGGACGCGCGGTCGTCTTCGAGAATGCGGAAGATCTCGCGCGCCGCATCGATGCCGACGACCTCGACGTGAAGGCCGACGACATTCTCGTCCTCAAGAACATCGGGCCCAAGGGCGCGCCGGGCATGCCCGAGGCCGGCTACCTGCCGATCCCGAAGAAGCTCGCGCGCTCCGGGGTCAAGGACATGGTGCGCATCTCCGACGGGCGCATGAGCGGCACCGCCGCCGGCACCATCGTGCTGCACGTGACGCCGGAATCCGCGGTCGGCGGCCCGCTCGCGTGGGTGCAAACCGGCGATCGCATCCGGCTCGACGTGGACAAGCGCGAGCTCTCGCTCCTCGTCGCCGACGCCGACCTCGCGAAACGCAAGCAGTCGCGGCCCGTGCGCGAGCCGAGCGCCGAGCGCGGCTACCTCAAGCTCTTCCTCGACTCCGTCACCCAGGCCGACAAGGGCGTCGACTTCGATTTCCTGCGGAAATGAAAAAATGGTGTCAGGTACGAAATAAGTCGTGCACTCAGGGCACACAGCACGATTTATTTCGTACCTGACACCATTTTTTCCCTTCCATGCATCTCGAACTCCTCAACCTCACCAAGCGCTACGGCGCGGTCACGTCGGTCGACGGCATCGAGCTCGCGGTCGAGCGCGGGGAATTCATCTGCCTGCTAGGGCCGTCGGGCTGCGGGAAGACGACGACGCTACGCATGATCGCGGGATTCCTCACGCCCGACGAGGGCGAGATCCGCGTCGACGGCAAGACCGTGTCGTCGCCCCGCTCCGTGGTGCCGCCTGAGCGCCGCAACATGGGGATGATCTTCCAGAGCTACGCGGTGTGGCCGCACATGACCGTGCGCCAGAACGTCGCGTACGGCTTGAAGATGAAATCGGTGCCCGCCGCCGAGCAGGCCTCGCGCGCCGATGCGGTGCTGAAGGCGACGAAGCTCGACCACCTCGCCGAGCGCTATCCGGGCGAGCTTTCAGGAGGACAGCAGCAGCGCGTGGCGTTGGCGCGCGCGCTCGCGCCGAAGCCGGAGATCCTCCTCCTCGACGAGCCGCTGTCGAACCTGGATGCGAACCTGCGCGGCGAGATGCGCTTCGAGATCCGGCGCCTCCACGACGAGTTCCACGACACCTCCATCTACGTCACGCACGACCAGCTCGAGGCGATGACCATGGCCGACCGCATCGTCGTCATGAACCTCGGCAGGATCGAGCAGATCGGCACGCCCGAAGAGGTCTACGACCGGCCCCGCTCGAAATTCGTCGCGCGCTTCATCGGCGGCAGCAACCTGCTCGAGGGGCTGTACTTCGGCGGACGGCACGTCGATATCGGCGGCAACAAGATCGAGATCGCGAACGGCGATTTCGCGGAGCAGGGAAAACCGATGGCGATCTGCGTCAAGACGCACGACCTCGAGCTCGTCGCGGGCGATGCGCGGCACGCCCCGGGCAACAACGTCGTGCCCGGCTCGGTGCGCAGCCATTCGTATCTCGGCGGGCATCGCGACTACGTCGTCGACGTCGGCGGCCAGGACGTCCTCATCGCGGCACCCGCTTCGATCCACATCGCCGCGGGGGAGAAAGTCGGCGTGCGCTTCCCGGCGGAGCGCTGCAGGGGTCTGGTTCGATAACAACGAGGAGGGAAGATGTCGCATCGATGGAAGCTCGTCGCGCTCGCCGCAGCCATCGCGCTGCCCGCGGTCGCGCAGGAAACGACGCCCGCGATGGTCGCGGCGGCGGAGAAGGAAGGCAAAGTCGTCTGGTATGCCTCGGTCGACGTGAAGGTCGCCGAGGAAGTGAAGAAGGCGTTCATGGCGCAGTACCCGAAGATCGACGTGGAGGTCGAGCGCACCGGCTCCGAGCGCGTGCTCCAGCGCATCAACCAGGAGTACGGCTCGAACATCCACAACGTCGACATCGTGAACTCGTCGGACGCGTCGCACTTCCTCTTCTGGAAGCAGCAGAAGTGGCTTTCCGCGCACACGGCGCCGGACATGAAGAAATTCCCGCCGCAATACAAGGATGCCGACGGCTACTACGCCACGTGGCGCGCCTCGCTCTCGTGCATGGGCTACAACACCAACCTCGTGAAGGACAGCGAAGCGCCCAAGGGCTACAAGGACCTGCTCGACGCGAAGTGGAAGGGCAAGCTCACCAAGGCGCATCCGGGCTATAGCGGCACGGCGCTCACCGGCACCTATGCGCTCGTGAAAGTCCTCGGATGGGAATACCTCGAGCAGCTCGCCAGGCAGGGTGTGCAGCAGCTGCAGTCGACGACGGCCACGCCGAAGAGCATCGCCAGCGGCGAGCGCGCGGTCATGGTGGACGGCAACGAGTACAACATGTTCATCGAGATCGCGGCGAAGAGCCCGGTGAAGATCATCTATGCCGCCGAGGGAACGCCGTTCATTTCCTCGCCGCTGGCGATCTTCGCGCAGGCGCCGCATCCCAACGCGGCGCGCGTCTTCGCGAACTTCCTCTACACGCCGAAGATCCAGCAGCTGCTCGTCGACGTCGGCGGCCAGCGCTCGGTGCATCCCGACGTGAAGGAGCCCGCGGACCGCACGCCGCTCTCGAAGATCAGGCTCCTCGCCGACGATCCCGCGGGACTGATGCCGCAGGTGGCCGACATCAAGAAGAAGTACACGGCGATTTTTGGAAACTAGGCAACGCGGCAGGAATTGGGACGCCACGGCGCCCTTCTCGGGCGCCATGGTCCTGCTTCTCGCGGGGCTCGTCCTGCTGCCGCTGTACTGGCTCGGCCTCACGAGCGTTTCGGACGACGCGAAGAACCTCACGCTCGGCCACTATCGCCATTTCCTCGACGACCCGAGCTTCATCAAGCCGTTCGTCACGACGCTCTGGACTTCCGCGGCGGTGGGCATTTCGTGCGTGCTCGTCGCCGCACCGATGGCGTGGCTCGTCGCGCGCACCGACCTGCCGCTCAAGCGCACGATCCGCGTGCTCATCCTCGCGTCGTTCGTGACGCCGCCTTTCCTCGGCGCCTTCGCGTGGGTGCTCCTCGGCGGCCCCAACGCCGGCCTCGTCAACCAGTGGTACTACGCGCTCTCCGGACTGAAGCCGTTCGAGGCGCAACCGCTCGTGAACATCTTCTCCGCGTGGGGAATGGTGTTCGTGATGGCGCTCTACACGTTCCCGTACGTCTTCACCTTCATCGCCAACAGCCTCGACCTGATTCCGAGCGAGCTCGAAGAAGCCTCCGCGATCCTCGGCGCGCCGCCATGGCGCGCGGCGCTCACCGTCACGCTGCCGCTCGTGCTGCCGGCCCTCCTCGCCGGATTCCTCGTCGCCTTCCTGCAGTCGATGACGCTCTTCGGCGTGCCGGCGATCCTCGCGCTGCCCGCGGGAATCGACGTCATGACGACGAAGATCTGGAGCCTCTTCCAGTTTCCGCCGCAGCTCGGCCTCGCCGCCGCGGCCTCGGCTCCGCTCCTCGTGATCACGGTGCTGCTGCTGCGCGCACAGGCCGCGATCATGGGACGGCGCGGCTATTCGATCATCGGCGGGAAGGCCGGAGGTATACGGCTCTTGCATCTCGGCCCCTGGGTCGTGCCGGCGCTCGCCCTCTTCGCGATCGTCCTCGCGTGCTCGATCTTCCTGCCCTATGGCGTGCTGCTGCGGACCGCGTTCGTGAAGAACTGGTCGGCGCCGATGGCCGGCAACCTCTCGCTCGAGCACTGGCGCTTCGTCTTCTTCGAGTTCAGCCAGACGAAGCTCGCGCTCGCGAACACCTTCATCCTCGGGATCACCGCGGCGACCGCGGGGACGGTCCTCGCCACGGCGGTCGGCTACCTGAGCCTGCGCAAGCTCGTGTGGGGCCATCGCGCGATCGGTTTCCTCGCCACAGCGCCGGTCGCGATTCCCGGCATCGTGCTCGCCGTCGGGCTCTTCCTCAGCTACACGCGCCCGCCGCTCGTGCTTTATGGCACGCTCTGGATCATCTTCCTCGCCTACGTCACCAAGGAGCTGCCGGTGGGATACCAGCAGGTCGCGGCATCGCTCAAGGCCGTGCACCCCGAGCTCGAGGACGCGAGCCGCATCTTCGGCGCCACGCGCCTGCGCGCGCTCGTCGACATCACGGCGCCCCTCATCCGCAACGGCATCATCGCGACGTGGCTCTTCATCTTCATCGGCTCGGTGCGCGAGCTCTCGGCGACGATCCTGCTCTTCACGGCGCGCACGAAGACGATCTCGGTGGCGATGTTCGACTTGCGCGAGAGCAACGACTGGGGCCCGATCGCGGTCCTCTCGATCACCATGCTCGCGATCACGTTCGTCGTGATCACGATCATCTACACGTTCACGGACAGGAAGGCGGCGTGATCACGAAGACGGAAGAGCTGCCGGTCTTGGGCTTCATGCTCGGCGACTACACCGGCATCGGACCGGAGCAATGCGCGCGCGTGCTCGCGGACGGACGGTTGCGCGACGCGGCGCGGCTCCTTGTCATCGGAGACTCGCGTGTGCTCGCGCAAGGCTCGCGCGACGCGGGCGTCGATTTCTCGTGGACCATCGTGGACAAGCCCGAGGACGTGGACTGGTCGCGCGACGACGTGCCGATCGTCGACCTGGGCAACCTCGACCCCAGCCAGGGATTCCCGCGCGGCGTGATGTCGCCCGCTTCGGGACGCATCGCCGGCGAAACGCTCGCCTACATGATCGAGCTCGCGGTGGCCGGGCGCATCGACGGCATCACGTTCGCGCCGCTCAACAAGGCGGCGCTGAACCAGGGCGGATGGAAATTCAACGACGAGCACCAGATGTTCGCGAGCCTCACGAGCCATGAAGGCTTCTTCGGCGAGATGAACGTGCTCGACAACCTGTGGATGTCGCGCGTCACGTCGCACGTGTCGCTGCGCACGGCGCTGGACCAGATCACGCCGCAGCGGATCGACGACGCGGTCACGCTCGCCGACGCCACTATGCGCTCGGCGGGGTTCACGAAGCCGCGCATCGCTGTGGCGGCGTTGAACCCGCACGCGGGCGAGAACGGCCTCTTCGGGCGCGAGGAGATCGAGATCATCAAGCCGGCGGTCGAGCGCGCCGCCGCGCGCGGCATCGCGTGCAAGGGGCCGTTCGCCGCCGACACCGTCTACATCAAGGCGTTCGCGGGCGAGTACGACGGGGTGCTCTCGATGTACCACGACCAGGGGCAGATCGCGACCAAGATGAAGGGCTTCAACCGCGGCGTCACCGTGACGGCGGGACTGAAGACGGTATTCACCACGCCCGCGCACGGCACCGCGTTCGACATCGTCGGCAAGGGTGTCGCCACCACGGGCGCGCTCGAGCAGGCGGTGCGGCTCGGCGCACGGCTCGCAAGCAGACGGAAGGAATAGGAATGGCGGCAACGATGGAATCGAGGGAGGCGCCGGCGAAGGCGCAGCCCATCACCGACGAGGTCGCGGCGTTCGTGGTGCGGACGCGCGCGGCGGACATCCCGAAGGACGTCGCGCACCTGGGCAAGCGCTCGGTCCTCGACGGCATCGGCCTCGCGCTTGCGGGCGCCGCGTCCGAGTGCGGGCACATCGCGCAGCGTTACCTGAGGAATCTCGGCATCGAAAGCGAAAAGGGCAGCACGGTCATCGGCACGGCGCTCCGGCTCCCCGCGCGCTTTGCCGCGTTCGGCAACGGGCTCGCGATCCACGCCGACGACTACGACGACACGCAGCTCGCGGTGGCGAAGGATCGCGTCTATGGATTGCTCACGCATCCCACGGCGCCGGCGCTCCCGCCGGTGCTCGCGCTCGCGGAGCGCGACCGCAGGAGCGGCGCGGACATGATGCTCGCCTACCAGGTCGGCGTCGAAGTCGAATGCAAGGTCGCCGAGGCGATCCTGCCGCGCCACTATCAGCACGGATTCCACTCGACGGCGACCTGCGGCTCGATCGGCGCGGCGGCCGCGGCGGCGAAGCTCCTCGGCCTCGATCGCGACGCCACTCGCCGCGCGCTCTCCATCGGCGCGACGCAAGCCGGGGGACTCCGCGAAAACTTCGGCACGATGACCAAGCCCTTCCACGCGGGGCGTGCGTGCGAGAACGGCGTCGTCGCGGCCGAGATCGCGGCGCTCGGCTTCACCGCTTCCCTCAACGGTCTCGAAGCCGATCGGGGATTCTTCCGCGCGGCCGGCGGCGGCTTCGATCCGGGCGCGATCGACGGCAAGCTCGGCGATCCCTGGACCTTCCATTCCCCCGGCGTCTCGATCAAGCCGCATCCGTCCGGATCGCTCACGCATCCGGGCATGGCGGTGATGATCGAGCTCATCCGCAAGCACGACATCCAGCCGCAGCAGGTGAAGCGCGTCGCCGTCGGCACGAACCACAACATGCCGAACGCGCTGATTCATCATTGGCCGAAGTCCGAGCTGTCAGCCAAGTTCTCGATGGAATTCTGCATGGCGATCCTTCTTCTCGACAGGAAAGCCGGGCTTGAGCAATTTACAAATGAGGTCGTGAACCGCCCAGACGTGCAGGCGATGAGCGAGAAGGTGAATTGCGGCGTGCACCCCGAGGCCGAGGCTGCCGGCTTCGACAAGATGACGACGATCCTCGAGGACGGGCTACCCGCCGGGAAAGTGAGCCCAGGCCAGGCGGACTTAGGAAAGGCCGCGCCCC
>JACXTT010008468.1_pt1 | contig 14256 bp, 15 predicted proteins | sample 9270951 | NCBI WGS metagenome assembly JACXTT01 (sample SAMN15532306, study PRJNA645909) | rock metagenome | isolation source: weathered quartz diorite | place: Puerto Rico | collected 2017-06-21 | reverse complement strand
TGTGGGAGCGCTTGGGCACCTGGGCCTGTCCCTCCAGTTTTTTGTGGTTGGTGCCGGGTTCGCGCAGGATGTCCTCGACGCGGGTCAGGGTCTCGCGCGTGTCGGACAGGCGGGTTTCGGTCTCGCGGCGGCGTTCCTTGTACTTGGAGACGCCCGCGGCTTCTTCCAGGAAGATGCGCATGTCATCGGGCTTGGCCTCGATGATGCGCGAGATCATGCCCTGCCCGATGATGGCGTAGGCGCGCGGGCCCAGGCCCGTGCCCAGGAAGATGTCCTGGATGTCGCGCCGGCGCACCGGCTGGTTGTTGATGTAGTAGGACGAAGTGCCGTCGCGGGTCAGCACGCGCTTGACCGCGACTTCGGCGTACTGGCTCCACTGGCCGGCGGCGCGGCCTTCGGCATTGTCGAACACCAGTTCGACACTCGCCCGGCCGGCCTGCTTGCGCGCGGTGGAACCGTTGAAGATGACGTCCTGCATGGATTCGCCACGCAGCTCTGACGCACGTGACTCACCCAGCACCCAGCGCACCGCATCGATGATGTTCGATTTGCCGCAGCCGTTGGGACCTACGATGCCGACCAGTTGGCCGGGCACTTGAAAATTGGTGGGATCGACAAATGACTTGAAGCCCGCCAGCTTGATCGAGGATAGTCGCACGGTTTCTCGTGTGGTATCGGCCACTCCGGTATGGGAACCGGGGTCGGCCTGGTATCGGGGCTATTGCAGTGTTCAGAAAGCCGGGCTGCGCGGGAGCCGGCGCGGCGTGACGCCAGCACCTCAAAATACCCCTCGGGCCCGAGAATTGGGGCTAATCATACCATCGCAGATGCCTTCGCCGGCCCGTTTGGCAGTCGCCCCGGCGTCATATCCCATGGCCGATTTCCCTTGCTATTCCGCCCCTTACAAGCGATTCCGCATGCACTTTGACAGGCGCAGCAGGCGCTGTCAGCCATCCTTGCCGGCCAACCGTTGGGAAACTAATTAGGGTAAATGCTAGTCTCTGATCTGTCGGCGTGACCTCGGATGCCCTCCGGGCCGCGCACCCATGAACGCGCCCCTCGCAGCCCTTGGCCAACCAGGAGGACAGAGCATGAGTGAACCGTCAGCGGCCGCCCGGCCGTGGTCTGTCAGCGACATCAACTACCAGGCGATCGACGTGGAACGCGTACGCGGCGACCGCGACCTTTTCTACCTGCTGGTGTCAGCCTCGTTCATCGAGAGCGGGTCCGACACCTATGCGGGCAACCTTGCCACCTATTACGCCCGTGTGCCCGACGCGGCCGACTGGCTTGCCGAGCACTGGGAGGCCGAGGAACTGCAGCACGGGCTGGCGCTGCGGCGCTATGTCGAGCATGTCTGGCCGGAATTCGACTGGGAGCGCGGCTATATGCGCTTCTTTGACGAGTACAGCAAAACCTGTTCGATCGACCAGTTCGAGCCAACCGAGGCTTTGGAAATGGCGGCCCGCTGCGTGGTGGAAACCGGCACCGCCGCCTACTACCGCGCGCTGGAACAGGCCAGCGACGAGCCGGTGCTGCGCGACCTGACTCGGCGCATCTCCAACGACGAGGTGCGGCACTACAAGCACTTTTATCAGTTCTTCAACCGCTTCGTGGAAGCCGAGCGGCCGGGCAAGCTGCGTGTGTTCGGCGCCCTGGCGCGCCGGCTGCTGGAGATCAAGAACGAGGATGCCGCCATCGCCCTGCGCAATGTGCTGCGCATGGAACGCGGCGTTGAAGAGATCCCCGACCAGGAAGTGAAGGCGCTGAACTCCCGCGTCAGCGCCGTGATCCGCAAGAACCTGCCGATCGAAATGACAGTGAAGATGCTGCTGCGCCCGCTACACCTGCACCGCGGCGTGGAGCGGGCGGTGCGCAAGCCGCTGGTGGCAGTGGTATCGCGGGTGATGCTGCATTGACCGGACGCGCCGCAGTCAGCCGCCGCGCGCCTGCCGGGCCTCGTAGGCTTTCAGGTGGCTGTACGCGACCTGCAGCAGCGACAGCGGACCGCCCTGCTGCGGTGCTCCGCGCGCAATCAGGTCGCCGAGGATGTGGTCGGCTTCCGTCCGGGAGCGATTTTCAACGTCGCGCAGCATCGAGGCGGTCAGCGGCGACGGCGTCAGCAGCATCTGGCCGGCGCGCGCGTCGAAATCCGGCGGCATCGGGAAGCCGTTGTACTCTGCCACGGCACGGCAGTCGGCCAGAATGCCTTCAATGACGCGCCTGCCGACCGGCGTGCCAAGGATGTCGCCGATGGCCGCGCGCATCAGGCAAGTGCTGCCTGCCAGCGTGGCCAGGAAGATCCACTTCTCCCACATGCGCTGCATGATCTGGATGCTGGTCGACGCATCGAAGCCGGCATTGCCAAGCGCCTCAGCAATCGCCTGCATGCGTGGCGACAAGCCGCCCTCCAGCTCACCAAAGGTCAGGCCGTGCGTGTCGTTGAGATGGACGATTTCCCCTTCGGGACTCAGCGTGGCGGCGATCATGCACAGACCGCCCAGCACCTTGTCGTTGCCAAACCGCTGCTTCAACAGATCGAAGTGGCGCATGCCGTTCAGCAGCGGGACGATCGCTGTCGACGGGCCGACGGCGGGCGCCAACGACGCAATGGCTTCGTCCAGGCTGTAAGCCTTGCAGCTCAGCAGGACCAGGTCGAAGGGTTGCGTAATCGCATTGGTGAGGACCGTCCTGACTTCCTTCAGGGCGAGGTCGCCGCGGGGACTCCTGATGAGCAGCCCCTTGCTCTGCAGCGCCTGCGCACGATGCGGCCTGACCAGAAACGTCACGTCGCGCCCGGCTGCGGCAAGCCGCCCGCCGAAATAACCGCCTACCGCCCCTGCGCCGACTATCAGAATTCGCATGGTTTCTCCCTGTGATCGCGTGACGCCGCCGGTGCATCGTGCGCGCACCAATGGCACGTATGGACGGACTCTAGCAAGAATCCTTGCCCGGCAACGAACCCCACCGACGCCATTTCGGGGGAGGCACAACGCATGCACCGTAGTACAACACCTCGTCAACCGGATGCGGCTGGCTGCGCCCGCGGCATCACGTGCGCGTGCACCAAATGTCAGTTGCGCTTTGCATTGAGCAGCGTGCGTACTATGCTTCAGCGAAAACTAATAGCAAGCAGCTGCGTCTTGAATGCTCGTGGTGTCATTTGCACCATGTGGCTGCCGGGGCAATACGGAAGGGAGAGAGCGCGGCGCACTGCGCTCGGAGGCGGGAACCATCATGTGTTTCTTTCTTCGCAAGGCTTGCTGCCTGCAACTGGCAGTACTCGGCCTGCTCAGCGTTTCCGCCTTTTCCTATGAAATCGCCCCGGTCAGCGGCGGCGGCAAGATCGAGGGCAAGGTCACCTTCCAGGGCACCGTCCCAATCCGCAAGATCATCCCCACCAAGGACCGCGAAGTCTGCGGCGGCCCGCGCGATGAACCGCAGGTCCGCGTAGGCGCCGGCAAGGGCGTCCAGGATGCCGTCGTGTATCTGAAGGAAATGCCGAAAGGCAAGGCCTGGGGAGCGGCCGACAAGGTTCCCGTGCTCGACCAGGAACACTGCATCTTCAAGCCGGCAATACAAGTGATCCGTCCCGGCAAGCTTGAAGTCACCAGCTCAGATCCGATCCTGCACAACACCCACGGTTTCTACGGGCAGCGCACGGCGTTCAACCTGGCGCTTCCTGAGAAGGGGGTCAGGATCACGCGCGAACTGCCGCGGCCCGGGCTGGTCCGGGTCGAGTGCGACGCGCACGGCTGGATGCTTGCCCACATCTATGTCGCCGACAGCCCGTACTACGCGCTGACCGGCGACGACGGCAGCTTCCGCATCGATGACATTCCACCCGGCAATTACACCCTGGTCGCCACGCAGTACTACACCGGCGACACCGAGACGCCAGTCACGGTAACCGGCGGCCAGACCGCGAAACTCTCGATCGAACTCAAGAAGAAATAGAACGTTCAGTTTCGCCGCTGCACTTTCATCACACCCCCCGGGGGCGGAGGACCGCCAGATGAACTCTTTTGAACTCGAACGACGCGAGCTGCACCGGACCCTGACCGGCCCGGGCGATCGTCCCGAAGGCGCAGCCGTATGGACGCGCCGCACCTTCCTGCACCAGGCGCTGCTGAAAGGCGTTGCGGGCGCCGCCGCATGCGGCTTCTTCCCGCTCCTCAACACCCTCGACGTGGCCTACGGGCAGACCGGCCAGAACTTCCGCTTTGCCTGGGTCTCCGACACACACCTCTACCCCAGGGAGCTCAACTCCCGCTTCGTGGACAAGACGGTTCGCGCCTTCAAGGAAGTGCAGGCGATGAACCCGCCAGCCGACTTCATGATCTTCGGCGGCGACCTGGCGCAGCTTGGCGACCCCGTCGAGCTGCAACTCGGCGCCGAACTGCTGAAGGAAGTGAAGGTCCGCAAGGTCTTCATCCCGGGCGAACACGACTGGTACCTCGACATGGGGTCGACCTGGAACAAGACCTTCGGCAACACGCCCTGGACCTTCGACCACAAAGGCGTGCGCGTGATCGGCCTGAACACGGTCACCGGCGCACCGGACTTCTGGACGGCACGCAAGATGACGCCGAAAGAACGCATGGGCCATATGGCCACGCTCGACGGCACGCTGGGCGGCGCCTGGTCTGTCATCGGCGAAAAGCAATTGCGATGGCTCAACAGCACGCTGTCGAACTGGCCGAAGAGCAGTCCGGTCATCCTGTTCACGCATACGCCGCTGTACGAGTACTACCCGCCGTGGAATTTCTGGATCCGCGACTGGCGCGAGGCGCATGAAATCCTCAAGCCCTACGCCAACGTCACCAACGTCCACGGCCATACCCACCAGGTGCTCTACAACGAGATCGGCAAGGTGCGCTCGATCGGCATGCTCGCGACCTCCTGGCCATGGCCCTATGCGCCGGAAGGCGTGCCCCTGCTGACCAAGCCGATGATTCGCGCCGATCCGGGCGATCACTTCGACGGCGTGGGCTGGAGCACGCTGACCATGACCCCGCAAGGACGGGTGGAGAACGAGTACAAGATGTGGCGCAAGACGGTCTTCGCCGACCAGCCGGCGGATTCCGGCACTGAGGACAACCGCAACCAGATCCTCAGCCCGCGCGTCGCCGACCGGATCTAGACCGGCCAGCACCCCTGATCCGGCGCAGCAATGCGTGAGGAGAGAATGATGAAGAACGAAAAATGGCATGCCCGGGCCCTGACGGCGGGGGTAGCCGTGTTGCTGCTGCTCGGCTACGACAGCAACCAGCCGATGGCACACAAGGAACCCCACACGGCGGACCAGCTGAAAGCGTTTGAAGAGGTGTTCATGGAACAGGTGAAGCTCGGCGACCAGCTGTTCCACGGTGACCCCGATGCGCAGAAGCGGCTGAACGTCAAGCTCTCGAATACCGGTGTGGCCTGCGCCATGTGCCACCCGTATGCGTCCGACACCCACCCGCATGAGTTTCCCAAGTTCCAGGAGCAGATGAATGAGTTCGCCACGCTGCGCGACATGATCAACTGGTGCATCGAGAAGCCGAACGAGGGCGAGAAGATCGACCCGAACGGGCCGGCGATGAAGGCACTGGAGGCTTACATCTACTATTCGAACCGCAACTCCAAGCTTGACCCCGGCCGGCACTGAACCACGGCGCAGGCGAAAACAACAAGGAGGGAGGACGGCAATATGGCCGAGACCCGCGGCGTAGGAGACGCGTCGGACCCGTTTCCCGATCTGGATTCGCTGATCGACCGCGGGCTTGTCCTCAAGTGGCTGTACTGGGGGCTGTTCTGGCTGATGTTTACGCCCAGCATCGGCGTAACCATCTCCAGCCTGTTCAACTACCCCGACTACCTGGGGACCTCGCAGTACCTGACCTTCGGCCGCTTGCGGCCGATGCATGTCAACGGCGTGATCTTCGGCGCCTTCTCCACGCTGTTCATCGGCCTGTGCCACTACTTGCTGCCGCGCCTGTGCGGCGTGCCGGTCTGGAAAGGCCAGTGGGGACACTGGCTGGTGTGGGTGTGGAACCTGGGCCTGGTCGCCGGCATGGCCTCGCTGATGCTTGGCTACAACCAGGGCCTGGAAGCCGGCGAATTCCCAATTGCGATCGATGCCGTCATCTTCTTCGTGGTGACGGTCACCACCGCGCAGTTCCTGATGACGATCGCGCACCGGCGCGAGCCGCAGCTCTATGTGGCGGTGTGGTACCTGATCGGCGCCTTTGTCTGGACCGTGATGAACCTGGTGCTGGGCAGCTTCATCCTGCCCTACACCATCACCGGCATCAACAGCGCCGCGTTTCATGGCCTGTTCATCCACTACATCGTGGGGCTGTGGATCACGCCTGCCGGCTACGTGCTGATCTACTACTTCCTGCCAGCGAGCGTGCAGAACCCGGTCTACAGCCACAAGCTGTCGCTGGTGGGGTTCTGGTCACTGGCGCTCTTCTATCCCTTCGTCGGCATCCACCACTATTTGTACAGCCCCATCGCCGACTGGGCCGAGACGCTGGCGATCATCACCTCGATGCTGCTGATCGTGCCGGTCTGGACGGTACTGCAGAATTTCTTCGGCACCATGATGGGCCGCTGGCACACCTTCACCCAGAACCTGACCGCTAAGTTCCTGATCATGGGCTCGCTGATGTACCTGGTGGGGTGCTTCCAGGGTTCGACCGAAGCCCTGCGCTCGATCCAGCAGCCGACGCACTTCAGCGACTTCGTCATCTCGCACTCGCACCTGACAGTGTTCGGCACCTTCGTCGTGTGGGCCATCGGCGGCACGGTCTATGTGATACCCAGGCTGGTGGCGCGGCCACTGTGGTCGCCGCGGCTCGGCAACTGGTCGTTCTGGCTGATCACCTTCGGCATCAGCCTGATGGGGCTGGACCTGACCATGGCCGGCCTGCAGCAGGGCTACATGCTGATGGCGGGCGTGGAATGGGTGGACTCGGTGGTGGCCATCCGGCCCTACTGGCTGGTGCGCACGACAGCCGGCATCTCGATGGACATCGGCATGTCGCTGCTGGTCTACAACCTGATGCGCACCGTGCTGTCGGCCGAGCCCGCGACGGCACCGGGCGCCACGGGCGCCGTACGCGGAGCGTCCACGTGACCCCGCGCCGCCCCGATGGCCGCTACGGCCTGCGTTTCTATGCGCTGATCGCGGGGTTCGGCTGCATCTCGCTGGCCGCCTTCGTGCAAGGCGTGCTGCCGATGCTGGAGCCGCAGTCGCGCACCGACAAGGTCACCCAGGTGGTGCGCACCGACCTGGGCGAACTCAAGTGGATGGAAGCGCGCGCCACCGACTACACGCCGCTGCAGCTGCGGGGCCGCGCAGTCTACATACGCGAGGGCTGCTGGTACTGCCACTCGCAGTTCGTGCGCCCGGTCACCGGCGAGACCCGGCGCTGGGGCCCGGTCGCCCAGGCCGGCGAATACGCGTTCGACCTGCCGCACCTGTTCTCGACGCGGCGCATCGGCCCGGATCTCTCGCGCGTCGGCCTGAAGTACAGCGATGCCTGGCACCTGGCACATTTCTGGGATCCGCGCATGCTGTCGCCCGACTCGATCATGCCGCGCTTCTCCGCGCTGTTTTCCGAGCCGCACACCGCAAGGCTGGTGACCGACCAGCAGGGCCGCCGCACCATCGAAAACACGCCCGAGACCCGGCAGCTGTTCGATTTCGGCAGCAGCCAGACCATCACGCTGACGCCCAACCAGGCCGGCCTGCTCTATGTCCCGGAGCGCGGGAAGTACCCCGTGATCCTGACCCCCAACAAAGAATTCGCAGGCGAGACCGTGATCCTGATCGCCGACACCGAGGACCTGCGCGCGCTGGTGGCCTACCTGCAGAAGCTCGGCACCAACCGCGGCAAGTGGCGCGACCGCTTCGAACCGCAGCAGATGGAGGCCTCGCAGACGAGCGTCCCGCGTTCGGAGGAATGGATCGCGCACGGCAAGAACGTGTATGAGCGGCGCTGCCTTGGCTGCCATGGCGTCAAGGGCGACGGCAACGGGCCGGCCGCCGCGTTCATGCAGAAGGACCGCCCACGCAACTTCACGCTGGGCGTATTCAAGTTCCGGCTCACGCCGTCGGGCTCCATGCCGGATGACGGCGACCTGCTGCGCACCATCACGCGCGGCGTGCGCGGGACAGCCATGCCGAGCTGGCACGAGCTGCCGGAAAAAGACCGGCTAGCGGTGATCCAGTACATCAAGTACGAGCTTGCGGCCGACCGCAGCAAACCGGACAAGCCTTACTACTATTTCCTCGAAGAACCGCCGCTCGCGCCGATCTTCATCGGCGTGCCGCCCAAGCCCTCGGCGGAACTCATCCAGCGCGGCAAGCAGGCCTGGGACCGCGCCAAATGCTGGGAGTGCCACGGGCGCAGCGGCAAGGGCGACGGCGAAAAGGCGCCCGGACTGAAGGACGATTTCGGTTTCCCGATCCCGCCGGCCAACCTGACCACCGGGCAGTTCAAGTCCGGGGCATCGGTGAAGGACATCTTCCGCACCATGAGTACGGGGCTGTCCGGCACGCCGATGCCGTCGTTCAGCGACACGGTATCCGAGGACGACCGCTGGGCGCTGGCCTACTTCGTCCTGTCGCTGTCGGCCTACACCGATCCGCTGACCGGCCAGCCACTGCCGATTCCGCCCGAGCAAAAAGCCGCGCTGAACGACCCCGACCTGCGCGCTGAGGAATCGCGGCAAGCCTATCGTCCCCCGGGGGCCGACCAGCCGGGCCAGCCCGGCCAGCCAAGCACCTATGCCGGCGAGGCGTGGGCCAGGCGGCACGGCTTCGCATTTGCCGACAAGCGTTAGGAGCGAGCATGGCTGAACTCACCTTCCTGCAATTCGTGGTGGCCTTCTTCATGAGCCTCGGCGCGGTCTGCGTGTTTATCTGGGCCGTGCTGTCGGGGCTGTTCGAAGACGTCGAGGCCATCAAGTACAAGGCCTACCGGGCCGAAGTCAAGGATGACGAAGCGGAGGCATCCGGCCATGAATGATGAACGCGACAGCCCACCCGCCGGGCAGGAAGAGCCGCATCACCAGCAGACCGAAGGCTACGGCGGCGGTCATATCCAGGCGCGGCATGGGCGCATCAACGCGTGGCTGCTGGTGGTCTATCTGGTGTTGTTCGTCTGGGCGCTGTACTACGGCTACGCCTATTGGGGCGGGCTCGGGCCAGGGCTGGACCTGACGCGCTGATCCGACAGCCCACTACACCGACCGGAGCCCACCATGATACCGAGACTGCTGCTGGCACTGGCCCTGCTGAACCTGGCCTTCCTGTTCGGCGAACTCGCGCTGAATGTGCTTGGCGTGCGCCTGTTGTAAGCGGAGCCCGTTATGACCCTTTCCGAATCGATCGCCTTCTGGATCTTCGTCATCATGACGGTTGGCTTCTTCGTCTGGGTGGCCTATCTGGCGGGACGCAAGTAGCGGAGAGGCCATGAGCGATCTGTGGCTGGTGTTCCTGGCAGGCGCCGCCGGCAGCATTCACTGCGTCGGCATGTGCGGTGGCTTTGCCTGTGGCCTGGGCCCCGCGCCCGGCGGACGCCTTGCCACCTTGCTGCGGCACCTGAGCTACAGCCTGGGCCGCATCGGCAGCTATGCCTTCCTCGGCACACTGGCCGGCTATCTCGGCATGCTGCTGGTCGGCCATGCGGGTGAAGGCAGTGCGGCCAGCACGGTGCAACGCGGACTGGCCATCCTGTCCGGGGTGCTGATGCTGCTGATCGGGCTGAACCTGGCCGGGCTCCTCGGCCGTGGCGGCCATGCGCTGGGCGGCGCGGGCGCGCAGTGGCTGGCGCAATCGCTGCGCACCTTGCTGCGCCAGCCCGGACTCGGTGCGCCGCTGGCATTTGGCGTGCTGAACGGTTTTCTCCCCTGCCCTCTGGTCTATGCCTTCGCTGCGCAGGCGGCAGCCAGCGGCACGGCGCTGGGCGGCCTGCAGATCATGGCCGCGTTCGGGCTCGGCACCTTGCCCACCATGCTGGCGATGGGCGGCCTCGGGCTCTGGTGGCGCGCGCGGCATCGGCCTGCCGGCATCCCTGCGCAGCCTGTCGTGGCCAGTTTCCTGCCGTCGCCGGCGGCGCGCCCGGGCTGGCGCATGCTGGGCGTGCGCGCCGCCGGCGCGTTCATCGTCCTGCTGGGCCTGATCACGCTCGCGCGCGGCGTGGTGCCGATGAGCGCCCACCTGCATTAGCCAGGCCTCCTATGTCCATCGAAACCACGCACGCCTGCAGTCACTGCCAGTTACCGGTCGGACGGCTGGGCCAGCAGCGCGAGCTCGACGGCGAAACCCGCTGGTTCTGTTGCTATGGCTGCTGCCTGGCCTATCAGGTGCACCATGGCGAGCACGAGGAACCGCAGGCTGCCGCCGCGCTGATCCGGCTCGGCGTCGGCGGGTTTCTCGCGATGAACGTCATGTTGTTCAGCTGGCTGCTCTACGCCGATGCCTTCACGGGGGACGAAGCCTGGCTGCTCGGCCCGGTTCACTGGCTGCTGTGGCTGCTGGCAACGCCGCTGGTGCTGCTGCTCGGGCGGCCATTTGCCGAAGGCGCGTGGCAGGCCATGCGGCAGGGACGGCTGTCCACCGACACACTGGTCTGCATTGGCGTGCTCGCCGCCTACTGTTACTCAGGTTGGCAGGTATTGCGCGGCTCGGGCCTGGTCTATTTCGACACCGCCGCCATGGTGCTGCTGCTGTTTACGCTGGGCCGCCTGCTTGAGGCGCAGGTGCGCGTACGCACCGCGCGCCGCCTCGCGCCCATGCTGGCGGCTGAACGCACAGAGGCGCGCGTGGTCGATGGCGGCACCGAAGACTGGCGCGCCGTCGTCGACATCCGGCCGGGCGAACTGGTGCGGATACTTCCCGGCGAACGCGTGCCAGTCGACGGCATCGTCGTCGATGGCCGCTCGGAGTGCGACGAAGCCGTCCTGACCGGGCAAAGCGAGCCGCAGTTCAAGCCGCCGGGCGCGCTGGTGCACGCCGGCAGCATCAACGGCAGCCGCCCGCTGCTGGTCCGTGCCACGGTGGCCGGCTCGCAGACCCGGTGGCAGCAGATCGGCCGGCAGGTGCGTGAAGCGCTGGCGCGCAAATCGCTGGCGGGCGACACCGTCGACCGCATCATTGCCGTGTTCATTCCCGGCGTGCTGGCGCTGGCCGCGGCCAGCGCGTGGTTCTGGGGCAGCCGGGCAGGCGCTCCGGCACAGGCGGCGGATGCCGCGATGCTGGCCGGACTGGCCGTGCTGGTGGTGGCCTGTCCGTGCTCGCTGGGCCTGGCAGCCCCGCTCACGCATGCGTTGGCGATCGGACTGGCGGCGCAACGCGGCATCCTCGTGCGCGGCGGCGACGTGCTGGAAAGGCTGGCACGACTCAAGGGCATTGCCTTCGACAAGACCGGCACGCTGACGGCGGACACGCTGCACCCCGTCGGCATGCAGACCGAAGGCGCCAGCCACGCGCAAGTCCTGCGCGTGGCGGCTGCGCTGGCGCAGGCTTCGGACCATCCGGCAGCGCGCTCGATTGCCGCCATGGCGCGCGCAGCGGCGTCGCCCCCCTCAGCCTCCAATGAAGTCGAGGCCAATGCCGGCGAGGGCCTGTCCGGTCGATTCGACGGCATGGATTGCGCACTGGGATCGCCCGCCTTTCTCGGCACGCTCGGGTGGCACGTGCCACCCGCCCTGCTCGCTACGGCACCACTGGGATGCACGCTGGTACTGGTCGGCTGGGAGGGCCAGGCGCACGGACTGATCGCGCTGCGCACCCTGCCGATGCCGCATGTTGGCGACGTGATCGCCGAGATGCAGCGCCAGGGACTGCGCACGCTGCTGCTGAGCGGCGACAATCCGCACGCGGTGGCAGCCATGGCCGGCGCGTTGCATATTGGCGCGTGGCAGGCCAGGCTGCTGCCGCAGGACAAGGTGCGTGCCCTGCGCGACTGGGCCGCCGGCACAGGGCTGGTCGCCATGGTCGGCGATGGCCTCAACGACGGCCCGGTGCTGGCGGCTGCCGCGGTCGGCATCGCCGTGGGCAATGCCTCCGACCTGGCCCGCGAAAGCGCGGACGTCGTGCTGCCGCGCTCGGGCCTGGCCAGCCTGCCGTGGCTGTTGCAGCAAGCGCGCCAGGTGCGCCGCACGGTCCGGGCCAACCTGGCCTGGGCCTTCGGCTATAACGCAATTGCGCTGGCGCTGGCTGCCACCGGGTTGCTGCAGCCGGTGCTCGCGGCCGTGCTGATGGGTGGTTCCAGCGTGCTCGTGGCGATGCGTTCGTGGCGCGCCAGCGCGGCAGCCGACGCCAATGCAGGCATGCCGGACAGCGCAGGCGTCGCAACGCGGACTCGCCCTGCTGCCTTGCACTCCAGTCAGGGAGTCTCACCATGAAACGATGGCCCGCCTGGCTTGCCGCCGGCCTCTTCGCCGTCTCGCTGCCGGGCCTTGCCCCGGCTACGCATAATGAGACGCAGCACACCGACCTGTCGTCGCGCGGCTGGCCAGTGGGCGATTTCAGCCTCACCGACCAGAACGGCCGTGCATTTACCCAGGCGCAGCTGCAAGGCCGCTGGACCCTCGTGCTGTTGGGCGACACCCATTGCGGAGCGCCATGCGGCGCGGCGCTGACGGCCCTGACGGGGATGTACCAGCGCATCAGCACGACGCAGAAGCTTGCCACCACGCAGGTGCTGTTCGTCTCGCTGGATCCGCAGCGCGATACGCCGGACGCACTGCGACGCTACCTTTCCCCGTACGACGCCCGCTTCATGGGGGCCACCGGCAGCCCGCAGACGCTGGCGCGAATGATCGACGATCTCGGCGCCAGACCGGGCGTGCCACCCGCCCCCAACGCAGCCTATCCCGGCTCGCTGACCCTGGTCGGGCCGGATGCCACGGTGCACGGGCAGTTCCTGCCGCCGTTCGACGTGCCGCTGCTGACCGCCGCTTATCTGAAAGCACGCGTGCGCAAGTGACACAAACGACACACTCGAAAAAGCCTAGGCGGCCAGTTCGGCGTCAGGCACTGCCGAAGCACCCGCCGGCCTGCTCCGGTGCACCAGCCCCGACAAGGCCCCGGCCGCCACGATGCACAGGCCGCCGGCCGCTTCCTTCCAGCTCAGCACCTCGGTCGCCAGCCACCACGACGACAGCGCTGCAATGACGATTTCGAACAGCATCAGCAGCGACACGCGGTTGGCCGGCAACCGCTGCAGCCCGTATTGCACCACCGAGTTGCTGACCACCAGCACCGCCGCCAGGCCCAGCACCAGCATGCCCACGCTCACCTGTGCGCCCTGGACGATGGTCACCGACGGGCCATCCAGCAGCAGCGCGGCCGGCACGCCCACCACGGTGCAGCCCAGGTAGACCACCACCGTGCGCACGCGTGCGTCCATGTCCGGGAAGCGCTGGCCGGCGCGGCGCGACAGCACATTGTTGACGGCAAAGCCCATGCCGCCGATCAGGCCCGACCATTCCGCGGCAGAGCCTGGCAGCGGCACACCGACCTCGGGCGTCCACAGCATCAACCCGGCGCCGAACAGGGCCAGTGCCACCAGCGACAGCCCTGCCGCCGACAGCCGCTCGCCCAGGAACAGCCGGGCAAACAGCGCGGTCCAGACCGGGGTCAGGTAGAACAGCAGCAGCACGCGCATCACATGGCCGTTGACACTGCCCCAGACAAAGCCGGCGTTGGTCACGCCCGCCGCCAGCCCGATGGCGACAAACAGCCAGTGCGGGCGCAGGCCGGCCAGGTGCTGGCGGAAGGCCAGCAGCGACAGCACCGCCGCGACCGAACTGACCAGCGCCGCGGCGTGCATGCCGCCCAGGCCCCAGCCCGCCAGCACGCGGTACGGGAACCAGGCGATGCCCCAGACCGAGGCGCCGATCAGGATGGAAAGCGATGCCTTGACCGCATGGCGGTCGGCCGGCGCATGCTGCGCCGCAACAGTATTTGTGCTCATAAAGGGAATCCGTGCGAGGCGAGCCGGGCCGCCGGCCGGTGACAGGCAGGCAGCGTCCGGACGGCGCCGGCGGCATCACCAGGGCGTGATGCCCGCCATCCGTGCTCGTGGCCGGCCGCGCGGGCCGGGCCGGCGCACGGAAACCCGCGCCGTTCCTCTATAATGCGTCGTTTTAACCGGCCCCGACTGACACTGTGAATCCGCGCCTCGACCTGCTCCAGCCCTACCCGTTCGAGAAACTGCGGGTGCTCTTTGCGCAGGTAAAGCCTGCCGACAAGCC
>JACXTT010008467.1_pt1 | contig 14257 bp, 11 predicted proteins | sample 9270951 | NCBI WGS metagenome assembly JACXTT01 (sample SAMN15532306, study PRJNA645909) | rock metagenome | isolation source: weathered quartz diorite | place: Puerto Rico | collected 2017-06-21 | reverse complement strand
AAATTATGGTGCTTTTCTTCATTTTTCAATTACATGCGTAATTGAAAAATGGCGGTGGAACCCTTCGCTGCGCTCTTCCCTGCAGCGCAGGAACCTCTGACTTAATCAGAGGTTCCCTAGCGCAAACCAGCCAGAAGCCGAGCCAGGATAAATCCTCATTGGAAACGGCCTGAAATGGCGTGGCCAGATGGGGGCGCACCTCCTCGATGTCGCGCTTGTCCGCCAATAGCGTCGGTTCCAGCACTAATGTCATCAAGCCGGTTTGGGCCAACACCTCACGGTAGCGATTGACCCGCCAGCGGTTGGGCACACCTTTATGCCCGTACATTCGTGACCACCAATGCGCCGGCCAGCTCAAAAAATCCAGTGGGTTATCGCGATGCAGACCATGACTTTTTAGATCTACCTGATGTACCGCTACCCCAGTATCGGCCAGCGCGTTGCGCATGTCGGCGAAGGTAGCGGACAGGTTATTCACATGCTCCAGCACCGCTCGAGAAATGATTAAATCAGCAGCATCATGCAGATCGGACAGGCCGCTCGGCCGCACCAGATAGCGGATACGCTGTTCATTAAAGCCCGAGGCTGGATCGCCGAAATTTACGAAGCACGATGCGGCGCGTTCCTTAACCTCCCCTTGCAGGCCGTCCACGATTCGCCGCAGCACCTCTATATTCTTGGGCGAGACGGAAATCAGAGAAAAGCGGTCCACGCAGGTAATGCTCTCCGCGCCATGGGCCACCATCAGCAACGCAACCCCGGGAAGGTCGCCAGGCCCGTATTCGAGGACGCGCTTGCGTGCGAGATAACGCCCGATTTCACTTGGAGCCACCTGCAAGACTTGAAAATACTCCTCGAAGCAATACTCGAAGTAATCCGCGATCTCCTGCACCGACTCCTGCGCGCCCCCTCTCCCGGTCTGCCCGGTCAGCTTGACGTAAAGGTGGGGCGAGAAATGGGCGACCAGATCGGTGAGCATAGCATGAGTAATGCGCTTGACGTCGTCGATGCGGTGCTGTCCGTACATGCTTACGCGCTCCCTGTGACGATAGTTTGCGCTACAGGTGTCTCACCGGAGGACGGGATGTCTGCCGATGTACATTGCGCAGGAACGATTCAAACATCAACAACGACCAGAGCGGTGAGCTGTAATCACGCACGCCCGACTGGTGCTGTTCGACCATCCGGCGCAGAAAATTCGGATTAAAAAGTCCGGTGTCCGCCAGCGTCGCACCCAGTACACTGTCACGCACCTTTTGCCTTAGGGGACCTCGAAACCAGCTTGCCAGGGGCACAGCAAAGCCCATCTTTTTCCGGTACAGAATCTCGTTTGGCAAATACGGCTGCAGCGATTTTTTTAACAGATATTTTCCCTCCCCGCCGCGCAGCTTGAGTGTGGGGGATAAGCTCGCCAACCATTCCATCAACGGGTGATCCAGCAAGGGCTCGCGTACCTCCAATGCGTGCGCCATGCTGGCGCGATCCACCTTGGTCAGAATGTCGCCCACCAGATAAGTCTTTATATCCAGGTATTGTACGAATGATAATGGCTCATCCGCGGAGGCGCGCGCGGCGTGGCCGCGCAATACCTCCACGGCATGGTAACCTTGCAGGCCGGCGCGAAACGTATCACTGAATAATTTGCGCCGCATATCATCGCTCATGACGGAAACGCTGTGAAAATAACCCGCCGTAGCATCGCGCGCCAGCGCCTCCAGCGTAGCCTTGGCGCGGAACAGCTTCGGCGCCCAGTCCGCTTTTGGATAAAGTCTACCCAGCGCGCCGAATAGAGGCCGTCGCAAAGCCAGTGGCAGCAAGCTCCGCAGCCGCTCTTCATAAAGGTGATAGCGGTAGCGCCGGTAACCGGCAAAGTTTTCATCGCCGCCGTCGCCCGACAACGCCACCGTCACCGTTTTACGCGCGAGCTGGCAGACACGATAGGTTGGGATGGCGGAGCTATCGGCATAAGGTTCGTCATACAGCGTGGCGAGCCGATCCACCAAATCGAAGTCGTCCTTATCCACCTGTTCGACCCGATGGCGTGTGCGGTAACGCTCCGCCACCTGTTGCGCATAGGCCGACTCATTGAACGCCGGATCGCCGAAGGAGATCGAGCAGGTGTTGACCGGTTCCGTCGAGAGGCCCGCCATCATCGCAACCACTGCGCTCGAATCCACCCCGCCGGACAGAAAGGCGCCCAGCGGCACTTCCGAGATCAAACGGATTTTAACGGCTTCGCGCAATCTGCGGGTAAGCTCTTCGTGTGCCTCTCGTTCAGCAATAGCTGGACCCGATGTGAAAGATATATCCCAATACTGCTTGGGTTGCGGCATGGGCTGGCCGCGCCGTAACGTGAGCGTGTGACCTGGTGAGAGCTTCAGTGCCTGTTTAAAGATTGTGCGCGGCTCGGGAACATAACCGTAAGCGAAATACTCCTCGATGGCATAGGGATCGAGTACGCGCTGCAAACCGGGGTGAGTCAGCAGTGCCTTGAGCTCCGAGCCGAATAACAATGTTCCGTCGGACAACAGCGCGTAGTACAGCGGCTTGACCCCTAGACGATCGCGCGCCAGAAACAGCGTGTGTTGGTTTCGATCCCATAATCCAAAGGCGAACATGCCGCGGAAGCGCCGCACACAGGCCTCGCCCCATTGCTCCCAGGCATGGACGATGACCTCGGTATCGCAATGGGTGCGGAATGTATGACCGAGATTTTTTAATTCCTCCATCAACTCCTGGAAGTTATAAATCTCGCCGTTGAATACCACTACCACGCTGCCGTCCTCGTTGAACAACGGCTGTTGCCCGCTGGAGAGATCAATGATTGAAAGCCGCCGGTGTCCCAAACCTAAACCGGGTTCAAAGTGCACACCGCCTTCGTCCGGCCCGCGATGAAACTGCGACTGATTCATCCGCTCCAGCAACGGGCGATTCATCTCGCGCTGCGCATGTACATCAAATAAACCGACGATGCCGCACATTTATTGACTCTCTTTATAATGCGGATACACATTTGCCGGACAGCAGCCGGTTGTAGACCTCTGTGTAATCCCGCACCATGGCTTCGATACTAAACAGGCGCGCGGCCTTGTCACGCGCGGCCAGACCCTGCCTTCCGCATTCGCCACTATTATCGAGATAGCGGCTCAACGCCTCCGCCATGGTCTGAGGATCACCCGGCGGCACCAGTTGTCCGGTGCGCCCCGCCTCGACCAATTCAGGATTCCCTCCTACTCGCGTAGCCACCACCGGCAGCCCGCTCGCCATGGCTTCAAGAATAGTATTGGAGATGCCCTCACCGAGCGAAGGCGATACAAACACATCCAGGGCACGCATGATCTCGGGTATATCGGACCGCTCACCGGGCAACCACGCCAGGTCGGCGGCGTTTGCCGCGCGCAGAATTCCGAGACAGATTTCCCTGCCGGGCCCGTCGCCCACGATCACCAGACGCAGTCGTTCACGAGCCGCCGGCCGGTTCTCCAGCAATCGCAAAAAGGCGCGCACCAGCGTCGGAAAATCCTTCACCTCGGCCATCCGGCCCACACCGCCGATCACGATTTCTCCACCCTGCACAAATCCCGGCGGGCCGATCGGATCGCGGTCACCGCTACGCGGACGGAAGCGGTCACTGTCCACGCCGTTGTAAATCTGACTTATGTGCTCCGGCGCCACACCCACGGTCTGCACCAGCCAGTCCTGTAGATCCCGGCTCAGGGCGATGTAGCGGTGCACCAGCAGGCGCGCCAGCTTACGCAGCAGGTTGTACTTGCGGCGGCGGCCGTGCAGGTCGAATACGTCTCGCCCATGTTCGCCATGAATTCTGACGCCTACCCCCGCCAAGGCCGCCACGAACTGACCTTCCAGTGCCGACAGGTTGCGCGTATGCACGATGTCCGGCCTGAGTTCCCGCAATAGCCACCACAGCCGCCAGTAAAGCCCCAGGTCGTGCCCTGGCCGCTTACCCAGAGCGTAAAACCGCACATCTTCGCGCTCAATGCGTTTGCGAAAATCGCTATACCCGTCCAGACACACAACTGCGTGCCGGTAGCGGTCTGCAGGCATGCGGTTAATCAGGTTCACCAAACCATTTTCCAGGCCGCCCACGTCGAAGTGGTGAACCACATGCACGACCAACGAAGCATTTACGGACATTATTATCCTACCACGTACTGTTTGAAACATTGCCTGTGTGGCTTATTGTTGTGAGACATTGCCGAGACTTTGTTGAATTGTCGGCAACATATCCAGAACGAAGGTCTGCAGCGCCGATGCAGCCGTTTCCGGTGATTCCTCAACTGCATAGGGCGCTGCAATAACGATCGCAGCGCCGTCATCACGCTGCCCAAGCAGTTTCGATTTTGCGAGCAGCCATTTCGCCAGATAGGGATTGACGGTGTAAGTACCCGCCAGGCTGTTCCAGCTCCAGATCAACAGCCGCTGATCCGTCGAACTCAACAAGGTTTGCTGGATTGTTGCCCTCTCGCCAGACAGAGAAATTTCACGCTCCCTCTCCTCGACCTTGCCCCACACAGGGTGCTTTTGCCTGATCATGTAATTTTGGGAATTGATAAGTTCCGCGTCCTGACGTTGGGTCCGGTAATAACCTAGATACACCCCGACGGTTTTTCCGTCCTTGCGGTAGGTCTGCATAAGCTGCGCGTCGGCGCCTACATAGTGCGGCTGCCAGTCGGCAACGGAAGTGGGCTGCCGGCTCCATCCCCCGGCGCTATCCGGCAGCTCAATCATCAGCCCTTGGCTATTGACCGGGAGCTTCTCCAGATACATTGCATAGACAGGCCACAGAGCGGCAACGGCAAGCGCCGTGATTCCCGCGATGAAAAATCTGCGCGGCTCTGCGGGTTTGCGAACCGTGAGCGCGGCGGATTCATCTCCTGGCGACACTTGCTGATCCTCGCGCCAGAAAGAACCAATCCAGAACAGCAACATCATAACGATGCCGAAAAAAACCCAGCCATAAATGTAATGATCTATCCCCAGCGCGAGCTGCATGTCGCTCAAATGAGCGATCATCACGATCATGTAAGCGCGCAACCAGTTAGCGAAAATCGGGACAATCAAGGACATCAAGGCGAAGATCAATCTGCGCCCGGTGCTGCGGTAGGTCAGATAGGCATACAGGCAGCCCAGGGTGAACGAAGCAATCAGATAGCGCAGGCCGCTGCAACCTTCCACCACGGACCACTGACCGCTGGGTATGGTGAAAAACGTGCCTTCGCGATATACCGGTATGCCGGACAGTTGCAATGCGGCCACGACGAAATCGGCAGTGAAGTTAATCATGTACGGAATCAGAAATTCTCCGGCGGGAACGGCGAACAACAGGAACCCCATGGGGAAGGCGATGGCGCGCACCACTTGCGGCCCGAGCAGGGCCCATAGCGTGGCCGGAATCATGGCCACAAGACAGAATTGGGCGACAACCAGCACCCCGCTAAGATTCGCAAACAGCCAGCCGAAACCCAGGCCACCCATTACCAGCAACCCCAGGTAATCCGGGCGAGGCGTCATCTTGGCAAGCGGCGTGCGCCGCGTCCACACCAGATAGGCGCTGATGGGAAAAATCAAAAATCCGTGCGCGAAGGTGTCCGAGCGCATCCAGATCGCCACGGTGGAGAGCACGGTTTCCCTGTACCACGCGAACAGCCAGAACAGTGAAATGCTCACCGCGACTGCCGCAAGCAACCAGGTCTTGCGTTGCACAGGCGCCAGCGGCGGCGCCGTAATCAAAGTCCCTGATTCAGGCTTCATGAGGATCTAACCACGGTTTCAATGCGGCCGATATTAGCGTCCCAGGAATAATCGGCGAGCACTCGCTCGCGCCCAGCCCGGCCTATGGAGGCTCCATTGCCATCTTCAAGCAGTGCATTTAGCTTGGCAATAAACTGACCCCCCGTTGCAGCGACCAGCAACTCCACACCCGCTCGCGCGGAAATACCCTCGGCGGCTTCGGCCGAGGCAATCACGGGCTTGGCCATTGCCATCGCCTCCAGCACCTTGTTTTGTATACCGCGCGCGATACGCAGTGGCGCAACAGCAATCTCGGCATGGACAAGATAAGGACGTATATCAGCCACCGTGCCAGTGACTACGACGCCGGGCCATTCCGCCAGCTTCATCACGGCAGGGACCGGCCGCGCACCGACAATATAAAACCGGCAGTCCGGCCGCTGCGCATGTAGCGCCGGGAATATCTCGCGTGCAAACCATTCCGCGGCATCCACGTTGGGCCAATAGTCCATCGCGCCGGTAAAGACTATCACACGTTCAGCGGCGCCATATGGATTCGCATAGTCCCTCCGTGGCGAGAAATACTCCGCGTCCACCCCGTTGTGAATGGCATAGGTCTTGTCTGTGCTCTCCGGCGCAAGCCGTCTGAACAACTCCGCTTCGGCGTCCGACACAAATATCGAGGCATCGAAGGTCTGCGCCAGCTCGCGCTCATAACGCAACAACTGCACGGCTTCGCGCTGGTATATCGAACTGAGCGGCCAAGGTTTAGTCAGCGCATATTGCTTCCACTTGTCCGAGTCCACGTCAACAAAATCCACAATGCGGCGGGCTTGCTTGGCGCGCATCACATACTGCCCCATGACCGAGGAAAATACCACGATGTACTGCACGGGTAGCCGGCTCAACAGCTCGCTTACCCAACGCTGTAGTCCTGCATGACGATAATAAAAAAGACTCAACGGCGCGCCCCGGAGCAAACCCGCGAGGCTGCTGATTCTCGCGGTGACGGGATTGAGGCCGGCGAAATACGACTCGGCGCAAAGTTTGCGTACCGCCGCGACGTGTTGCCAGTCATCGGTATCGTCCACAAAGGTGGCGAGATGCACCCGGTAACGGCCGGATAAATATTTCAGAAAATGATAAGAGCGCACCTTGTCGCCTTTGTTGGGAGGGTAAGGGATGCGATGGGTGAGATAGAGCATATCCTGCATCGCGCTAACCCAGATTCTTTACGACATAGGGACCAACCAGATTAGCCAGCGGCAACGGTAACCGCCGCCATAATTTGATGAACAGCCGGTATTTCGGATTGAGCGGGTTGTGATCCGGCACGGCTTTGGCGCGATAGAGCTTGTACTCATAGTGCAGCGGCTGCGGCTCGAACCCCCAGTTTCTCTTGAAATCGTAAGAGCCCGTACCGACTTTGCTGCGCCCGTAATCGAATGTTTTGCAACCGCGCGCGGCGGCGCGGCGCATCACCTCCCAATACATGAAATCGTTGCCGGCGACGTCACGCGCCCGGTCCGTACCGCCACCGTAGTACGGCAGCACCTCGTCGCGAAAATAAAAGTTCAGCACGCTGCTGATCACGCACCCATCCAGCGTCACCGTCAAGATCTCACAGTCCGCGCCGAACACTTCTTTTAGAATGGCGAAATAATTTTTAGCGAACACCGGCGTGCCGAGCCGGTGCACACTGTCTGAATAGGCGGCGAAAAAGCGCTCCACCCCGTCATCGAGTTCACTCCTGAGACCAGCCTTGATACCCTTGCGCACCATCGCCCGCTGTTTGCGCGGAATGGCGAGCATGTTCTTTTCCTCATCGGAATCGAGCGGCTTTCTGAAGGTGACATATAAATCCTTAGCCACCCAATCGGCATGTAGCGGCGTGAGATTGCGGTATTCCAGATGATCCACATCCAGGCGCGCAGCCAAGTCCTGGGCTGCCCGATCGAGCGACTGCCAGGCGGCGCCCGTCTCGGTCACGATGCCGCCGTAGACGCAGAACGGCAGACTCACCAGGCTGTGACCGAATAACCGGCTCTTCACCTCGGCGAGCGGCAGTATGCCTACAATGCGGCCACCCAACTCGGCGTAGAGATAATGAGTGCGATGCCCAAAGGCGCGTTCGATAACCGTCTTCCAGCCGGCGCGATGAAAGAACGTGGCACCGGGGGTAGTGTCGACAAACGCCTCCCAGCGGGCGACATCGGCGGCTTGCAGTTCCTGGGTGGTCACTTGCATCGCGGATGAATGGGCGAAGTTTTGCAGAGGCCTCATGGTGTCAGGAATATCCTGTCCATCCTGTCCCAGCGGAAGTCCTTGAGCAGTGATCTCAGCCGTGGCTCCATCCGCTTTAGATTCAAATAGTGACGAAAGCGGGTCTTCAGGCTGATGCCCCGCAGACGTGGCTGGCCGGGATCTATCTCCCAGGGATGAAAATAAAAGATGCAGGCCTGGCCGTCACGCCGGTTGACCTGCCGCATGCACCAGCGCGAAACAGGATACGGGAGCAAGCGAAAGTACCCGCCTCCGCCGATAGGCAGCTTGCGGTTGAGCAGCCTGATCGTCGTGACCGGCACCTCCAACAACCCTTGGCCTTCGTCCGGATGAAATGCGAAACGCGGCGCATCCGGCATACCGTAGTGATCGTGCCGGATAGGGTAAATGCTCGAGCTATAGCTGTATCCCGCCTCGCGCAAGCATTGCAAGGCCCACAGATTGTTTTCGCCGATGGAAAAACTGGGCGCGCGATAGCCCCTGACCTCTACGCCGCCGATATCCTCCAGGAGATGCTTGGTGCGACTAATATCCTCCATAAACTCGCTGCGATCCTGTTCCGTCGCGCGGTAATGGTCGTAACCATGACTGGCCAGTTCATGTCCCTGGGCAATTATCCTGCGCATCAAATCGGGATAGCGCTCCGCAAGCCAGCCGAGCGTGAAAAAAGTGGCGTGCGCCCCATGATCGTCCAGCATGGCGAGTATCGCGTCCACATTGCGCTCCACCCGGCAGGGCTGGCTGTTCCAGTTTGCGCGGGAAATGTAAGGGGCGAAGGCCGAAACCTGGAAATAATCCTCGACGTCTATCGTCATCGCGTTGCGAATCGGTGCCGAAGATGCGGTATTGGTCATAGCTGGATGTCATCCCGGAGAAATCATTTTTTAGACTTCGTATTAAGGAATCTCTGAATTTTTGCTTTTTGCCGGGCAGGACGCCTCAACATCAGCGGCCGTGTTCTGGGAATTAGTCGCTCCCGGCATCCTGCCTCCCGCGACACTAGCACACCCCTGTGCGTCGCAGGATGGAATTATTCAGAGCCTCCTTTGCACAGTCACCGGTAAATCCTGTGGACTTTAAGTGTGACTCCCGCGCAATCAACTTGAATTGGCGACACGCAATCGAGTGGCCTCGCTCCCCAGCCACTCAGCCAATACCGCGCTGATGCGCTGTGCGGCCCGGCCGTCCCACAACTCGGGAACTCTTCCCACCTTGCCGCCCTGCCGCAGGATATCCTCAAACGCCGTCATGATGCGCCTCGGATCTTGCCCGACGATAGTGTTGGTGCCTTCCGCCACGGTTATCGGTCTTTCGGTATTGTTTCTTAAGGTGAGACAGGGTACGCCCAACGCCGTCGTCTCCTCCTGAATCCCACCCGAATCCGTCAGCACCAGCTCAGCATCCTTCATCAACCCCAGCATTTCCAAATAGCCCAGAGGTTGCAGCAACAGGACGGAGGGGACGGCGAGAATGGGCGCCAACGAAAACTGCTCTATCATCGCCCGGGTGCGCGGGTGTATCGGAAATATCACCGGCGTCCTCAAACTGATCTCGCGGATCACAGTCAGCAGATTTTTTAAGATCGTGGGGTCATCTACATTGGACGGGCGATGCAACGTCAGCACCGCATACCCGGCATGGCCGTTGAGAAAATCGGCTCTGCCGGTGCCGCACAGCGTCTCCGCCACAGATACAGCTTGTTTCAAATTATGATGCAGCGTGTCTATCATCACGTTACCGACGAAATGGATACGGGACGGATCTATGCCCTCACGCAGCAGATTAGCTTGCGCATCACGCTCGGTGGTAAATAATAGATCGGAAATCTGATCGGTCAACACCCGGTTGATCTCCTCAGGCATGGCACGGTCGTAGCTGCGCAGACCCGCCTCGACGTGCACCACCGGCACGCCCTTTTTGGCCGCGACCAGCGCGCAGGCCAAGGTAGAGTTTACATCCCCCACCACTACTATCGCAGCCGCTTGTTCACGCTCCAGCACCGGCTCAAAACGGCGCATGATTTCGGCGGTCTGCACCGCATGACTGCCCGACCCCACCTCCAGATTGGTATCGGGCAACGGGATGTCCAGCGCCTCGAAATACTGATGATTCATCGCCGCATCGTAGTGTTGGCCGGTATGCACCAGATGCAGGACAAAGGACTGGCTGCTTTTCATTGCCGCCATGACAGGGGCAATCTTCATAAAATTAGGCCGCGCGCCCACCACACACACAATCTTGGCGACACTCCCTCCAGACGAATCCGAGCGCGCCATTAGCGGTCTTCCTTACGCAGCCTCTCCACACTGGGAAGAGCAAGAATTTCACGCAACAGCTTCAGCACCTTGATGACAGACTTCTCCATTTGCGAGACCCTGCTCTCTAACCTGTCCAGGTTTAACTGCATCTCCAAATCCACGTCTCCGCCGAGATCGTCCACACTGACACCTGAGGCGTTGATCCGAGGCTGATTGTTGCTGGCCAATTCCCCGACCAGATCCGCAATCACCTCTTTTACAGCGGCCTCGCCAAAGGCGTGCATCCCTTCCAGATAACCCAGCAGCATCAACCGGTCGCACAGGGTATTAATCTTGCGCGGAATGCCGCCGGTATAGTTATAAATCGCGCTGAACGCGTCCGCACTGAAAGTGGGATCGCCCTGCCACCCCACGGTATGTAAGCGGTGCTCGATATAGGCCCTGGTTTCCGGCTCATCCATCGGTCCAAGGTGATAAGAAGCGATGACCCGCTGCCGCAGTTGCTGCATGTCTTCGCTCTGCAGCGTGTTACGAAACTCAGGTTGGCCGAGCAGAAAACTTTGTAGCAGGGATTTTTCGCCGCATTGAAAGTTAGACAGCATACGCAATTCTTCCACAGCGCGCGGGGTCAGGTTCTGCGCCTCGTCCACCACCAGCAACGCCCGCTTCCCCTGATTGTGCAGCGCCAGCAAAAACACCTCCAGCTTTTTCAGCAGGATTGCCTTGCTGACATCCTCATGCGGAACACCGAATGCGGCCACCACCATGCGTAACGTGTCATCCGCATCGAGTTGCGTACTGACCAGATTGGCCGCCACCACATGTTCCGTATCCAGTTTACGAAACAGGTTACGTACCAGGGTGGTTTTCCCTGCGCCGATCTCTCCGGTAATAACAATAAACCCCTCGCCTTGGTGCAAGCCGTACTCGAGATACGACATCACGCGCATGTGCCCGCGGCTGCCGTAGAAGAATCGAGGGTCTGGATTTAGCTGGAAGGGTTTAGCATGTAGGTTATAGAATGCTTCATACATAAAAACGTGTCTGCCTAGAACGCCATATCCAGCGATACCGTAACGGCATTCTCTTTATAGTCATTACCGGCCTGATTAGAGGTACGTTCGGTGTGGCGCAGATCCGCCGAGCTATTCATTTTTTTCGCCAGTTGTTTATGCACACCCAGCCTGACCGTTGTCAGATCGTCCTGCCGTCCCGTATTCTTGAACTCGTTACGTGAGTATGACACGCCAACGTTTGAGCTGGTGCGCGGTGTCAAACGCGAATTCCAAAAGGCGCTGGCGCCGTATTGCTTGATATTGTCGCTCAGTAAAAAATCTGCGTCTCCAGGCGTGGCGCTGCTCGCGGTCACCTGCGCGTCGCGAGTCGTACTAAAAAGGCTGAAGATCATGGTGTTTCTTACGCCATTTATACTCACCGCGCCCTGCAGGCGTTTTTGCAAGAACGCCCGATTGGCGAGAAAGTTAAGCGACCCTACCGTGGTGCTGGGCAATCCGTTCTGAACAATGAAATCTTCAATAAACTGTGCACGAATAACAGGATCCGGGATGGCCGAGCTGAATTGGCTGTCCAACAGGCTGGCGGTATCAATGGCCACCGGAATAAACAACTGTGACTGAGTAGTTGTAACGTCTTCGTTATAACTGACAGACCAGACCGTGCGACGGCTCCGCTGGCTATAATCGAGAAGATAAGTATCGCCGAAATAGCGCTTGCCGAAACGCGCTTCCAGCTTGGTCCGTATGCTAGGCGTCCAGGCAACGCCGGCGTTCCAGAACGACCCCTCCGGTTTGGGGCCAACGCTCAAAAAAGTGTTATTTTCATAACCGTAAGCCCCCACCAGACTCAGCTTACGGCTCAACAAATAACGCAGTTCACCGGTGAATTTCTCTCTCTGATAGTCCTGGAAATTCGCGTTATTTACATATTCCTTACTATAAAGCAGCCGCCAGCCCAGCTTGTGGAAGGCCCTTGCGCTATTTAACTCGGCATTGACGCGGTCACTCTGGCTATCCGATATACCGGCTGCACTGGTGTTGACCGCATTATGCGTGTAGCGCAGCAGATAATCTGCAAAGTTTCCTATCCTGCTGCGGATGTAGGGACTGATCTGGTAAGTCCTTACATTCGCGCGATTGCCCGTAACATTGATATTATCGGGACTCTGTACCCCCAGCAGCGAGATGTTTTGCTGGGAAATAGATGTGCTCGCGTCAGTATAAAAAAAATCTTTCACCCACTCGGCATTTGCGCTCGCGCTTAACTGGTGGTTGATGTTGTTGCGGCGGTTGTCGCGCAGATAACTCAGAGTTTGCAGTGTATAAGCCGCATTGACCTTCAAGCGATTACCCGTTTTACTCACCGAAACGCCGGGATTGATCTGAGTAATAAGCTCGTTCTGCTCTTGGCCCTTGGGCGCCAGCGCCACATTATCGGTATAAGTTTCCCGCAGATTGAGATGCGGGGTCACGCGCCAGTCCGCGGCAGCCGCATCGGGTGCCATCAGCCATAGCAAACTCAACACCGTGTAGAAAAAGAAACAAAATAAGCCCAGCCGGTTGGACCTCGCAGCAGGTTTACGAGATAACACTACTCGCATCCCGCAGCGGCCGCAGTTATTTGCCATAACTACCGTACTGCCCATAGCCGTAATAGTCCCCACCCGTCAGGGCGTTGCCCTTGTTGAGCAACAGACTGACGACCTCGCAGGACTCGATCTGACGCAGCGCCTCCTTAAGGGCCTCCTGGGTTGTCCTTTGCGCCTCCACGACCATCACGATCTGCCCCATGTGAGTAGCCAGTACCCGTGATTCGGTGGTAGATAGCAACGGCGGAGAGTCGAAAATGATAATGCGGTCCTGGTAACGCTGCGCCATGTCCTGTAACAAACGGTTCATGGCCTCGCTGGCCAACAACTCCGTGGCGTAGCGATGTCCTCGCCCAGCGGGCAAGACAGAGAGTTTGTCTACGTTGGTCTTGATTAACACATCGGAGAGTTGGGTGTGCTCATCGAGCAGCACATCCATGAGTCCTTTATCCGCTTTAAAGCCGAAAAACTTTGGAATGGAAGGCTTGGCGACGTCGGCATCCACCAACAACACCCTGTGATCCATCTCCATAGCGATACTCATCGCAAGATTAATTGAGGTAAAGCTTTTCCCTTCCCCCGGAAAAGAGCTGGTCACCATAATCAGGTTGCCATTTTTGATCGGCGCGGCGCCCTGGTTAAATGCGTTCATAATCAATGGGCGCTTGATTAATCTGAATTGTTCGGCAATCTGCGATCGCTCGCCGTCGGGAGTAATCATCCCCGCCTGACGTAACCTGACGAGATTGATACTCTCTTGACGCGAGGCATGCTCGGGTAGTCGAGTGGTAGGTCCAGGCTGCGACTTATCCGACGGTTGGCCGGACATCGGAGGTTTCACTCTATCGCCCGCCTTTTCCCTGTTGACCGCGGCCTCGATTATTTTTTCGTCACGATCCCGCGCAATCTTGTCGACATCGGAAGCCGGCTGGATCGGCTTTACGGTTTCCCCAAGCTTACCCGCCGCCTTTTCAATAATACTCATAAAATCCCCTGCCGCGCCGCTAGGCGACCTTGGTAGTCAAAAACAACATCGCCATGATTGCCCCATAGGCGCCCAGCAAACTTATAAAGGACAAAACAAAGGCAACCATCCGGTTCTTATATTTCCTCTTTTGCTGGTGAGACCAAGTCATGGAAACCATTCCCAGCAAAGGCAGGCCGGTGACTTCGCGCAAGGTGCGGGGATCGTTAAAGGTAGGTCGTATTTGACTGACCAAAAATGCCAGGCCGAGACCGCCTATCAAGCCTCACAGGAGAACCAGCGACATTAACCGCGGTCGATTGGGTCCGCTGGGAATAGGTGCGCCGCGAGGCTGATCACGCATTTTGAAATCAACCTCTCCCTTTTCTACATCGA
>JACXTT010008466.1_pt1 | contig 14257 bp, 12 predicted proteins | sample 9270951 | NCBI WGS metagenome assembly JACXTT01 (sample SAMN15532306, study PRJNA645909) | rock metagenome | isolation source: weathered quartz diorite | place: Puerto Rico | collected 2017-06-21 | reverse complement strand
ACTGCTTTGCTTCTTAAGAAAGAAATAGACACTTTAGGAACTCTGAAGGAAGCCGTGGAGATCTTTAAGAAGAAGGGCGATACGAGATTGGCTGCCGAGGCTCTTGATTGGATTCAGAGAATATACACAAAGGCAAAAGACCCCGAAAAAGGACTGACCTATTTCGCTGAGATCCTTGCACGAACCCAAAGGGACAAAGACTACTATTTGGAGTCAGAAATTACATATCAAATGAGTATTCTTTTTTTTGAGGCGAAGAACCGCGAGGAAGCTCTTCGTTTTCACGAACACACCTTGGAATTATGTCGAGAGACAAGCAACTCGTTGCTAATGGTTCGGGTGCTCGGAGAGCTCGGCGCATATTACTTATCGAATGACCCGAGCAAAGCCTTAGCCTACCTCGAACGCGGTGTAGCTGCAGCTGAAGGTATTAAAAGGGAGGGACTTACTGCCAACGAGCTAGAAAATCTACAGCGAGACAATGGAACAAATTTACTATTCATAGGAAATATTCACCAGCGTCAGGGATACCTAGAAAAATCAATAGAATTTTATCGCCGAGCCAGAGAGGTATTTATAGAGGCAGGAAGAAGACAAGAGGGAATCTCGTCGCTAGGGCGTTTGGTCGAAGTCTATGCTCAGCTCAAACAGACTCAGGAAGGCATGCTCGCTTACCTTCAGTCGGAGAAAGAGGAAAAAGAACAAAACGTGCTGAAATGGCAAATAAAAGCGTTACTCAATCTCGCTGAGGTTTCTGATGTTACTGGAGAGGTTGACAAAGTTCAGCACTATTACTTTGAAGCACTCAGTCTGTGTCGGCAGACAGATGATCCCCAGCAGCAAGCATTCGTCCTTATGGAAATTGGACGCCTCTCTCAAGATGCAAGCCGATATGAAGAAGCTCTCACTTTTTTCCAGCAGGCACTTGATAAATCGCGGGAGGCAAAGGATCACAAACAAGAAGTAGAGATCCTGTCTCAAATAGGAGAAATACACCTCTTGTGGCTTGGTGATGCCGAGGCAGGTGCACGATGGTATAGCGAGGCATGGGAAATAGCGAAAGCTGCGCATGATACGATAAATGAAGCTCGCGCCTTGGCAGCCCTTCTTTTAGTAGATGCTATGCTTGGTCGTGACAATGCCCTCAGAGAGCACGCTGCTCAGGCTTCAAAGACACTGAGCGAAATTTTGCAATGGTTGTCCATAGAGAAAAAGAAAGCTTCTATGTCTCCTCCGTCTGTTGATAACGCGACTAGTCTTATCGAATACCTTTCCGCCGAGGCTCGCCTCGTACAAGTGATAGGTTTAGTCTGGACAAGGTTCTTAGAGGATACTGCCCTTCCAGCAGGGATACAGGCGTTGAACGACGCCTTGCTTCTACATCAAGCTCTTCCTCGGACAAGGGAATTTCTAATAGAAACAGCGAAGGACCTATATTATCTTGGGTTGACGTTAAGAGATTCACAACACTATGAGGAAGCATTAAATAATTTCCAACAGGCAGAAACGATCGCTCGAAGTATGAACAGTCCAGAGATTCGTTGGGTGCTAAATGCGATAGGCCGCACCCAAGAAGCCCAGGGTAAGCTGCAAGAGGCTCTTGGCTCTTATGTTCAGGCGATAGAAATCCTAGAACGGGTCAATTCCTACCAGCGATCGGAAGAGGTCAGGATTCCTCTACGAGAACTCGGGTTTAATGTCTATAGCAGCATCCTGCGGCTTTTATACAAGCTTCATTTGCAGGATCCTCAGCCATACTATATCGAGCAGGCCTTTATTTACTACGAGAAAGGCAAAGCTCGCAGTCTTCTAGATCTTCTTGCCGAAGCCAAAGTTCATATTCAGGAAGGAATTGATTCAGGCTTGCTGAAAGAGGAGGAGAAAATATCAACAAGAATCTCCCGTCTTCATCGAGCTCTTGCTGAGCCAAAACTTACGACGGAGCAGGAAAAACCGCTCTTAGTTACCCTGGAGGAACAAGAGCAAGCCTTACAAGCCCTGCATGTGAAGATGGCGGTAGCGAATCCGAAGTACGCTGCACTCCAGGCTCCGCAGACAGCGGACATTCCTCAAGTGCAAGCGGCTCTCGATAAAGACACACTCCTCCTGGAATACGTTCTCGGAGAAGAAACCTCCTTTCTGTGGGCCATTACGCAAGAGGGCATGCATGGCTACGAACTGCCGAAAGGGGAAGAGATCGACCACCAAGTGGAGCAATACCTGTCCACCTTGAAGACTCCACTCCTTGGAAAAGATGAAATCGAACAACACGTCGCACTGGGAAAGAGACTCTACCGGACGTTACTACAACCGGCAGCAAACCAGCTCAAAGAAAAAGGTAAGGTCATCATCGTCCCAGATGGAAGTTTGTACTCCCTTCCCTTCGAAGCGCTGATCGTAGAGGACGGTAAGGAATATCATGCAGACCGCGAAACACTCCACTTACTTCCATACTTTATAAAGAACTACACCGTGACGTACGCTCCTTCAGCTTCTGTGCTGGTCGCGTTGGAAAAAAATCATAACCTGCATCTCGCCAAGGATTCTTCTCAATCTCCGCTGTTAGCTTTTGGAGATCCGGCTCCTTTGCCCGAAGGATTTGAGCGGCTCCCGCATGCGGCGGAAGAAGTCCAAAAAGTCGCCGGGATTCTCGGATCACCTTTATCTTCTGCCGCGGTAAACCTCCAAGAGAAAGCAACCAAAAAACGCTTGCGAGAAATGGATCTCTCTCGTTATCACATTCTCCATTTTGCTACGCATGCCATTCTGAGCGATCCGGGGAAAAGGATTACTCAACCTTCCCTGGTGTTGTCGGTAGCTGGAGCCGAGAGTCCACACGACAGTTTCTTGCAAATGGGAGAGATTTTTAATTTGCGTCTGAACGCTGATCTTGTCGTCCTCTCTGCCTGTGACACTGGCGGAGGAAACGTGTATCGAGGAGAAGGGATTGTGGGGCTCACGCGGGCCTTCATGTACGCCGGGACGCCTTCTCTCGTGGCAAGTCTATGGAAAGTAAGCGATCAATCGACCAGTCCGCTTATGGAGTTTTTCTATCGATATTTACAGGAAGGAAAATCTAAAGCAGAAGCGCTCCAGCAGGCCAAGCGAGAGCTGATGCAGAGTTCCGTCTGGAACGAACAATTACAAGACACTCTGCCACTTTTTTCCTCGCCCTGTTTCTGGGCCCCATTTATTTTGATTGGCAGCGGAAACTGAAATTCTGAGGTTCGCCTCACTTTTCACTGCTATCCAGTTCGGAGAAGAGGTGCTGGGCAAGCTGCACCAATTCTCTGGCGGCGTCATCAAGTCCGGTAGTCTCAAAACCGTGTACAAGTGCATTACGAACAGAAAACGCGCGCTGCACCACGACGAGTTCGGATCGCGAAAGGATACCCAGTGAGAACATTTCTTTCATAAGAGACGAGGAAGACACTCTCTCAAGCGGAAGACCTTCGCGTGTTGCGATATGCCTGAGGAGAGCCTCAACTGCTGTCCACAATAGTAGAAATGCGGCGTCTGTTGCACCTGTCTTGAGCAGTTCATGAGCTCTTCCAAGTCGATCAGCAATTTCTTTTTGATCAAGTAACTGCTGAGTCAGTGGGGTTACCTCGTCTGACCGAGGGTCAATAACCACCAGGGAGAACCGCCATCCGGGTTGACGTTGAATGGCCTGGGCGAGATCTCGAAAGCGTTCGGAGGCCGCCATCGTAGTTCCTTCTTTAACTTCGACAACTACCGACTCGTTTGGTCCACGAGCCACGAGATCTGGATGGAAACCCGTCAAGAATTCAGGTAGTTTCTCTGGACTGGGTTCAACCAGCACGTCGTATCCGCGACTCTCGTACTCAGCGGCGATTTCCTGAAGTTTATGGTGGTAGGCTTCATGCCCTAAGTTATTCATATAAGTTGCTCCTGCGGTGGGGCATCACCAACGTGCACATAGACAAACTCGTCACCATACTCAAATCCTTCTATAAGCACTGGGGAGGCTCGACTAAGGTTAAAGGCCCCTCGGAGCTGTCTACGGCGACTAATGATATCAGTAACCAACGAATCATCGGGGAATGCAAGACCCACAAGCGCATCTTGGATGGGTTTGATAATGTTATCAACATCCAGGGCCGCTTCGTCGTACAGGTAGACAAACGTAATGCAAACGGGGCCATCCGCAGGTGCGTGCGTCGAGGACCAATACCGGATCGCCTCTTGTCTCACAAAATCCTTCCATTCCCGGAGACGCTCGCGTCGGCGCGTCTGTGATGAAACTGGCCGGCTCCGAATAAGGAATTCAAACGACTGCATGACTCATGTCTTGTGCTTGAGTGTAGTCGAGTATACCAGATCGGTGGTCTGCACTTTCTGCTGGGCGACCTTGCTGACTTTGAGCACCTTTTCGTCAGTCGAACATTTACCGACGCAAAAACCGCTGCACCAGTTTTTTCCCGTAGAAGCGAGAAGACTGCCACGACATGGAGCGCTTCTTCAAGAGGTCAAGGCGGATCACTTTCCATTCAATCTCTTTGGCTAAGGCTTTGCGCTCGCCGTCTTCCTCGACATATTTGAGAAGGTCTTGGAGAGTGCCGATTTCTTTTTGCAGCTCAACTTCAGGCGGGAGTACCTGGGCGTTTTTGAGAATGTGGTAGGCCATGCGAAGATCTTCAGGAACATTGCTGAGATCTTCCAGCACCAGTGGTTTGCCCTTGCCGGGTAAATTGTCAAAGGCGCCTGCTTGCTGCGCCTCCCGAATCCGCTCTTCCGCGACACGTGCAAAGTATGATAGCGCCATGAGGTCTCCTCGTCGTTCTACGATAAAGACCGCCGTGTTCTGCTGTCAACACGGGTTGATTCGGTGGCCAATACAAGGCTATGAGAGAGAACACACTATTCGCTAAAGGAGGGAGCATGGCAAAAATTGAGTTTGGCACGGCGCTACCATCAGTGACTGGTACGGCGGAATTTGCGCGCAAGACAGAAGAATTGGGATATGACTTTCTGGGCTGCGGCGAGCACGTCATGTTCTACGGCCCGGTGTCGAATACGTTCGTCTCCTTATCGCTCGCGGCGGGAGTCACCAAAAAGATTAAGCTGCTGAGTTCCATTGTTCTACTGCCGCTTTATCCGGCGGCGCTGGTTGCGAAGATGGGCGCGGCGCTCGATGTGGCTTCCGGCGGCCGCTACAACTTCGGTGTCGGTATTGGCGGCGAGTTCCCCAAGGAATTCGAAGCGTGCGGCGTGCCGGTCAATCAACGCGGCGCGCGTACGAACGAAGCCCTGGAGGTCATCACTAAATTGTGGACTGAAAAGAATGTGACCTTCGACGGAAAGTTTACCAAACTGAATGGCGTCAGCATCGAACCGGCTCCAACACAAAAGCCCCGCCCGCCAATCTGGGTGGCTGGTCGCAAAGAGCCAGCAATGAGACGTACCGCAAAGTACGCCGACGGTTGGCTGCCATACATGTACACGCCGGACCAACTGCATGACAGCATTGAAACAATCAACAAGTTCGGTAAAGAGTTTGGTCGAGATATGAGCAGCTTCACGCCGGGCGTCTTCGTTTTTTCTTCCGTGCATGCAAATGGAGACACAGCCCGACAGATGTGCAGCGAGAAGCTGAGCAAGCAATACAATCAAGATTTCTCTAAACTGATCGGCAAATATGCACTCGCTGGCACGCCGGAGGAGTGTCAGAAACGGCTCAAGGAATATGTTGACGCCGGCGCGAAGATGGTGGTGCTGCCGTCGGCCTGCGCTGCGGATTATGTAGACGCAAACACTGAGCTGCTAGCAAAGGAAGTCATGCCGGCATTTCGCTAGAAGTTCCGAGTTCCGAGTAACAAGTGCTGAGGAGTATTCCTCTTATCTTTTGGTTCTCGGCACTCGGCGCTCATCGTTACATCACTGAGAGAAGAGAGGAGTTTCCCGTGGCTGAACCCTTATTGTTCCACAAAGAACCGCCTCTGGCGTGGATTACTTTCAATCGACCCGAGAAACGCAATGCCGTCAGTTTTGAAATGTGGCAAGCATTGTCAGGGTTTGTCGCACAAGCAGCGGAGGACAATGATATCCATGTCCTTCTTATTCGCGGCGCGGGCGAAGAGGCGTTTATCTCTGGTGCTGACATTTCCCAGTTTGGCAAAGTGCGTTCAGACGCTTCGACGTCGGTGGAATATGACCGCGCTAGCGGCGCGGCGCTCTCTGCGCTGGCGAATCTCGAAAAACCAGTCGTCGCTATGATTCAAGGCATTTGCTTTGGCGGCGGCTGTTCAGTCGCTGTCATGTGTGACCTGCGCCTGTGTTCAGATGACTCTCGTTTTTGTATTCCTGCAGCTCGTCTCAGCGTTGCTTATCCGGTCGAACGCGGCGTCGAACGTCTCGTTCACGTGGTTGGCGCGGCCAACGCGACGGAAATCTTGGTCACCGCTCGCGTCTATAACGCTGAAGAAGCGTATCACATGGGTCTCGTGAACCGTGTGTATCCCAGAGCTGAACTCGAATCGGCTACCCGGGAGTACGCGCTGAAGATTGCGGATAATGCCCCGCTCAGCGTAGCGGCGCATAAATTCTTCGTACGAGAGAGCACGAAAGCCGCGAATCTCCGCGATACCGAGAAAATCCGTGCGTGGTCTACGCGCTGCTTTAACAGCGCTGACTACAAAGAAGGCGTTAACGCTTTTATGGAGAAACGCAGACCGCGATTCCAAGGAAAATAGAAACGGGGAAACGGAGAATCGGAGTAGTCTTTTTTCTCCGTTTCTCCCCTTACCCTCGTGCCTGGGCTCTGCCCGGGCACGCTCTACCGGGCAGGCTCTGCCTATCTGCAACTAGGCCCCTGATGTTCCCAAGCAGAGCCTGGGAACAAGAAGAAGGGAGTTTCCCCTATAGCCTCCAGCCTGTAGCCTTAAGCCTTATCATCTTCCCATCTTAATCTTGTCTTCTTGCGCCCAGCCTTCTTTCAGCGGGACCGTGAAATACGGCGTCAATTTCACTTTCTTAAAGTACCAGCGTCCGCTTTCTTTGACGTACTCATCATCAAACCGTGCAGCCACTACATAGCTTTCATTTTTATGCACCGGCGTGGCTTCAAGATAACTCAACCCTGTCGCGGTATTCCCTTGCACCGTCACGTCGTGATTATGGAGATATTGCTTTACAAATGGGACTAATTCTGACAGCCCCTTCTGAAAGAAGCGGACAATTTTCTCGCGCCCGGTCACTTGACCAAGATGCGCATAGTCCAGCTCGGCGTCACTGCTAAAGAGCTCCGCCATCTGATCGGGACGCTTCTCATTGACGCACTCATGAAAACGGAAACGCAAGGTCTGAATCGCAGAACGATCCTCCAGTTCTTGCACCTTCAACTCTAATTCTTGTAGCCGTTGTTCCAGATTTGCCGCTGCCATAATTTCACTCCTCCTTTTTCTTTTTGTTATGCCTGTTACACAGTGCGTAGACTCGCAATGAAGGCGCTCACAGCTCGCGCTGTTTCCTGTGGTTGCTCGATCATACAATAGGTTCCGCCGCCATCTTTAATCTGCGCCACCTGACTATGCGGACAATGGCGCTGAAACAGTTGAATGGTTTCTTGCATCGCCTCCGTCTTCCCGCCCAATTTACCCGAATCGCCCAAGAGCACCAACACTGGCATAGTAAGTTTTTCGACGTCACTGGTCAGATCAATATGAGAAAAGACCTCCAAGGTTTTGGCAAGCGATTCGATGGAAAAGTTGCGTTTAAACGCTTCCGCCTCAAACGTGGCGACATCGTTGCCAACCTGAGAGAATACATTCTGGTCCGCGCAGCCAATCCACGACGTAAACCGCGCCAACGCCTCATAGCCGAAGACTTCAGTAATATCCTGGAAGACCTGGAACATCTTGCGCGACGCGACTCCAGCTTTAAAACTGGGGTAGACTATGACGCTTTTCACGCGCCGTGGATAACGAGCAGCATAGCGAATCGAGAGCGGCGCTCCAGTAGACGTACCCCAAAGATGGGCATTCTTCACATTAAGACCACTGAGGATCAACTCTAGATCGTCGACCCAGCGATCAAGCGTGTAACCTCCCACCCAAGCGCGGTCGGATTCTCCTGCGCCACGGTAATTCCAATCAATCACCTGAAACTCTCTGGCGAGGAGGTTCAAGACATGATCAAACTGATTATGCAACAGACCAAATCCGCCACTCAAGACGAGCGGTTCTCCATCGCCGCTGACGCGATACCAGAGTTTCACTCCGTGATCATCTACGTATGGCATGCTGTTCGCCCCCTTTAGCGTGCTCTCGTATGAGCGCCATGGTCCTATGCCTTCAACCTTGCGCAGTCAAGAAAAGTCGCCAAACTGTTTATCTTGACACCATCAGGACAACCCGAGTATAGCAATGGGAGAGGGGGAAATAGCCCGTGATTCAGCTACAGCAAATTTCGCGAGTGTACCGCCGTGGAGCAGACGAGGTGCACGCCCTGGAGCATATTGATCTCGACATTCCCGGCGGATTCATCGCTCTCATGGGTCCTTCAGGCTCAGGAAAGTCTACTCTGTTAAACCTGATCGCCGGCCTCGATCAACCGTCTTCCGGTGCGATCATTGTCGATGGTCAAGCTTTGGGCGGCTTGAGCGAAAATCAGCTTGCCGCCTGGCGTGCGGCTCACGTCGGATTTGTCTTCCAGTTTTACAATCTCATTCCCGTGCTGAGCGCCGCGGAAAACGTCGAAGTCCCGCTGTTGCTCACCCGCCTTTCTAAAGCTGATCGTCGTAAACATGTCGAAACTGCGCTCAGTATTGTTGGTCTAGTGGACCGTAAGAATCACCTGCCGAATCAACTCTCGGGTGGAGAACAGCAGCGGGTGGCAATTGCAAGGGCAATCGTCGTCGACCCCGGATTGATTGTCGCTGATGAACCCACTGGTGATCTGGATGCGAAGAACGCAGATGCGATCTTGACCCTGTTACAACAACTCGGCAGGGAATTTCACAAGACCATCGTCATGGTCACCCATGATCCCCGCGCCGAGCATTATGTGGATCAGATCTTTCGTCTCGACAAAGGCGTGTTAGTGAATGGTTTGTCTCACACGGATGGAGCACACTCATGAGCACGTGGACACTCGTGCGACGCAACTTGGGCCGTAATCGTGTACGCACGTTGCTCACCACGCTGGCCGTGGCGTTCGCCATTTTCTTAGTGTGTGCAGTGATGACCTTACCATCGGTGCGAGACGCAATCCTCTCACGCTCACTCAACGGCTTGCGGTTGATCGTGCATCACAAGTACGGCATGTCTTTCAGCAACCTCCCGCTCGCACATGCGCAACGAGTGCGTACGCTCCCTCATGTGGTTGCGCTCACCCATTGGACCTGGTTCGGCGGCGTATATACGGAACCGAAAGATTTCTTCCCGAATTATGCAGTCGATGCGGAAACCTTTGCCGACACCTCAGGAGAAGTGAAGCTCGATCCTGCCGTGCTGCAAGCCTTCAAGCAGACGCGCGACGGGGCGCTGGTCGGGGTGCGCACGATGCGAAAGTTCGGCTGGAAGATCGGCGATGAAGTCACTCTGCGGGACAGTCCCTGGCATGGGATGAGCTTAACCTTCAAAATCGTGGGCCAGATTCCTGACATCAACGATCTTTTCTCCTCGCTCTTTCTTTTCCAGCGACAGTATTTTGAGGAGGCCATGAGAGCGCTGGGCGACCCCGGCTGGGTGAGCATGATAATAGTTAGAGTAGACCAACCCGAATACGTGACTGCAGTGATGACAGCGATCGATGAGGAGTTTCGCAACTCCACCTTTCCCACCGCCACGGAAACTGAGCGTGCGTTTGTTGCTAACTTCCTGAACGCTTTCGAAAGCATCATTCAGATCGTAATGCTCGTCGGCTTCCTGGTAGTCGCCGCCATTGTTCTGATTGCAGCGAACACCGCAGCCATGAGCGTACGTGAACGTGTCAACGAAGTTGCCGTACTCAAAACGATCGGCTTTCGCCGACGGATTGTGTTTCTTTTGCTCCTGGGCGAAGCGTTGCTGATGGCTGGGGTGGGCGGCGCCTTGGGCGCTGGATTGGCCTATGTCATTCTCAATGCCGGCAAGCAAACCTGGGCTCCGTTTCTTGGCCCTTTAGCCATGTTCATCATGCCGGTGTCGGTAATGATCCAGGGGCTGTTTCTCGCACTTACTGTAGGCCTCCTCTCCGGAGTCATTCCCGCTCGTGGGGCCGCACGGTTGAACGTGGCGACTGCTTTACGACAAATCGCCTGATAGCATATGGCTTGCTCACTTCGTTCGCTTTATAGCGTATGGCTGATGGTAAGAGTCTTTTGCCGTAGAGTGAGCGCAGCGAACGAGCCATAAGCCGTATGCAATAAGCTGAGTATGGCTATTCCTCTGAAATATAACGTGCGGAATCTCTTCGTGCGCAAGGCCACTACGTTGGCGACCGCAGGAGGCGTCGCGTTGGTAGTTATGGTTACTATTCTCCTGTTGTCATTGGTCGCCGGACTCCGCTGGATGTTGATCTCAACTGGACATCCCGACAGGCTGATCGTCTTGCGGAAAGGGGCAAGCGCCGATGCGATGAGTTACGTCGCGCGCGACGCCGTCCAAGCGCTGCGTTACTTACCGGGCATCGCGCAAACCCCTGAAGGAGAGCCGCTGGTCTCACCAGAATTTATCTCTCAACCGCAACTCCTGACGAAGAAAGGTACAAAGGAAATTGTGCTGGTGCGAGGACTCACCCCGGTGGGCCTGCAGGTCTACACGAACCTTCACTTCGTGGCAGGCCGCCCGCCTCGTCCCTCTCTAGGAGAAGCTGCAGTGGGCGTTGCCGCAGCCGAGCGTTACCAAGGAGTTGGCTTGGGAGAAACAATCAAATTTTTTGATCGAACGTGGAATGTCGTTGGGATTTTCACTGCGGACGGATCAGCTTTCGAATCAGAGGTATGGATTGACGTTGGTGATCTGTTTCAAAATAACAACGTGCGCGGCAGTTCCAGCGTCCGCCTCTTGGCGGCCCCAGGAGCCGACCGTGACGCGCTCATCCGCCGCATCGCAGAAGACCCGCGGATTTCTTTGACGGCCAAGCCGGAATCGGCGTATTACGCAGAGCAAGCGGAAGGAGCCAAACTGCTTTATCTGCTCACCTCTTTGCTAGCAGCTATCATGGGCACTGGAGCAGTGTTTGGAGCGATGAACACGATGTTTGCTATGGTCACCCATCGAACAGCCGAAATCGGCACGTTACGCGCATTAGGATTCAGCCGAGGGGCAGTGTTGATTTCGTTTGTCAGCGAATCCCTCTGTCTCGCCCTGCTCGGCTATATTGTTGGCGCCCTCTTCGGTGTCGGAGCGGTTGCCGCAGTGAATCAGTTTATGCGCGGGGTGGCGTTGCAACTTCCCTCATTTTCAACCGCGGTGGTGACGCTCCGTTTGACATCTGCTACGTTCGCTATCACTTTAGGGCTGGCGGTCATGATGGGGATTGTCGGTGGATTTTTCCCCGCTTGCCGCGCCGCCGGACTCCGAGTCACCGAGGCGTTACGCAGAGCTTAGCACTCAAAGACATGTAATAGGGCACGGCATTGTTTTCTTCTCGTCTCTTTCCTTTTTTCTATGGCTACCATATCACCCTCTCCACCTGAATCGAATCTGCACGCACTCCGGATCAATCCCGCGGACCGACAACCACGGGGGCGGCGGGTAATTGTATGGGTCGTACTCACCCTGCTCTTGGCGTTGCTCATCGGCGGCAGTAGCCTGTGGCTCTATCAGGCGACGCTTGGGCAACCTCCAGTGGTGCAAATTAGTATCGTGCGACGGATCAGTGCGGACACGCCACTGTCCAGCGTGCTTCTTTCTGGCGCTGGCTATGTAGTAACAGGAGATCGGTACATTTCCATTGGCGTACGTGTCGCCGGGCGGATTGACGCCTACGAAGTACAAGAAGGCGACTTCGTTCGCAAGGGCAACGTCCTCGTTCGTCTTGATGATCGCGACTACAAGGCCGCTCTGCGGAAAGCGGAGGCTAATCTAGAATTGGCGAAAGCCAATCTGGCTTTAAAAAGAAAACAAGCTGAGCGCATGCGCCAACTTCATGAGCGTGGTCTTATCTCGATAGATTCCCTTGAGGTGACGGAGAACGAACATGCAGTAACACAGGCGACTGTACATCAAGCCGAGGCGGATGTCCTCTTAGCGCGCGTGAATCTCGACTATACAAAGTTAACAGCCCCGACTGACGGCATCGTCCTCGCAAAGCTTAAGGAAGTTGGAGAGATCGCTGTGCCAGGCGGGTTCGCCGGCGCTGGAGACCTGATTCGCATCGCCAACCTCGATGATTTACGATGTGAAGTAGATATTAACGAGGTGGACTTTCACCATGTGCACATGGCTCAACCGGTTGAAGTAGCGCCAGATGCATATCCAGACCGTAAATACGCCGCTCAGGTGGTGAAAATTTATCCGCAGGCGAATCGACAGAAGGGCACGCTGAAGGTCGAAGTCAAGCTTGCCAAAGCAGACGCGTATTTACGACCAGATATGTCAGTTCGGATCAATTTCCTCTCTGACGCGACTCCGACCGATGGCGCCACAGCTCAGATCTTGGCGCCGAAAGGAGCGCTTCATCAGGATGGCGAGCACGCGTTTGTCTGGACCGTGCAGAACAGAAAGATCGTGCGCACCTCAGTGCAGGCAGGGAAAGAGCTGGGCGACATGATGCAAATTGCTAGCGGGCTCAACGGCGGTGAAGCGGTCGTGCTGTCAGGTCCCGAATCGCTTCACGAAGGGATGCTTGTCCAGACAACGGAACAGACATCCGCGCGTTAAGCTTGCATTCCACGCTGAAACAGTCCAAAAAGAAGGAAAAGCAGTCTGCTTGGAGACGGATCACATTCACCCTAAAAGGAGGGTCGTTATGAAAGTTGGGATGTCTATTTTCATGCAGAACACCAACGACAAGTGGACGGACTATGAGGTCTACCAGAACGATCTCAAACTCGCCGATCTTGCCGAGCCGCTGGGATTCGACTCCATCTGGAGCGTCGAGCATCACTTCACGCCGTACACGATGGTGCCGGACGTCCTTCAGTTCCTGACTTATATGGCGGGTCGCACCAGCAAAATCGAACTCGGCTCGATGGTGGTTGTCCTGCCTTGGCATGATCCTGTGCGGGTCGCCGAACAGATCTCCATGCTCGACAATCTTTCGAAAGGCCGTGTTATCATTGGCTTTGGCCGTGGTGCAGCAACCGTCGAATACAATGGGTTTCGCGTGTCAATGGAAGAATCGCGCGACCGCTTTGTTGAGGCCGCTGAAGTCGTCCACAAGGCCCTCGCCAACGAACGGTTTGAACATCAGGGGACATACTTCCAGATTCCCGAGATGAGCATCCGCCCACGACCGTTCTCTCATCCAGAGAAGCGTTTGTATGGCGCTGCGGTTAGCCCAGATACGGCGGAACGGATGGCCAAGCTTGGCCTTGGGGTGCTCGTGGCCATTCCGCTGTATGGCTGGGAGGCGCAGGCGAAAGACGTGCAACGACATGAGCAGATTCTGCGCGAGCATGGGCGTCAACCGGTGCCGCCGATCACGTCGAGCTTTGTGTTCTGCGCGGAGACAGAAAAAGAGGCGCGGGAAGGCGCTCGGCAATGGATGGGCGGCTACTGGGGTTCAGCCGATGCGCACTACAAATTCTCTGATGGTCACCTCAAGAGCGTCAAAGGCTATGAACACTATGGTACGATTGCGGATGCGGCCAAAACCACGACGCCACAAGAAAGTGTCGACGGCTTCGTGAAGTTGCAAGTCGCTGGCACGCCGGACCAATGCCTTGAGCAGATCTACACCATGCAAGACTTAGTGGGGCTTGATCACTTTATCGCCGTGTTCAGCTATGGCGGCATGCCGCACGACGCTGCCGAACACAACCTCCGCTTATTTGCCTCTGAGGTCATGCCTAAGCTGCAGCGACAAGAGCGAAAAGTGGTTCCGGTCACCACTCGCGCCGCGGCACAGCCGCAAGCAAAGTAGCCCTCTACCTTTTGACAGGATAGTAGGGCAGACTGGAGTGGTGCTCTTCACAAGAGCACCACTTTTTGTCTAAGGAGGATTACTTAATGACGCGCAGAACTATTAGTCGAGGATTATTTATGGGCATGCTTGTCGGGACGTTTGCCCTCGGTTTTGTCTGTGGCTCAGTCAGTCAGCAACGCGCAGACGCGCAGGTGAAAGAGCTAGGAGGTTCGTTACTCAAAGA